>Ga0075163_10004157_pt1 | contig 19408 bp, 16 predicted proteins | sample JI1023141ADNA_FD_71478 | JGI IMG/M metagenome (GOLD analysis project Ga0075163, IMG submission 71478) | Wastewater effluent complex algal communities from Wisconsin, to seasonally profile nutrient transformation and Carbon sequestration -... | ecosystem: Engineered > WWTP > Effluent > Algae...
CCGCTTGCGGCAGGAGCACTGCGCCGCCCGCCTTGGCCATGACCTCGGCATTCCGCAGTTGATGGTTGTAGATCGCCGTCGGCAGCGGAATCAGAATCGCCGCCTTTCCGCAGACCGTCAATTCGGCAATCGTCATGGCTCCGGCCCTTGCCACTACGAGATCCGCGCCTCGCAGCACCGTGGGCATGTCGTAGATAAAGGGCACGACCTGCGCGGGCATTCCAGCCTGTTCATACGCGGCCACGACTCTGGCGTGATCCGCCTCGCCGGTTTGATGAGTGATGGTAAGCTGGTCCTTCATGGCGCGAAGCAACGGCAAGGCCTCAATCACCGCCGAGTTGATGGCCTTCGCTCCCTGACTGCCGCCGAAGATCAACAGGTGTCGAGTGGTACGTGACTCCGCTTGCCCCGCATCCGGACCGGCAGAGTCTAGAAACGCCTGGCGGACCGGGTTCCCCACCACGCTGGTCTTGCATCGATCGAAGAACGTCACCGTCGACTCGAATGCGAGGAACACCCGCTGCACGAAAGGCGCGACTGCCTTGTTCGCCATGCCGGGATAGGCGTTCGGCTCGAGAATCACACCGGGAATCCGTCGCAGGAACGCGGCGAGGAGCATCGCCGGACTGGTGTATCCACCGACGCCGAACACGAGATCGGCACTCTGCTTCTTGAGGATGCCCAACGACTGCCACAGACTTTTCGGTAAGGTGACCAGGGACTTCACGATCTCACGAGGACTCTTGCCCATCAAAGGATTGGCATCGATGCACTGCAAGGGGAAGCCTTCGTGGGCCAGCACTTTGCGTTCAATTCCACGCGTCGTGCCGACAAACAGAATCCGGGTGGATGGATCGCGCTTCAAAAACTCGCGCGCGACGGCAATGGCCGGATACAGATGGCCCCCCGTTCCGCCTGCCGCAATCACCACGTTCATTCCGTCACCACCCCGCGCTTGCGCACAGCACGCGGCCCACTGCTGTCCTGCCCGCCCTGCCGGTCGCGTGAAATGTTCAACAGAATCCCCACGCCGAACAAATTGGCCATCAATGAGGAGCCGCCGTAGCTGACAAAAGGCAGGGTCAAGCCTTTGGTCGGGAGCAGTCCGGTGACCACTCCGGCATTGACCAAGGCCTGCATGCCGACGAGGAGCGTGATGCCCATTGCCAGGTGCCGACCGAACGGGTTGCGAGCCCGCCTCGCGATCTGAAAGCCCTTGATGACGAACAGCCCGAACAGTAGCACGATGGTCACGGTGCCCATCAGCCCCAATTCTTCGCCGACCAGGGCCAGCACAAAGTCGGTATGCGCCTCCGGCAAGAAAAACAACTTCTGTTTCCCTTCGCCCAGCCCCACACCGAACGGGCCGCCGCTGCCGAACGCCAGAAAGGATTGATGGATTTGATATCCGGAACCGGTCGGATCTTTGGCCCCGTACAGATATTCGATCACTCGTCGACGCCGATAAGGAGACCCCAGAATCAAGGCCGCCACCGTCGGCAGCGCACAGAGCGCCAGGAGGCCCAGGTGTTTGATTCGCGCCCCTGCCAGGAACAGCATCGCCACGACCACCAGGCCCATCACCACGACCGTTCCCAGATCGGGCTCCAGCAAAACCAAGCCGCTCAGCAACCCCAACACGATCAGCGGCGGTAAGAGGCCTCGAGAAAAATTGGTGATCTGATCCTGCTTCTTGGTCAGGTAGGCCGCGATGTATATGGCCACCGCGTACTTCGCCAGCTCGGCCGGCTGAATGTTGAGCGGACCGAGGTGCAGCCATCGCCGCGCCCCCTTGGCCACGCTGCCGAACGACGGAACGAGCACCAACATCAGCAGCACCGTCGTCCCGAACAGCAGCGGAATCGCTAACTTTTTCCATATGGTGTAGTCGATCTTCGAAATGAGATGCATCACCAAGAGGCCGGCGCCCAACCAGGCCAACTGGCGCTTCAGGAAGTACCAGGGGTCGTGAAACCGATTCCCCGCGACCACCGCGCTGGCACTGAACACCATGACCACTCCCACCAGGGCAAGAATGAGCGTCACGGCCAGCAGGGCCGGATCGACCGGCACGCGTTTGGTCGCCCGCTGGGTCGAGGTCGACCAGGGCAACATCAGTGTTCCGAGCGCATACTGTGCCATCGATCAGCTGTCGTTCCTCCCACACGGCTTCCGCCTTACGCCGGCAGCCCTTGTACCAGGGCCTTAAACTGCCGGCCCCGGTCTTGATAATCCGCGAACATGTCGAAACTGGCGCAGGCCGGCGAGAGTAAGACCACCTCACCGGGCTGCGCCTCGCGAGCAGCAAGCTCCACGGCGTCGCGGAGGGTCGCTGCAGGACGACACCGGTCAAAATCTCCCATCGCATCCTGAATACGGCCGGCTGCCTCTCCGATCAGAATCAGCCCTTTCACCCGTTCCCGTATTGCCCCTTCGAGGCGGGAAAAGTCACCGCCCTTGTCGCGGCCGCCGGCGATCAACCAGATCGGCTGGTCGATTCCTTCGAGCGCCTTCAACACCGCATCGACATTGGTGCCTTTGGAGTCGTTCACGAAGCGAACCCCGCGACGCTCGCGCACCACCTCCAGGGCATGTTCCAGCCCGGGGAAGGATCGCAGCACGGCACGAATGGCCTCGATTGAACAGCCACAGAGCAGCGCATACGTCACCGCCGCCATCACATTTTCGACGTTATGGAGGCCGATCAGCCGCATGTCGCTCCGGCGACAGATTTCCTCCCGCCGCCCCCGAACCGTCGTCACGATCAGATCGCCGTCCAACACCGTCGCTCCCGCCACCCCCGACACCGTGGCACCGCTGCGGCTGAAGCCCAGGACGGTGCCCTTGGTACGCCCGCGAAGCGCAGCCACGCGCGCATCATCGAGATTGAACAGCGAATAGTCGCCGGCCGTTTGGTTGGCGAAGATGTTCGCCTTCGCCGCCACATAGTCATCCACCGAGGCATAGCGGTCCATATGGTCCAAGGTCACATTCAAAATCGCAGCAATCCAGGGATGGAACTGCTCAGTCGTCTCAAGTTGGAAACTGGAGACTTCCAGCACCACATACTCATAGGGTACGACCGTCCCCGCCTTCGCCTGCACAGAAGACAAGGCCGCCTCGCTGGCCGCTATCCCGAGATTCCCGCCGACGAAGGCGCGCTTTCCGCTCTCCTGTAGAAATTTGCCGATCAGCGTCACCGTCGTGCTCTTCCCGTTGGTCCCGGTCACGGCCACCACCGGCGCCGTCAAAAAGCGGGACGCCAATTCCAGCTCCCCGATGACCCGGACCCCGCGGGCCCTCACCCGATTGAGCGCATCCAGTTGAGTCGGCACACCCGGGCTGATCACGACAAGATCAGCCCCTTCGAGTGCGGACTCGTACTGCGCCCCCACCTTCACCGCGATACTCGACCGGTCCACCTGCGACAGGATGACGGTCAGTTCCTGCGCCTCCTTCCGGTCGGCCAGGGTGACTCGGGCCCCGAGATGGTTCAACAGGCGTGCCGCGCCCACTCCGCTTCGGGCTAGTCCGACAACCGTGACTTGGAGATCTTTTACGTTCACTGCTGTTCGCCTACCGTAATTTGAGCGTGCTCAAGCTGAGCAACGCCAGCAAAATGGCAATGATCCACAGACGCACCACGACCTTCGGCTCGTCCCACCCCTTCATCTCGAAGTGATGGTGAATGGGCGCCATATTGAAGATGCGTTTCCCCCGGAGCTTATAGGATCCCACCTGCAGGATGACCGACAACGCTTCGATGACGAATACGCCGCCGACCAGGAGCAACAGCAGTTCGTGCTTGCTGATCACGGCCACAGTACCGAGGGCTGCCCCCAACGGGAGCGAGCCCACGTCGCCCATGAAGACGGAGGCCGGATAGGTGTTGAACCACAAAAAGCCCAGACTGGATCCCAAAATGGCTCCGGTGAAGATGGCGATTTCTCCCGCGCCTTCGATGTAGGGGATAAGCAAATATTCGGCCATCACACGGTTCCCGGTCACATAGGCCACGATCGTATACGCCAGCGAGGCGATCATGACCGGACCGATCGCCAGCCCATCGAGCCCGTCCGTCAAATTGACGGCGTTGGAGCTGCCGACAATGACAAGAATGACGAACACAATGTAGAACCAGCCGAGGTCCGGCGTGAAAAATTTAAAGAACGGCACGCTGAGTTTCGTCGTATAGCTGGGCAACGTGTAGAGAAAGACGCCGATGGTCAGCGCGACCAGAATCTGGCAGGTGAATTTTTGTGCCGCCGAGAGGCCTTTCGATTGGCGCTTGATGAACTTGAGATAGTCATCCGCAAACCCGATCGCGCCGAAGCCCACCGTCGCCACCACGACCAGCCACACGTACCGGTTGGTCATGTCGGCCCACAGCAACGTGGACAACACTACCGCAAAGATAATGAGTATCCCACCCATGGTCGGCGTGCCGCTTTTGGCCAAATGCCGCTTCGGTCCATCGTCGCGAATCTGCTGGCCGAGCTTGATCTCCTGCAATTTTCGGATGACCCAGGGGGCCATCACAAACGCGATCAAAAACGCCGTGACCGCCGCATAGATAATCCGGAAGCTCTGGTACCGAAAAACGTTCAGGAATGAAAACTGTGTGTGAAGGGGGTATAGCCAGTTGTATAACATCCTACGGCATCTTTGCCCGCATGGATCAGCGGGCCCTAAAGTTCCTCTGTATGTGCCTGCCGACTAGCAGGCCTTTCGCGCGACCCGGCGCATTCCCGTCAGGGCGTCCACCACTTGCTCCATACGCATCCCGCGCGAGGCCTTGACCAGCACCACGTCGCCTTGCCGAACCATCCGTGCCAGGGCAACGGCTGCCGCCGCCGCATCGGGCAACTCCGTGATGCTATCGGACGCCATCCCGGCCTGCCGGGCTCCTTCGGCCAATTCTCGTCCCAATACACCACAGGCGAGCAGATGTCCGATTCCTTGCGCGGCCAGAAACGCTCCGACCTCCCGGTGCATCCGCTTGCTGTCCGTGCCCAGCTCCAGCATGTCGCCCAGCGCCGCAATCGACCGTTTTCCCCGACCGAGCTCCGCCAGCAGTTGAACGGCCGCTTTCATCGAGGCCGGATTGGCGTTGTAGCAATCGTTAATCACCTGCACCCCATGGGACATGCTGATCTGCGATCGCATCGCGGCCGGCCGAAATTTGGCCAAACCTTCGGCAATGGCCGTTCCCGATAAGCCCAACGCATACCCGACCGCAGCCGCGGCGAGGGCATTGCTCACATTGTGTTGCCCCTGCGTCCGGATGCGAATTTCAGTCTGACGACTCTTTCCCGGCACCACCAGGCCGAACACCGTTCCACCCTTTTCATCGACCCGAATATTGACGGCGCGGATTGCTGCCTTGGGAGACACCCCGAACGCCACGACCCGGCACTGCGCCCGGGCCGCGAGATAATCGAAATATTCATCATCGGCGTTCAACACCACCGCCCCGTCCTGCGGCAAATGGTCGAGCAACTCGGCCTTGGCCTGCGCAGACCCTTCCATACTGCCGAAAAACTCCAAATGGTCCGGGCCGATGTTGGTAATCACGCCAATCGTCGGTCTCGCGATTTCACACAGCCGGGCGGTCTGCCCCTGCTGATCCACCCCCATTTCAATGACGGCGGCCTGATGGCGCGGCGCCAACTGAAACAGAGTCTGCGGGACTCCGATCCGATTATTGAGGTTGCCCTCGGTCTTGAGCGTTTTCCAGCGCTGTGCAACCACCTGGGCGACCATTTCCTTCGTCGTCGTCTTGCCGTTGCTCCCCGTGATGGCAATGACCGGAATGGGAAACCGGTTTCGATAATGCGTGGCCAGCCGTTGATAGGACTCCAGCGTATCTCTCACCCCGAGCAGCATGGGTACGCCGGTACGTTTCGGCGCCGGCGGCAGGCGATAGTCCTCCTGCACGATGGCACAGACCGCCCCCTGGGCCAACACCTTCGGCACGAAGGTATGCGCGTCAAACCGCTCGCCCTGAAATGCGATGAAGAGATCGCCTTTGCGCACCAACCGCGAATCAGTCACCACACGACGAATGCGTTGTTTCAAGTCCTGAGGCGTGACGCCGGCCGGCGGTCTGACACTCAAGACCTCACAGATTTCCTCGACCGTAAACAGCGCCATCACACCGCGATTCCCATGCTCCCGCATGCGTTCCCTCGCTCAGGCTCCGGATCGGAGCGCGCCGATCGCGTCGCGCGCCACTTCCCGATCGTCGAAGTGATGTTTCGTGGTTCCCACGATCTGATAATCTTCGTGACCTTTCCCCGCGATCAGCACCATGTCCCCGGTCTTCGCCTCACGAATGGCCGCCTCGATGGCCTCCCGACGGTCTGCAACCATGCGATAGCGAACATGACCCCGGTCCGCCAGCGCCTCCTTGACCCCGACCTCGACCTCGCGCAGGATCGCAGCAGGATCTTCGGTACGCGGGTTATCCGATGTCAAAATCACCACATCACTATACTGCACAGCTGCACGTCCCATTTTGGGGCGTTTGGTCCGGTCACGGTCCCCGCCACACCCGAAGACAGTGATGATGCGCCCCGTGCGAAGCGCCTGGGCTGCGGTCAACAACCGAACCAGCGCGTCTTCGGTATGCGCATAGTCCACCACCACGGAAAAGTTCTGACCGGCCTCGACCAATTCGAACCGCCCCGGCACGTTCGTGACCGTCTCGACAGCGGACCGTACCTGCTCCAGCGTCAGCCCTTCATGCAACACCACTCCGATGGCAGCCAGGAGGTTCGACACATTATGCTCTCCGACCAGACGGCTCTTGATCGGGCAGGTCCCGACGGGACTGCGCAACGTAAAACTGGTGCCGGCCGGCGAAAGCCTCACGCCTTCGGGGTAAATATCCGCTTCCCGGTGAAGGCCGTAGGTCCAAACGGGAACGGTGGAGGCCGCTTGAATTCGCGCGCCCCATGGATCATCCACATTGATGATCGCCCGCTTCCGCTGCTTCACCGCGCCCGTCCTTCCTAACTCGACGAAGAGTTTCAGCTTCGCCTGGAAATACCGTTCCATGTCGAGATGAAAGTCGAGGTGGTCCTGCGTGAGATTCGTAAAGACGGCGACATCGAACTCGGATCCGGCAGTCCGATCCAAAGCTAACGCATGCGACGAGACCTCCATCACCACCGTATCCAACCTCGCATCGCGCATTCGTGCAAATAATTTCTGCAACTCCAACGCGCCAGGCGTCGTATGCGAAGCTGGAATCGATTCCTTCCCGACGAGATAGGCGACCGTCCCGATCAGTCCGACCTGGCGCTGCGCTGCTTCCAACATGGTTTTGACGACATAGGTCGTCGTGGTCTTCCCATTGGTGCCCGTGACTCCGATCATCCTCAACGCAGCTGACGGATCGCCATAGAACCGGCTGCCGAGGACCCCCAATGCCGCGCGCGAGTCCTGCACGCGAATGCAAGGAATCGCACCGACGTCGCCGCTTCGCTGCACCACGACGGCCGCCGCCCCCGCCGCGACCACAGGGTCGAGAAACTGATGGCCATCGACGCGCTCTCCCTGTACAGCCACGAAGAGGGACCCGGGTCCCACCTTCCGCGAATCGTCAGTCAAGTCGGCAATGGTCACGCGCTGGTCTCCGTTCCGTTCCAGCACTCCGAGACGCCCATGAATCGGACTGATCAATTCATCGAGTGTCATATCAGGACTCAAGGCCGGCCATGGCTAACTTGACCGGCTCATCCACTGCCACGCCCAGATAGTTGAGTACCTGCTCACCGACCCGACGGAATACCGGCGCAGCCACGACGCCGCCCCAGCCTTCACCGCGCGGCTCGTCGATCACGACGATCATCGCCAGTCGCGGATCTTCCGCCGGCACATACCCGAGAAACGACCCGACCAGCAGCGTGGAGGAATAGGCGCCGGTGCGGGGATCAACCTTTTGAGCCGTACCGGTCTTGCCGGCCACCCGGAAGCCCGGGATCGCCGCTTTGCCGCCGGTGCCGTTCGTGACCACTCCCTCCATCAACGTCGTCAGTGTCCTCGCCGTATCGGCAGAAATGACTCGCCGCTTCGCTTGCGGCATGGTCTGCGCCACCAATTGCCCCTTGGCGTTACGGATCTCTGAGACCACGAAGGGCTTCATCAACACGCCCCCGTTCGCAATAGCTGAGACGGCTGTGACCATCTGCAGCGGCGTCACGCCGACCTCTTGTCCCATCGAAATCGAAGCCAGAGAACGCTTGCCCCACTGGCGCGGTCCCCGCAGCAACCCCACGGCTTCCCCGGGCAAATCGATGCCGGTCTTGTCGCCGAACCCGAAGTCTTTGAGATAATCGAATACCCGCCACTCACCCAAGGCCATGCCGACCTTCGCCGCGCCGATATTGCTCGACTTCTGAATCATCTGCGCGAAGGTCATCCAGCCGGTTTTTTCGTGATCGTGAATCACGGTGTTGGCGATCGAGAGTTGCCCGTTCTCTCCATAGATCATGCTCCCGGGCGTCATCACCTTCTCTTCGAGCGCCGCTGCCGCGATCACCGTCTTCATGGTGGACCCAGGCTCATACGTGTCCGTCAGGGCGCGGTTGCGCCACCGGTCCGGAGCCAGCGCGCGGACCGTGTTGGGGTCGAATCGTGGGCTGACCGCCATAGCCAACACGGCCCCGGTTTTCGGGTCCATGACAATGATCGTGCCTGACTTGGCATTCGATCGACTCACGGCCTCATCCAGCTCTTTCTCAGCGATGTACTGAATCACTTCGTCGACGGTGAGGGTCAGACTGTGCCCGGCTGCCGCGCCCTCCTCATTGAGTCCTTTCGGGAATACGGCGCGTCCCAACGCATCACGCTGCAACACCACCGCCCGCTTTTCACCACGCAGATATTGCTCGTAACGCAGCTCCACGCCTTCCAACCCACGATCGTCCATGCCGGCAAAGCCCAGCACGTGCGACAACAGCGGCCCCTTGGGATAGAAGCGGCGCCCTTCCATCACAACCCCGACTCCATCGAGAGCAAGTCGTTCAAGCCGCCGCCCCTGCTCCGGCTCAAGCTTTCGCGCCAGCCACACAAAATGCTTTTCCTGCTTCAGTTTCTTTTCGAGCTCCGTCGCTTTGACGTGCAAGATCGGCGAGAGATTGCGCGCCGTCGCACCGGGATTCCCGAGGGAAGCCGGAACTCCGAATACGGACGGCACGTCCATGTTCATCGCCAGCACCTTGCTGTTTCGATCGTAGATCGTCCCCCGCGCGCCTTCCAGCGTGACATTTTTCTGATGCTGTCGATCGGCCTTCACGGTCAGCTCCGCCGACTGCATCACCTGGAGATTCACGAGACGGACAATGACCAGCATAAACGCGACCACCAGCCCGCAGGCCACCACAATACGGCGACTGCGAAAAGGGGGCGAAGCCACTATCGCGCTCTCCGCGTTACGATGTTTTTGGCGATCCGCACCTCACCCTCCGCAACGACGGGATTGGTCGGCGCTTCCGGCTCGATATTGATGACGACGACCTGGCCCTTCTCCGGCTGCATCATCCCCAACTTGTCGCTGGCCAGACGCGCAATCCGCTCAGGTGCCGTGAGGCCGGAGATCTTCACGCGCAATTCATCGCGCTCCCGCTCCAGGAGGACCTTCTGCGCCTTCAGCCGTTCGATGTGGTAGCCGATGCGAACGATGTCCACCCGCTCCCACACAAAGAGCAACACCAGCGACGTGACCGCGGCAAACGCGACGGCTTTCATTTCACATACTCCTTGGAGATCCGCTCCACGACTCGCAACTTTGCGCTCCGTGACCGCGGGTTTCGGCTACGCTCGCTTTCCGAGGCGATGACCGGTTTTTTCGTCAACACCCTGACCGACGCTTCGGGGCCGTTCGCCAGCGACCGAAACGTATGCTTCACGATCCTGTCTTCGAGCGAATGAAACGAGACGGCACAGACACGCCCGCCCGGCGCCAGAATGTCCACCGCATCCCGGAGCGCCGGCTCCAACACGTCCAACTCACGATTCACGGCAATCCGCAACGCCTGAAAGGTGCGCGTGGCGCAATGAATTCGTCCGTGCCGATACGAAGCCGGCACCGCGCGTCCCACCACTGCCGCCAACTGCCAGGTTGTTCCGATCACCCCCTGCATCCGGGCCTGCACGATCGCGCGGGCAATTCTGCGCGAGTACCGCTCCTCACCGAGCTGATAGATCAGATCGGCCAACTCGGTCTCGGGCAGATCGCGAACCAGGTCTGCAGCCGTGCGTCCCTCGCGCTGATCCATGCGCATATCCAGCGGGCCGTCTTCCCGAAAACTGAAACCGCGCTCCGCACGATCGAGCTGAGGCGAGGACACGCCCAGATCGAAAATCACGCCATCCACCCGCGACACCCCGCTCCCCATGATCAACGCTTTCAGGTCGCAGAAATTTCCGTGTCGGAAATGCACCCGATGCGCGACCTCTCGCAGACGCATTTGCGACTCCGCGAGTGCCGCGGCATCGCGATCAATCCCCACAAAGATGCCATCTGGAGCGGTGCGATCGAGGAGACGAGCAGCGAGCCCTGCATATCCAAGAGTGCAGTCCACGTAAACACCACCTGGTTTACACTGCAACCAGAACAAGATCTCTTCGACTAAAACCGGCTCATGGGAATCGCGAGCAGAATCTATTTCCATTTCCACCCACTTTACCCCACTCATTGGGTGGAGTATACACCCAACCAAATGACTGTCAACAGAATTAACCCCTATTTATCAAGAATATTGTTCAGTTTAGACACATGTCTAATTTGGCCGGAATTTGCAGGAAAGTTATCCACATTTGTGGACAAGTCTGTGGGAAACTCGCCCACCTGACAATTATCTTCGGGCAAGTTTCTGTCAGGGGAAAATGGGGATCATCAAAAAATCAGATGGATGAAATACCTGCATTTCGGTGGTCGCTCGGGCCGAAATGCAGGCAGAAACGGAAGGACTCGCCGCTATGGATAAAGTCGATACAACATCCGCGGAAAGGGAATCGTTTCCCGCACGTGATCGAGCCCACAAATCCAGGCCACGGCACGCTCAATACCCATTCCAAACCCCGCATGCGGAACCGAGCCGAACCGGCGAAGGTCGAGATACCATTGAAACGCCTCAACCGGTAGATGGTGCTCCTGAATGCGTCCCAAGAGTTTTTCGTGAGAATGGATGCGTTGGCCACCGCCGATGATTTCTCCATAGCCTTCCGGCGCCAGCACATCCATACAGAGGGCCAGATCAGGCCGCTCCGGATCCGTCTCCATATAAAATGCTTTCAAGGCCGCAGGGTATCGATGCACGATCACCGGCCGATCGAATTCATTGGACAGAATCGTCTCATCATCGGCGCCAAAATCGTCACCAGGCTTGGCAGGATTTCCTTTCCGCTGCAGAATATCGATGGCTTCTTCGTAGGTAATACGAGGAAACGGCGCCGTCACACACTCCAGCTTCACGAGATCCCGTTCAAGCAGGAGCAGCTCGGCACGACGCCCCTTCAGCACCGCCGCCACAATATGAGACAGGAACTGTTCAGCCAGATCCATCATATCGGGCAATTGCGCAAAGGCCACCTCCGGCTCCACCATCCAAAATTCCATTAAATGCCGGCGCGTCTTGGACTTTTCCGCGCGAAAGGTCGGACCGAAGCAATACACCTTTCCAAACGCCGCGGCTGTGGCCTCACTATAGAGTTGCCCGCTCTGAGTCAAATAGGCCGTCTCATCGAAGTATGGCGTTTGAAATAAGGTGGTCGTGCCCTCACAGGCATTCGGCGTAAAAATCGGCGCGTCGACCAGCGTAAAGCCACGATCGTCGAAAAAGTTCCGACAGGCTCGAATAATTTCATGGCGAATGCGAAGCACGGCATGCTGTCGGCTGGAACGCAACCAGAGATGGCGATGCTCCATCAAGAATCCCGTGCCGTGTTCTTTCGGTTGGATGGGAAAAGGCTCCGCTACCTGCAACACTTCAAGACGCAGCACGTCGAGCTCATACCCGCCCGGCGCACGCGCATCCTGCCGTAACGTGCCGGTGAGGACGAGACTGGACTCCTGGGTGAGTTCCGCCGATCGAGCAAACTGTGCATCACCCACCGTCGCTTTGCTCACGACCGCCTGAATGTCCCCGGTTCCATCTCGCACGATCAGAAAATGGAGCTTGCCCTTGTCTCGACGACTGCGGAGCCACCCCCGAATCGTCACATCCTGTCCGGCATGGGCGGCCGCTTCATCGATATACATCACAGGCATGGGTCATCCTATCCAAATAGAGGTGCGCTGGAGAGGTCTACGGCCGGAGGGTAACGAACAGTCGCGGGCTTTTCAAGCGCATCACAAATCCCCCCTTTCGTTGACACAATGTCATGCCAGGGGCATCATCACATCATGATGCACACCACATTGCTCCACCATCCCCGATCACGTACACCGCTACTCGCCGCGCTTCTCCTGCTGGGCCTGTTGCCCTCCGCACTGGCAGGTGAATTCCGAACCGACAACCCGTTAAACCGGCCCGGAAAAATCTATTGGTGCCCGGACCGCACGGCAGACAAGCGGATCACCGCCACTCCCGATGCAGGCTGTACGGCCCTGTACGATGAGGAACGCGACGCGAAGAAACCGGAGAAACTGGACCCGTCTGATCATGACGCCTCCACTCCGAAGGAGCCGCTCAAGATCGTCGACATCCAAAATGAAGCGTCGAAGTTTACCCGCGAATATCGAGAATTTCTGGAATGCTGCGCCGGCGAGTTCGATTCCGTCGAACGCATCGACGAACTCCTGGACCAGTCGAACCACATTCTGATGTCGGTGCAACAAAAAGGCATCTACAACAGTGCGGGCTTCGGCGTGGGAAGCGGAGCAGGAGGACTCGGCGGCGGCCCGGGTCAATCGCCGAAACTCGGCACCTTTGCCCGCCAGTGGACACTCAGCGAGATCGTCGGAACCGTCGCGATCGCTCGGGACGACCTCACGAAAATCAAGACGCGCATCAAGGCTCTGGGTGAGCGATTCGAGAAGCTCGATTCATTGGACTATGAGCAGCGCGGGAGAGAAGCGCGGCGCATCGACGAGGAACGCGAAGCCATTGCTCATGACGTTCGGGCCAAGAGGCCACCGGCCTCAGCACCGACAGGCATGGACATCCAGGACACCACCATCCCGACCAGAATCGGCGGAGACATCGAGAACACCCATTTGAATCGATCCCTCAATCCAAGCTTCGGCGCCGACATCGGAGCCACGGTGTCGCCATACAGCAACGTCAACGAATCTCTGCGACCCCGCAGAGGGGAAGACCTCAAAGACAGTACCTTACCGGACCGGGTGGGCACTCACACCCAGGACAGTACCCTGCCGAATGCATTCGGCTTCGACATCAATTCAGCGCAAAACGCCGAACGCTCGTCGTCGGTGCAGACGCGGGGCGTCGGCGCCGAAATCGGCGACTCCTCCCTCAATAACCAGTCACGCCGGTAGACTCGCGCCGGCCGAATCTACGCCCGGTTACTCCTTAGGAAAGACCGACGGAAGCGCCTCCCAATGCGCCCCTCCGTCCGTGCTCCGGTACAATCCACTGCCGTTTGTGCCGGCGTAGAACAGCTGTGGATCCAGCGCGCTCTGCGCAAGCGACCGGATATTGGTGGTCGCCAACCCCTCGTTCAATGCCACCCAACTCGTTCCGCCATCCTCGCTCCGGTGGATGCCATCCCGGGCTGCCACATACATCACTCCGGACCGCGCACGATCGAGTACCATCGACACGATCATCTGATCCTGCAACGATTCGCCGATACGTACCCAGGAAACGGCGCCGTCGGTGGTTTTATAGAGCCCGGCCAGGGTCGCAGCATAGACCGTCTCCGTCGTGAATGGATCGACCTGCACCGACGTGACGCTCAGTGCGCGCGATGTTTTCACCATCCCCTCCGGCACCAAACCATGATTCACCTGCTGCCAATGCGCCCCTTGATTCACCGACTTGTAGACGCCGCCGCTGGTGCCGGCATAGAGCACGGATGATCTCGTGGGATCCATGCCCAGCGTGACCACCATCAACACTTCCTTCATTCCGTCCATCCGCTTCGTCCACCGCTCACCGGCATTCTTCGATTCGAACACCCCCATGGTCGTAGCCAGAAAGATATGAGTATCGTCTGCGGGGTCGAAGACAAATTGGTTCACGACTGAGGAAATCGTGGCGTCGTCGAGCCCGCCACGTATGGACGTCCAGCGCTGCCCCCCGTCGTAACTTTTATAGACGGCGTCGCCCTTCGTGCCCGCATAAATCGTCGCGGGATAGGCCGGATCAATCGCCATCGCAATCACGCGCGAGTGGCTCATCCCCTTCGAGAGATTGCTCCAGGTCTTGCCGCCGTCACGCGATTTGTAAATGTAGTCGTTCGTGGCGATGTAGAGAATGTCAGGATTGGTCGGGTGCAGTTGAATGACGACGATCGGGTCGCTGCCGGTGCATCCGCTGAGAGACAGCGCGGCCAGAAAAAGGAGCGCGAGGAATTGCTTCATGCAACTCGCGCGCTGCACTCTTTCCAGGATGCTCAAACGGGCCATCCAACAAGGCCGCAGAGAGGATTGGTTGCTGAGGCGTGCTGTCCTGCACGTTGAGGCAACCAATCGACCGAGAACGCCGTTGGGGGCCCGTTTCAGCATCCGGGGCTAGCGGTAGTTGGTGAATTGAAGATCAATCCCAAAATCCTTCCCCTTGAGGAAGGCAATCGCCGTCTGCAGATCATCTTTACTCTTGCTGATCACGCGCACCTGCTCGCCTTGAATTTGCGCCTGCACCTTTATCTTGGACTCTTTCACGGCCTTGGTGATTTCCTTGGCCTTCTCCGATGAGATACCGCTTTGAATCTTGATCACCTGCCGGACTGTAGCGCCGAGCGCCTCCTCGATTTTGCCGTACTCGAACGCCTTCAACGAGACCCCGCGCTTCACACACTTGGTCTTAATAATTTCAATGACCGCATTGAGCTTGTACTCGTCGTCGGAGAGCACCACTAGTTCCTTTTCTTTCTCCTTCAGCGTCAGCTCGGTCTTTGAATCTTTGAAATCGAAGCGTTGCTTGATTTCCTTCGTCGCCTGATCGACGACGTTCTTCATCTCCTGCATATTCACTTCCGACACCACATCAAACGACGATTGGTCCGCCACGATCCCCTCCTCCTGCTGTTTCGTCAGGTCTTCCGCCCTAACAGCACCCTCCGTCAGGCGGCAATTTAAACCCGCGCTCATCATGCCGGTGAATCGCCGTCTGCACGCGACCGGCCGATCCACCGCCGGCCCTGGCCATCACTTCACTGCTGCTGAACGGCCGCTTCAAAATCACATACCCATACCACTGCTTCATGCTGTCGCTCAAGACGACCAGGCCCAACATCGCGACCACCGCCACCAGCACGGCATCGAGATACAATGCAAAGGCCTGCCCCGCCGCAAGTGTCGCCGCCTTCGCCAAAAACATCCAAAACATCTCATATGAGCCAGCCAGCGTAATGCCTCCCACGAACAACATCGGCAGAGCCGTCACCCAGAGATAGGGCGACTTCCACATTTTGATCAACACCGTCGTGCCGATACAGAGCGCGAGCGTGCCCAGCAATTGATTGGCTGCGCCGAACATGGGCCAGATAGTCGAAATGCTGCCCGTCCCGATCAGATAGGCCCACGACCCCACCACAAAGGCGCTGCTCAATAGAACGCCCGGCCACCAGTTCATCTGTCGAAACGGCGCATACACCCGCCCGGCCATTTCCTGAATGAGATACCTGGCCACACGGGTCCCCGTATCGATGGTCGTCAGAATGAACAGCGCCTCGAACACGAGGGCGAATTGATACCAATAGGCCATCAGCCCGGCCATGCCGGGCAGCGCCGAAAAGATGGAGGCCATGCCCACTGCCAACGACACCGCCCCTCCCGGCCGCCCCGCCACATTCACTTCAACCAGCTGCGACAACTCCGCGATGCGGGAAGGCGCAAAACCCATCGCCGTCAACGTCTCGGCCGGCAACATGGTGTTGATCGCCAGGTAATCGCCGGGGATCAGCACCGACGCCGCAATCAACGCCATCACGCCGACGAAGCTTTCCAGCAACATCGCCGCATAGCCCACCACTGCCTGCGACTCCTGCTCGATCATCTTCGGTGTCGTGCCGGAGGACACCAGCGCATGAAAGCCGGACACGGCCCCGCAGGCAATCGTAATAAAGAGAAACGGAAACAACGTGCCGGGAATAATCGGCCCGCCGCCATTGGCGAAGGCAGTCACACGGGGCATTTCAATGGTCGGCGCCATGAGGATGACCCCGAAGCCGAGCAGAAACACCACGCCGAGCTTCATGAACGTGGAGAGATAGCCACGCGGCACCAACAACATCCAGCCCGGCAACACCGAGGCCAGGAATCCATACCCCGCCAGCAGCCAGACCAGCGCCGGCTTCTCGAACTCGAAGAGCCAGGCAAGAGACGACTGTCCGACCACACGCCCGAAGAGCACCGCCGCCACCAACAGCACCACCCCGATCACCGACACTTCAGCCACCGCGCCGGGGCGAAACTTCTGGAGATAGAAACCCATGATGAACCCGATGGGAATCGTCATGGCGATGGTGAACGTACCCCAGGCATTGTGGTAGAGCGCATTCACCACCGCGAAACCCAGTCCCGCCAATGCCACGACGACAATAAAGAGTACCGCCACCGCCGTCGCCGTCCCGGTGATGGAGCCCAGTTCGTCATGGGCGATTTCAGGCAATGAACGGCCGTTGCGTCGCATCGAAGCGACGAGGATGATGAAGTCCTGCACCGCCCCCGCCAGCACCGCGCCGATCACGAGCCAGAGAAAACCGGGAAGAAAACCGAACTGCGCCGCCAACACCGGTCCCAGCAACGGCCCGGCTCCGGCAATCGCCGCAAAGTGATGGCCGAACAAGACGACTCGGTTGGTGGGGTGGAAATTGACGCCGTCATTCAAACGCACGGCCGGGGTCAAGCGGGCATTGTCCAGTTGCACCACGTGCCGAGCCAGCCAACGACCGTAGAAGCGATAGGCCAACACATAGATACAGGCCGCCGCCACGACCAACCAGAGACCATTTACTTTTTCCTGGGGATTGACGACGCCTGTAACATGGGCGAGGGCGACAGCGGCAAGAATAGAGAGGAGCGCCCAGAGCACACGAGTAGCTATTTTCATGCGCGGCATACTAACAACCCACCTGTCGCTTGTAAATCGAGCGTCTTCCCGCTATTTTCCTATGCTCTGGCGAGTTGAGGGGGCATTCAACCGGTATTGTAGCCCTGGACTTACACTGCGGAGAGGTAACCATGCCTTCGGCCAAAGAACAGATCGCCAAGGTTCTTCAGGATCAGCCAGACGACAGGTCTTACGATGAGATTCTACGAGAGTTGGCCTTCGCTCGAATGGTCGAGAGGGGGCTTGCTGACTCCGATGCCGGGAAAACGATCAGCCACGAAGAGATGGGACGCCGCATCAAGACATGGCAGAAGTGATCTGGACGGCTGAAGCCGAACATAGCTGCACGACATCCACCAGTTCATCGCGCAAGATAATCCCCTCGCCGCAACTCACGCCGTTGAAACGCTCTACCAGAAAACAGAGATCTTGAGAGAGTTCCCCGAATCAGGCTACCGGTACTGGCAACGACCGGACCGGCACATCCGCATTCTTCTTCATGGACACTACCGAATCGCCTACGTGATCAAAGATTCAGGAGCGATCGCGTCCTCGGCGTTTTCCACGGCGCACTCAGCATTGATCGCTATTTGCTGTAACAAACCTGTCAGACCTTTCTGGTTTTCATACGCAATCGGGCGCGGATAGCCCGCCCGGACAAGCACCCAGAAGCGGTGCAGTTTTCCTGACCGCTGCCGAGGCAGGTCGCCCGAACCAGCTCGCCATACTCTGGCAAAGAGCCGCAATGACTCAGCCGCGCGCCAGGTGTCGTCGGAGTCGTCATTTGGCATACCATTTGACGACAGAGGCGACACGTGATACCGTTCCGCCATGAATCCGATACCGGTCATCCCACGCCACCTTGCCCTAGATAAACTCCTGGAAAAGAAATCCTACTTCCTTCTCGGCCCTCGCCAGACCGGGAAAAGCTTCCTTATCGGCCAGAGCCTCAAAGGTGCCCGCGTCTATGATCTCTTGGACAACTCGATGTATCTCGCCCTCAGCCACCGTCCACAACGACTGGCTGAAGAAATCACGCCCAAGGATCGCGTGGTCGTTATCGATGAAATTCAACGGCTGCCTGCGTTGCTGAATGAGGTCCATCGCCTCATCGAACAACGAGGCATCCACTTCCTCCTGACCGGGTCCAGCGCAAGGAAACTCCGCCATGGAGGGGTGAACCTATTAGGCGGACGGGCCAGAACCAAATATCTGCATCCCCTCACCTATCGAGAATTGGGCGAGCACTTTAACCTGGACACCTTCATTTCGCACGGAGGGCTGCCGTCCATCTATTTTTCTGACGACCCGCGCGCCGATCTTGGTGCCTATGCCGGGTCCTATCTGCAACAGGAAATCGTCGCAGAAGGCGCGACCAGGAACATCGCAGCCTTCAGCCGATTTCTCAAAGTGGCCGCCTACTGCAATGCCACCATCGTCAATTTCACGAACGTCGCCACGGATGCCCAGGTGCCGCGCACAACCGTCTACGAGTACTTTGAAATCCTGAAAGACACCCTTGTGTTGCATGAGCTACCGGCATGGCGCGAGACCAAAAAACGCAAACCCCTGGCCTCATCGAAATACTATTTCTTCGACATCGGCGTCGTGGCGGCCATTCAAGAACGTCGCTATCGGCGGGGCACGCCGGAATACGGCGAGGCCATGGAAACATACGTCATGCACGAATTGAAGAGCTACACGGATTATGTTTCAGGAGAACCACTGGCTTATTGGAGATCAAAGTCAGGGTTTGAGGTGGATTACATCCTCGGCGACCATACCGCCATTGAGTTGAAAGCCAGCGAGAACGTTGCCGCCAACGATCTCAAATCGCTGAAGGCGTTGGCGGAGGAAGGAAAGTTAAAACGTTATCTCTGCGTCAGTCTGGAAGCTCGCCGCCGACAGGTGGGCGAAGTGACGATCTTGCCGGTGAGGGAGTTTCTGGACAACCTCTGGGATGGGGCTTACTCCTAACTTTCCCTCAGAGTCGAAAGATCTTCTATCAGCAGAGGAGCCAACAATGAACGACATCACGAGGCAGGGCCTGTCAGATTTTCTGTGTGTGAGGCGGGTTAGTTTCACGCCACACTCGGATTGAACCGCTCTGCATACAGGATGGCGAATTGATTCATCGCCGCCTTCCAGTCCCGCGTCGCCCG
>Ga0075163_10004158_pt1 | contig 19408 bp, 10 predicted proteins | sample JI1023141ADNA_FD_71478 | JGI IMG/M metagenome (GOLD analysis project Ga0075163, IMG submission 71478) | Wastewater effluent complex algal communities from Wisconsin, to seasonally profile nutrient transformation and Carbon sequestration -... | ecosystem: Engineered > WWTP > Effluent > Algae...
GTGGGGGGCTCGAGTCCCCAGCCGACGTCGGGAACGCTGACATCAACCGAGTCGCCGGACTCGACCCACAAGACGGGCGCGGCCGCGTTGGAGAAGTGGGCGTGGAGGTGGGGGCGGTCGGGCCGCAGGGTGTGGTGCATTCGAACGATCCTAGTGGGTGGGGACGGGGATTGGGCTTGCATTGTCAGGTCGGAGTGGTACTATTGAGAATCGATTCTCAATCGATACCGAGGGCCCGTTGGGCATGATCGAGAGGCTGGCGACAAGAAAGTGGCGTAATCGGCTTCGGGGAGTCACGGCCCTGGGGTTGGTGGCCGTGTTGTTGCTGGTGGCGTTCGGGCGTGCGTGGCACCGGCATGATCATGAGGCCGACGCCGGACACGAGCACGCGGGCTGTGCGGGGCATGTGCATGAGCATGGCACGCCCCATGATTGCCATGACGAGTCGCCCGGCGATGAGGGAGAGCCTACATCGCGGACGTTTGTGTCCCACGCCCACGATCACGACTGTGCGTTGTGCGACATTCTTCGTGATGCGTCGCGTCCTGGAACGCTTGGCGTTCGAGCGACGATTGAGGTCCATGCCCGCGTCGCGGTGATTCTCGAAGATGGTGGCGAACGAGGGCCACAGCGTCTGGTGATTCACGCGACCGCTCGCGGGCCACCGATCGCCTGAGCGTGCCCATTTCTCTGACGTCGTGGTGTTCTTGCTGCGGTTATCGCGGCGTGGGTACGCCAGTGCGCTACTCCATTGGGTTCACATCGTGATTGTCTGACTTGGTCGTCCTGCGAGGCATGTGCCTTGCGCTGGAGTGGACTATGTCTCATGCTTTTCGTGCGTGTGGCGGCCGTCGCCACGCGTTCACGCTCATCGAGTTGCTCGTGGTCATTGCGATCATCGCGGTGCTGATCGGGATCCTGTTGCCTTCTTTGGCGGCCGCCCGACAGACGGCTCGTTCGATCAAGTGCCTCGCCAACGTGCGCAGTCTGGAACTCGCGCAGATGCTCTACACAGATGCTCACAAGGGCTTCCTCGTGGACGTCGGGCTCGCGCACGGCGGCTCGGGCGATGAGACGCTGTCGTGGGTGAACACGCTCCAGGAGTTCTACGACACGCCGCTGGTGATTCGCTCGCCCGGCGATCGCAGTGCTTACTGGCCTGTCGCGCAGGGTGGCGGCGGGCTGACGGTCGGTGGAAAGGTTCGCCGGACCAGTTACGGCATGAACAACTTCTTGAGCCGAACGTTCAATCCGGGGATCCTGCCTCGGGAGCCGTTCGACAATCTCAAGAAGATCGAGTCACCATCGGCGACGGTGCAGTTTCTGCCCATGACGCAGGCAGGGGACTTTGCCGTGTCGGACCACATGCACGTTGAGAACTGGGGCACGGGCGTGGGGGCAGTTTCCCGCGCCGCGAATCAGATCGATGTTGCGCTGTGGGGCGGGAGCACGAAGAGCGCGAGCGCGAAGACGACGTACGGGTTTCTGGATGGGCACGCCGAGATTTCGGCGTTTCCAAAGGTGTATGTGAGTTGGGATCAGAATCGATTCAACCCTGAAACGGCCCGCTGAGTGCGGGTGGAAGGACCAGGAATGTTCTCTTTGTTTCGACGCAGAACGTGTGGGGCCAGCGGGGCTCAGACGAAGATCAGGCGCTCGGGCTCGTGTGGCCAATTCGTTGGTGCAGCCGTTTGCGCCTGGTGGGTGATTGGTTTGGCTGCGACGGCGGCAAGTGCTCAGGTGCATCTGGCCGACGTTATTCTGACTACGGCGGGCGGTGGCATTGTCACCAATCGTGCCGAGGGCTTGGCGAACGTGCCTACGCGGGTGTTTGGGACGATGCTGGGCGAGAGTTCCGCGAACTTCACGGATGAGCCCGGATTCGACTGTGAGCCCGGCACGTTTCCAGTGCCCAGTTCGATTACGTTCAGCATCCGCAAGGCGCTGCGGCAATGGAGTGGCCAGGATTTCAACACCATCGCCACTTCGGCGATGACGCTTGAGTTCGGGCCGCTAATCCGAACCACGCCCGCAACGGATGTCCCGGTCGCGGGCTTTGCCTTGCAGGTTGGCAGCAACGGGCAATGGCATCGCCACCTTGGCTACACACTCTTGGAACCGGCGCCAGCGGGAACGTATCTGCTCGAACTCGAACTGGTGCATTCGGGGGGCCTTGTTCCAAGTGCTCCGTTCTGGGTGGTCTTCGATCAGGATCAGGCGGGCACTGACCTTCGTCGTGCGATTGCGTGGGTTCGTGGCAATCTTACCGGAGATTGCCTGGCGGACCTCGACAACGGCTCCGGAGAAGGCGTGCCCGACGGAGGCGTTGATATCAACGACCTTCTCTATTTCCTGTCGGCGTTTGAGACCGGCGGAATCACGGCCGACCTCGACGATGGACAGGGGCAGGGTCTGCCAGACGAAGGCGTGGACATCAACGACCTGCTCTTCTTTCTGAGCCGGTTCGAGGGTGGGTGTTGAGCGAGTCAGCGTGTTCGTTCGTGTGCTTGAGTTGTGTGTGCTTCTTTTTCAGTTCGTGAACGGCGGCAAGTCCGCCTCTAAAGGAGTTTCGTATGTTCAATCGCGTGAATTGTGGGTTGGTGGCGTTGGTGATGGCCGTGGGTGTTGCGTCGTCTTCGGCATACGCGGTGTTGCCCGTAGGCGACGTGTGGCTGGGATTGTCGGACCAGCGCGTCACGACCGGACTGATCTCTGAAGATGAGACAGAAACGACGCCTGGTGTGCGCGTCTTCTTTGCGAGCCTCGGCGAAGACGTGCCCGACTTCGCGGCAGAGCCCGGCTGGCTTGGACTGGATGGAACCTTTGCCCCGGGGTCGAACATCTCGTTCACGATCAACCGCGCCCTGCGCCAATGGAGCGGCTCGTCGTTCTCGGTCACTGACGGCTTCATGTCTCTGGGGTTCGGAGCACTGGAAGCGACGAGCCCTGCGACGGACTCGGTCGTCAACGGGTTCTCGCTGACGGTGGATCCCGAAGGCGGCATGCATGACCACCCGGACTATCTCTTGTTGCCGCCAGCCAGCGATGGGATCTACGCCTTGGAGTTGTCGTTCTCGTCGAGCATGCCCGGCGTGCTCACGTCATTGCCGGTGTGGATCCTGTTCAGCCAGAACGCCTCTGAAGCCGATGGCGAAGCCGCGTACGACTGGGCGACTGCTAACATCCCGGCCCCCGGTGTCGTGGGGATGCTTGGGGCTGCTGGCTTGTTCAGCCTTCGTCGGCGCCGCTGAGAGATGAAGATGTGAAAGTCTGTTGCCCGGCGGCCGTCCGCCGGGCTTTTCTTTGCGCGTTCCGTGCTGACAGGGCTGCAAGCGACGCGACCCAATTCCGAGTACACTCCACGCCGTGCTTACGCTGACACAACTCCGCAAGTCGTATGGGTCCACTGTGGCGGTGGACGGGCTCTCCCTTGAAGTGAAAAAAGGGGAGGTCTTTGGGTTGCTTGGGCCGAATGGTGCGGGGAAGAGCACCACGATTGGGATGGCGATTGGGCTCATCGCGCCAGACTCCGGGAGCGTGGCTCTGGAAGGATTGGGAGCACCAACCGATGCAGGGGTGCGGGCGAGCGTCGGCGTTGCGCCGCAGCAGTTGGCGCTCTACGACGACCTGTCGGCGACTGAGAACCTCGCGTTCTTTGGCGCGATGTATGGGTTGTCGGGTGGACGATTGCGCGAGCGCGTGGCGAAGGTGCTGGATGGTGTCGGGCTGACACCGAGGAAAAACGACCGCGTCGGTGGCTACTCGGGTGGCATGAAGCGTCGGCTCAATCTCGCCGTCGCGATGATCCACGATCCGATGCTCTTGCTTCTGGACGAGCCAACCGCGGGGGTTGATCCGCAGAGCCGAAACAACATCCTGGACATGGTGCGAGCCCTCGCGGCGGAGGGGCGGACGATCGTGTACACGACGCACTACATGGAAGAAGCGAGCCGCCTGTGCGATCGAGTGGGGATCGTGGACAAGGGCAAGTTGCTGGCGCTGGGTACGGTGAACGAGTTGATCGCGACGCATGGCGGGAAGAGTCATGTGGTGACGCGGCGTGCCGGTGACGATGGGGAACAACGCGTCGAGACGGATGACCCCGTGCGCGAGATCGCCCGCGTGCTTGCTGGCAAGGACGCGGTGCAGGAAGTTCGTGTCGAGCGGCCGGACCTTGAGGGTGTGTTTTTGTCGCTGACGGGAAGGAGCCTGCGGGACTCATGAGCCATCTGCGACCCATCCTGGCGATTGCGATGAAGGACCTGCGGCATCTGGCCCGGGACAAGACCGCCGCGTTCTTTGTGCTGGTGTTTCCGCTAATTGTGGCACTGTTGTTTGGGGCGATGTTTTCTGGCGGAGGCGGCGGCGGGAGCGACGGGCTCGAGATCGCCATCTTCAACGAGGACAACGGCGACTCTTCGAAGAAGTTCGCGCAATCGCTCGACGATGATTCGGCGATCAAAGTCCATTCGGTGGCGTCGATGGCGGAGGGAGAGAAGGGAGTGCGCCTGGGGGACTATGTTGCCTGCCTGCATTTCAAGCCGGGGTTTGATCCGCAGCAGATCTTTGGCGAAGGTGTGGTGATCGAGGGCGTGGTAAGCCCGAAGCGGACGGCCGAGGCTGGCCTGCTCGAAGGGAAACTCAACCAACTCGTCTTCGCGCAAATGTCGTCGATGTTCAACGATCCGACGGCGTCGCGCAAAATGATGGACAACGCCCGAAAGTCCGTGGACTCTGCGGAAATGTCGTTGCCCGTGAAGTTGGCTCTCAAGACGATGTTCAGTGCGGTGGATGGAGTGTCATCGGAGGTCGAGAGGAACAGTGTCGCGAAAACAACCGGCGCGGGCAATGACGGCGCAGCGGGCGCTCAGGCTGACGGCATCGCTTGGCAGCCCGTGAAGGTGAATCTTGAGAAGTTGACGATCAACTCGCGGCGTACGCCGCCCAGTTCGTTTGCGATGTCATTTCCGCAGGGCGTGGTGTGGGGCTTGATGGGCGTGGTGACGGGGTTTGCTTCAGGTTTCGCGGCCGAACGCACGCGGGGGACGTTGCTGCGACTGAACGTGTCGCCCGCGCCGGCGTGGGTGGTGCTCGCGGGCAAGGCGCTCGCGTGTTTCTTGTCGTGCCTGATTGTGCAGGCGCTGATGCTGGGAATGGCGGCCATTCCGTTCTTCAAGGTGACGTTCGGCGATCCGCCCTTGATTGCGCTGGTGTGCATCGTGACGGCGTTCAGTTTGTCGGGGCTTGCGATGTTCATCGCGGGACTGAGCCGATCGGAGGAAGCGGCGGGGGGCTTGGCGCGTGGGGTCTTAATTCTGCTGGCGATGATCGGCGGCGGCTCGATTCCCCTGTTTTTCATGCCGTCGTTCATGCGAACGATGAGCAACATCAGTCCGTTCAAGTGGATCACGCAGGCGTTGGATGGATCGATGTGGGGCGGGTTTTCGCTCCAAGAATTGGCGCTGCCGTTGGGAGTCCTGATCGGCGTGGGTGTCCTTGGCTTCGCGGTCGGTGCGTGGGCGATCGGGCGTGGGCGAACAGCTTGACCGATCGTCTCTCCGCCAGCGGGGAGAGGAGGGAACATCGAACCCACTGATCGCCCGTTCCTTCCTACACTTCCGAGTCATCCCGTCGGGATGGCCGGGCGGATAGCTCAGCGGCTAGAGCACTCGCTTTACATGCGATAGGTCCAGGGTTCGAATCCCTGTCTGCCCATTCCTTCCATGAATCTCAAAGACCTCGTCTACATCCCCCTCGCTCTGCTCACGCTTCCCAAGTGGGGCGGCAAGAAGCGGGAGGGATGGGGGGAACGATTCGGCAAGATCGACGCGCTGCCGCCCAAGGGTGAACGCCGTCGTGTGCTGCTCCATGCTGTGTCCGTCGGCGAGGTGAGTGCGCTGCGGACGATCGTGCCGATTTTGATCGAACGTGGATTGGATGTCGTCGTTTCGGCGACGACTGACACTGGGCTCAGGCGTGCGAAGGAGTTGTTTGGTGCGACGTGCCACGTGCGGCGGTATCCGCTGGACTTGTCTTGGGCCGTAGAGCGATTTCTGGATGCGGTGCAGCCTGACGCGGTCGCGCTGGTCGAGTTGGAGTTGTGGCCAAACTTCGTACAGGCGTGCGTGAAACGCGGAGTTTCGGTGTGCGTGATCAACGGTCGATTGAGTGCGCGGAGTTTCCGTGGATATCGAAAGATCCGTCCGCTGCTGAAGAGCACGTTCGCGTCGCTGGCGTTTGCGGCGGTGCAGGATGAGGAATACCGCGAGAGATTTGTGGCGATGGGTGTGCCCATCGAGAAGTGCGTCGTTGCGGGAAGTGTGAAGTGGGACAACGCGACGATTGTGGATGAGGTGCCCGGGGCGGCGGAGTTGGCTCGGTCGCTCGGTATTGATCGCACGAAACCGCTGATCGTCGCCGGGAGCACGGGCCCGATTCCCGGCAGCTGCGAAGAAGCAATGCTCCACGCCGCATGCCCGTCCGGGGTGCAGTTGTTGTGCGCGCCGCGCAAGCCCGAACGTTTTGATGAGGCCGCGGCGGCACTGCCCGGATGCGTGCGTCGATCGAAAACCAAAGGAGCGCAACCAACGCCGTCGGGCACATCCGACAGGTTTCTCCTGGACTCCATCGGGGAACTGAGGCAGGCGTACTCCCTGGCGGACGTGGTGGTGGTGGGGCGATCCTTTGGGTATTTGTACGGATCGGACCCCTTGGAGCCCATCGGTTTGGGGAAACCGACGGTCATCGGTCCGGCGGTGTCAGATTTCGCGACGATCGTGGCGGCACTGGAATCTGACCGAGGAATCGTGCGAGCGACACCGCACACGATCGCACCACTTGTGTCGCAAATCCTTGGGAATAAGGCATTTGCGACGGATTTGGCGTCCGGTGGGCGTCGTTCGATTCGCAGACATCAGGGAGCGAGTCAGCGGCAGGCCCAGTTGGTGGCCGAACTGGTGATCCGGGTGCCCGGCCGGGGGCCTCAGAGTGCGGTCTGAAGGGCTGGGTTGGGGTTTGGACCCCTGACTTGAGGTTTGGAATGATTTCGAGGATGATGCAACGCAGGACGGGGAGGGCCCGTAGCCTTTAGGACCCCCACGCGAGGGCGTGCGGGGGGATAGAGGCTGGGGCGAGTGCGCCAGGATGGCGTGCCAGCGCCCCGGAGCGGAAGGTCGTCGAGGCGTGCGCGGCAGCGCGTGCCCCACGGAAGTGGCGACCAGCAACCGCCCAAAGTGTCCAATGATCGAGCCGGCCGCCCGCGGGGGCGGAGGCCTGGGAGTGTCGCCGATGACGCAGTCTCGTTTGTTCAACCGTCTGCTCTCTTCCGCTCGCCGCTTTGGAAGGGGGCGTGCGAAGCCAGTCGCGCCGCGGACGCAGGTTCGTGGCTTGACGCTGGATCGCCTTGAGGAGCGGACGCTGCTGTCTGCCGACCTTGGCGCGAGTGGCGCCTGGATCCGCTGGGGCGCGCACGAGGTGCCGGTCGAGGCTGGCTCGTTCGTGGTGACGTTCGATGACTACATGGGCAACGCGCAGGCCGAGTTGCTCGCGCGTGAAGTCGCGACGCGGCTTGGTGTGACCGGCACTGATTTTTCAAGCCTGGGTCGTGGCGGCTGGGCGACGTTTAAGACCGGCAACTTTGTGTCTCAGGAGATGGCTCAGCGCGTCGCGGCGGCGGTACCGGGCGTTAGTGCGGTAGAACCCAACCTGCTTCGCAAGCCGATGGCGGTCAGCAACGATCCGCGCCTCGCGGACCAGTGGAACCTGATTAATACTGGGCAGTTGGTGCCCGATGGCGGGAACGGCGTTATTGGCACGCCCGGCGCGGACATTTCTGCCCAGGAAGCGTGGGACATCTCGGTCGGCTCGCGCAGTGTCGTCGTTGCGATTATCGATACCGGCATCGATCTGACGCACGCCGACCTCGTCCGCAATATCTGGGTCAATCCCGGCGAAGTTGCGGGCAACGGCGTCGATGATGACAACAACGGCTTCGTTGACGACGTCAACGGCTACAACTTTGCCGGCAACTCCGGCAACGTGCAGGACGAAGACGGGCACGGCACCGCCGTCGCGGGCGTCATCGGGGCCGACGGCAACAACGGGCAGGGCATGGCTGGTGTGAACTGGGCCGTGTCGATGATGTCGCTCAAGGTCTCGGCGACGCAGGGCAACAACACGACCTTGTCCACGTCGGCGATCATTGCGGCGCACGATTACATCACGATGATGCGCAACGACGGCGTGAACGTTGTCGTCAGCAACGGCAGTTACGGCGACGTCGACCCTGGCGCCTACAACGCTTTTCCGGATGGCATCGCGGGCGAACTCGCGGCGATCCAGCGCTGGCAGACGGCGGGCGGCATCTTCGTCGCGTCCGCCGGCAACTTCGGCGTGGACCTCGACAACGACGCGCAGGGCTCGTTCCCCGCGTCGTACGACGTGCCCTCGATGATTGTCGTTGCCGCGTCGGATCCCAACGACGGGCTCTTCGCCGGATCGAACTTCGGTGCCGCGTCGGTTGACTTGGCGGCGCCCGGGTATGGCCTTACCACGACCTCAATCGGTGGCGGCTATACGCAGTTGTTCTTCGGCACCAGCGCGTCTGCGGCGATGGTCACCGGTGCGGTCGCGTTGCTCAAGGCGATCCAGCCCTCGGCGTCGGCGACGCAGGTCAAGGCCGCCCTGATCGACAGCGTGGATATCTCTGCGGCGATGCAAGGCCGTGTTGTGGCTGGTGGTCGCATGAATCTCGCCCGCGCGATGCAGATCATCGGGATCGACGGGCCTTCGGTGCGTTCGTTCGATCCGGGCCCAGTCACGACGCAACTCGACCCCAACACCAACACGGTCATCAACACGATCACGGTCAACTTCAACGAAGCGATCGACAACAACTCGGCGTTCTTCCAGGCATCGGGCGTGACTGTCACGGGCTTGGGCACGGACAACATCTTGGGCACGGGCGACGATTTTACGGTGCCCGTCACGGCGTTGACTCGCACGACCGGGAACACCAGCCAGGCTGTCGCGGGGTTGAATCTTGGCGCATTCTCAGGGCAGCGTCTGCCGCTGGGTCGTTACCACGTGGTGCTTGACGATGCGGCGTTCCGCGATCTTGACGGCAACTTCCTCAATGGTAACGGCGCGTCGGGCAGCGATCAGACGTACGACTTCCGCGTTGTCGCGGCGTCGGGCGACAATGAGCCCAACGACACCTTTGCGCAGGCGACGGCCGTCTCCTTCAACTCGAGCGGTCAGGCGAACTTCACGGGCGCGACGATCGGCAATGGACTGTTCGCGAACCTCGACGTGGACATTTACAAGGTCACGCTGTCGCGTGGCGGCCTCATCACGGCGGACGTCGTCGCGCAGCGCCGCGGCATCGGTTCCACGCTCGACGCGTATGTCCGCCTGTTTAACTCCCGTGGCGATGAACTGGCGTTCAACGATCAGTTCTTTGGTTCCGACCCCTACATCGACTTCTTCGTTTCCACCGGTGGCGACTACTACGTCGCTGTTTCGGGCTTCGGCAACGAGAACTACAACCCGGCCGTCGCGGGCAGTGGTGCGACGCAGTCTCTGGGCGGGTACGACCTGAACCTGAACGTTCAGTTGGTGCAGGACGAGATCGTGACCGCGAATGCGCCGACGGGCCAGGTCCCGCGTCGTATCCCGATCGCGGAGACTCAGACGCAGGGCACGACGACGTCGTTCCTCAACGTCACGGACAGCCGTCAGATCCGCGACGTCAATGTTCGTCTCGATATCTCGCACACTTTCGTGGGCGACCTTCGCATCAGCCTCTTCTCCCCCACGAACGTCGAGGTTCGCCTCTTCACGAACCGCGGCTCGAACGGGCAGAACCTCACCGCGACGATCTTCGACGACGAAGCGTCGACCGCGATCGGTGCGGCGAGCGCGCCGTTCACTGGCTCGTTCCGTCCCGAGGCGTCGCTCGGCGCGTTCGACGGCATCGCCGCCAACGGCACGTGGACGCTCCTCGTGCAGGACACTGGTGCGCTCAACGCGGGCGTGCTCAACTCCTGGTCGATCGACTTCACGTTTACCAATGACGTCTTCGGTCCATTCGAGTTCAACGACACCATCAGCACCGCGAAGGTGATGGCGGAGATCAATGGCTCGGGCACCGCGACGCGCCAGGCTTTCATCGGCGACGGGGCGTTCGGCAGCCGCGATCGCGATATCTTCTCGTTCACCGCCGACGCGGGCACCACGCTGACGGCGACGCTGACCTCGGGCGGCACGCTCAACGGCGCGATGCGCCTGTTCGACGCGTCGGGCACGCAGGTGATCATCTCCGCGCCCGGCACGTCCAACAACGCTCAGTTCGACAACTACACGTTCTCCAGTGGTGGCGTCTACTACATCGCGATCTCTGAGAACGCAAACCAGACCTACGACCCGCTCTCATCGGGTGGCGGCACAGCGGCCACCACGACGGGCGCGTACACGCTCAACCTCACGATCTCCGCGGGTGTCAGCGATCCTGCGGTCACGTTGACCGGGACAAGCGTTGCGACGACCGTCGGGACATCTGGCAACTTCGCGGGCATCGACGCGAACGGCAACCAGGTCGGCCTGCGGTTCAACGGGCTCGACTTCCTTGCACCGGGCAATGGTCGCGTGCCTCAGCAGTTCATCGGCGCGAGCGTCAATGGCTCGTCGTTTGTGAACGAGGGCCAGGGTGGTTCGATCGCGCTGCCCATGACTTTGACCAGCCGCAGCGACGCCAACAATCGCGTGGTCGCTGCGAATGGCCGCTTCCTTGGACTCTCGATCGATCGCGTCATCAGTTTCGGCGTGAGCGATTCGTTCATCGCGATCGACATGGTGTTCACGAACACCACGCCCTCTGCTCTCAACAGCATCGCGTGGATGGAGGGTTTCAATCCTGATCCGGGCATCGCCGACCAGACCACGCAGTTGACGACGTTCAACGACGTAGAAGGCGCGGGTGCTTACGCGCGTTACAACAGCAACTCCTTCCAGCAGGGCCTGACGATCGGGCTGGTCGCTCCGGATGCCGACACTCGTGCCAAGGCGGCCGTCGTCGCGAACACGACGCAGATTCGGAATCCGAGCCAACTCGTCGGCGGGCTGCCGATCGACCCCGACGGCGCGTCGTCCAATGGGCAACTCGCGCTCTCGTTTGATATCGGGACGCTCGCGTCCGGTGCGTCGACCCGCGTTCGCTACTTCGTCCTGATGGGCAACTCGCCGGCCTCGGTCGACGCGCTCGCCGATGCGATGAACAACAACACGGGCAGCGGGCATCTTGTCGCGAACGTGACGACGCCGAGCGGTCAGGTGGTTGTTTCGACCAACAACCCCGCCGCCGAAACGCTCTCGACGGGTTCTGGGCCGGTCATCACCGCGCCGACGCTCCCCTACAAGGTCTATTACCCCGAGGGCTTCTCGGGTCCTGGCATCACGACGATCCTGCGTCTTGCCAACCCCACGAACCAGAGCAACCGCATCGTCGCAATCGCTCGCTTCGAGACAGGCGTGCGCGACCAGATTCTCGCGGACGTCACGCTCGCGGCGAATGCTCGCACTGCCGTTACCTTGCTCACGCCCGACACGTTCCTTGCTCAGACCTCGGTGCTGACGCGTGACCGCGTGCCGTACTCGGTTGAGATCCGAGCGGAGAACACGGTGTCTGCGTCGTTTGAGCACAATGACTCCAACCTGACGGGTGGCTCGACGAGTTCCATGGGTGAGGCGTTCACCTCTCGCGTCAGCAACACTTGGAGTTTCGGCGAACTCACCAAGGGTTCGGGCGTCTCCGACTTCCTCTCGTTCTACAACACCACCGGCACCTTCACCAAGGTCACGACGACGTTGTTCCCGGCGGGCGGCGGGGCGACGACTGTGGTCACGTTCAATCTCCCGGCCTTTAGCCGCGGCGGTCTGTCGATCGGCGATCTCAACATCGCCGAAGGGACCTATGGCGCGATCGTGCAGGCGGATGTGGGCATCGTGGCTGCGGCGTCGAGTTACAAGTCTGCCGAGCGAACGGCCGAGGGCGTCATCGGCGTGGTCGGTGGCGGGTCGGCCCAGGGCGTCAACCCCGAGGGCCAGTTCGGGCTCAACGCGACGGCTGAACAGGTTGCCGTGCTCAACAGCAGCGGCGTCGCCGCGTCGGTGATCTTCTCGTTCCAGTTGGCCAACGGCTCGTCGTATCGCACGTCGCTCGCCGTTCCTGCCAACTCCTACCGCCGCCTCGACGTCTCGACGCTGGCGAACTTCCCGACGGGTCAGGCTTACTCCATCTTCTACGAGTCCAACGTGCCCGTCACGGTCTCGGCTCCCACGCAGGCCTTCGGCGGGGAACTCTGGGGCTCGTTCGCGGACACCGCCTTCACGCTGTGGAACGTTGGCAGCGGGTTCCGCCCGGCTGGCACGAACCAGACCCAGGTCACCGAGTACCTGCGAATCCACAATCCCTCCAACTCCGAAACGGTTGTCGAAATCACGATCGACTACGGCGGGACCAACGGCAGCGAGACCTTCCGCCGCACCATCGGCTCTCGCCGCGTGGCCGAGTTCGACATCGGCGACTTCATCACGGGTGCACGTCGCGATGTCGATTCGTTCTACAGCCTGCAGGTCAAGTCAGGTAAGCCTGTGGTCGTGTATTCGGCTCGCATCGACCGTGACGCCGGCCTGTCGTACGGCTCGCTCGCGACGCCCTTGGGCCTCGCTGGCCCGGTGGCCGAGCCGGTCTGAGCAGGGCGGTTCGCGACCTGTCGATTCTGAACACGCTCTGAATCCTCGTTTTCCCAAGCCGCGAAGACCTCGCGGCTTTTTCTTTGGGCACCCCGGTCCGGATTGGAGGGTTGCGACGGCTTTACCTATCATCCCGGCCCGGGGCTTCCCGGAGGTTCGAGGGCGTAGCTCAGTTGGTAGAGCAGCGGACTTTTAATCCGCTGGTCCTGGGTTCGAGTCCCAGCGCCCTCATTCGTCGCGGCTGAACGCCGCTTTCCCCAGGAAGGGGCTCGATTGACGTCATCCGTGGCAGCCGAACCCGTCGTCCTTCACGCTGTCTGGTCTGATGGCAGCCTGCACCTGTGGTGCGAACGCGGTTCGCTGCTCTCTTCGGAGGCGTCCGGGGTGCAATCGCCGACGGAAGGTGCCAAGACGCACCCGTTTGCCGGTGAGTCGCCGACCGACCTCGTAACGTTGTTGACCGATGATGGGTTTGCGCCATCGACCTCGTCGCGGGTGCTGCGACTTCCCTCTCTGGGCGGCAAGCCCTTGCCCAGCACGCGGCTCAACCTCGCATTGGGGCGTGAGACCGAGTCGGACGAGAGTCACGCCGCGGTGCTCGAGACGTTCATGGTCCCGACCATCGAGATCCCCGCGGCACACCTGCTGCGTGTCTTGGATCGATTGGGCGAGCGTGCGCCGGTCGGGGTCGCACTTGCCGGGAGCGCGGAGTTCTTTGTCGAGGCTGGTGCCTTTGTTCGTTCACTGCTCGCACAGCAGCGATTTGTTCCTTTGCTGCGTCAGACGGTGACGGGCGAACTCACGGGCGTGTGGTATCCGTGGCTGTCGGACGAGTCGAACGCGCGAAAGACTTCAACGCTGCTCGCATCGATGCCGCCCGCGGCACGGGCCGTCGTGGACCACTTCAACCACGACGCATGGCCCATGCTCGATGATTTCCTCTCGACGGTCACCGATGCCGAGTGTCGACGCATTCTTTTGAAGCACGAGTTCTCCGATTCCATCTCCGGGCGCGATGCGGCTCAGGATGCGCACGTCGCATGGTTGTCGGGATTGTTGCGAGAGTCGCCCGCGGTGCTGGCGACTCCCGCCGCGAGACAGGACCTTTCGAAGCGCGTGCGGGGGTGGGTGGGTCTGCTCGAAGATCGCGGCACGGGCTCGACGTGGCGACTGCTGTTGCGTCTGACAGAACCAGCCGAGACGCTCGCGAACAGCAAGTCCGACGATCTCGAGTGGACTGTGTCGTTCCATCTCCAATCGATCGACCGCCCCGGCGTGCTGCTCGATGCGGACGACATCTGGCTCTTGCCGGGCGACTTCGTCACGGTGCAGGGCACGCGCGTCGATGGTCCCCAGGAGTTGATCCTCGCGGAACTCGGGCGAGCGTCGCGTTTGTACAAGCGTTTGGAAGAGGCGCTCGAAGAGTCCACGCCGACCAAACTCTCGCTCAACACCAAACAGGCGTATGAATTCCTGCGCGAGATCCGCCCGATCCTGCTCGAACAGGGCATCGGCATCCAGGCCCCCGAGTGGTGGGATTCGCCGATGGCCCGCTTGGGCGCTCGCTTGCGTCTCGATGCGGATCAATCGACGGACCCCGCGATGAACCCCGGCAGCGGCATTTCCAACGCAGCCGGCGCGCAGATCGGTTTGGGCGCGCTGGTGAAATACCGCTGGGAGATCGCGGTGGGTGACGCAGCCCTTTCGCTGCACGAGTTTGAACAACTTGCCGCGAAGCGATCGCCACTGGTGCGTATTAACGGGCGCTGGGTCGAGATCCGTCCTGAGGACGTTCAGGCCGCCGTGAAGTTCATCCGCGAGAACCCGGGCGGCGAGATGAAGGTCGGCGACGCGTTGCGGCTTGCGTTCGCGACCGATGCACGCGAGACGGGAATTCCCGTCGTCGGCATCGAAGGCAGCGGCTGGCTCAATGCGTTCCTCTCTGCAGAAGCGTCGAATCGCCAGACCGAGATCGTTGAGACGCCGCCGGGCTTCCATGGCACGCTGCGACCCTACCAGATCCGCGGCATTTCGTGGATGTGGTTCATGGAGCGGCTTGGGTTTGGATTGTGTCTCGCGGACGACATGGGCTTGGGCAAGACGATCCAGTTGCTCGCGCTGATGGCGCTGGAGCGGGACCGCTCGCTGCAGGCGGCAGGGTTGCCACGGTTTGATTCGCCCGATGCGCCGCGAGCTCCGGATGTCGGTCCCACACTGCTGCTCGTGCCGATGTCGGTCGTGGGCAACTGGATTTCTGAAACCAAGCGATTCTGCCCGCGCCTCCGCGTGCTCGTGCACCATGGATCCGAGCGCCACCTGGGCGATGAACTCGTCGCACGGGCGAAGGAGAGTGACCTCGTCATTACGACGTACGCGCTTGCCAATCGCGACAAGGAGATCCTTGGCTCGATCCCCTGGCATCGTCTCGTGCTCGATGAGGCGCAGTACATCAAGAACCCGGCGGCGAAGCAGAGCCAGGCCGTCCGCTCGATTCCTGCGCCGCGGCGCGTTGCGCTCACGGGCACGCCTGTTGAGAACCGCCTGACGGAACTGTGGTCGATCATGGACTTCTTGAACCCTGGCTATCTGGGCTCGTCGGGCTCGTTCCGCCAGAGGTTCGGGCTCGCGGTCGAACGCTTCCATGATCGCTCTCGCTCGGAGCAACTGCGTGGCCTGATCCGACCTTTCATTCTGCGCCGTCTCAAGACCGATCCCAACGTCGTCTCCGACCTGCCCGACAAGGTCGAGACGCGTGAACTCGCGCACCTTACCAGCGAGCAGGCGTCGCTGTACGAGTCCTGCGTACGCAAGATGCTCGCGGAAGTGGATGAAGCAGAGGGCATTCAACGTCGCGGGCTGGTCCTTTCCGCCCTCGTCAAACTCAAGCAGATCTGCAACCACCCGTCGCAGTTGCTGCGTGATATCCCCGAAGGTTCCTCGAAGATCCCCGATCCATCGCGATCGGGCAAGTGCATCCGCATCCTCGAGATGCTCGACGAGATCGTCGCGGAGGGGGACAAGTCGCTCATCTTCACCCAGTTCCGCGAGATGGGCGGCTTGCTCGCTTCGATGATCCGCCACCACCTTGGGCGCGAGGTCCTCTTCCTCCATGGCGGCACGACGCAGTCTCAGCGCCAGCAGATCATTGACGCCTTCCAGAAGGAAGGCTCCACGATCCCCGTATTGATCCTCTCGCTGAAAGCCGGTGGCGTCGGTCTCAACCTCACCGCGGCGACGCACGTCTTCCACTTTGACCGCTGGTGGAACCCCGCCGTCGAGAATCAGGCGACGGACCGCGCGTATCGCATCGGGCAGACGCGCACGGTGCAGGTGCACAAGTTCGTGATCCGCGGCACGCTCGAGGAGCGCATCGACCAGATGATCGAGTCCAAAATCGCGCTCGCGGAGAACATCATCGGCTCAGGCGAGCAGTGGCTCACCGAACTGAACACCGACCAGTTGCGCGAGGTTCTGGCACTGCGAAACGACACCGTGGACGAGGTCTGACGCCGGGGACGCAAATCCAACCGACGCGGGGCTCGGGAAAGCGCACGGTTTTGCGGATCGGCAACATCGACCGGAAGAGTGGCTCCCTAGACTCCAGACTGGAATCGAAGGGGTCTGGCAGCACCCTTGGGGGGTCTTCGCTGGGCTTCGAACCGTTTCGCCATGCCGTTCAACAACCTTCCTCCATCTCGCCCGCCGGGCCAGCCCAACAAACCGCCGCTGCTCAAGCCGCGGAAGGTGCGTGGCGGCGTGAAACTCCCGCAAGGGCAAGGCATCGGCATCAAACCAGCGAGCCCCGACCAGCCCGTGCCCGTGCAGAGTTGGGCGGCTCAGCGATGGGGACGACTCGTTGAGCAGATCGCGACCGGACCAAGCCTGCTCGAAGGTTTGGAATACGCCGCGAGCGGGCAGACCAAGCGGTTGGTGGTTCAGCGAGGCATGATCGACGGCTCGGTGCAGGGGCGCGAGTTCCGGGCGTACGTCAGTCGCCTTGAGTTCCCGACGTTCACCGAAGAGCAGTGGAATGGCGTGGTCGTCGCGTTCGCCGACAGTGCCATCTACTCGGCCAAACTGCTGTCGGGCGAAGTGCCCGCGAACATCGAGGATGTCTTCGCGCCCCTTGGATTGAAACTCTTCCCGACGGACCCCGCGGACGTGAAGGCGTCGTGCACGTGCGGGCACGAGACGCCCTGGTGCAAGCATGTCTGTTGCGTCGCACACCTCTTTGCGGCGAAGTTGTCCACCGATCCGTTCCTGATGTTCGTGCTCCGCGGCATCGAGACCGACGACCTCCGCGAGCGCGTGCGGCAGAAGCGCGTGGTGGTGGGGGCAGCGACGGGATCGATGCCCGTCTACTCGCAGCGCGTGAATGGCGCGAGCGATCTGGTTTCGCCGCCTTTGGATCAGTCCATCGCGTCGTTCTATGAGGCGGGGGACCAACTGGGGTCGCTGGAGACGCCGATTGTGCTGCCGCCCGTCAGCCACCCGCTCTTGCGGCGCCTGGGCCCCAGCCCGTTCCTGTCCGCTCCGTTCCCGCTGGTAGGGTTGCTCGCGAGTTGCTACGAAACGATCAGTGCTGAGACGATCTCGGAAGCCGAAAAATCGAGCCAGGACGCTCTTGTTGAACCTTCCGCCGGCTCTGAGGACGACGCCGACATCGACGATAACGAGGGCGACACCCCGCTTCCGCCGGTTTCGGACGACGTCTTTGGAGACTTTGGAAGCGATTTCGGGGATAGTTCGGGTGAACTTGAGGACGGGGTTTGACTCTGTCCGGCTGCTTTCTAGACTTCTCTCCTTCATTTCGGAGCCGACCAGGACGGACGCTGTGGCGAAAGCCAGGGCCGAGGATTGGTCAGGGGCTTTCCCATCGCGGCTGATGGAAGGTCCAGCTCCGGTTCGCGAGGCGCAACGGTCCGGCGACGGATCGGAGTGCTTGGGCGGACTCTCTTGCCGCGGCCTCCACTTCTTGAGCCACGTGGCTTGGATGTGCGGTCCGCGAGCGGCGGGCGGGCGTCAGCGTGACGCACGTCCCACGAACGTGGTCGCACTCACCAGCCGGTGAGTCTTGGAAGAGGAGCAACGATCGTCCGAGCGCCAGAGAATCACCATCCGCCGCGATTGCTCGCCTGAGTGAACGCGTCGGCCGCCGAACTTAGGTCGATGGTGTAATGGTAGCACAGCAGATTTTGGTTCTGTTAGTCGTGGTTCGAATCCACGTCGACCTGCTTCCTGTGCGCTCAATGGGACAATGCGAGACAACAACGACGCAATCGCGTCAGCGTGTCCCCGATCGTGAACGTCATGCCTAGCGCAAAACCCAAGTCGATCTCCGCCGTCATCCTCGCCGCGGGCAAGGGCACGAGGATGAAGTCCGACCTGCCCAAGGTTGTGCACCCGGTTGGTGGACGGCCAATGGTGTGCGCGGTGGTTGATGCGTGCCTTGCGTCGGGCGTGACGCGTGTTGTCGCGGTCGTCGGATACAAGCAGGAAAAGGTGCGTGAAGCGCTCGCGTCCTACGGCTCCAAGGTCGAGTACGTCGTGCAGGAGGAGCAACTCGGCACCGGGCACGCCGTGCAGTGTGCTGCGAGCGCTTTCTCAAAGCAGTCAGCCGAAGACGGGCACGAGGTGCTCGTTCTTTGCGGCGACGGCCCATTGATCCGTCCCGCGACGATCAAGAAGATGTTCGAGCGGCAGCGTGCTTCTTCCGGCACCGCCGCGACGCTCGCGACCGCGGTTATCGACGATCCTCAGGGCTACGGCCGCATCGCCCGCGACGGGCAAGGCCGCTTCCAGGCGATTGTCGAGCAGAAGAACGCGACGCCCGAGCAGTTGAAGATCAAGGAAGTCAATCCAAGTTATTACCTCTACGACGCGAAGCGCCTGTTCGAAGCGCTGCGTGACGTGAAGCGCAATGGTCTGACTGGCGAGTACTACCTGACCGACACGCTGGAACTCTTGCTCAAGAACGGCAAGCGTGTCGAGGTCATCGAGGCCGTGCCGCCCGAGGACATTTTGTCGATCAACACGCTCGAAGACCTCGCGAAGGTGGACTCGATCTACCGCTCGCGGGCTGGTTCGACTGGTTCCAAGGGAGGCGCGTCATGACGTCCAGTCCGAGCGTGGCGCCCGCGTCTCTTTCGCACGCCAACAACAACTTCCGCGTCTTCGCGGGGCGTTCGAGCACTGTCCTCGCGCAGCGCGTGTGCGATCACCTCAAGATCCCGCTCGGACACGCGAAGGTCCTGGACTTCCCCGACGGCGAGATCCTCGTCAAGTTGGAAGAGGACGTTCGCGGGCGAGATTGCTACGTGATCCTTTCCACCTGCGAGCCTGTCAACGACAATCTGATGGAGTTGCTGATCTTCATCGACTGCCTGCGTCGCGCGAGTGCGAACAGGATCTCGGTCGTTCTGCCTTACTTCGGCTACGCACGTCAGGACCGCAAGGACGAAGGCCGCGTACCGATCACGGCTAAGTTAGTCGCGAATCTGATCACCGCCGCGGGCGCGAGCCGCGTGCTCGCGATCGACTTGCACGCCGCGCAGATCCAGGGCTTCTTTGATATTCCCGTGGACCACCTCGCGGCGTCGCCCGTGCTGGTCGAGTACTTCGCCGCACGTCGCGAGGAACTGGGCGATCTGTGCCTCGT
>Ga0075163_10004159_pt1 | contig 19406 bp, 17 predicted proteins | sample JI1023141ADNA_FD_71478 | JGI IMG/M metagenome (GOLD analysis project Ga0075163, IMG submission 71478) | Wastewater effluent complex algal communities from Wisconsin, to seasonally profile nutrient transformation and Carbon sequestration -... | ecosystem: Engineered > WWTP > Effluent > Algae...
GCTTCGTCTAATCCTGCACCAATTAAAGTAACACCATTATCCTTCAACACCTTTTTCATTTCCTCATGCGAAATATTTTTTATGGCTTGTGTTCTGCTCATTTGACGGCCAGCTCCATGCGATGCTGAATTAATTGCATTTACTTCACCTTTTCCGCGAACTAAAAACCCAGGTGCAGTCATAGATCCTGGAATAATTCCCATCACATCTTTCGATGCAGGTGTTGCCCCTTTTCTATGCACAATTACTTCTTCACCATTTAATATTTCTTTCCATGCAAAATTATGATGATTCTCTACTTTTGCTAAAACCTCTCCACCCAGTGCTTTTGCAATACGTGCATGTATTACTTCATGGCAAGCTGATGCATAATCTCCTGCTAAATTCATTGCTATCCAATACTCTTGACCTTCGGCAGAATTCATATCAAGGTAAGCAAGGTTTGCAGCTTCTTTCGGAAGTTTACAGATTTCTTTTGCAAGTTTAGTATAATGCCCCGCTACCGTTGCACCAAATCCACGAGAACCTGAATGAGTTAATAAAGCTACGTACTTTCCTTTTTTCACATTCAATTTTTCATCATCATTTTCAAATTCAATAATTCCGAATTCAACAAAATGATTTCCACCACCTGATGAACCAAGTTGATGAACAGCCTTGTCGTGCAAATTTTTTACAAAGGGAGTCATATTAAATTCTGAACGATCTAATATTCCATGTTCAGCTCTAAATTTACCTTGCCATCCTGCACCTGCACCAAATTTAGTCCAAGCAATTAATTCTCTTTTGTACTTTGCCTCATTTTCTAAAAAATGATTTTCAGGAATATCATAAATGGATAAAGCCATTCTACATCCAATATCAACACCCACGCCATAAGGAATAACAGCGTTTTTAGTTGCTAATACACCGCCAATTGGTAAACCATAACCTTGATGTGCATCAGGCATTAGCGCCCCTGCAACAGTTACAGGTAGTTTCATTGCAACTTCCATTTGGTTAATAGCACCCTGTTCAATATTTTCTGCGCCAAATATTGAATAAGCATCGCCTACCTCCTTTAGTGGAATTGTAGCAAACTCTTCTTTTTCTTCTGGCTTCTCAATCAATGCTTGAGCTATAGAACTTAAAACTTCATCGTCTAAGAAATTTTCTGGATATTGAACTACCTTGGTCAAAATCGATAATACATCTTCTCTATTTAACTCACGATAATTTTGATCCATTATTCTAATAGCTATACCAATTGCTTTTCCTTCAGGATAACCTACGGCTTTAAGATCTTCTCCCTTTATTTTTAACTTGTTCATGTTTACTAAAATTAGCTTTATTTATTTAATAAGACAAAATAAAACATCATCTGCGCAGTGTAATTGCGTACTTGAAAAATAATTTGTTAAATTTTTGATTTATTTCATATACTCAATAAAATAGGTCGAAAAAAACTTTCATTTATTCTTTGTACCTGCTATTTAATAGCTCCGCATCTAAGCTAGAAGCCTTGATATTTACACAAAAGATCTAAACTAAATTATTTTTTTGCTATTTGAATATAATTATATACTTTTACTTTGAATTACAAAGTACTTTCTAATACAATAAACACCTTATTCAATCGTTATACAATCATGAATAATACAACACCCAAAATCTTTAAGTCTGCCTACATCGTAGGATTAGTGCTATGTGCATTGTCATTCGGATTTTTCTTCTTCACCAATCAATCAAAAGATTCTTTTGATATTTTTGGAGTGACCTTCTTTATTAATTATTGTTTAGCAGCTGGTTATTTGCTATTTATATGGATAGCAAAATTAGTTTTCCCGAGTCCAAGACCTACCATTCCGTTTGCATGTTGGATTAATGTTGTAGTCTTATTTACCATTAGCGCCTTTTCACTTAATACGTCTATGAGCGTATTCGCAACCTTCCCAACTTGGATGAATGTAATAACAGTAAGCATGGTATTTCTATTTTTTGCATTTCCTTTTATAAATCAACTCCCAAAATTCATCAAAGCAATTGTTTTTCTATTAACAGGAACTCTATTTATTTTCTCTTTATATATGTTCATTTTTTTAATACCCATGATTCCCGTTTCGGTACTTGTTGCATTTTTTCTTGGAATATCTGCTCACACATTCGTTCCTGCAGCATGGATATGGGTTATATGCGACTTTATGATAAGAAAATCTGAGAAAAATAAAATTAAACATTTGTTTTGGGTGGGTACAATCATTCCACTTTTCGTTCTAGGTTTCTATTTATATAAATGGAATGATATAAATAAAAAAGTAAATGAAATATTATCCGAAAAAAATTTACAAATAGACCATCAGGTACCTGAAGCTATATACATTGCACAAAAATTGCCTTCTGATCCTATCACCGAAGAAATCCTCATGAGCGGTTTTAAATCGCAACGTTTTTTTGGTGACAACATGGGTGGCTTTGATGTGGCAAGCATTGGGATGAATAAATTTCATGATCCACTTGCTTTGATTGCATTAAGCATTTATGGAGAACCTAAAATTGATGAAACAACCGTAAAAGAAATTTTAAATATCCGAAGAGATTTCAGACATCGCACCGGGCGGCGATTATGGTCAGGAAATAGTCTTTCTACGGCTTCAGTATCAAATAACATAGAAATATTTCCCGAATACCGAATTGCCTATCAAGAAAAAACTTTTGTAATACACAACGATCCTGAACAATCTGAAAATGATTTTTGGTTTAGAAACAATACTGAAGAAGCTATTTACACTTTTCATGTCCCAGAAGGAAGCATTGTTACTTCGCTTTCACTTTGGATAAATGGCAAAGAACAAAAATCTCGTTTAACTACTGGACAAAAAGCTGATAGTGCCTACACACAAATTGTTGGAGTTGAACAAAGAGACCCTGCAGTTGTTCATTGGCAAGAGGGCAATACAATACGTGTAAATGTATTTCCATGTACAGAAAAAGAAAATCGAACATTTAAAATTGGGTTTACAACTCCACTCTCTATTAAAGATGGAAAAATGTGGTTAGAAAATGTTTGGTTCGAAGGCCCGCAGTTTAACTCCTGTACTGAGGCCACGCGTATTATATACAAAGGAAAATCAGAAAATATAATTGAAATGCCGAGAGAATTTGAGATGGATGCAAAAGGTGATTACATTTATAAAGGTGAATATAATCCTACATGGAAAGTTGCCATGCAGCCCACTCCACTTTCAATAAATAAATTCAGCTTTAATGGATATGATTATTCACTGAAAGAATTTCAAATTCGTAAAGAAAAAATAGGAATTCAGAATGTGTATCTGGATATCACTAAAGAATGGACACATGATGAATATCTTTCGATACTACAAGCATGTAAACAAAAAGACGTTTACACATGGCTACCCGAAAAAGTTAAGATATCAGATGCCAATGCAGAAAAGGTGTGGGGAGAACTTGGAGACAACCAATTTTCCATTCCATTTTTATACGATATAAAAAATCCAAGTAATACAATTATCGTTTCTAAAACAGGCCCCACTTCTCCTCTACTCTCAGAAATGAAACCCAGTGATTATGCCGATAAAACCACTGCCTACTTACGCGACAATAACATGAAGATAAACGTGCTTAATATCGGCTACGAACTTTCACCATTGTGGCGTTCATTGCATGAATTAAGACTCATCAATTACTCTTCAGGGAACTGCAATGAAATAATTTCCATGATTAATGGTGGCGAGATAATTTCTGCTTACGAAGACAGTTCCATTGTTTCACTTAATGAAAGTAAAATAAGCATAGTGAAAGAAAAATCAATGTCAATGGAAAAAGGAGGAAAAGCACCCGATCACCTTTTGCGTTTATTTGCTTACAATGACCTCCTGAGAAAAATTGGACCCAACTATTTTGAGAAAGAAAAATATGAATTAGAATTATTTAGAGAAGCGGAAGAAGCTTATGTGGTAAGTCCGATTAGTAGCATGATTGTTCTTGAGAGTGAACATGACTATGAACGGATGGGAATAAAAGAAAATGTAAATACCGTTGGAAATGCTGGGATCATCGGAGGTGGAGCTGTTCCAGAACCACATGAATGGCTATTAATAGCTTTAGTTGGAAGCTTTATAGTATTTAAACTAATAACTAAAAGGCGTAAGGTACATGGAAATTAGTTTGAAAAATAATATATCAAAACTAGGTTTAAGTGTGTCGAATAAAATCATACTACCAATTCTAGTATTTGCTATTGGTGTATTCTTATTGAAAGACTATTTTATGCCTGGTATTCAAATTGCACTAGGAATAATGATTGCACCATTTGTGTTTACAATAAAAAAAACAGGTGCATACTCTCATCGCTATGCTATTATCTCAACAGTTTTCCTTCTAGCATTTTACCTACTACATATTAAGATATTATTATTTTTAGGTGTTGGTTGCCTTCTTCTCTATACAATAGAAATACAATGGGGCAAACTGGGAATGCTTCCGTTTTTGTTTTTAATATGCATTTCACCAGCATTGCACTATCTAGTAAATTCATTCACTTTTCCCATTCGTTTACAACTAAGTGCCTACGCTGCAGAGATATTAAATTTCGTTGGACTTAGTGTAATCAACAAAGGAAGTTACTTTATACTTCCTAACGGACAAAACTACAGTGTAGATACTGCATGCATAGGACTTAATATGTTTAATACAGGTTTGAGTATGACCATATTAATGCTTGGCTTTTCAGAACAACAAACCAAAAAAAGTATAAATCTTCCTAGTTTAATAATACTTGGGTGCGCAACTATTTTTTTATTGATACTTACTAATTTATTAAGAATTGTTGCCCTCGTATTTTTTCATTCAGAAGCTGGTACCGCTGGGCATGATATGATTGGCATTTTATCTCTTATCATTTACACTCTCACTCCTATGTACTTTCTTATTCGGTTTTTTAATCGTAAGTACGGTTGCACAAATCAACCTTTAGAATACCGAAAAATGGTGTCATTAAAAAAATCATTATGCATCACAAGTTGCATAGCGCTAGGAATGTTAATTGTGAATGAAAATGTAAAAGAATATTTAAGGGATACAATCAAAGACAAGAAGTTAGCCGCTTTAGAACTTAATGGCTACACTAAAAAATTGAAAGATGATGGAGTATTTGAATATAGAAACAAGTCCACACTTATTTATATCAAACCAGCTAATAAAGGTTTTGAAAGTGATCACCCACCTTCTCAGTGTTGGCAAGGCTCAGGGTTTAAACTAAATGATATTTCCGAAACCACAATTGAAAATTTTACCATTTACACTGCTACCCTAAAAAAAGATTCAGTTACACAATATACCGCATGGTGGTACGACAATGGAACTAATAAAACAATTAGTCAATGGGAATGGCGTTTTGCAAAAGAAGAACCTTATCGTATTGTAAATATAACAACTGCTGACAAAATCAACCTCGAGTATTTATGTGCTGAATTTTTAAATAAAAAATTATTCTAGCAATAAAATTTACAATTCCTTTTCTTCATCTCTATATTCACTCTTAACCGCCTTGCCGTATATTATTTTGGTCCAGCCATTTTCAAAACCATGGTTGTTAGCAATCATAAAGCCTTTGCCTTCGTCCATTTTAGTTATTTTATGCGCGTCAATAAAGCGGCCTCTCACTTTGCAAAATACAATGTCGCCAATTGTATAATTGTTTCTTTTCTCAAACGTTAGTGTCGAACCACTTTTTAAAATAGGCAACATAGAGTTACCAAAGCATTTCATTTTTCCTGTTCCATTTGTTTCTAATTCTTCTCTTAGTCTTAAATATTTATTCATTTTCATATTAATTAAAAACCCCACCTCCGAATGAGGCAGGGCTGTGTTTAAGGTCCGAATAAAGTACGAAGCTGCGATGCAACTGAGCTTTCGCCCGACACCGTAATTCCGGTAATTTTTTCAGACACTTTTTCTACGAACTCCATTTCCTTTAACTTTAACAACATAGCGTTGTCCTCCATTAATTTGGCGGTGTTCAACAAACTTCTAGTTGAAGCAGTTTCTTCACGACGCATGATAGTATTAGCTTGCGCCTTTTTTTCGGCCACTAATACCTGATTCATGATGTCTTTCATTTCACCAGGTAAAATGATATCACGAATACCACCACCACGCAATTCAACACCTAAATCTTTCACACGTTTTGCGGCAGCTTTCATGATGTATTCAGAAACAGCTTCTTTCTTTTCTAACAATTCATCCAAGCTTAAGGCGCCAATGTACTCTCGCAAAATTAATTGCATGATTACGTATAATTGCTTTTCGTAGTCCTTGTTTTCTACTACAGCTTTTACAATATCCTCAATCTTGTACTGAACATAGAAGTTGATACGCAATGCGGCCTTATCCTTACTCAAAATTTCCTGACCCGCAATTTCTAATTGAATAGAACGCACATCTGCTCTGGTAATCAAAATAGTGGTACTATTCTTCCAATAGTAGTAAGTTCCTGGCTCTACAATTTTTTCAAACTTACCATTTATGTACAATACTGCTTTTTCGTATGGTTCAACAGTGTATGTTCTAATATAGTTTACCAATTCTTTCCTTGCATATAAACTTTTGTCAATAGAAGAATCAATTTCAATAGTATTCAAATCAACTATTTTGAACTCTTGTTTCAACAAACCTTTCCAGTAAACGTAAGTCCCTTCATTCATTACTTCAGTTAACAAACCGTTTTCATAACGAAGTGCTATTTCATTGTTTTTAACTTCAACGATTTCGGTTAATCCCACAAATTCATTATCAAGCAACATAATATTTAAGTTAATAGGCGATTTAAATTGAACAGCCATGTCATATTCAATTACTTCTTCAGAAAAACCAATCCAGTAAGAGCCTTCGCTCAATACACGTTGGTATTCTCCATTTTTCAACACTACACCTTTTTTCCAGGCATTGATTTTTACTCTTTTCATTTTGTTTTTGTTTTTGGGTTTATTATTAGTTTCTATTCCAATTTTAAAGAAGAAAATTAGCTTGTTCATCGTTTAGCGGCGGAATGCTGTTTAAGCAATGACGTGTTCAATCGGTTTTTAGATGATTGAAGATTTGCCTTCTTCCAAACCATCTAAAAAGCAAAAGCTTTGTCAGCACGGTATCCGCAGTTATCAGGCCGGTCACCGATTGCCAATTGTCTTTGCAAACAAAGGCAGAACAAATTAATTTTCTTCAGTCGTGATCATTTTTAGAGAAGTTGATCAGCTTCTTTCTTCAGATTTACAGTCTGATACTCTACCACTGAGTTACACGAGCTTAATCGTGACAGGATTCGAACCTGTGCTTTGGTGTCATGCTCTGACCAACTGAGCTATCTGCATTTATACAGAGTCGGAATCGAACCGACGACCCTGACGGGATCCATCGTTTCGTATTTAATTTGCAGCATATAACCAACCATAGATTAATTACACTTTGGGGTCTTTTGAAACCCTCAACATGGCGCATTAAAAACGAGAACGCTCTTTATTCTGATACATCAGAAAATATTTTACTTGTTCAAAGAACTTTTTTGTTCCTCCGAAAAGAATCGAACTTTTTTCTTACGGTTAAAAGCCGCAAGCTCTACCATTGAGCTACGAAGGAATTTGTTGAGCGAAATATCAGAATCGAACTGCCTCTCCTGTTTGGAAAACAAGCGCTTTACCACTAAGCTATATTTCGCCTATTCATTACATGAATATTAATTCTTCGATAGATGCTTATGTTGGTATAAGGCTTTTGCATACTTTGCCTTTATTGTTATCAGGCTACGGCCTTTAACCGTTCCTTATACCTGCGTTTTAACAAGAACACAGTAACATGATTGCATCTATCAGGTGAGTCTAACCGACTTGACCTTTTATGAATTAGAGAAATGGAATTTATTCGTAATTTCTCATTGTTTATATTTCAAAGAACCCTTTTGTTTTTCCTACGCTACAAAGGTTAAACTCAACTACGCATCCAAATTGCGCAGTAAATCATTTTTTTGATTTTTCTTGTAAAGTGATGATTTTCAGTTTAATTAATTTAATCTCCTTTTAATATTTATACAAATACGCAAATAGGTTGCGTAGAAACTATTAATTTGTATCTTTATTTCAGTCAAATTCTTTTCTCATGCCAATAAATAAACTTGCCCTAGTTCGTTACAAAACAATTGATAATTGTTTACAAAATCGTTTCCGCAAATGGACGCTGGAAGACTTGATGGAAGCCTGTTCTGAAGCCTTGTACGAATACGAAGGAATAACAAAAGGCATTAGTAAACGCACTATACAACTTGATTTACAAAACATGCGTAGCGAAAAACTTGGTTACAATGCTCCAATTATTGTTACCGATAAAAAGTTTTATAGCTATGAAGATAAAAACTATAGCATCACTAATTCCCCTATCACTCAACAAGACCTAGGAACACTTAATGAGGTTCTACATGTATTGAAACAATTTAATGGCTTTGGCTATTTCCAAGAACTCAATGGAATGGTTACCCGTTTAGAAGACAAACTTTACAAGCAGCAACACAAAGGAAAATCATACATTGATTTTGAAAAGAATGAATTACTAAAAGGTTTAAAACACATCGACTCTCTTCACAAATCAATTATCAATAAAAAGACAATTGAAATCAGCTATCAATCCTTTAAAGCAAAACTCCCACAAGTAATCATATTCTATCCATATTTATTAAAAGAGTATCGCAATAGGTGGTTTATACTTGGTGTAAACAAAAAAGGCAAAGCTGTTATGATACTTGCATTGGATAGAATTGAAGAATTTAAAGAATTAAGTTCAGAAAAATATCACAAACCCGAATTCGATGTCAGTTCTTATTTTGATGATGTTATTGGAGTAAGTAAAGCTCCAGGCCAAAAGGCACAAACAATAGTATTTAAGATTGACAACGACAATGCACCTTATGTTATTACCAAACCATTGCATCCTTCACAAAAACTATTGAAAGAAGATAATGATGGAATATTTTTTAGCATTGAAGTTATTTGGAATTTCGAATTAGAACGCGAACTCCTTGGCTTTGGTGAGAAGCTAGAAATACTTGCCCCTAAAAGACTTGTAGGAAAAATTCAGTCTCGCTTAAAAAACACTTTACAAAAATATCAAAGAACGATTTAAATAAAGTGGACAAGAGTGGAGTTGAACCACTTTCTCTGGATTTTCAGTCCAGCGCATACACCAAGTCTGCCACTTGTCCATTAGGGTAAGATACGAGACTCGAACTCGGTATTTGCGGATTCACAAACCGCTGTGTTAGCCTTTACACTAATCTCACCATATTTAGTCGGGAAGGCAGGACTCGAACCTACAACCTCGTGTATCCAAAACACGTATCCTACCATTGGAATACTTCCCGAATTATTGTCGATTTATATGGACTCGAACCATAAACCTTTCGATTCGTAATCGAATGCTCTATCCAATTGAGCTATAAATCGAATTAAGCAAATTCTAATTTGCATTAATCACGTGTGAGAAAAATAGGATTCGAACCTACTAAGTCAAAGACAACGGATTTACAGTCCGCCCCAACTCACCATCGTTGGCGTTTTCTCATTTATTTGCGGAGAGCATAGGAATCGAACCCTGCCCGTAAAAGCCGCGCCAGATTTCAAGTCTGGATGATCACCACTGATCGCTACTCTCCATTCGTCGGGAAGACAGGACTCGAACCTGCAACCACATGCTCCCAAAGCACGCAATCTACCAATTGAAATACTTCCCGTACTATTTGTCGGGGTGGCCAGATTCGAACTGGCGACCTCGTGCGTATAAGGCACTTGCTCTTACCTCTGAGCTACATCCCATTTTTTATTTTCATTTCATTGCGGAGAATTGAGTTCCCGACACTCATCCACCATTTGGCGAACGCATTGCTTAGCAGGCAAGCCCGAGTCCTACTCGGTTAATTCTCCTTTGTACCCTCTATTGGAGTCGAACCAATACAATCTTGTTTCTAAGACAAGCGCCTTTACCAGTTTGGCCAAGAGGGCATTTTTAAATTTCATTAACATTTAAAAAAAATAAAAAAGCCCAATCCTTTTGGATTGGGCTTATGTTAACACATACCAATCCTACTCAATCATATAACAGTGATTGAAATTTATAATGTATACTACTATACGGTCGCTTATTCATTTTTTTATTTTTCATTAAGGACTGTGTCACTTCTTTTTATCGACACAGTCCGCTTTCATCGATGATACTTACTTATTTTTTTACTCACAAAAAAACCCGAACAGTTTATGTCCGGGTTTTAATCAAGCAAATTTGCTCAACAACGGACACGCTGGTTCTCCTTTAGTAACAGACTAAACGAGGGTACTTGTATTGAATATCGTATATGTTTACTTTTTTTCATTTTCAATTTAAACAAAAAAGCCCCGAATTAATTCGAGGCTTCAATTAATTATTTATAAAATAATTACACCTCGAAAATATACAATAGACTCGAAAACCCTTTCGGGTCAAGACTTGTATGGCGATATGTAATTTCTATTCGTTTCATTTTTATTTTTTTACTGATGCAAATATAAACACAAAAACTAACACCAAACAAATTATTTTTAAAATATTTTTATATTCTTCACTAAATTAAAAATAACACAAGCTTGAAACACCTTTAAATAAAGGGATTCAAAGGCTTGTTTGGAATTGATATAAATTTAATTTTTGTGATTTTAAAATCTATTACGAATTAGCGAAATTAAAATTCTTTAATTCCATTAAATCTTTCTCCATAAAAAGCTTTAACCACTTTTATTTCTCCTACAATTTGTGAATTAAAAAACGCTAGCTCTTCCGCAGGAACCCATAATTCATTGTGGTTTTTAGCGCCAACATTTTGAATTTTAAAAGTCTCAAAATAGGATGGTGGAATATCAAATTGTGTAACATACCCCACATTGCCATTTACATCATCATTTAAATTCCATTCGCTTGCAATCGTGCAGGCGTAATCATAATCCAAAACGGGATAAAATATGGGTTGCCAAAAAAGCCTTGGTGGGAAAGCTCTCCACGCCAACTCCTTAATTAGATTTAATTCGATTTGACCGACTGGCCTATATAATGTTTTCATTTTTCTTAATAATTCTTTGTACTTGATTAAAATCGCTGTCACTATAAAAAACTAAATACACTTTTTCAATATCGTGAACGTTAATTAAGCAATCGTTAATTGTTTTAAAAGCAATCTTAAATGCTTTATCAAAAGGGAAACGATATGCTCCTGTACTAATTGATGGAAATGCAATGGTTTTAATTTTATGATTATTCGCTAATTCTAAAGAGCTTAAATAGCAAGACTTCAATAGTTCTTCTTCATTTTCAGTACCATTATTCCAAACCGGCCCAACAGTATGTATAATAAATTTTGCAGGCAAATTATATCCGCTAGTTATTTTTGATTGCCCCGTTTCACATCCTTTTAAAGCTCTACACTCTTCAAGCAATTCAATTCCTGCCGCCTTGTGGATTGCCCAGTCAACGCCGCCACCACCCATAAGTGCATTATTAGCGGCATTGACTATGGCATCTACTTTAAGTTGCGTGATGTCAGCTTTTATGATTTCAATCCTATTGTTCATTTTAAAAATCGTAAACAAATACTGCAATTTTTTTTTCGGATAATGTTTTTAAAATAATTGGTTCAACTTTATCCCAAGTTCCTCCGGCAAGACCACAGCCTATTCGGGGCATATGCACACTAGCATTTATTTCTTTTGCGTACAATGCTACTTTCTCGAGGCAAGACTCAATTGCAGTATAACGTATTGGAACATTTCCATTTTCGTCCTTATATATTTTATGTTGTCCTATCATATTTCCAACATAAATATCTTCCTGCACTTTAATAAATTGCACTTCACCTAAACTAAAGTTAAGTTGGGACTTATGCCAAGCTCTATATTCCTTCTCTGGATTTGGCCACTTTTTTGAAATTGCCATTACAAAACCTTTGCCCCAGCCCCCTATATCATTGCAGACATGAACTACTATTTTATTTCCCTCAGAAACAGGATTAGTTGCGTCACCATTTAAATATTGAATTTTGTTATCCATTATTACAACTGTTCATTTATTCTATTTCTAATTTCTGAAAGGGATTGCTCCTTAACCATTTTACCATTTTCGAAAACAGTTTGCAGAAGTCCTTGTTTTTCTTCTTCCCAAGTGCATTGGTCTTTCATTACTAATTTTCCATCTACTTCAGTAACTTGCATTAAACCTTTTGCTGATTTTTTTGTACCATCATCTGTTTTTGGATCTTTAAAAATATTTCGAGCTTCGCCATTTACTTCACCATAAGTTGCTTTCATTGCAAACCCATAGGTATCACGAGTAACATATTCGTAGGTATAAGAACCAATACCCAATACAACGTTAAATGAAGCGAAACCCTTTTCTTTTAAGCCTTGCAAAATATCTTTTTGGCGTTGCAATGTGATGCTATCTCCATAAATTAAACCTATATGAGAGTCAAGCAATTTATATCCTTTTTCAGTAGTAGTTCCACCAAATACTTCCCACATACACTCAACTGCTCCTTTATATTCAGGGCTACCAGGAGTAGCATCCTTATCACCAATAATAATTTTTACAGGGTCGCCACTATCAGGTCGAATTACTAATTTGCCATTACGCGCTAAAATTTTTGATTTTAATTGTGGTAAAAATTCAGTAATTACTTTCCAAAAATCCCAAGTGTCAGAAACAATAGAAACAATTCCTGAAGGATATATTTCTTCAATCAATCTCTCAAATGTAGCAATTTCATTATCCTTTGTACCCATGCACATTACCGAATGTTCTGTTGCAGGCACACTACCACCAATTAATTCATTGTCTGAATTTGCATTATAATAAAGTTCATGAAAATCAATAGCAGGCACCGAATCTGTTCCATAAAAAGATAATAAATGGCCTGCTGCACTCATACATGCATCTTCAATTCCACTCATTCCTCTGAAGCTAAAATCATGCCCTTGCCAATACACAAAATCAATATTCGTATCACTTACTGTTTGCTTTGCATACTCATTAAAAACTCTTCTGTACTGAAAGGCTGTTGTTGCACTTGTTGCAGGCTTCCATAAAATGGCCGACATTAATGATTCTAAATAATTCGTTAACCAAAAGAATTTAGGCTGTGTATTATAAACCGTTACTACTGGAATTTTTGTAGATACTATTGTCCCCTCTGGTAAACCTTTTACAATTAAAGGCAAATACCCTAGATCGTGCAACTCTGCAATGTGCTCAATTGGAATACTATCCTTCCCTAATGCGTTATCCATCCTACGTTTGTAATCCGCAACAACTTTTTCTTTTGGGATATTAAAGAAACCCTCGTTCCATTGCTTCACTAGATATTCCTTTACAAAATATTGTAAACCAAAAAACACTAATTTATCATTACCTTCTTGTCTTGATTTACGAGGAGTAAAATTAGAATAAACTAATTCTGTTCCTTCTGGGTACTGTCTGCGGTGATCTGCTTTATAAAAGTCGATCAACATTAATGGATTCATTTTCATAATTATTGGTTTTTAAGTTTTACTTGATTAATTAACTCTTCTAAACTATTTACTTGTTTTATCCCGTATCTATTGCATACAATATCTATGTTTCCTTTTCTCCAAAATCCTTCAGGACAGTACACAATAAGTTTTTTGCTATGCGCAAATAAACCTAGTTCTAACATACTAACAGGTGACTTTGTTTCGGGAGAGAAGTAAAATAAAATCATACTAGCTTTTTCTAAAGCATCTAACTCCCAATTTACTTGTTCCGCAAATTTAGGGTCTTCTTTTACCTGTTGCCAAGACGAATCCCAATCATCTCTTCTAGGATTTAAAATGAAACATTCGGATAAATCCCTTAATTCATTTTCAAATTTTTGCTGCCAATTTTCTGCTATTCCCATTTCTATTGAACCAGCAAGAAATACTGAGAATTTATTTTCTACAACAGATAAACTATGTGGAGGTTTAATTATCATACTAAATTTATTCTTTTAATTGCATCATTAAATGCTTCTAAGCTATTGCTGTTTGACCGCCCATATATTGCAAATATTATTTCCTTAAAACAATATTTATATTTGTCTTCGATTAATTCTGCAAAGTAAGAAGCAACATCCTCGTAGGAATTTTTAAATACTCCACAGCCCCAAGCCCCAAGTATTATTCGTTCAATATTATTATTAACGGCTAGCGACATTAATAAATCCATGCGGTTTTTAAAAACTGTTTCAAGTTGTGAAAGCTCTGTATTTCTTTTATGTTGTTGCATTGCCCCTTTATTAGGGGCAGGGGAAGTAATAACATCAACCTTTACAAAAGTGTTTAAAAACTCGCCCTCATCATTCATCCAAAAAACTACATTCGGACTATAAATCATATAATCTGAATAAAGAAACGTAGTTCTGTTTTTATTAAAACTATACAATTCTAAATTTTTAATTTGAGAAGCGTATAAACAAGAAGAACGGGCCAAGCTTTCTTCTTGTGCTACTGCTCCTCCCATAAATCCGCCTCCAGGATTTTTGGCAGAAGCAAAATTTAATAGAGCTGTTTTCAATCCCTTTTCGTTAACACCAATAGCCTCTATACTCGAACAATTTAGCACTTTGATTTCAGCTTTGTTAGTTTTTGAAATATTAAGATTTTCTTTCAATTGATTTAATTCATCTGGTGAAAACGTTTTCGTATGGTGAATGCACTCCTCAATTTCTTTTTTTACATTAATAATTTTCCCATCTACTTCATAAGAACCAGTCGAAATTACACTAAGAGTTTTATCTGCAATATCTTTGTATTTATTTTTCATTTTAATCTTTATTTCTTCCCTTTTCCAAAGGATAAATTAATTTTACATTATCACTTTGCCAGCATTGTTTTGTTTCAACATCCATTACCGTTAATTTACCATCAAATCCAGCACCTGTATCAACATTCCAAACATTAATGGCATTCATTGGTTCGTAAACATCATAATTAGTTGTTGGGGTATGACCTATAAAAATCTCGTTGAACAACTTTAACCGTTTGGGATATAGCTTTGAATCCTTTTTAATTCGAGAATCCATTGTAATCGCCATTTCCCAAAGTGTTCTATCCCAACTATAATTACTTGAATAGATTTCATGCTCAGGACCATGCATAGATGAAAACCCAGCATGTATAAACAATCTATTCTCGCCATCTACAAAATAATTCAGCATTCGGTTATAGAATGCGATATGTTTTTGTTTTTCTAACTCAGTAATTTGCTCGTAGCTTTTAACTGTAGCCTCGCCGCCATTAAACAACCATTTCTTTGCTGCCTCTTTACCCATCAACCATTCTTCACACCAAGTATCATGATTACCTCTTATAAATATACAATCATGCGTTTCGTTCAATTGTATAAGGTAATTTATTACTTCACTCGATTGACTCCAACCATCAACATAATCACCTAAAAAAACGAGCACATCATTATTTGTAACAGAAGCTCTTTCTAGCACCTGAACCAAAGCTCTATACGCTCCATGTATGTCTCCTATTACTAATATTCTTTTTTTCATTGTATTAATTTATACATTACATCTGTTCTTAATACATACTTAACTCCACTTTTTATTTCTTCACCTGCATGTTTCATTCCATGATAAAACACGAGGGCATTCCCTTTTTTCGGAAGTATTGTATGATTTTCAAAAGTTGTTTCGCCTCCTTGATAACCATCATTCAAATAAACCATTAATGTAAAATAACTCGATTCAACTTCGTTCCTGATATAACTACCATCCAAATGCTTTTTAAAACGTTGCCCATTTTCATATTTATAAAACCGAAACATTTCATTTAATCCTATTGCTTCACTATTAGCTATTTTTTCGATTGCAAACGGCTTAAATTTAAGCCAGATTTTATCTGCAAATTCAACATCAATGAATGTAATTCTTGAATTATTTCTTACATGTTTTAACATAATTTGTTTTCCATGAACTTGAACTTTTGCCTCTTCATAGCCTTTTTCTTCACTCCATAAAATTAAATCATCACATTCTTGTTTAGTCAAGAAGTCTTCGATAATAAATAAGTATGGTTCTAGTTCAATTTTCCTCATAATCAATACTCTATATACTTCGCTGGAACTTGCTCACACAACCAAACACCATTTTTTGACAAATAAAATTCATACCCATCTTCAAACATTTTTAGAGCTTGAATTTTTAAAATGATAGGTTTGCCTCTTCTACTGCCTACTTTTACAGCCGTTTCCAAATCTTTACTTAAATGAACATGCAAGCGTTGCATTTTTTGCAATCCATCTTGTCTTATATTGTCAATGTATTTTTCAACTGTGCCATGGTACAAATAGTCTAATGGTTTAGCTACTTCAAATTGTAAATCAACATTTACAGTATGTCCTTGGTTCGCTCTAATTTTCGTATATTCATCGTTAAATGCAAATCGTTGCTTATCATTCGACATTACCACTTCTTCAAGCATTTCAAAATCTAGTTGTAGTTTTTTACTATTACATTTTACTATTAATTCATCTACATTAACCCATCCATTAGCATCCATTGTCAAACCAATCTCTTCTGGTTTATGTCTTAATACCAAACTTAAAAATTTGCTTATATGTTTTAAATCTTTCATTTTATATTTTATTTAGTTCATCTCTTACTTCCATTAAAGCAAAGCCCAATAAATTTTCCCCTCTCCATTCATTCGGATTCATTGCTTTAGGGCTATCTTCTGTTAATCCAATTCCCCATATTGTATCAACTGGACTTGCTTCAACTAATATTTTATTTTTAGTTTGAATCAGAAATTGTTTTAAAGAATCGTTTTGATTAAACTTCAAATAATTTCCTTGTTTTACAATTTGATATTTATGCGTATCCCAAATTTCAGCATCAAAATTTTTTATTTGCCTTCCTAAATCTTTTACATCCTTCGGAGACTCTTTTAAAACAATTTTTTCAAATATCTCCATATCATTAAACAACTTTGCCTTTTGCGCCATCATATAATGTTCGGCTGTTTTATATGTAATTCCTTCTTCAATAAATACCGAAGGCCACCATTGACTCATACATGTTTTAATAATTGAACCGTCTCTGCTAGGCTGGTGGCCCCAAAAGAAAAGGTAATCAATCTTGGTTTGCAAAAGAAGCCAATCAATAGTATATTTCATTTTAAAATAAATCATATGATTTGTAAAAACTATTTGTCTCTATATTTGAAATTGAATTCGAACTGCACACATTTTTATATCCCGCTTCCTTTAATCTATCCAAAGCATTATGACTAAAAATGCCATGTGATGCTATAAAGTATAAATCGCCTGCATTTTTAGCTTTTAAAGCATGGCCTAATTCTATAAAAGTTCTTCCACCATCACATATATCATCAACAACTATACACGGATTTCCTTTTAAATCATCTGTGTTTACATCACTTTTAATAATTTGTCCAGTAGCTAAATCACGAACTTTTATACCAGTAGCTATTTGTCCTTTGTAATCAATTTTTGCTGCCAACTTATCTACTTTTTTGTATGCTCCCAAATCTGGAGATACAAGTGTAAAATCAGTTAAATTTAATTCAGTTAAAAAATGCTTTACCATTTGATGATTTGCAATGTTTTGACAATTATTTAAAAGTGCTACAGAAACATCACTATGAGCATCAAATACAATAATCCTATTTAAGTTTAAGCTATTAATTATATTAGTAAATACTTTAATAGACAATGGCTCACCAGCAACCATAACTCTATCCTGTCTGGCATAAGGAATGTAAGGAATAAATAATTCGATGTAATTAACATACATATTTCGAAGTGCATCAACTGCCAAACATAAATTCATTATATCATCTGAAGAATTTAATCTACAATTGATTCTGACTTTATCTTCTTGATTGACTTCGGTTAAAAATTTTACGTGGCACTCGCCGCCAGCAAATTTTTTTAGCTCAACTAATTCATTCGATTCAAATAAGTTTATTGTTTTCATATTTATAGTTTTAAAGTTCAAAGTGAAATCCTTTTTGTGTTAGTTCTTTATACGCTTTGTTATCAAACTTATAGTAACGAGCTGCTTTATGTGCTACATTTTTTTCCTTTTCATCTAGGATTGTTAGCAAACCCATTCCCAATATTTTTTTTCTAAAATTTCGTTTATCAATTGTAATATCTAATATCGATTCATAAACAGCTTGTAATTGCGATAACGTGAATTTTTCATCCAACAATTCAAAACCTATTGGTTGATAAGAAACTTTTCCTTTTAAACGTTGAATTGCAAGCTTAACAATTTTACTATGATCAAAAGCAAGCTTTGGTAATTTCGATAATTCAAACCATTCTGCTTTCACAGTATCTCGCCCAGCAATCAATTCATACTGATGTTTGTTTACTAAAGCAAAATAGGATACAGAAACAATTCTCTCTCTAGGATCTCTATCAACTTCACTAAAAGTATAAAGCTGTTCTATAAATACATTCTTAATCCCAACCTTTTCTAAGAGTATTCTTTTTGCAGACGACTCTGTAGTCTCCTCCATAAAAACAAACCCGCCCGGTAAAGCCCATTTATTTTTAAAAGGCTCCTTTTCCCTTTCAATTAAAAGTAACTTTAACTCACCACCATCAAAACCAAAAATAACACAGTCAGTTGCTAAAGCTGGGCGTTGGAAATCATATTGATATTTTGAATTTTGTTTCATCCCCTTAGTGTAATTTATACACAAAGGTAAAATAATTTTATTACATTCGACTACCTTAGTGTAAAAAACACACTAAATAGACGTAATCATCTGAAAATCAATGATAAAATTCACAATTATTCTTCCGGATTACTATAATGCAAATTCAATAAGATATTTCTCTCAAACACTTTTATCAAAATTTGAAACAAATTTTTAATTAAAAAGACAATTAATTAATCTTTATAAAGTGTCAAATCGCAACCAATTGAGAATATTTATCGAACACTATTAGAACTAAAAAAAGGCTCTGCTAGACATGGAACTAACTAAGTTTACAATTTAAATGGTGGTGTTATGACTACTCATTCAGACCCACGGAGGAACAGAATAAAACAAAAAAAGCCGTCAAATTCGACGGCTTTTTCTTTTAGCGAGAAACATCACTACTTGCCACTCTCTATTTTTAAAACTGAATAAATTTTAACTGCTTTATCGTCGCCTGTTTTTAATATTACGTAATACCATGTTTTACAAGGAAGGTCTATTGTAAATAGGTCATCTTTTCTGTGCTCCTTTATTGCAACAGCAAACTCGGGGACAAACATATCTTCCGAAACCCATCCTAAGTCCGTATTTGGATTTCCA
>Ga0075163_10004160_pt1 | contig 19403 bp, 12 predicted proteins | sample JI1023141ADNA_FD_71478 | JGI IMG/M metagenome (GOLD analysis project Ga0075163, IMG submission 71478) | Wastewater effluent complex algal communities from Wisconsin, to seasonally profile nutrient transformation and Carbon sequestration -... | ecosystem: Engineered > WWTP > Effluent > Algae...
CGCTTGGTACAGCGGACATTGGGCGAGGGTAGTCGGGCGGGGAGGGGTGTTTTCGGACGCCCAATCCGGCACTTTGCTGGCATTCCCGGGAAACTGGTGTATATCTGAGGGGTGAGGACTTCTCGATCCATCGCAGTGGCGACGTGCGCGGGGGCGTTGGTTGCCGTTGGTGGCGCGCCGGTGGTGGCCATGGGCCAAACGCCCGGCTATCACTTGATTGGGTTTCCGGAAGGTACGAACAGGTCCTTTGCCACGGGCGTGTCCGCCGATGGGCGGTGGGTGAGCGGGACCGCGTATTTGAGCGTTGGCCCCACCGCTCAGCAGTTCACCGGCATGTTGTGGTCAGAACAGGCGGGGCTGGCGGGGTTCTCGTCCGAGGCCGGGGCACCGGGCTCCACGATCTGTGAGGGGATCTCGGGGGACGGCTCGGTGACCTTCGGCCAGGGAACCTTTACTCCGGGGAGCACGCGGGCGTTCCGAAGGACTGGGCAGGGCGCGTACGAGAATCTTGGTGTTCTTGGCGGATACCAGTATTCGTTGGCGACGTCGGCCAGTCACGACGGGTCGGTCGTCGTCGGTTACAACTATTTCCTCAACGATCCTTCTGGTCGGGCTTTTCGGTGGACGCAGGCGAGTGGGATGCAATCGCTGCCCTATCCGTTTCCCGGGGAACAGTTTTTCAGTCGGGCCAACGCGGTGAGTCGGGACGGAAGTACCATCGTGGGAACTAGCCGGGGTGCAGGCGATTTCGTCACTGTGTGGAATGCCGCTGGCGAAGCGCATGTCCTGCCACACCTGCCGGACCAACTGTCGGGAGAGGCGTTCGGTGTCAACCACGACGGAAGCCTGATCGTCGGGCGGTCCGGGCGCACCGGAGTTCTGTGGAACAACGGAGTCGCCCAGGCCCTTTCCAATCCGGCCGGATGGCGTTCTCAAGCCACCGATCTGAGCGATGACGGTAGCATCATCCTCGGCTCACTCATGGACGTCACGACGCAGTTCGCATATCCCGCCGTGTGGACGGCAGAATCGGGTTCCTGGACGCTCTTGTCTGACTATCTCTCGAGCCAGGGTTTTCCGTTGCCCGCAGGATGGAGCATTGGCGGCGATGGGTACTCCATGTCGGCCGACGGCCGGACTTTTGTCGGTACAGTGGCGATCGTCAATGGCGATGGCGGGGCGTTTTCAGTGACCATTCCGGCGGTCGGCTCTGTGGCCACGTTGGGTCTTGGGTGCATGCTCCTTGCCGCCACAAGGAGGCGGCGATAGCAACGGGGAGGAGTTTCGGGTAGAGTGTTTCCATTCTCCACACCAGTGGGGAGTTGACACCTTCCCAAGGAGCCGCCCATGAGTCGTTCGCTCACGCTCGCTATTGCCACACTGACCACGCTAACTGGACTTGTGAGCGCTCAATCGTTTGTGGAACCAACGTTCTATGTGTGGGGCGACCATCGACCGTTGTCAATGGGACCTGTGCCATACCAGAATCTGGTGAACATGATCAACGTCGACGCGTACGGGCACAGCCTGCAAGATCAGGGAACCGTTGAATCGCAATCCGTTGACCCGGGTGAGGCGGCGCATCAAGCAGCGCGAGAAATTCTCGCCCGTATCTATGCCGAATCGTATTGGGAGAATGGCATGTACCATGACCATTCTGTGAGCGACCTGCAGCCAAATCAGGTTTGCATCACATTCTTCGGTCTCGGCCGAGATCAGGCGGACTGCGACGGGAACCAAGCCAGTGGTCCATCGAGGCAGTTGTCGCGCTTGAGGTTCTTTCGCGAAGAGGACCGATTGCCGGGAATGCTCGATAACGACATAGTGGGAACGCCAGCAATGGAGGGTTTTCCTGTTCCAGTCGCGGGTAACGGCGTCGACCCCTCGCCCAACCGCGCGTATCGCCATCCCTTTCTGATCAACGCGGGTGATCCGGGGATCGGGCAACCCGTCGCGACGAGTCCTTTGCGAGATTGGGTGTACAAGTTTGCGGAAGAGTATCGACGGCTGCAGACGCAAGTGTACACCGGCACCAATGGCACCCATCGCCTGCCAGACCCTGCCCGCGTCTACCTCGACACGGAGGCGCAAATCACGTTCGCCGCTGGTGATCGCAACCAAGTCTTCATGCTCTGGTGGTTGGCCCAGCCCGCGCAGGCAACGATCTGGAACACGCGCCAGGTGCCTGGCTTTCCGACGGGGACGACGCTGGCGAGTTTGTACATGCAGGCGACGGCCCCGACGGCGTGGGGGCTACCGACCAATATCAACGACTCGGTGGCAGGATTAGATCCCATGTTTGCCGCCAGCGATTGGCACAACCGTCCATTCATGCTCTGGTGGGAAGGCGTGTGTCTTCGGGCACAGAGCCATGTGCTGAAGCACAGCGTCTACGACGTGTTTCACTCATTCTGGCCCGCGACAGAGGCGAGCGGCACCTACAAACTCCAATGTGGCAACTACGAAGACTTCGCCGTTGACAGTGGTTCGTATCCGGGCAACGCGACGTGGTTCTTGGACTACACCTCGCCCTACGCGAGTACGCCGAATCGCGGGCCGAGAAACCAAGCAAAGCAGACCTTCCCCCGTGCTTGGATGCCCTCGATGTACGAAGGGGCTGAGATGTCGGGCGTCGGGAACGCCTTCGGCGGTAAGCGGTGGTTGACCAAGACCCCTCACCTTTCGGGAGACGTCAACTCGCCCACGGCGTACCACGTGAAGGACTTTGGAGCGGGAGAGGCGCTCCGTCTTCCGAGCCTCTATCGCCCGTTTTGGCAACTTGAGACACGTCGCGAGAGTGCAGTGCGCCTCGCAAGGCACACGGCCGAGTCGATCATCGAATCGAACAACAACGTTGCCAAGGGCCCACTAGTGCCGTGGATCCAGCAAGCGTTCACCAATCTTCAGGGCGGACCCGATGCTCCCGCTTCTTGGCGGACCGTGCGTCCCGAGGATCTGGAGGACACGCTGCTCATGCTGCGGGCCAAGAACACGCCGGAGTACATTTTCTGGACCGGCTACAACCCTACATCAAACAACGCCACACTACAGGCAATGGCAGAGTACGCCTGGGCGCTTTCCAGTGATGTTGCCGAGCGTGTCTACACGCCGAGAATCGTCGGCTACAGGCCAATACTTGGACCGCTGACGTCTGACACTCCGGCGACCATGGAATCATCACGCCTTGAGTTCACCTTGAAGGAGGCTGGAGTATCAAGGACGGTTGGGCAACAGTCAGATCGGCTCGGAAGCGGTTGGTCTACAGGTCTCATGGTGGTGTTCAGTGGATTCGGAGATGGGTGCGCAAATCCTATCAAGATCAATGTGGAGTCCGCGGCGGACGGAACTGCCGTTCACGGATCGGTGATGGCCTGGGACAACGCGTCGGAGGGATGGTTTGTCCTCCAGCACATGCCGGAACCAGCCGATCCGACAGTTCCGAACTCAGTCCCCACCTTGACCAATATCTATCGATACTGGACTCCCGTGGGAGTGGACGGACTGCGGACTGCGAGAGTTTCGTGCTACCTGAATCAATCGCAGGCTCCCACGAGAAGGTTCGTCGATGACGAAGGTCGCTTGAAACTCATGATCCAGCACGTTTCGCCCAGCCAGTTCACGTCACGTGTCGACCTAGTGCAAGCGATACTGACCCCAGGATGCAGCACGCCCGGATGTCCCCTACCAACTTGCCTCCCACCGATTGAACTCCCGAAAGCCGACTTTGACCTCGACGGTGAAGTCACGGGTGCGGATTTGGAAGAGTTCCTTTCTAAATGGTCCGAGTTTGCATTCCACGCTGACATTGATCTTGACGGTGATGTTGACGCAGATGATCTGATGAAGTTCTTGAGTGATTACACAGGAACTTAAACCTGAGCGCGAACGTCCTTTGTGTGCGCACTTGGCAAGCATCTGTTGAGGACAGCGGTGGCGCATCCTTGGCGTTGCCGCAACCGCTGGCTCACGCCGCTTCGGGATAGAGGCGATGCACCGCGAGGCCTTTGGCTTCGTAGATGCCGCGGCGTTGCCAGATGTCGTTCTGGTTGATGTACGACGAGATGATGACGTCGCTCGCGCCGGGCTGACCTTTTGCGATGTTGGCGGCGGCGTGCGGGGCGATGACGGGGAGGCCGAGGATTGAGGAGCCTTGGCGCGTCGGGTCGTCGTCGGTGAAGGCGACGATGGTGGGCGAGTTGGCTTGTGGCGTGGTGTAGTTGGCGAGGACGTGGGCGAGTTCCAACGTGTGGCGGCCCGTGCCGTGGATGATGATGCGGCGGCCTGCGAGGGTGGAGAGGGTGTGGCGCAGGCGTTCGGCGGCGTGGGCGGGGACGGTGCCGGAGGGGGCGAATGTTGGTGTGGTGGCGGCGGGATTGGCGGCGGTTGTGCCGTGGTGCGCGCCTGCGGCAATCGGCGAGGTGAACGCGCTGGGGCGGTAGGCGGGCCAGGCGCGGGGGGCTTCGGCGGCGACTTCATCGACGATCGCCATGGTGCGGGCGACGTGGGATTCGTGGGTGAAGTGGGCCTTGGCCTTGGCGATGGCGTTTCGAGAGAGTGTGGCGAGGTTGCGCGAGACGACATCGCAGACGCCGTCGGCGAGAAGTTCGCCCAAGCGTGCGTGCTGGGCGTGGGTGTCGGCGTTGGTGGATGTGGTGATGGAGGCGAGTTGGCCTTCCCAGTCGATGAGGCGGCCGTCGACGCCGTCGGTGATAGCTTCGGCGGAGCCCGAGCGTGTGCGCGTGATGACGGGGACGCAGCCACAGGCGAGGGACTCGAGGAGGGAGATCGAGAGTCCTTCGACACGGCTGGCCATCACGAAGATGTCCTGCTGGCTGAGGATCGCGTGGACGCGTTCGCTGGAGACGGCGGGTAAGCGCGTGATGGAGCGGCGGGCGGCGCAGGCGCGGTCGATTTCGGCGGCGGCGGGGCCATCGCCGAGGAGCGTCAGTTCGTGGGCGACGCCTCGGCGGGCGAGTTCGTCGCTGAGGCAGATGATCGCGCCGACGCGCTTCACGTCCTGTTCGATGCGGCCTGAGTAGATGAGGCGGAGAGGGCGCTGGCCCTGGTAGGGCTCGCGCTGGGGGCTCGCGGGGATTGTGACGCCATAGGGGAGGTGGGCGAGGTGGTGGCGGCGGTGCGGGACACTCGCGGCGAGGCGCTCGACGAGGGCGTGGCTGCATCCGGCGAAGCGGGCAATGCACGGCTCGTAGTGCTTGAGGATGGTGGCCTCGTAGGGGAGGTCGACATGACCCCAACCGAGGATGCGGAGGATTTCGGGCTCGACCATGGAGATGGCGGCCGCGATGCCGTAGCAGTCGCCCAGCAGGTTTGGCGAGAGGGCGACGGGGTGGCCCGAGGCGAGGGCAAGGTCGTGCAGGGCGTCGCGGTAGCGCGGGATGAAGGGGGTGAGGTCGCCATTGACGGCGTCTAACGGGGGCAAGTCGGACAGATCATGAACGCGGACGTTGTAGTGGAGGGCGACGTCGAGGGGGGCGTAACCCTTGGAAGGGGTGTGGAGGATGAGGCCAGCGAGGCGGCCCTGGTTGGCGAAGGCGTTGGCGAGTCGCACGGCCCAGGCGACGACGCCACTGGTGACGAGCCCGGAGGGGAGGGCGATCAGGATGGGTGGGCCGGGGGGCATCGCTGGGAGCGACATCGGCAGAAAGCGCGGGTGGGGATTGAAGTTGGGGGTGGGTGTGGCCGACGCGGCAATTTGCAGCGTGTGAGGCCGCCCTGCCGATGAGGACAGGTCAGAGTGCGCGGATGGGCAGGATGCCTGAATCTGTGATGGAGGACGTATGGCGGAGGCCACGGCAGCAACAACCAAGGCGTCGGCGGAGAATGCGGCGGGGTCGCTGCTGGTTCGCGGGCCTTATTCGACGACGTATAGGTACACGGATCGCCCGACCAAGGCCGTGTACATCTCGAAGAAGTATGCGACGATCCTGCGCGGGAGCGTGCTGGACGTCGGGTGCGACGTCGCGTCGCTGCGGCACCTTGTGACGCGGCAGGATGAGTATGTCGGGATCGACATGCGGCCCGACGCCGACATCGTCCTGAACCTGGACCACGACACCCGCCCGGATGGGACGATCCTGCCGTTTCCGGACAAGTCATTTGATACGGTGGTGTGCACGGACGTGCTGGAACACCTGGACCGGTGTCATGCGGTGTTTGATGAGTTGTGCCGTGTGGCGCGTGATCGGGTGATCGTGAGCCTGCCGAATCCGCTCACGAATCTGATCGACGCGATCAAACGCGGGTCGCAGGGACGGCTGAAGTACTACGGGTTGCCTGTGGAGCCGCCGGCGGATCGGCATCGCTGGTTCTTTGGATTTGAAGAGGCGGCGGCGTTCATGACTGGGCGCGGGAAGAAGAGTGGATTTGAAGTTGAGCAACTCGATTTTGAGGGGACGCTCGACCATTACTGGTATGTGGAGCCCGACTGTCGTGATGTGCTGAACTCGCTGAACGCGAAGGCGGGGACGAGTTGGTGCGTGCTGCGTCGTCCCGGCTGAGGGTGCGAGCCGGAGCGATCCGGGACTGCCCAGACTGCGAAAGAGTGTGAGACGGAGACTGTGAGCGATACTGCGCGGCGAACGCCTTCGGTGCCTTTGTCCCCCACCCCCACTGCCATGAGCGAGCAGAAGAACAACGAGAGTACCGCGACGACGACGGCATCGAACGGGCCGCTGGTCAAGGGGCCTTCGTGGGATCGTGCGTTGCTTGAAGCGTCGCACGAGAAGGCAGTGGCGGCGTGGCGGGACAGTTTGCACGGGTTTGCGAAGCGGCTTGAGCCGCTGGACCGTGTGCGGTTTCTGATGGCGTTTGAGTCGGCGATCTATCCGTTCATGGGTGAGGCGGCGATTGCGGCCGAGGGGGGCATGCACCCCAAGCACCGGATCATGCGGTATCACGATTTCTTCGTGTCCCGCGTGAAGCCCGGAGAGCTCGTCGTTGATCTTGGTTGCGGCGTGGGCGCTTTGGCGGCGAGCATCGCGGAGCGGGCGCAGGCGAATGTCGTGGGCGTGGACTGGAGTGCAAAGAACTTGATGAAAGCGCGGACGATCGCGTCGTCGCGCGGGATCCAGCCGACGCCGCGGTACATTGAGGATGACATCACGACGTGCCGCGTGGAAGGGAACTTTGACGTGGTGGTGCTGAGCAATGTGCTAGAGCACATGCAGAACCGCCCGAAGTTGCTGAGGCAGTGGCGCGAATGGTACCAGCCTTCGCGGTTTCTGATCCGCGTGCCCGCGCTCGATCGTGATTGGCAGCCCGCGTACAAGAAGGAACTGGGCGTCGAGTGGCGCCTGGACGACACGCACGAGACCGAGTACACGCGTGGGCAGTTGGAAAGCGAACTGGGCGAGGCGGGGCTCTCGATCACTGAGTGCCAGACACGGTTTGGTGAGTACTGGCTGAGCGCGGTGCCGGTGGTGACTGACGAGACGACGATTCGGGTGCCGGTGACGTCTGCCGAGCCTGCGCTGCCTGACATGACGCGAGAGCAGTACCTCAAACTGCAGATCGACCGGAGCCTTCTGCTCAAGAACCATGATGCGGGCGAGCGGAGTCGGTATCTGATCCGGAGGATGGCGGAGGTTGTGCCGTCACAGACTGATGGCCGCGTGTCGCGGGTGTTGTGCGTGGGCTGCCGCAATGGGCATGAACTGAACTATCTGGGTGCCGCCGGATTTACCGATGTGGTTGGGATTGACCTGCATTCGACGGATCCCCGGATTCAGGTCATGGACATGCACCACCTGACGTTCGCGGACCGGGCGTTTGATGTGGTCTTTGCATCACACGTGCTGGAGCACGCCCTCGACCCGCGGCAGGTTGTGTCGCAGATGAGGCGCGTCGTGGCGCATGGCGGGCATGTGGTGATCGAGATCCCGATCATGTATGGCCGACGCGGCGCGGACCTGTGGGACTATCAATCTCCAGAGCGTGTCATCGAAATGTTCCAGCCTTGCGAGCCCTTGTGGACCGAGACGGGGCTGCAGATTGGCGGGAACAAGCAGCGATGCGCGAGGCTGGTCCTCCGCATCTCTCATAGCGGGAGTTCGACTCCATGACACGCACCGGGCCGCAAGACTTGAGCGCCCTGCGTGTGTATCTCTGCAAAGGGGATGAGTCGGGCTGGGCGATCGATGAAGATCGTCGGCAGACGGCTCTATCACTGTCGAAGATCGTCACGCTTGTGGATGATCCGCGTGAGGCGCAGGTGATTCACTCGTGTTGGTGGCTGCCGTTGATGCGGTTGTCGGAGGACGTTGTTCGCGGCAAGCCGGTGATCTGCCACATGGCGGGCGAGCCGGCTCGTTGCCTGGGCGAGGTTGACTTCATGCCCGCGATGCAGCGCGTGACGCACTGGATTGCACAGTCGCGGCAGGCGTTTGAGCAGTTGAGCGACATCTCGGCGAGCGTGTCGTACGTGCCGTACGCGGTAGATATCGCTGCGTTCGCGGCGCCCCAGCAAGGGCCGGGCGGGGCGGTGCTGCGAGCGAAGAAGCAGATCGAGCCAGGTTCGTATGTGATCGCGAACTTTCATCGAGACGCGGCGGGCGCGGGGTTGAATGAAGGGCGTGTCACTCCCAAACTGGTGAAGGGTCCGGACGTGTTCGTTGAGATCCTCGCGGAACTCGTGAGGCGTGGGGAGCGCGTCACCGCATTGCTGGGCGGGCCTCGGCGGCATTGGACGAGGCGCGAACTGGAGCGGCGTGGCGTGCCGGTGGTGTTTGCGGGAGAGTCCATCGCGGGCGATGACTATCCGCAGAACATCCTTTCCATGTCGGACATGGCGCAATTGTACGTGATGTCGAATCTCGTGCTTTCGTCCGGGCGCAGCGAGGGCGGGCCGAGGTCTGTGCTGGAGGCGGCGGCTGCGGGCATCGCGCAGATGGCGACGCGAACCGGCGTTGGGCCTGATGTGCTGTCGGCGGACTGCTTGTTCCGCGATCCGGTTGAAGCGGCTGATCGCATCCAGACGGACATCGCTCGTGGGACGCTTCGCGCCCAGGTCGGGCGGCATCAGGCAGCGGTGCTCGCGGACCACACGTGGGAGGCGAACGTCGCTCGATTTGCGTCGGTGTATGAAGGAGTTGCGACGCGGATCCGTCGCGGTGAAGTCGTGACCGGTGCGACACGACTTGTGCGCGTGACGTCGCCAACGCGGACGCGTCGGCTCTGCTTGTGGAACAAGTTCACGCCGCCACCTTGGGGTGGGGGCAACCAGTTCATGCTCGCGCTGAAGGCGGAGGCAATTCGGCAGGGGTACCACGTCGGGATCAACGGCGAGGGGATGGAGCAAGGCGAGAGGTACGACGGGCATGTGCTCAATAGCGTGCAGTTCGATGTGGCACGCTTTGAGTCGCTCGTGAAGCCGGGCGATGCGCGAATCGTTCACCGGATCGACGGGCCGATCGGCCTGCTTCGCGGCACGCCCGAGAGCATGGAACAGGATCGAAAGTGCTTTGAGCTCAACGCGAAGTACGCAACGTCTACGGTGATCCAGTCGTGGCACACGATGAAGGCGCTGGGTGAACTTGGGTTTGCGCCTGTGCGTCCAGTTCTTGTGCGAAACGCATGCGACCCTGCGATTTTCTCGGCACCGATCCGGCATCGTCCAATCGAGGGGCGTCTGAAGGTGGTTGCGACGTGCTGGTCGCCGAGCCCGGGGAAGGGCGCCGCCGTGTACGAGTGGATGGCGTGGAATCTGCCGGAAGACGAGTTTGAACTGACGTACGTGGGCAACTGCCCGCTAAAACTGCCGCGGTGGAAGGTGCTGCCGCCATTGGCGAGCGAAGAACTGGCGGAGTTGCTGCGCACGCAGGATGTGTATATCACCGCAAGTCGAAACGACCCGTGCAGCAATGCACTGATCGAGGCGCTCTCGTGCGGGTTGCCCGCGTTGTACCTCGATAGTGGCGGGCATCCGGAACTGACGGGCTTTGCGGGGCTGCCGTTCAAGCGGCCACACGAGATTCCGGAACTGCTCAGGCGGCTTCGCGACCACCACGCGATCTACCGCGCGCTGTGTCGACCTGAGGTCATGAGCGAAGTCGCAAAGGTGTACCTCCGCTTGGCGTGTGAAGACGCTTTGGGTCGGGTGCCTGCACAGACGTCGAATCAGGCTTCAAATCAGGCCTTGCTCGTCACGCCATAGGGATCGAGGCCCTTTGCCTCCAGGTACCAATCCACTACTTCGCGCACGGCTCCTTTGCCGCCCGGGTTGGTGGTGATCGCGTGGGCGAGGGGTTTGACGCTATCGTGGGCGTCGGCGACGACGATCGCGAGGCCCACATGCTTCAGGCACTGGGCGTCGTTGACGTCGTTGCCCATGTAGGCGGTCTCGCTGGCCGTGAGCCCTTTGTCCTTCAGGAGTTGCTGCAGGACGGGCAGTTTGACTTTGTGCCCCGAGGCGCACTCGATCTTGAGTTTGCGGCAGCGGGCCTGCACCACCGGATTTTCCTCGGCGGAGAGGACGACGACCTGCGCCCCCGCGTCTTTGAGCATGCCGATGCCCAGACCATCGGAGCGGTTGCAGAGGACGGACTCGTTGCCGTCTTCGCGGACGAGGACGCTGTTGTCGGTCATGACGCCATCGAAATCGAAGACGAAGAGGCGGATGGCCGAGATGCGTTTGCGGACATCGGTGGAGAGGGGCATGCCAAGTTGTAGGGCGGGACGGTGAAGCGCGGCAGGCAGGGCTCAACCCGCGACGCGCAACTTGGACTTTTCGCTGCCGACGGCGAGTGCGAGGCGGTGGGCCTCGATCTCCATCGGGGCGATGACCTCGAGGGCGAATCGGCCACGTGTTACGCGGGCGGCCGCGGAGCCGAGCATATCACGCCATTCTGTGTCGCCACACATTTCGCTAAACGCCGTGGCGAAGGCATCGCAGTCGGCGGGGATGCGCAGGCCCGTGGAGCCATGCTCGACGACGCTGCTCAAACCCGGCGAATCGGCGACGACGACCGCGGCGCCGGTGCCCATGGCCTCGATGACGGTCTTGGGGTGCCCTTCGAGTTCCGAGGCCTGGGCGTAGATCATGCACTTGTTCATGCGCTCGACCAGTTCCTGGTGGGGCATGCGGGGCTTGAAGACGACCGAGGCGCCAAAGCGCGTGGCTCGCTCCATCAGGTTGCGGCGTTCGGGGCCTTCGCCGATGACCTCGAGGTGCAACTGGGTCTTCTGGTCCTCGGGCAGGCGTGCCATCGCATCCACAAGCACATCGACCCGCTTGCGCTGGATCAACTGGCCGGCGTAAAGAATCAGGCCCTTCTCGCGCTGGGCGGCCTCGGTCGGGTCGCGGTCCGCAAGGATGTAGTTTGGGATCACACGCGTTCGGGCGGGATTCAGGCCATACCGCCAAGCGAGGTCCTCGACCATGTCGGGCGTGGTGCCCACGACGACGTCGGCGGCCTGGCAGAGGAACTTTTCGCGGCCTGCGGCGTCATTCGCGGCGTCGCTGTGCGGGCCATGCTCGTGAGTCACGAAGCGGGTCCACAGGTACCCGCCTCGCGCGACCAAGCCGACCTGCTTGCCAGCATGACGCAGTGCTTCGGTGATGCGGACGCCGGCCTCGCCACCCATCATCTGGTTGGTCTTGACGACGACGGTCTGATCTGTGCCGACGGCTTCGACAACCTTGGCCGAAAGGGCGTCGGCGTACGCGATCGCGGGCATGCCGGTGCTGTTGCAGACCACGTCGAACTGGTTCTGCATCTCGGCTGGGAGTTCGGACTTGAGGATCGTGTCGTCCTGGGCGTCGCCATAAGTGACGAAGGTGATCTTGGAGTAGTACGGCGCGAGGGCCTTGTAGATCCCCAACTCGCGGCCGAGCATGCCCGTGTCACGCCAGGCCTTCACGGACATCCCGAAGGTAAAGACGAGAATCAGTCTGTCAGCCAGGGGCTCAGTCACGCATTCGTCCTCGATGTGCCCTCCGGTTATCGGCAGGATGGGGTGGGCCCTTTGCAGAACCCGCAGAACTTGCCCGAAGAAATCCCCCGAGTGGTGCTCACGTCGCTCCAGGCCGCACAGATAGACCTCACAAATACCTACTTCGGGTCCGAGACGATGGGCTCAAAGCGAGTTTGGGCGAGCGGGTGTGGAGTGGTCGATAACGGCGGGGATGCCACTGGTGACCGTCGCACTTCCGATACGCCACGCCGACGCCTCATTGGAGAGCGCTTTTCGGTGCATCACCAGCCAGACGCACCGCGACCTTGAGATTCTCCTCGTCCTGAATGGGTCGGATGCGGGGACGGTGGCGCTGGCGCGTCGGCTCGCCGCGACCGATGCTCGGGCACGCGTGATCGAGCGACCGGAGGCAAACCTCGCCGGGGCGCTCAACGAGGCGCTCAGGGTGGCGAAAGGTGCATTGCTGGCGCGCATGGACGCCGACGACGAGTGCGCCCCTGATCGCATCGCGAGGCAGGTTGAGTTCCTTGCGGGTGAGCAGGGCGTGGCCGCGGTGGGGTGTGCGTATGACGTGGTTGGTCAGGACGGCAGGCGCGTGTTCACGGTGCGCCCGCCGACAGACCCCAAGGAGGCACGCTGGAAACTACTCCTGGGCAACATGTTCGCGCACGGTTCCATGACGATGCGCGTGCGCGAGGTGCTGGGAGTGGGCGGCTACGACGAACGCTGCCTGCGGGCGCAGGACTTTGATCTGTGGCTGCGCCTGTCGCGCTCGCATGGCATGGCAGCCTTGCCACAGGTGCTGTACACCCATGTGGTTCGCCATCACTTGGACGCGACGCGTTCAACTAAGGATCAGGCAGAGGTTGTCAGCCAGGCGCTACTCGAACGTTGGCGGAGTTTGGGCAACGCCCAGAACCGGGCGTCGCTCGAGCACGCGATGGCGCAAGCCATGACGCAGGGGGAAAATCCAAGTGTCGCGGCACAGGCGATCGAGACGATTCTGCGTGATGAAGGGCCGAGGCAAGATGGCCTGCTCGCACTGCTGTGGGCGAAGAGTCTTGCACCCTCGGCCCCGGCGCGGGCGGCGGAGGTGTCGCGGCGTGCGCGGGTGCGCGAGGTGGCTTCGGAGATTCGATCCAAAGGCGCCACATCGCTGTGGCTGTGGGGCGCGGGCGATCACACGCGAAAACTCCTTGACCATACAGAAGACCTGGGCGTGCCCGTTCGCGGGATCATCGACGACGTCGCGACGGGCGAACGATTCGGCCTCGCGATTGTTCGGCCGGAGCATGTGCAGAAGGATGACGCCGTGCTTCTCTCGAGCGACTGGCACGAAGACGCGATGTGGGAGTCGTCCGCCGCACTGCGTCAGCGCGGCGTCAGGGTCTTTCGGCTGTACGGGTGATTGATCGATGACAACTACGCGGCCTGTGGCTTGGGAAACACCACTCGGGCGTCACGCAACTTTGCGAGAATCTGGGACGCCGCGTTGGGAGTCACGATCACGGCGTGGCGCGGCGTGATGTCGTTGGACGCGATTCGCCTTGCGTGCAAGCCTGGAATCGCGGGCGCCTCGGCCAGTGGGTGGTCATCGATCCAGTCCACGCGAGTTTCGGGCGAGACTTCGGCGATCGCGGCGAGCATGGCGCGGCCGTTCCAGCCCATGCCATAGACCAGGGGCGTTTCGCCAGTTCCCAGCGATTCGATCGCGTTGCGCGCAATCGAACGCCAGTCGATGGTGGTCGCATCGAACGCGGCGAGCAGGTTGGCGAGCCAGGACTTGCCCTGGAAGACGGCCTGGACCTCTCGCCGCCAGTGATCGCCGCGATCTTGGATGCGAGTTGGCCCCAGTTGCTCTTCACGCTGGAACGAGGGCGCGAGAGACTCGGCCAGCATCAGGAGGTCGTGCGTCTCGAGCGGTTCGACCTCCGCGACAAGTCGTCTTGCAAGATCCAGATCGCGAACGGCGACGGCCCGCCCCGCATTGCGCAGCGCCCACCGCCGCAGCGCGCGGGGCTTGAGCGACGCATCGACCGGCGCGTTCGAGATCACCCGCACGCCAGTGGACCACATGAGTTCGGTGTTGCGTGAGAGCCCTGCGCTGCAGCGATAGCGGAACAGCGGTTGTTCCACAGAGGTGGCCCAGCGCAAGCCGTTCGCCGTCGCACGCAGCCACAGATCCCAGTCTTCGAGCACGCGCAGGCGTTCGTCAAAGACATTCTGCTCTCGCGCGGGTGGTGATGGCAGGGTCGCCAGTTCTCGCAACCTCGCAAGGCGTGCGACACAAGTGACGGCGAAGGAGTTCGTCTCGATGAGGCGCTCGATCGAAGCGTCGTGCCTTGCGGGGCGGATGGTCCAGTCCATCGGCCTGTTCTCGCTGTCCATGAACTCGAATGCACACGCCACGATGTCGGCGTTCGGCTCTGCATTGAGCGCTTCGAGCATGCGAGCGGCATAGGTGGGAGCGATCGTGTCGTCCGCGTCGAGGAAACTCACGAGGCAACCTTGAGGATCGCGATCATCCCACGCGTGACGCACGCCCGTGTTGCGCGCACCGGCGAGCCCACGATTCTCCTGCGACACGATCTCGACGCGCGGATCTCCGAAGCCCCGCGCCACGCTTGCCGTCGCGTCCGTGCTGCCATCATCGACGACGATCGCGCGCCAGTCCTGCATCTTCTGAGCACGCAGGCTGCTGAGCGTCTCGACCAGCGTTGCTGCACTGTTGTACGCGGGCACGATGAAGGTGAGGCGGGGCTTCATCAGACGGCCTCCCGCAACACGTCGGCCTTGATCGCCCCGTGAAGGAACCCGAGCATGCGGCGCACCAGTGCGTCGTGCGTGAGATGCTCGCGCACGCGCTTTGCCACCATGTTCGATACGTTCGTGCGCCACGCGCCGGCGTGGATTGCCCTCTCGATCAGCGTATCGAGTTCCTCCGGAGAGGAGAACGTCGTCTCGGCGAGATCGCGCAGGAAGGAAGTCGCGTCCAGTTCGGGGCCATGGGCATTGCCGAGCGTTGCGAAACTCTCGACGCGTGCATTTGAAATCCAGACCACATCACTGGGGAACGCCTGCCCGATCGCGCCCAGTGCGCTGACCATCGCCATCGCTCGCGGGTGATCGGCGACGACGTAGCCCACGCGCTTGTTGGCAGCGTCCACAACGTCGGGCGCGTTCTTGAGCAGAGACTGGTGCAGGCCTCCCTTGATGCTCGAGACGATCTCTCGATGCATGCGCGACAGGCACAGGCCGCCTGACAGGAAGCACTCGAAGACACGCTGGTGCGACAGCGTCGAGCCAGCGACGTGGATCGTTGCCGCCGATCGCTGATAGACCGCTCGCAGATCCTCGCCATGGTCGAGTTCGCCGCGCGCGAACTGCGACAGCGTTGCGTGGGAGTTCCAGCCGCGGCCATGGATGGCAAGTCGCCAGCCACGCCGCTGCGCGATCCCCGCGGCCCACTGGATCGTTTGATGCCGCAGCATCCGGTCTGCCATAGGACCTGCATACTGACGGACCACGAGCGTCTCCGTGCGTGCGTCGGGCTCCTGCCCCATTACTTCCTTCAATCGCGTGCGCACGGCGGCTTGCAGGGCGTTTTGCAGTGGTGCATGCCGTGCGTTCTCGACTGCCTTTGCCAGATCGCCAAAGAGCAGGCCAAACGCTTGGACGTACTTGGGCGCCTTTGCGGCTTCCTTGCACAGACGCGCGTGCATTGCCTCGGGCGTCTCGCTGTGGTGCGTGACGAAGGCGATCTCGGCGTCGAACTGTCCGTCGCGTGAACTGCCAGCGAGAACGATGGGCTCGGGATGGAACTTCGCCGCATCCGCGACGACGGTCGCCGCCATCGCACGATCGATCGGGTAGTCGTACTTCAGGAACAACTCCTGGTGCGCGTGCCCGAGGATGAAATCCAGCGGCCCCTGGGCTTGGCCGACGCTGACGTTGAACAAGTGCGGCATCGCATCCTGCACCCAGCACACATAAGGCACGTTCTTGGGGAACGCGTTGCCCATGCACGCACGCGGATAGTTGATCAGGACGACCAAGTCCGGCTTGAGGTTGAGAACCGCGTCGCGATACGAGAGTTCTGACAGGCGAGAATCCCTGCGCTCCTCCATCAGAACTTCAGCGATATGTCCCGCACGACGAAAAGCGCCCGCGAGGTCTGCGGCCGCATGCTTCACGAACGTGCTGAATCGGCACGTTGGAATGAGCACCCGCAGCGGCTCTCCGCGACGCTCGAGCGCGTCGGCAAAGCGCTGGCGAAAGTACGCTGGCGTCAGCGTTGCGTAGTACGCATCGGTCGCGCGCATCAGACGGGCGTGCTCCTCACGCTGCCGCCGCATCGCGAGCGTGATGACCTCACGCATGGCAGCGAGCGTCGGAAGGCGGGGTCCGCCGTACGCCTCGTCGGCGGTCGTCAGCACGATCGGCTCGCACTGTTCCAAGTGGCGCCGTTCCAGCGACGCCTCGAACCGATCGCGCCAGTCACTTCCGACCAGAACCTCGACCCGCTCATCCGCCAGCACGTCCGCGAGGTCGCACAGTGCCAGAGCATCAATGAACGACACAGGATCAGGCTCAACGATCGTGATCCGCCTCTGGTAGGCGTGCGAAGGAGACTTGGTCGCGTCGAATGCGGTGCGGAGGAGCCACGCTGGGCAGGCGTCTGCTATTGCGAGCGGCGCGCCCGTCGCCTCGTCGGGCACCACGGCACGCGCGACGATCTCCTGCGCCCGCGACGGCCCACGAACGACCTTCGCCCCAAACAGCCCGGCCGACCCCGCCGAACGCTGAACCACCCCGCCGTCGGCGGCGCGGAACACGAGCGTGGAACTCGCCCGTTCACGCCACACCTCGAACGCGTCACCAAGGTCGATGCCCCGCCCCCTGAGTGCGGCCAGATTGCGGGCCACGTTGGCTTCGAGGTTGCGGTGCGCCGCCACGTCATCGGGCAGTTTCGCGATCGCGGCCGCCAGGCTGGCTCCTTGAGCACTCGACCGGACCGCCGGGGAAAGTGTCGCGGCCGTCTCCTTCGCGATTGTCGCCAGTCCCAGACGCGCAGAAGTTGCCGAAATCAGCAGTCCCAGGGCGTCGTCCGGCTGGGCGACATGCGTGGCGATCGCCAGAAACTCCCACGACTTGCCCGCGCGGGCGAGAGCGTTTAAGTCCTGAAATGGCAGTAGTTTATGTGCACCTTCGGACACGGGCATGGGGAGCGATTCCTTCGGGCGGCGGGCGTGAACAAGCGGCGATCCTCTTGATCCATCCCCACCTCTCCTTCATCGTCCCGCGGAAACTGCTCAGGCCACTAATCCCAACCCGTCGTTCTCGCGCTGCGACGCTCAAACTTGTGACCGTCCTCTCCAATGAGATCGCTCCTACGGGTCGTGGTCCGCCACGCACTGCCTGACCGATACAGGGGTACGCCCCTGTGGGATCGGCCGGCGCCCGAAGTGCCGGCGGAAGGAACTGCACATGCCCGCGGATCACAAGCCTGGAAACGCCGCCGCCGCCAAGATCCTCACCAAGGAGATGCTCATCGCGACGCGGGCGATGCTCAAGGCGGCCGGGCGTCGCCTCGTCCACTGCCATGGCTGCTTCGACATTGTCCACCCCGGGCACATCCGGCATTTGCGGCAAGCCCGCGGCTTGGGCGACTGCCTGCTCGTCTCGATCACGGGCGACACCGAAATGCGCAAGGGCACCGGCAGGCCCCTGATCCCGCAGGAGTTGCGAGCGGAGAACCTCGCCGCCCTCGACTGCGTTGATTATGTCTACATCGAGCAGCGACCGACGGCGATCGAACTGCTCGAAGAGGTCCGCCCGGACGTCTACGTCAAGGGCAAGGAGTACGAGAACAACAGCGATCCGAGGTTCGCCGCCGAACGCGGCGCGGTTGAGTCGCATGGCGGACGCGTGGTCTTCAGCAGCGGCGACGTCGTCTTTAGTTCCACGGCCCTCATCGCCGCGATGGAACACTCCGCCGACCCGTTCCATGCCCGCCTTGTGCAACTGACCAAGCGCCCGGAACTCGATGGCGAGAAACTGTTCCACCTGATCTCGAACTTCCGCAACAAGCGCGTCGTGATCATCGGCGAGACGATCCTCGACACCTACGTCCTCTGCGATCGCCCGGACGTCGCGGGCGAAAGCCCGATCCTGACGCTGCGCCCGCTCGAAGCCCGCCATTACGACGGCGGGGCTGCGGTCGTCGCGAAGCACATCGCCGCGATGGGCGGGCGGCCTGTCCTCGTTACGCCCATGCCCGATTCGTCCGACGCTGCGGCGATGCGCGCGAGACTCGCGACGCAAGGGGTTGAGGTTCGCGCCTTACCCGTGCCGACCGCCGTGCCCGAGAAGCAGCGGTTCCTCGTGGGCGCGCAGAAGGTCATGAAACTGGACCTTCTTGAGCCGTATGTCCTCGACGCGGCTCAGCAGGACCGGTTCGTCGCGATGGCGCTGGAAGCCGTGAAGGAAGAAGGCGGCGCGCATGCGGGCATCATCACGGACTTTGGGCTTGGCCTCTTCTCCGGCAAGTCGATGTCGCGCCTGATCAAGGCGATTCGCCAGCACGTCGGCATCCTGTCGGGCGACGTCAGTGGCAAGCGATCAAACCTCGGCGCCATGACGAAGATGGACCTGGTCTGCCCCAGCGAACTGGAACTGCGCGAGGCACTGCGATCCCACGCCGAGGGGCTGGGGATGGTGGCGTGGCGCCTGCTTGATGGTGCGGACACTCGCCACGCGATCGTCACGATGGGTGCCGACGGGCTTATCGCCTTTGACAAACTCGCCGACGCCGACGAGCAGCAGGCCGAATGGCGTTCGCGTCTTTCCAGCGAGCACATTCCGGCACTCTGCCCGCTTGCGATCGATCCGTTGGGGTGTGGCGATGCGCTCCTCGCCGCCGCCACGCTCGGGCTTGCGAGTGGCGGCAGTTTGCTCGCGTCCGCGTTCCTGGGCTCGTGCGCCGCGTCAACGCAGGTGCAGCGCCTGGGCAACAACGCGATCTCCGCGATCGATCTGCGTCACATGATCATCCGCACGCACAACGCGCAACTCACGTTTGCGGGCAACGAGGCGATCGAGGCGCGCCAGCCCGCGAGCAAGCCACAGGATTCGCTGCTTCGCGCCTCGTGATCCACTCCACATCCACCTTCTGAGCACACCATGATCTCCTTTGTTCTTCCCACTCGCGACCGACCCGCACGCCTGCGACAGACACTTCTTGCATTGGGCCGTCTCACGCCGACCAATGGCCTCGCGCTCGAGGGCGAGGTTATCGTCGTGGACAATGCCTCACGCGCGACGCCAGTGCTGCCGCGTCGTCTCGACAATGGACTTTCCGTGACGCTCCTGCAGCGACCGACCAACGAAGGTGCCGCCGCCCGCAACGAGGGCGTGCGCCACGCAAGCCCCGCGAGCGAGTGGATCGTGCTCCTCGACGACGATTCGTACCC
>Ga0075163_10004161_pt1 | contig 19398 bp, 10 predicted proteins | sample JI1023141ADNA_FD_71478 | JGI IMG/M metagenome (GOLD analysis project Ga0075163, IMG submission 71478) | Wastewater effluent complex algal communities from Wisconsin, to seasonally profile nutrient transformation and Carbon sequestration -... | ecosystem: Engineered > WWTP > Effluent > Algae...
CGCCAGAGATTAGGATGGCGCGAGAGGACTGAATCAGAAGGATTTCCTCTCGCGCCTTTTTGAACTCTTGCGGTGCCGAATGATTTGATCAGCGTTTCCCTAGTATCGCTGGCGACCCTTGAACGGAGGCTTGTCGCCGAATCCACGGTCACCGCCGCCGCCACCACCGCCACCACCGAACTTCTTGAAGGGCGGACGTTTGTCACCATACGGACGCGGAGGTCCGTCGAACTGGCGTGGCGGACCGTCAGAGCGGCGCGGAGGACCGCCGAAAGTCCGGCGGGGACGCTGCATGGAGGACTCCTGATTATCGGCGAGGTCCATGCGCACGGCACGACCGCGCACGACGGAACCACCGACGGTGGACATGACGGTCTCGACATGATCCTCGGGGACTTCGAGGTAACTGCACTTCTCGAACACGTCGATAGTGCCGATGCTGCCCGGCGGAATCTTGGCGGTGTTATAGACGAGGCCTGCGATGTCACCGGGGCGCGTGTTGTCCATGCTGCCGAGATTGATGAAGAGGCGGACCATGCCGGAGCGCGGGCCTTTTTGCACGAAGGAGCGCGAGCGGCGGGGCGCCTCGTCGAAATCCTCGCGAGGTGGCTGAGCGAATCGCGACTGTGCCGGGGCTGCCGGGCGCTCGGACTCGGCGCGTGGGAGGGGAGCGGGGGCGGAAGAGCTTTCAATCGACGGCGCGTGGGTAGTCTCGTCGGTTTGATGGGGCTGCTCTGCGTTCACCGATGGAATCTCGGGCGCTGGCTCGGATGTCGCTGTTTGGGCGAATGCCGTTTCGTCAGGGGTCGTCGTGAGCGTGGATGCCGCCTCAACGTACTCCTGTGGCAATGGCGCGGCCTCCGCAGGCGTCGTCTGTGCGGGCGCAGGCTCGGAGGGCTCCGTTGGTGCCGGTGCCGTGTCTGAAGGTGTGGTCTGCGCTGTGACCGCCTCGTTTGTCGGCTGCTGCTCCTGACGCTGAACTGGAGCTTGGGTCTGAGTCTGGACCGGAGCCCGGACGGGTGCCGGAGCCTGCGGCCTTGGCTCGCGGGGAACAAACTCACGCTGCTGGGGCGCGAACTTTTGCTTCGGCTGGCGATCTTCCATGATCTGCTCGCCTTCGCGACCTGACTCCTTCATCCAGAGGTCGAGGATGGCGCTGCAGATGTCCGTGGGCGTGAAGCCGATGTCGAGCAGCCGTTGGATCGTGGCCTCGTGCGAGGCATAGCTTCCGCTTTCCATCACCGCCTTGAGTTTCTCGAAGGTCTGATCGACGCGATTGGCCTCGACCTCTTCCTGCGACGGCACCTTGTGACGGGTGATCTTGATGTTGATGTAGCGCTGGATGCGCTGCATGAGATAAATCTCGCGACCGCCGACGAAGCTGATGGCCATGCCTTTGCGCCCGGCACGACCGGTGCGGCCAATGCGGTGGACGTAGTCTTCTTCATCGTAAGGCAGTTCGAAGTTCACGATGAGGTCGATGTCGTTCACATCGAGTCCGCGTGCTGCGACGTCGGTGGCGACGAGCACTTCGACATTGCCGCTGCGGAAATTCCGCATCACGCGCTCGCGCATCATCTGATTGAGATCGCCGTGCAGACGATCCGCCGCGTAGCCGCGTGCGACCAGTGCGTCCACGGTGTCATCGACGGCGCGCTTGGTGTTCGCGAAGACGATGGTCAGGCGCGGCGTCTCCATGTCGAGAAGGCGGCAGAGCACTTCGGTCTTTGAGCGGCCCTGCACCTCGTAGTAGCGCTGCTCGACGGTCGGCACGGTGAGCGCCTTGTGCTCAATGGTGATCGTTGCCGGGTCTTTCGTGTAGCGACGAATGAGATCACGAATGCGCGGATCAAACGTGGCGGAGAAAAAGATCGTCTGGCGCTCCTGCGGCACCGCCTTCATCACCTGGTCGATTTCGTCACGGAAGCCCATGTCGAGCATCTCGTCCGCTTCATCAAAGACGAGCGTCTTTAGTTTCTCCACCTTGATCAAGCCGCGGTCCATCATATCGACCACACGACCCGGCGTGCCGACGACAATCTGCGCACCGCCTTGCAAAGCGCGGATTTGACGGTCATACGAAGCGCCGCCGTAAACGGGAGTGGCGCGGATGCCTTTGAACTCGGCGATCTTGTGAATCTCAGAGCACACCTGCATCGCCAGCTCCCGCGTGGGGCAGAGGATGAGTGCCTGAATCGCGCGCACGGCGGGATCGATGCGCTGCACGACCGGAATGCCGAAGGCCATCGTCTTGCCCGATCCGGTCTGAGATTGTCCGACGATGTCACGCCCGGTCAGCGCCACAGGGATGGCCTGGGCTTGAATGGGGGACGGTTGCTCGAATCCGAGCGCTGCGATTGCTTTGACCAGGCTGGGATCAATGCCCAGCTCTGCGAATGTTTGTTTTTCCATGTGTTGTACGACCCGGCGGGTTATGTGCTTCCATGAGCGGGCAACCTGTCGCCGTAAAGCGTCCCACAAATCGCGGGACGGAATGCCACCAAACTACAGGCGGCTTACAAGATCGAACATCGGCCCCAGAGGGGAAGCGGCTGAAAAGCCGGCGCGCATCTTCCCACACATCAGCCAGATGACAACCTGCATTTACCCTTTGGGCCGGTTCCACCCAACTAAGAGTGGTCGGCGAGCCCGTTTGCCGTAATGCGTCGCACATCTGAGAGCATTCCCGGCGATGAGTCGAGCGATCTGCCCTTTCGTCTGGAATTTATATCAGATTCAATAAAATTAGTTGCATTGCGTCTCAATAGTGTGAAATTTATAGCCAAACCAGCCAATCGACACCATGATTTCCAGTTTCGCTCTTACCCTGCCGCTAGACCTGACCTTGGCCAGCCTGTCAGCACACCTTCTCGCGAGGAGCCCGATTGCCCCAGCTCCGAAACCAGCGACTCCCGTCTCTCGTCTCTACAAGTGGCGCGCCCAGAACCCAGAGCTGTTTGAGGCCCGTCGCATCGAGGGTATGAAACGCTCGCCTCGTGTCCGCGAAAATCTCCAGCGCATCCACGCTGAGTGCAAAGCCGAGTGGCGCGCATCCGCCCTCAAGAATCCCAAGCTCCAGCCCACCAGCCGCCACATCGCCGCCAAAGAGTGGACACTCAGAGCCCCCAACGGACAGATTCACACGGTACGCAATTTGAAGAAATTCATTCGTGACAACCCCGCCCTGTTCGATGAATCCGACATCGTATGGAAGCATCCTGCCGGCAAACCCAATCAAGCATGGTGCCGCGCCTTCCACGCCCTGAGCCGCCTCCGTCCAACCTGCTTCAATCGCCTGAGCGAGTGGCAAGGCTGGACCTGGTCAGCCGTCGAAAGTGTGTCTGCGCCTCAATACCCGAGCCAAGGCCCGAGCCACTTCTCGGCAGCTTCGAGCGTCATGCCTTTGCGGGCAGCGTAATCTTCGACCTGGTCTTTGGCCAGGACGCTGATGCCGAAGTAATGCACGTCGGGATGGCTGAAGTAGAGGCCGCTGACGGCGCTGCCGGGATGCATGGCCATGCTTTCGGTGAGTTCGACGCCGGTTTTGGCGGTGGCATCGAGCAGATCAAAGAGTATGGGCTTCTCGGTATGGTCCGGCTGTGACGGATAGCCAGGAGCGGGGCGGATGCCGCGATAGCGCTCTTTGACGAGTTCTTCATTCGTGAAGTCCTCGAGCTTCTCGTAACCCCAGGCGACGCGAGCCTGCTTGTGCAGGTATTCGGCAAAGGCTTCGGCCAGACGGTCGGCAAGCGCTTTGACGATGATGGCGCTGAAAGGATCGTGCGCTTTCTCGAACTCATGCGCGAAGTCATCCGCGCCGTGAATGCCGACGGCGAAGCCTCCGATGTAGTCAGCACGACCGCTGTCTTTCGGCGCGATGTAGTCACTGAGGGCGTAGTTCGGCGTGTCTTTCTTGATGACCTGCTGGCGCAGCGTGTGGAAGACGGTCTTCACGCTGCTACGCGTGTCGTCGGCATAGACTTCGATGTCGTCGCCGATGCTATTGGCCGGGAAGAATCCGAACACGCCACGTGGGTTGAAGCGTTTCTCGGCGATGACGCGGTCGAGCAGATCATTCGCGCTCTTGAAGAGCTTCAAAGCTTCTTCTTCAGCCTTCACTTTCATCTCAGCGTCTTCGTGAGAGGAAGAGAAACGGCCTTCGGCAGTGATCCAGCGGCCACGTAGCTCCCACGAGTGGAAAAAGGGCGACCAGTCGACGAACGAGCGCAGTGTGGCGACCATGTCGGTGCCTTCGTAGGTCTTCGTGCCGGTGAAACTCGGCGTAGCGATCTCCTGCGTGCTCCAGTCGCACTTGAAGGCCTTCTCGCGGGATTCGGCGATACTGAGAAGCTGACGTTCCTTTTTCTTGCCGTATTCTTCGCGCAGTCGCACATGACGCGCCTCGTTTTCGGCGATGTAGGCGTCTCGGTTTTCGTCGCTGATGAGAGACGTCGTCACCGGAACGCTGCGGGAGGCATCGAGCACATGCACGATTGGACCGGAGTAATGCGGCGCGATCTTGATGGCCGTATGCGCAGGGCTGGTGGTGGCACCGCCGATCAAAAGCGGAATCTTCATGCCGCGACGTTCCATTTCAGCCGCGACGTGAGCCATCTCATCAAGCGACGGCGTGATCAGACCGCTGAGGCCGATGACGTCCGCGCCTTTCTCGACAGCGGCAGCTAGAATCTTGTCGCACGGCACCATGACGCCGAGGTCGGTGACTTCGAAGCCGTTACACGCGAGCACCACGCCCACGATGTTCTTGCCGATGTCATGCACGTCGCCTTTCACGGTGGCCATGATGATCTTGCCCGCGCTGCGTTGCGCTGGGTTCGCAAGTTTTTCCTCCTCCATGAACGGCTGCAAATAGGCGACGCTCTGCTTCATGACGCGCGCGCTTTTCACGACCTGCGGGAGGAACATTTTGCCAGCGCCGAAGAGGTCGCCGACGACGCCCATGCCATCCATGAGCGGACCTTCGATGACGAGCAGCGGTTTGACGAGCTTGTCGAGCGCCTCCTGCGTATCGACAGCGATGAAGTCGGTGATTCCTTTGAGCAGCGCGTGTTCGAGACGCTTCTCGACGGGCGCATCGCGCCACTGGAGGTCGGCTTCGATCTTCTTGCCGCCGCCCTGACCTTTGAACTGCTCGGCGTAATCGACGAGGATCTCCGTGGCATCGGGACGGCGGTTCAACAGCACGTCTTCGACTTTGACGAGCAGTTCCGGCGGGATCTCTTCATACACTTCCAGCATGCCGGCATTCACAATGCCCATGTCCATGCCAGCTTTGATGGCATGATAAAGGAAGGCGCTGTGCATCGCTTCGCGCACCTTGTTGTTTCCGCGGAAGCTAAAGCTGATGTTCGAAACGCCGCCGCTGACCTTGGCACCGGGCAGGTGATGCTTGATCCAGCGCGTGGCGTTGATGAAGTCGAGCGCGTAGTTGTTGTGCTCCTCCATGCCCGTCGCGACGGTGAGGATGTTCGGGTCAAAGATGATGTCCTCCGGCGGGAAGCCCACTTCATCGACGAGGATGCGATACGCACGTTCGCAGATTCGGATCTTCTCGTCGTAAGTCGCTGCCTGACCGTTTTCATCGAAGGCCATGACGACCGTGGCCGCGCCGTAACACTTGATGGCACGGGCACGTTCCTTGAAGGCTTCTTCGCCTTCCTTGAGCGAGATCGAATTAGCGATGCCCTTGCCTTGCAGCATCTTCAGGCCCGCCTCGATGATCTCCCACTTCGAGGAATCGACCATGAACGGCACCTTTGCGACTTCAGGCTCGGTTTGCAGCAGGTTGAGGAACTTCGTCATCGTCGGCACGCCGTCGATGAGGCCTTCGTCCATGCAGATGTCGATGACGTTCGCTCCGTTCTCGACCTGCTGACGCGCGATGGCCACCGCCTCCTCGAATTTGCCTTCCTTGATCAGCTTCGCGAACTTCGGCGAACCCGCCACGTTCGTGCGCTCGCCGATCATGAGGTAGTTCGCTTCCTTCGTGTGATTGTAGGCCAGCGTGCCCGACAAACGCATGATGGGCTCGGGCGTCGGCACCTTGCGCGGCTCGATGCCTTTCACCGCCTGCGCGATGGCTGCGATGTGCTCGGGCGTGTTGCCACAGCAGCCGCCCATGATGTTCACGAAGCCCGACTTCGCGAAGTCGGCGGCGAACCGGCCCATGTCCGGCGGCAGCAAATCAAAGCCGGTCGGCGCGAGCGCATTCGGAAGACCCGCGTTCGGATAGGCCGAGACGAAGCAGCCGGCCTTATGCGCCAGTTCTTCGATGTAGGGCCGCATCTCATCGGGTCCGGCCGAGCAGTTCATGCCAATGCTGAGTGGCTTCACATGCCTCATCGCATTGAGGTAAGCCTCGACATCCTGCGCCGACACCAGTGTGCGGCCTTTCACCATCGCGGCGGAGATTTGGACAGGCAGCTCGATCTGATCCTTCTCAAACACTTCCTGGATGGCGAACAACGCTGCCTTTGCATTGAGCGAATCGAAGATCGTCTCCACGAGCAAGGTGTCACTGCCGCCGGCGATCAAAGCGCGGATTTGATGCATGTAGGCCTGCTTGACCTGATCAAACGTGATCGGGCGGAAGCCCGGATCATCGGCATCGATCTGGAAGTTCAGCGACACAGTCATCGGCCCGATGGCACCCGCGACGTAGCGTTTGATGCCGGTGTCATTGGCCACGCGGTCGGCCCATTTGCGACACTGCTGAGCCGACATGAAATTAATGTCCCAGGCCACCTCGTTCACGAACGCATTCTCGATCACCGTCTGGTAGAACTCGGGGTCCTTCCGCCCGCCGTGATCGCGCGGATCCTCGATGAACAAATCGCTCTGCGCCACGCTCGTCGCGCCGAACGTGTTCGTCTCAATGATGTCCGCCCCAGCCTCCAAGAAGCGGCGATGAATGTCTTCGATGATGTCTGGCCGTGTGATGCTCAGGATGTCGCCGTTGTTGAGCAGATCCTTCTCGTTCTTGGCAAAACGCGTGCCGCGAGCATCCGCTTCTTTCAGCCCGTAGCCGCGAATCGTCGTGCCCATGGCCCCGTCGATGACGAGGATGCGCTGGCGCATGGCGGCTTCGAGTTCAGTGCGGCAATTGGGACGTGAAGGCATGGAGGAAACTAGCGTCCGCCATGGAGAGGTCAACCACACATATCAACGCATCATGTTTTGTGGATATGAAGACTGCGATGCAGACAGATCAATCCGTAGCATGGGCTTTCTAGCCCTTGGTTGTACGATGTCTCGGCGTTTCGTCACGGGCTAGAAAGCCCGTGCTACGCCACCACCTGCCCGATCACGTTGCCAAAATCACGCTCCAGGCGCTTGCGCCCAGGAATCTCCAGCCGGTGCGGATCAAGGCCGAGGAGATGCAGGATCGTGGCGTGAACATCGGTCACGTAATGCGGATGCTCGACGGCGTGGAAGCCGAGTTCGTCGGTGCTGCCGTGAATGGTGCCGCCTTTGACACCGCCTCCGGCCATCCAGACGCTGAAGCCATACGGATGATGATCGCGGCCGTCGCTGCCTTGTGAACCGGGCGTGCGACCGAACTCGGTGGCGAAGACGACGAGCGTGTCGTCGAGCATGCCGCGCTGCTTGAGGTCTTTGAGAAGACCGGAGATCGGCTTGTCCACCTGCTGCGCGAGCATGGAGTGGCTTTTCTTCAAACCGGAATGCGAATCCCACGCCCCAGCAGCGCCATCGCCATGCTGGAGCTGGATGAAGCGTACGCCGCGCTCGGCGAGACGGCGCGCGACGATGAGTTGTCGCGCGAAAGGCTCCGTCACCTTGTCATCGAGGCCGTAGAGCTTCTTGGTCTCGTCGCTCTCCGTGTCGAGATTCATCGTCTCCGGCACGGCGGTCTGCATGTTGAAGGCGAGCTGGTAGCTCTTCATGCGCGCGGCGAGCGTCTTGTCGCCAGGATACTGTTCGGCGTTGAGTGTGTTGAGCTTGTGGATGAGGTCGAACTGCACCGCTTGCTCGGTTTTGCCGACGGCGATCTCGGGCGCGGCAAAGGTTAGCGGATTCTTCGGATCGACCTTGATGTTCACCGCGTCGTAGGCTGGGCCGAGGTAATGACCGTCGCGAATATCAAAGTAACGCGGCCCCATGTTGATGAAGGACGGCAGATTGTCCGTCATCGAGCCAAGACCATACGTGACCCATGCGCCAAGTGTCGGCACACGCGGCTCCAGCATGTGGCGGCCGCTGTGGAACTGCACCTGAGCGCCGTGGTTGTCATCGGTGGTCCACATGCTGCGGATGAAGGCGATCTCGTCGGCGCAGGAGCCGATGTGCGGGAACCAGTCGCTGATCTCGATGCCGCACTGGCCGTAGCGCTTGCTGCCGATCTGGAGCGGGTAAATGACGTTGCGCTGCTTGCCGTTCGCATCGTTCACCACCACCACGCGCACCTTCTTGAGCTTCTCGGGATCCTGCACGCTGGCAAAGGGCGTCTCGCCGATCGACTTGCCCGCATACTTCGTGAGCATCGGCTTCGGATCAAAGCTCTCCATGTGGCTGACGCCGCCGCGCATGAAGAGCCAGATCACACGCTTAGCCTTCTGCGGCATCACCGGCAATCCGCTCGGCGGTTGCCAGCCTTCCTCGGCCTTCAACATCGAAGCGACTGCAATGCTGCCGAGACCGCCGAGGATGTCGCGGCGAAGGAAAGGGGTGGACTGATGCATGAAGTTCATCGCAGGGTGACGAAGTCGTTGTGATTGAGCAGCGCCTGCAAAAACAGGCTGCGGTTCTGTTTCAATGCCTGGAAGCCTTCGAGGCTGGCGCGACGCTCGGCATCCGAAGGCGGACGGCCAAGCACGGTGAGAAAGGATTGCGTCACGAAGGCCTCGCCATCGAGTTTGCCGAGCTTTGCGGCCAAAGCGTCGGCGCACTCGCGGCTGAGCTTACTGTTGGTCAAAGCGAGCGCCTGCTGGGGAACGACGCTTTCGTTGCGGCGGTAGCATTCGAGGACGTTGCTGTTGTCGAAGACGGCGAGAAAGCGGTGCTCGGTATCGGCGTTTTGGACGAAGTAAAGCGAGCGGCGTGGACTCGTTTCGGACGACGCGGGATCGAGGCTGGGGCCGCCGAGCGTGAGATCGAGCTTCCCGGCGAGATGCAGCAGGCTGTCGCGCACGACCTGGCTTTCCATGCGGCGTGGGTTCATGCGCCAGTAGTTCGCGTTGTCGGGATCGGCGGCGACAGTAGTGACATCGGACTCCGCGTTAGACGAACTGCGGCGATACAGCTCAGAGAGCACCATGACGCGATGCAGGTGCTTCAAACTCCAGCCGCTGTTCATGAAATCGACCGTGAGCGTGTCGAGGATGTCCTGATGCAGCGGCGCGGGTGAGCGGCGGCCGAAGTCATCCATGTTCGCGACGAGCGGAGCGCCGAAGTGCCGCATCCAGAGTTGATTCACGAGCACGCGAGCGGTGAGAGGGTTGCGCTTGTCGGCGATCCATCTGGCGAATGCGAGCCTGCGGCCCGTGCTGGTGTCGGGATAGGTCTGCACCGTGGTATTGGTGCTCTCTTCAGGCCCTTCTTGCGCCTTCAAGCTCGCTGGCAGCGAGGTGTAAGTCTCTCCGGGAGCTGCGACCTTCTTCTTGGCCTTCTCCAAGGCATCGCGTGCAGCTTTGATCTTCTTGTCAGCTTCCTTGGCCTTCGGATCGGCCTCGGCTTTGACCAGATCGACCTCGGCCTGTGCCAGCTTGTAGTTCGCCTCGGCGGCAGCGGCGGCTTTGGCGAGTGATTTGTCCTGCTTGGCCTTATCAGCGGCAAAAACGGCGCGAATCATCGCGGGTTTGGCCTTGGCGGCAGCGAGTTGTTTTTCAGCGAGTGCGACGGCGGCTTTCGCATCCGCGAGCGGCACCGATTTGTCAGCAGCAGGTTCGCGCAGAACGACATCCGCAGCCAGTTCGGCGAGCTTGAAACTGTGAAACTCGACATCGGCATCGAAGGCGGTGAGCGCGAGACTGCCTTCGCGGCGCGGCTGTGGCAGACGGTAAGCGATCACAGGCTCGTCATTGATGCTGGCGTTGATGAGTTGGCCGCGCACACGCAGATCGAGCGTGTAACGCACATCCTGGGAGATTTGGCGGGCCACCGAACCTGCGGCGGGATAGGTGGACTTGCCAGCGCTGGCCAGGGCGACCTGGATCTTCGATCCGCCGCTGAAGGCACTCATGTAAACCATCACATCATCGCCATCCGCGCTGTCGAAGGCGATGCCGACGGATTTCCATTTCTGCCCGCCGCGAATGGTGAAGCTCAAACTGGCTTCGAAGTCGGCGGGAGGCGCGGATTTGAGGCGCAGGGCACGGCGTTCGGCTCCGGTTTCATGCTGGCGCACGCCAGTGGCTGCATGTTTCCAGTCGCCTTTGAGAATCTCCCACTGATCAGGTTTCGCAGAGGTGAAATCATCGCTGACGAGCACTTTGGGCGTCGTCACTGGCTTCGTAGCAGGCTGAGGTGATTTGGCGAGCGCCTGTCGTGCTTGTTCTAGAGCTTTTTGCGCAGCGGTGATTTCGCGTTCAACAGCGCGAAGCTGGTCTTCGAGCACAAAGGGCAGCAGCGCCGGTTTGGCGGATGCAGGCGGCAGTTTGACGGATGCTGGTTGGAAAGAGGCGAACTCCAGCACCTGCGGAATGCCTGGCGGCAGCGGCTTTGACTTGTCCTCGTTCTTCTCGTCGCCGCGCACATGGCGGAAGGTGGGTTTGTCGAGATGAAGGTCATAGACGCGCGGCAGGCCGTTTTTCTCGAAGTCTGGTTCGCCTTTCCATGGATCGAGACGCACATGCAGCGGCTCGAAGATGGCACGCATGCGGTAGTAGTCGGCCTGCTCGATGGGATCGTATTTGTGGTCGTGACACTTCACGCACTGCATCGTCAGCCCGAGGAAGGCGCGGCAGGTGTGCTCGATGGTTTCATCGAGCCAGGTGGTGCGGTTGAAGAGGTAGTAGCTGCGAGCGAGGAAGCCGGTAGCGCGCAGGTTGTCGCGATCCTCGGGCGCGAGTTCATCGGCGGCGAGCATCTGAACGATCATCTGATCGTAGCCTTTGTCGGTGTTCAGCGACTCCACGATCCAGTCGCGCCAGTGCCAGATGTGTTTCTGGCTGTGGCGGAGTTGATCGCCGAGGCCATACCAGTCGCAATAACGCCAGATGTCCATGAAATGCCGAGCCCAGCGCTCGCCGTATTGCGGAGTGCCGAGGAGGTGATCGACGACGCGCTGCCGCGCGGGCATGGAGGTGTCCTTCAAAAACGCCGCTATCTGCTCCGGAGTGGGCGGCAGGCCGATGAGGTCGAGGTACACACGTCGCAACCACAGTTCCGGCGCAGCTTCGGGCTGCGGCTTGAGCTTCTTTGAAGCGAGACGTGCGGCGAGCAGCGCATCCATCGACTGGCCGGATGATTTCGGCGCTTGGTAGGCCCAATGCGCGCGCGGATCGGCTTCTGGTTGCTCATCGGCAGGCGCTGGCGCTCCGGCAGCGAGCCAAGCTTTGAGTTTGGCGACTTGCTCGGTGTTGAGCATCGAACCTTCGCCCTCAGGCGGCATGCGGTCGTCCTTGTCGGTGGTGGTCACGCGTTCGAGCAGCAGCGCAGGATCACCAGCGAGGATGTCGCCGCCATCGCCGCCTTTGCGCATCGCGGCGGCGGTATCGAGCCGCAGATCCGCCTTTTGCTTCAAAGCACCGTGGCAGGTGTAGCAGCGTTCCTTGAGCAGCGGCTTGATGTCGCGTGTGTAGTCCGCCCCCGACGCTGCCGTCACAAAGGGCAGCAAGGCAATGAGGACGAAATCAGGCCGGAAGCGCATAGGCAGAATAGTACGCCGAAAACACCAGTGATTTACCGCCGACGCATGATCTCGGTCGAATCCAGCACGTCGCCGCGCAGGTTCTTGATCTGGATCCTCATCGTTGGCTCACCGGCGTTGAGAGTGACTAGCAGGTAGTTGTCTTGCTGGGCGAAGAACTTTGACTGTGGGTCCTTGTAGTTCGCTCCGTCTCCTTTGAGGCAGGTATTGAAATACGGCAGCCCTCCTTTCAGCTCGGCGCGATCAGCGAAGTAGCCAAAGCCGGTGATCAAGGCGCTGCTCCGGCTCATCGGTGGCATCCACGCGCCCTTCGTGAGTCCCATGAGCTGACTCTGCTTCTCGTTCATCAGCGTCAGCACAAAACCCTGTTTCGTCGCGGCGATGAGGTCTGCATACCACTGGAACTGCTCCGAATCTGCCTGCCAAGCATGGCAAGTCTGCCATGTGGAGCCGAAGTCTTGGATGTGGTTCAAATCGAGTGCGATGAGCCGCAGGTCAAAGGGCGGGATGTCGAAATGCCACTTCCACTCGTCACCCAGCAGCGCGAAAAATTCCCGGTAGGCCCTCGCGCCTGGATCATAGACCGGATGCTTGGGCGGCTTCGGCCCGCGCGGTGTGATCTCGCGGTCGTGATTGCCCAAGATCGGCATCAGTGGCGTGGTGCGGAATAGCTCGCGATTCGAGTCGATGAGCGCGCTGAAGGCCCTCGTCCCTTCCCTGCCCTTCTCGTGCAGGCTGGGCACGTTGTCACCCGCAGTGCAGAGCAGATGCACATCATCCTTCATGAGTGCGCTCAGGTCTTTGCCGGGCGCGTAGCCCCAGTCGCCTACGATCGCGATGCGGAGCTGCTTCGTCGGATAGCCTTTGAAGGTGAATACTTCGGAGGCTTCGTCGCCGCTGCGCACCCGGTAGTGATAGGCAGCGTCCGTCTTCTCGAGCGGAATCTCAACGTGATGCAGCGCGACTTTGTCGTCGGAGGCAATGCGTTGTCCAAGGCTCACACCATTGCCGAACTCCACCACGGAGCTCGATGGCTGGGCCGTCTCCCAGTTGATGACGATCCTCGATGGATCGCTCGTCGCGTGCGTGAGCCAGACCCGCTCGATGGCAGCGCCACTGGCAGGGCCAGCCATGCTCAAAAGCTTGGCAGTGAGGAAAAGCGAAACGGTGCGGAGAAACATGCGCGCACATCTACGCCGCAGTCGCTCGGTTTCATTGCACGAACAGCGGCCGTTTCCCTGAAAGCACTTTCGCCGCGCGAGGTCATGGGTCACACTCCTTCCTCTTCCATGATCCACCGCTATTCTTTGCCAGCCCTCGCTGCCTTCTGTTGCCTTCCCTTCTCCATTCGAGCAGGTGATGCCTCCGTCATCGAAAAGACGCCCGGCCTTGTCGGCTTCTGGACGTTTGGCGAGGAGGCCGGTCAGAAACGCGTTTCCCAAGGCACGAAGGAAACCCATCCGTTCACCGAGGTGAACGGCCCGATCAAGCGCAGCACCGGCGGGCCGTTTTCAGGCTACGCCGCTGATTTGAACGGCAGTCAGTATTTCGAGATCAAGCACGGCGAGACGGGCGACTTGAACATCAGCGGCAAGGACGCGCAGCTCACCATGTTTGCCGTCGTGCGCATCGTGGACCTCAAGAAGAGCCGCACCATAGCCGGCATGTGGAGCGAGGGCAAAGGCGCGAACGACGACACTGGCACGCGGCAGTACGCGATGCTGATGAACATGCCGACGTATGGTGGCAATCGCCGACTCGTGCCGCACATCAGCGCCGAGGGCGGCGTGACGATGCGCGCCGATGGCACGAAGTTCCCGTGGTGCGCTGATTACGCCGCCACGAAAAGCGAAGTGCCGGAGGAGCAATGGTGTACGCTCGCCTTCACCTACGATTCCAAATACCTCCGCGCTTACATCAACGGCGTGCTTGATGTGCGGCAACTCGACACCGTCAAAGACAAGCGCGACGACCCTTATTTCACGAAGGAAGGCCCCGACGGCAAAGACCGCGGCATGAACCCCTACTACCACGGTCGCGGCATCTTCAAATACGACCCGGCCTTGCACGCGAAAACGAAGATCGCGCCTTCTGACTTCACCGTCGGTGCCCGTATGGCTGTCGGTTCGATGACCGGAGAGGCGACGATTGGCAAGTTCGGCGGGCTCGCTGTGTTCAATCGGGCGCTGAGCGATGCGGAGATCAAAACGCTGCACAAGGCGGCGGACGTGGATGCTTTGAACGCCGCCGATGTGCCGCCAAAGCCGGTGATCTTCCGCCATCCCAAAGGCAGCGTGACGCTGGAGGGCGAAAACGTCCTCTACACGCTCGACGGCACCGATCCCATCGCGAAATCGAACCCGTATCTCGCGCCCATCGCACTCGCCTGCGGCGGCACGGTGAAGGCGTGTTCATTCTCCAAGGATCGCAAACGCATGAGCGAGGTCGCGACGATGGTTTACGAGCCATTGCCGCGCCATCAGCCGTTACCGAGCACCGTCGTGCCTGTCACGCAGGACCGTAGCTGGCCGAGCTACGACTGGCAGAAGCGCCACGAGCTCACCAGCGCCGCTGTGAAGCGTGCGAAGCCGCAAATCCTCTTCATCGGCGACTCGATCACCCACTTCTTCGGCGGCGAGCAGTTCGACAGCTACGCGCTGCGCGGACAGCAGACCTGGGGCGAGTTCTATGCGCCGCGAAACGTCGGCAATCTCGGCTTCGGTTGGGACAAGACTGAAAACGTCCTCTGGCGGCTCCAGCATGGTGCCATCGACGACATCGCGCCCAAACTCGTCGTCATGATGATCGGCACCAACAACACGGGCAACTGCTCAGCGCCCGACATCGCGCAAGGCATCGAGGCCATCGTGCTGGAGTTTGAAAAGCGCCTGCCACAGTCGAAAATCCTCCTCCTTGGCGTTTTTCCACGCGGTGAGAAGCCGAATCCGGCACGCGCGAAGATCGCCGAGATCAATCAGATCATCGCGAAGCTAGACGGCACGCACAACGTCACTTACCTCGACATCGGCACAAAGTTCCTCACGCCCGACGGTCTGATCACAAAGGACATCATGCCCGACTTCCTCCACCCGAATGAGAAAGGCTACCGTATCTGGGCCGAGGCCATCGAGCCGACGGTCAAGAAGCTGATGGGGGAGTGAACTTGCGGGCGCGATGGCGCGTTGCTAGAACGGCATGGAGTGCCCGCCAGCGACTTTCACGATCATCTTGATATCGTCCGCCAAGAGCTTGGGGTCGGATGCCTTCCATGAAAACTTGAAGTGCTCCTTGGCGGCGGGGGGAATGTCTGAACGCAAGTATTCTGACTGCTCATCGACAAACACTCCGGCGCTGTCGAAGAACTCGGCCTCGACCGTGATGCTCGACCACTTGTGGCTGCCGCTATTGGTAATCAGTCCGATGACATCAATATTGGGGCCATTGACACGCTTCTGGATCTCGCTGATCACCAAATCCTTTGTGGCATCCCCCTTGAAGAACATCATCCTCATGAGCGGAAGGAAGCCCAGCAGCATGACAGGGATCATGAAGAGCCAGTACTTTTTGCCCCAGGAGAAATTGAGGTTGCTCATCTCGGCCCCGCAGTTGGAGCATTTCATTTTGGCGATCATGATTGGCGTGTGGTGTGAGGTTAATCCGACTACCGATGCGTGACAGGATGAGGGAAACCGCCGCTGCTGGCGAGATCAAAATCTTGTTTTCATCCCGGCCAGAGCTCGACACCTCGCGAGAGAACGGCCGAGACGGAACCCACAAGATCCTAGCCCGTCCGTCCCGCATCCGGCCATGAATCCATTTTCCTTCCGCGTGTTCTTGTGCAATCTGGGCGCACTGCTTTGATGGCAGACAATGGAGGCGGTCAATATCCAGTTTGCGCCCGCGACGGGCACTGAAGAGGAATGGAACGAGGCGTATGCGCGTCTCGCTGACTATTTCCGCTCCTACCGCCTGCACAATCGCATCCGGCGCACGCAGCTCATTCTCGAAACCCTGCGCCGCGCGGCCGATGCCCATGCGAAGGACCCGAAGCGCACACCCACGGCGCACGCGATCGAGCAGGCCAAGCGGATGCTGCACGAGTGGCTGGGCGCCATCTACAGCGATCTGAATCTGACCGACTCGCAGATCGAGGCGTCCGGGCGGCTGGGATTTCACCTGTGCGATGGGCCGGACCGCTGGCCGCACTTCTTCCTCGACCGCGCGAATCTGCCGCCGGACATGACGGAGGCCATGCGCTCCGCCGTGCGCACCTCCGGGCCGCGATTGCAGATCTCGAAGATGACACCACGCGACATCGATCTGGGCAGGATCACGGCTGTGGCGGAGGACACCTTTGACACGCTGGGACGCAATCCCCTTGCCCGCTACGCTCTGCTCATGGTGTTCGTGGGCGGAGTGCTGGGTTACTTTTTCTGGTTGCTGCGATGAGTGACGGCAAGGCCACCGCGCTGCTCCAGGCCACGCAGGGTATGCCTCCGCGGCGCTACTCGCGTGCTCGGCGCGCCACATTCTTTTCATTCGTCGGGCTAGGGACCATCCTCGGCACCTGGCTGCTGTGTGTGTATCTCGGGGCCAATGGACTGCGCTGGTCGGAGATCGCGCTGCTGGCGGTTTTCGTGCCGCTCTATTACCAGCTCAACAACGGCTTCTGGACCGCGCTCGTCGGCGTCTGGCTGATGAACCGGCCAAAGTACGATCCGCTTGAACTCTGGCGCACGCTCTCGGCGGATGACTACAAGGCCCCGCTGCGCGCCAACACGGCCATCATCATGCCCATTTACAATGAGGACGTCACGCGCGTGTTCGAGGGGCTGCGCTCGATCTACCTCTCGCTTCAGGAGACCGGGCAATTGGAGCACTTTGACTTCTTCATCCTCAGCGACTCGGACGACACGAACAAATGGATCGAGGAGGAAGTCGGCTGGCTGGAGCTGTGCAGGCAGCTCAAGGCCTTTGGCAAGATCTTTTACCGCAAGCGCCGCAAACCCATCAACCGCAAGAGCGGCAACGTCAGCGACTTCTGCCGCCGCTGGGGCAAGCGCTACCGCTACACCGTCGTGCTCGATGCCGATAGCCTCATGTCCGGCGCGCTGATCGACGCCATGGTGCGCATCATGGAGAAGAACCCCGGCATCGGCATCCTCCAGACCTTCCCCAAACAAATCGGCTCCGAGACCCTGCTCGGGCGCGTGATGCAATTTGCGCAGGCGCTCTACGGCCCCGCCTTCATGGCCGGGCTCGACTACTGGCAGAGCGGCGAGGCAAACTACTGGGGCCACAACGCCATCATCCGCACCGCTCCCTTCATTGAAAACTGCGCGCTCCCCGCCCTGCCGGGCAAGGAGCCCTTCGGCGGCCACATCCTCAGCCACGATTTCGTCGAGGCCGCGCTCATGCGGAAGGCCGGCTACGCTGTGCGCTTGCTCCGCACTCCACACGGCAGCTACGAGGAGGGGCCGCCCACGCTGGTCGATATGCTCAAGCGCGACCGCCGCTGGTGCCAGGGGAACATGCAGCACTTCTGGCTCCTCTTTGCCAAAGGCTGGCATCCCATGAGCCGACTGAATTTCTTCCACGGCATCCTCAGCTACGCCAGCTCCGTGCTCTGGTTCATCTTCCTCGTGCTCGTCACCTTCCTCGCCGCGCTCCCCGGCACCCACGCCACGGAGCAGGTCGTCCTCGCCGAGGAACTGCTGCTCGGCCTCACGGCCACCCTCATCTTCCTGCCCAAGATCGTCATCCTGCTCGATGAAATGTTCACCGGCCGCCTGTTCCAGCCGCTCAAGCTCCGCCTGCTCACCTTCCTCAGTTGCATGGGAGACACCCTCGTCTTCACCCTCATGGCACCCGTGTTGATGGTCTTCCACGCGCGCTTCGTCATCTACACCATCCTCGGCAAAGGCGTAAGCTGGGTGGCCCAGCGCCGGAAACTCGACGGCAGCATCGACTGGTGGCAGGCCTTCGTGACCTACGGCCCCATCACCCTGCTCGGCCTCATCTGGTCCGCAGTCGCCTACTTCGTCTCGCTCAATTTCCTCCTCTGGATCAGCCCCATCCTCATCTCCTTCCTCCTCGCCATCCCCATCGGCATCCTCGTCTCTGGCCGCCGGTCAGGCGTCAGATTCGGCCTCTTCCTCACGCCCGAGGAAATCGAAAAGCCCCCGGTGCTCCTCCAGCTCGAGGAAAACCTCAACGAGATCAAGGACCGCCTCCAGCTCCAGCCCGAGCTGGAGCACAACTACGGCCTCGTCCAGGTCATCCTCGACCCCTACGTCAACGGCCTCCACGTCAGCCTCCTGCGTCGGCGCAGAACCATCCACGTCTCCCGCGATTACCTCCGCGAGCTGGCCGAGCGCCTCATCCGCAAAGGGCCGCAATCACTCGCCCCGCGCGAGTTGAAAAGCATGATCCACGACACCGACACCGTCACCGATCTGCACTACCGCCTCTGGTCCGCCGCCGAGCACGACCTCGCCCCCTTCTGGTCCATGGCCATCAAGCAATACAACCTCGCCAGCTCAAACCCCTTCGCGCACCTCCTAGCCCAGCGCGCCCCTAGGACCTAGACCACCTGATCCATGGAGGTCCCTTGCGCGAAAAATGCAACCCGTGCTGGACACGTCGGCCTAACGGGGAACCCTTTTTCCGCCGAGAGGCTCTTGGTGATGTGCCACCGGGCTCACTGCTTTGCCTCGCCTCCTTGATACACATCGGCCTTCTTCAGGAAGCCATCCTTGATCACGGTCTCTTCCATGTTCTCCTTCGTTACGGCGACGATGTCGAGGAAGATGGAGGGCACTTTGACCTTGCCGTTGTCCAGTTCGGCGCGGGCGATGATGGCTTTTCGTTGCGCGAGCTTCACGGCGATCTCAGCGGCTTGATTGGCGAGGTTCTTGATCGGCTTATAGACGGTCATCGTCTGCGCGCCGTGAACGATGCGCTGGCAGGCGGCAAGGTCGGCATCCTGGCCGGTGACGAGCACTTTGCCTGCAAGACCTTCCTCGATCAGCGCCTGGATCGCGCCGCCCGCAGTGCCGTCGTTGCTGGCGAGGATGGCGTCGAAGTCGCGACCGGCTTTCGTGATCGCGGCGTTGGCGATCTTCTTGGCGTTCTCGGGTTTCCAATCCTCGGTCCAGTCCTCGTGCACGACCTCCACTTTGCCGGCGTCGATGAGCGGCTGGAGGATGTTGTCCTGGCCTTGCTTGAAGAGGCTGGCGTTGTTGTCAGTCTTGGAGCCGTAGATGCGGATGACACGCATTTTGCGTCCGGCTGGGAGGCGGTCGGCGAGAAACTTCGCCTGGAGTTCGCCGACCTTCACATTGTCGAAGGTCATGTAGAGGTCGAGATCGCAGCCCGTGATGAGCCGGTCGTACGAGAGAACCGGAATGTCGGCGGCATTTGCCTTCTCCACCGCCTTCGCCATGGCCGCGCCGTTGTGCGGGATGATGACGATGGCATCGACACCGGAGGTGATGAGCGCGTCCACGTCCGTGAGCTGGCGGGTATCGTCACTGTTGGCCGCTAGTACT
>Ga0075163_10004162_pt1 | contig 19397 bp, 15 predicted proteins | sample JI1023141ADNA_FD_71478 | JGI IMG/M metagenome (GOLD analysis project Ga0075163, IMG submission 71478) | Wastewater effluent complex algal communities from Wisconsin, to seasonally profile nutrient transformation and Carbon sequestration -... | ecosystem: Engineered > WWTP > Effluent > Algae...
GTGATCTGCGGGACGGTCGCGTTGGCGACCGCCTGGATCATCTTCGAGCCGTGCTTGACCATGCCGGCCTGCTCGGCCGCGGTGCCGACCATGTAGCCGGTCGTGTTCTGCAGGTAGATGATCGGCGTGCCCGACTGCGAGCACAGCTGGATGAAGTGGGCCGCCTTGGTCGCGCCGTCGGGGTTGATCGGGCCGTTGTTGCCGATGATCGCGCAGGCGTGGCCCTCGAGCGTCGCGTGGCCGCACACCGTCGCGCCGCCGTAGCGGGCCTTGAACTCGAGGAAGTCGGAGTCGTCGACGAGCCGCGCGATCACCTCGCGCACGTCGTAGGGCTTTTTGAAGTCGACGGGGACGACGCCGAGCAGCTCGTCGATGTCGTGGCGCGGCGGGCGGTGCGGGCGCGGGGCGAGGTCGCCGCGCAAGTCGTGCCACGGCGCGGTGGCGAGGTTGGCCATCAGCTGGCGCGCGAGGTGGATCGCGTGGGCGTCGTTCTCGGCGAGGTACTCGGCGGTGCCGGTGATGCTCGCGTGCATGTCGGCGCCGCCGAGCTGCTCCTCGTCGCTGTCCTCGCCGAGGGCGGCCTTGACGAGCGGCGGGCCGGCGAGAAAGACTCTGGCCTGGCCGCGCACGGCGATCACGTAGTCGGAGAGGCCGGGCAGGTAGGCGCCGCCGGCGGTCGAGGAGCCGTGGACGACGGTGATCTGGGGGATGCCCGCGGCGGACATGCGGGCCATGTTGGCGAACACGCGGCCGCCGTCGACGAAGATCTCCGACTGATAGAGGAGGTTGGCGCCGGCGCTCTCGACCAGCGAGATCAGCGGGAGCTTGTTGGCGAGCGCGATCTCCTGCAGGCGCAGGTTCTTCTTCAAACCCATGGGGGCGATCGAGCCGCCCTTGATCGCGCTGTCGCTGGCGCCGACGATGCAGCGCACGCCCGCGACGTAGCCGATGCCGGAGATGTTGCCGCCGCCGGCCGCGTCGGCGCCGCCGTCGTCGTCGTGCATGTTGTGGCCGGCGAGCGTCGCCAGCTCGAGGAACGGGCGCCCGCGGTCGAGCAGGCGGGCGACGCGGTCGCGCGGCAGCAATTGGCCGCGCTTGGCGAACTTCTCGGCCTGGCGGTTCGAGTTGTCGCGGACGCGCTGTTCGGCGGCGCGAAACTCGGCGACGAGGGCGAGCTGGGCGGCGCGGTTGGCCGCGAAGGCGGCGGAGGAGGTGTCGATGGTGGAGCGGAGGACGGGCATGGCGGGCGTGTCAGCGCAGGACCTCGGGGAGCGCGGCGCGGTGGAAGCCGTCGAAGGGGACCGAGCGGTCGTGCTCCTGCGTCGGCCAGATGTGGCTGGCGTTGGGGGCGGCGCCGTCGACCCGCAGGGTGGAGCCGCTGATGAACGCGGCGGCCTCGCTGAGGAGGAAGCAGATCGCGGCGCTGCACTCGGACTCGGTGCCGAGGCGGCCGAGCGGGACGCAGGCGCGCAGGCGCGGGATGAGGGCCTTGGCGGCGCCCTCGTAGTGGTCGAGGCCGCTCGAGGCGATCCAGCCGGGGGCGACGGCGTTGACGCGCACGCCCGACGAGGCCCACTCGACGGCGGCGGTCTGGGTGAAGTTGACCATGCCGGCGCGCGCGGCCCCGGAGTGGCCCATGCCCGGCATGCTGCGCCACATGTCGGCGACGATGTTGACGATCGCCCCGCCGCGCGCGCCCATGCTCTGGTTGTAGACCTCGCGCGCGACCAGGAAGCCGCCGACGAGGTTGGTGCGCACGACGGTCTCGAAGCCCTTCTGCGAGATCGCCGAGAGCGGCGCGGGGAACTGGCCGCCGGCGTTGTTGACGAGGCCGTCGATGCGCCCGCGCTCGCCGACGATCGCGGCGATCGTGGCCTTGACGCCCTCCTCGTCGCGGATGTCGCAGGCGCGCCACGAGGCCGCGCCGCCGTCCTCGGCGATCTCCGCGGCGGTCGCGGTCAGCTTGTCCGGCTTGCGCCCGACCAGCACGACGTGGGCCCCGAGCGCCGCGAGCTCGTGCGCGGTGCAGCGGCCGATGCCGCTGCCGCCGCCCGTGACGACGACGGTCTGCCCGGCGAACAGGTCTCTGCGAAACACGGAGCGATAGGCGCCCATATGGCGCCGCATCTTACGCGCACGCCGCGGCCGGCACACCAGGGAAGCAGCGGCCCGGCGCGAGCGAGGCGACGCGGGGGCGCCGGGCCTCGCGGGTGGCGGGTTTACTCGGCGGCCGCCGCAGTTTCGCCGGTCGCCCGGACCGCGGCGGTGGGCCCCGAACGACGGTCGCACGGCGGCGGCCGGTGTGGTACGCAGGCTCCCGGTGTCCCGTCCGCGGGGAAAGGAACAGCAGCGATGACAGCGACGACAGCGACGAGCCTGGAAGAGTTCACGGAGTCGGTCCGCAGCAAGGTCGGGGAGAGCTCCGGCCTCGGTTCGACGATCAAGTTCGCGTTCAAGGAGGGCGGCGCGCTCCTCATCGACGGCAAGAGCACGCCCAACCGCGTCAGCAACGACGACGGCCCGGCCGACTGCACCGTCAAGGTCAGCCTCGAGAACTTCGGGAAGCTGATGAGCAAGCAGCTCGACCCGATGACCGCATTCATGACCGGCAAGCTCACGGTCGAGGGCGACATGGGCGTCGCCATGAAGCTCGGCAAGCTGTTCGGCTGAGCGACGGCTCGCCGTCCCGCGGGTCCTCGCGGGGATCACTCGCGGGGATCAGTCGCGGACGGCGAGGCCGCGCAGGCCGTGTTGCTGCAGCACGAGGCCGGTCGCCAGCGCGGGGGCGATCGCCATCGCGGCGCCGCTGAAGATCATCACGACGATGTTGTGCAGGCTCGCGCCGGGCTCCGGGGTGAGGGCGACGCCGGCGAACGCGAACAGCAGGCCGAGCGTCCAGCCGACCGCGCTGGCGAGGATCCACGGGCCGCCGGCGTCGCTGTGGCGGCGCAGCACCAGCGCCTGCGCGGCGCCGAGGACCGCGCCGAGCACGAGGCCGCCGGCGATCGCGAGCACGGCGATGACGATCGCCGGCGGCGGCTCGCTGGGCCCGTGGGTGCCGGCGCCCATGCCGAGGACCCACGCGAGCGCGGCGCCGATCGCCGTGGCGAGCACCCAGCTGCGCAGCGGGAGGCGCGGGAAGATGCGGCGCAGCACGAGCCACTGCGCGAGCCCGAGGCAGGCGCCCTCGACGAGGCCCGCGGTCGCCGAGAGGCCGAACACGTAGAGCTCGGCGAGCGGCCCGGTCGGCTCGCCGAGCCGGGCGACGACGGCCCGGCCGAGCGCCATGGCGCCGCCGAAGCCGATGGCCTCTCCGAGCACGGTCACGGTGATCCAGCGCTCCAACATGGCGGGAGCGTACATCGGGCCCCGTCGCGCCGACGCGCAAGTCGTGCGGGCGGGGGCTATGGACCCTGGCGGCCGCCGCGGAGCGCGAGCAGGAGCCGGGCGCGCGCCTCATGCACCGCCTGGTAGCGTGTCTCGGCGTCGGCGAGCGCGCCCGCCAGGCCGAGCGCCTCGAGATCTCCGGGGTCGGCGTCCCTCAACTCCTGCTCGAGCGCGTCGATCCAGGCGGCGAGCAGGTCCGCGTCGCCGCTGAGACGTCCACACAAGGCGAGGATCGCGGCGCCCGGGTCGTCGAGGTGGGCGCCGATCGGGTCGCCGAGGTGGACGACGCGCCCGCCGTCGACCGCGAACGACGCGAGGCCCAGGTCGAGCCCGACGCCCGCGCGCAGCCACAGCCGCAGCGCCGCGAACACGGCCGCCGCGAGCCTCGCCAGCAGCGCCGGGCGCCCGTGCGGCGCGCACGACCGCAGGCGCTCGCGCACGCCCTCGAGCCGCGGGGCGAGGTGCCACAGACGGCTGGCGCCGTCAGGCTCGGTCTGGACGGCGAGGGCGACGGTGGGCAGCAGGGCGGCGCAGGCCGAGGTCTGGCGGGCGCGCAGGACGATGGCGGCGCGGGCGTGCTCGAGGTCCTCGAAGCGCTGCGAGGCGCGGGTGCCGAGGCGCCACGGGCCGGCGGCGAACACCAGCGGCGGGTCGTCGGGCGGGCGCGCGGGGGCCGGCAGGCGCTGCAAGGGGACGCCGGCGAGGGCGCGCAAGATCTCGCGGCCGCGGGGGATCGGCCACACGAGGCCGGGGGCGACGTCGGCGGTCAGCGGCGACGGCTCGGGCACGACCGGCCGGGCGGGGACCGGCAGGACCCAGGCCGCGGCCGGCGGCGCGGCCATGAAGTGGCGCACCGGGTCGGCGGGTCCTTCGGACATGTCCCGGGGGACAGGCAAGATCGGGAGCACCGGCGGCGCGGGCCCGGCGGGCGCGGACAGGTGCGACGAGACGTCGCCGTCGCCCGGCGGCGGGGGCAGGTCCGCGGGGTCGGGCGCGGCGAGGTACGGGGAGCTGGCGCCCGGCGGGGGCGAGTCGTCGGGCGCCGTCAAGTACGACGAGACGTCGCCGTCGCCCGGCGGCGGGGGCAGGTCGGGCGCGGCGAGGTACGAGGAGACGTCGCCGTCGCCCGGCGGGGGGGGCAGCACCTCGGAGCTGTCCCCGGGGACAGGTGGCAGAGCGTCCGCGGACATGTCCCCGGAGACAGGTCGATCTTCCGCGGACATGTCCCGGGGGACAGGTGCGGGGTCGGGCCCGGCGGGCGCTTCGGACATGTCCTGAGGGGCAGGCTCGGGCGGGGCGTCGAGGTCGGGCGGCGGGGCGTCGAGGGTGGTGGCGAACGGGTCGGGCGCAGCCTCGAGGTCGTCGGGGTCGACCATCGTCGAGGCGATCGGCGCGAGCTCGCCGTGGTTGTGCGCGATCAGGCTGCCGGACTGCGCGCGCCCGATGTGGATCACGCGGCCCTCGCGGACGGTGGTCGGGCGTGCGGCGCCGCGACGGCCGCGCTTGCGGGGCGGGGGCGGGCTGTCCTCGGGGACAGCCTGGGCGGGGATGGCGTCGAGCGCGGCGAACAGCGCCGCGGCGGCGCCGGCCCGGCCCGCGAGCGCGGCGAGGCCCTCGCGGGTGATCGTGCGCTTGACGCGGCGCAGCGCGGCGCGCACGGCCTGGACGGCGGTCTCGCGCACGCCGATGCCCGCGGCCGCCTGGGCGGCGAGCACGGGCACGGCGTCCGGCAGGCGCAGCTCGCGGCCGAGCTCGCGCGGCGTGAGGGCGGGGGCGAGGTCCTGCTTGTTGGCCTGGACGATCAGCGGGACGTCGCCGATGCGGGCGCCGAGGTGCTCGCGCAGGCTGTCGAGGGTCTCGCGCGCGGAGTCCTGGCCGGCGGGGCCGCTGTCGCAGACGAGCACGACGGCGTCGGCGGTGCGCAGGATGTGGGCGCGGCGGGCCTCGAGGCTCTTGTGGCCGGGCACCGCGACGATCTGGATGCGCAGGCGGTGGCCGTCGACGGCGCCGCCGTCGACGCCGAGCCAGTCGAAGTGGACCGTGCGACCGGACGAGAGCGGGAGGCCGTGCAGCTCGGGGTCGTCCGCGCCGACGCCGAAGATCTTGCGCAGCTGGTGGATGTTGGTGGTCTTGCCGGCGCGGCCGGGGCCGTCGTAGACGACGCGGATCACGAGGCGGTCGGTGTCGGTCTCGTGGACTGCCATGGCCGCCTCAGGACAGCTCCGCCTCGACGCGGGTCAGCTCGGCGCGCAGCAGGGCCCAGCCCATGCCGACGGAGAGCGTCCGGCGCGTCACGAGGGCGACGGCGCTGCGGCCGTCGGCGAGCGCGCGCACGAACACGTGGTGGCGCGGCGTGGTCAGCTGGGCCTCCTGCGCGCCCGGGTCGGGCGCGGGCGCGGCGTCGGCGACGGCGAGGCGGGCGACCGCGGGGCCGCGCAGCAGGGCGTGGGCCGCGGCCGCGACGGCGTCGCCGAGCGGCTCGCCGAGCGCGGGGCGCTGGTGGTAGCCGAGCAGCGCGCCGTCCAACAGCGAGACGACCGCGCACGCGAGCCCGGCGTCGATCGCCGTGAGCAGCGCGAGGCAGGCGTCGGACAGCGCGGGCCGCAGCCGGGTCGCGGGTCGCGGAGAATTCGCCGGCGGTGCGAGGGGCGGCTGCGAGGCGACGTGGATCGGGTCGCGGATCAGGTCCGGGATGATCGTCGTCGGGGCGCTGGTCGACGAGGCGAGCGCGGGGTCCTCGACGCGCAGCGGCGGCGGCGGGCCCGGCTCGGGGTCGTGCAGGTCGGCGATGCCGCCGAGCTCGGGGATGCGATACGACGCGGTCGATCGGTGGCTGTGTTGCTGCTCCTCGTCGATCTGGCTGAGGCTCGCGAGCAGCAGGTGTTCGAAGGGGCTGGTGATCGTGCGCGGGACCTGCAGGCCGAGCGGGGCGGTGGCGACGGTGCCGGAGGGCGTGGCGAGCAGCGCCCGCAGGGCCGCGGGGCCGTGGTGGCCGCGGTGCTCGGCGTGGACGATCTCGCCGTTTTCAAAGTGGATCGTGCTCGCGGCGGCGCCGGGCTGGTGGACGCGGACGGTGACGGATCGCTTGGCGAGGTGGAATATCTGCGCCATGTCGATCAGCGACAGGCCGTGGATGTGGCCCTGAAACCCGGTGACGGAGTCGACGGCCCGCTCGATCGCGCGGAGCAGCTCGGCGGTGGCGAACGGCTTGACGAGCACGGCGACGGCCCCGAGCTCGTTGGCGACCTGATGGTCGCGCGCGCTCGCCTCGGCGCTCATGACGATCGCGCGGGTGCGCCGCGAGACGTCGGGCAGGCGGCGCAGCAGGTCGACGCCGTCGGGGCCGCCGCGGCGCAGGTCCGTGAGCACGACGTCGACGGGCTCGCGGGCGACCGTGGCGAGCGCCGCGTCGACGCTGTCGGTGGTGTGGACCTCGAAGCCGCGGGCCGCCAGCTCGCGGGTCAGGGCGGCGCGGAGCTGCGGGTCGTCCTCGACGATCAGCAGCGAGGTCGGTGGGAGAGGGGCGGCCATCCGCGTGCTAGAGCTGGGTGGCGGCCTCGAGCTCGGCGAGGAGGCGGCGGGCCAGCGCCAGGTTGGCGCGGGCGCGGTCGAGGACGAGGTAGAAGAACACGCCGCGGTTTTGCCGCAGCGGGCGCAGCAGGTGGTAGGTCTTGCCGAGCGAGACGAGGATGTCGTCGACGGTGTCGTCGGCCCTGAGCGCGGCGATCGTGCGGACCTGGGCGCGCAGGAGCTCGGTGGTGCCGGCGGCGGCGAGCTCGAGGTCGAGGTCGGCGTCACCGCCGGCGGAGGCGAGCATCATGCCGCTCTCGGCGTCGACCAGCGCGGCGCCGAGCGTGCCCTCGAGCTCGAGCGCGCGCTTGACCTGAGTGACAGCGTTTCCCATGGTGCCTGTGCTCTCCCGCGCGCCGGTTCGCGTGAGATGTCTCTTGGGACATGTCCTCCGGGCCACCCACAGCCTGCGCCAGCGACGTGACTGTCACGATAACGGATCGACCCGGGGCCCGCAACCGGCGGGGGCGCGCGGGTTCGCGACGCGATGCATGTACACGGGGGTGGCCAGCGGGAGGGACGGGGCGGCCAGCGGGCGGGACGCGGCGCGATCGGGGATGCGGGCAAGTGGCGGAGATGTCAGGAAAGCGCGGGGGCCGGAGGCGCGCACGCGGCTTGAAGACGGACGGATGTGCTCACGAGGACCTACGCGGCGTGCATCGCCGGCGTCGACGCGACCGTGGTGACGGTCGAGGCGGACGTCGGGCTCGGGCTCCCTGGACTGACGATCGTCGGGCGCGCCAGCGGTGCCGTGATCGAGGCCCGCGAGCGCGTCCGCAGCGCGATGAGCCACTGCGGCCACAAGATCCACCCGCGCAAGCAGGTCGTGAACCTCGCGCCGGCCGACGAGCGCAAGGACAGCCCGGGCATCGACCTCGCGGTCGCGTGCGCCCTGCTCGCCAGCCACGAGGTCGTGCCGTGGCAGCGCCTCGAGGGCCTGATGCTGTGGGGCGAGCTGGCGCTCGACGGCACGCTGCGGCCGGCGGCGGGGACCCTGGTCGTCGCCGACTGCGCGCGGCGCTGCGGCTTCACGGCGCTGGCTGTCCCAAAGGACAGCGCCGACGAGGCCGCGCTGATCCCCGGGCTGACGGTGTACGCGCTCGACTCGCTGCCGCAATTGGTCGCGCACCTGCGCGACGAGGCGGCGCTGGCGGCCCACGTGCGCCGCGAGCCGGACGACGAGCCGCCGTGCGCGGGCGAGGGCGACATGGCCGACATCCGCGGGCTGACGCTGGCGCGGCGGGCCCTCGAGGTGATGGTCGCGGGCGGCCACAACCTGCTGCTGCACGGGCCGCCGGGGGCGGGCAAGACCATGCTCGCGCGGCGGGCGATCGGGCTGTTCCCGCCGCTCGAGCGCGAGGCTGCGCTCGAGGTGACGAAGATCCACGGGCTGCTCGGGCGGCCGATCCCCGGCGGGCTGGTGCGCGCGGCCCCGCTGCGCGCCCCGCATCACACGGTCAGCGGCGCAGGGCTGCTCGGCGGCGGGGTCCCGCTGCGGCCCGGCGAGGTCAGCCTCGCGCACCGCGGCCTGCTGTTCCTCGACGAGCTGCCCGAGTTCTCGCGCGCCTGCCTCGAGGGCCTGCGCGAGCCGCTCGAGGACAAGGTGATGCACCTCGTGCGGGCCCGCGGCGCGCTGCGCTTCCCGGCCAACTTTCAATTGATGGCGGCGATGAACCCGTGCCCGTGCGGCTACCTCGGCCACCCGGAGCGCAGCTGCGTCGACCCGGCGACGGCGGTGCAGCGCTACCAGCAGCGGCTCTCGGGGCCGCTGCTCGACCGCATCGACCTGGTGGTGCCGGTCCAGCCGAGCACGGCGGAGGAGCTCGGGCGCCGGCGGGCGGGGGAGAGCAGCGCGGCGATCCGCGGGCGCGTGGCCGCGGCGCGGGCGCTGCAGCGGCGGCGCCTGGCCGGCACGCGCTTCCGCTGCAACGCGGAGATCCCCGCGAGCGACGGCGCGATCGAGCTGCTGTGCGCGCTGACGCCGGGCGCCGAGCGGCTGCTGCTCGCGCTGGCGAAGCAGCGGTGCCTGAGCCCGCGGGCGCTGCACCGCCTGCGCCGGGTCGCCCGCACGATCGCCGACCTCGGCGACGGCGACCCCGACGCGCCGATCGGCGAGCCGCAGCTCGCGGAGGCCGCCCACCTGCGCCGGCTGCCGGAGCTGATCGGGTGACCTGGCCGAAGGGACAGGCTCAGTCCGCGCGGGACAGGCTGGCCGAAGGGACAGGCTGCCTGGCGGCGATCGGCGGCCCGGGCCGCCGGCGGGCTCAGGCCGCGCCGGCGTTCATGGCGAGGACCTTGCGGCCGTCCTCGAACAGGATCGCGACCTTGTTGGTCTCCAGCACCTCGAGGACGACGCCCTTGCCGAACTTCGGGTGCTGCACCGGCTCGCCGGCGCCGAACACCTCGCGCATCGAGTACGGGCGGATGACGAGGTCATGGTTCAGGGCGAACTCGTCCATGCGGCGCTGCCACTCGCGGGCGGTCATCGGGCCCGCGGCGGCGGCCGCGAGGGACGCGGCCTTCGACGCCTTGGAGGCCTTGGTGGCCTTGGGCGCGGTCGACTTGGGCGTCGCGGCCTTGGGCGGCGTGCGGGCGGCGGCCGTGCGGTTGATGGCCGCGGGCGCGGCGGTCGGCTGCTTGACCGCCGCTATCTTCGGCGCGTGGTACATGTGCTGGCCGTGGCACTCCTTGCACTCGACGCGCTTGGGTTCGGGTACGGCGCCGGGCTTGAGCGCGACGACGACGTGGAGGGTATCGGTGCGACACTTGGTGCACCACGCGTCGATGTCCTCGCCAACTTTGAAGGCCATGGGCAGGGCGCTGACAATACGGCAGCGTCGCCGCGCTGCCAACCGGCGCCGCGTGCGGACAGCTGTCCGCACGCGCGCGGGCGACGGGGCGAAGACGGGCATGCGGCTGGCGTCCGCGCGTGTCCTCGTGGTACGCGCCTGGACGCGCGCGCCACCGGTTTTCCGCGGGCGCGGGCGAGGCGAACGGGAGCCGCCGCGGCGGCGAGTCGCTGAAGTAAGATGGGCGGGTGGACCCCGAGACGCTCCAGCGGATCAGCGCCTCCGACGCCCGGCTGGTCGAGGCGGCCAAGGACGTCAAGGTCCTGAGCCACCTCGCGTGGCCGGCGCGGATGTTGACGGAGTTCTTGGAGCACTGGAAGGTGCACAACCCGCGCCTGCCGGACCCGCCGCGGGCGCGGCTACACTTCGCGGCGAACGTCGACGAGCTGCGGGCGGTGATGGACGCGTGCGACCTCGACGAGCCGATCGGTCGCTACCTGTACCGTACGGCCCGCAGCTACGTCACGGCGGCGCGGATGGTCGAGCGGATCGGCACCCCGGAGTTCTCGCAGCGGTCGATCGAGCTGTACGGCGCGCCGAAGGACCGCATCGGGCCCAACGAGGTCACCAACCTCGAGGCGGCGGAGCAGTTCCTGTCGATGACCGACGACTTTCGCCTGGTCGGCGACCCGCCGGAGGAGGTCTGTCTGCGCCCGGAGTTCGTGGCGGAGCGGCTGGCGCAGCGCATCTCGCCGGTGTTCGCCGACCGCTCGATCGCCGTGGAGATCGACCCGGAGATGGCCTCGAAGGCGGCGGCGGGCGCGACGCGGGTCCGGATCCGCGGGGCCACCTGCTACTCGAACCAGGACATCGCCCAGCTCGCCGAGCACGAGGTGTTCGTGCACAGCCTCACGTCGATCAACGGGCGCGAGCAGCCGGTGCTGCGGTCGATGGGGCTCGGCGCGCCGCGGACCACGGCGACGCAGGAGGGGATGGCGACCTTCGCGGAGCTGATCACCAACGCGATCGACCTGCCGCGGCTGCGCCGCCTCGCGCTGCGCGTCAAGGCGATCCAGCTCGGCCTCGACGGCGCCGACTTCATCGACGTGTTCCGGTTCTTCCTCGACGCCGGGCAGACGCTCGAGGAGAGCTTCTACTCGGCCGCGCGGGTGTTTCGCGGCGGCGACGTGCGCGGCCGGGTCGTGTTCACGAAGGACGTGGTGTACCTGCAGGGCCTGATCAGCGTGCACACCTTCTTTTTGAAGGCGATCCACCAGGGCCGGCCGGAGTACATCCGCGACCTGTTCGCGGGGCGCATGGCGCTCGGCGACGTGCTCGACCTCGACGCGTACTTCCGGGCCGGCGCGATCGCCCCGCCGCGCTACGAGCCGGCGTGGATCAAGAACCAGCCGGCGCTCGCCGCCTTCCTCATCTACTCGATCTTCAACACGCGGCTCGAGGTCGGCGGGATGAACCTGTCCGACTTCCAGGAGCCCCCGCCCGACCCGGCCGCGTGAGCCGCCGGGTCCTGCGGGGATGCTCCTATCGCCCCCCGCGCGGGGTCGTCAGTCGCTGGCGAAGTCCTTGCGGTCGGCCTGGACGGTCTCGGTGAAGGCGGTGCGGGTCTCGTCCTGACCGGTGAGGCGCGCGCGGAAGTCCTGGAAGGCGGTCCGGGCGCGGTCGATCGCGTCCTTCACCGACTCGAGGGCGTCCTCCTTGGTGTCCTTGAGCTGCTGCTCGATGCGGCCGACGTGGGGCTCGAGGTGCTTCTCCCACTGCTCGCGGGCTTCCTGGCCGGCGAGGTGGAGTCGGACGCGGATCTCGTCGCGCAGGGTGCGAAGCTCCTGCAGGCCGGACTCGAAGCTGGTCTTGAGGCTGGGCATGTCTTCTCCGTTCATGGCCCGGGTCGCCCGGGCCACGCCGTATATGCGGCCAGTCGCCGGCGTTGCAACCGGCGAGCGCGGCCGGGTCCAGCATTCTCGCGGCGGTCGACGCGGCGCGGCGCCGGGCCTGCGCGGCGCGTGGGGGCGTCCGCGCCGCTCGCGCGGGCTGCGCGCTCAGGCGCCGAGGTCGCGACGGCCGAGCGCGTGGCGGATGCCGCTCTGCAGGGTGCCGCGGGTGATGATGTCGCCGAGGTCGGCCTGGATGTGGACGAGGGTCTGGGCGACCTCGGGGCGGATGCCGGTGAGGATGACGGAGGCGCCGAGGAGGCGGGCGGCGCGGGCGGCCTTGATGATGGCGTTGGCGACGGCGGTGTCGACGACGGGGACGCCGGTGATGTCAAGGATCGCGAATTTGCCGCGCGAGGCGGCGAGGCCGGCGAGGAGGCTGTGCATGACCTGCTTGGCGCGCACGGAGTCCATCGTGCCGATCAGCGGCATGACGAGGATCTCGTCGGTGATCGGGATCAGCGGGGTCGACAGCTCCTCGATCGCGAGCGCCTGGGCGCGGATGATCTCCTGCTGGCGGCGGGCCTCGGCGGCCTCCGCCTCGCGGCGGGCCGTGATGTCGGTGTCGATCTCGAGCACCGAGTCGGGCGCGTCGCCCTCGCCGCGGCGCAGCACCCAGCGGCTCGAGGTGATCACGCGGCGGCCGTCGCGGGTCGTGTGGGTCAGCTCGCCCTCCCAGTAGCCGAGGGCGAGCAGGTCGCGCTCGATCTGCGGGCGCTCGGCGGGCAGCGTCGTGTGCAGCAGCGCGTGGACGTCGCGGCCGATCGCGTCGGCCTGCGAGTGGCCGAACATCCGCTCGGCGCCGCGGTTCCAGAACGTCAGGGTGCCGTCGAGGCGGCGGACCATGATCGCGTCGTGGGCCAGGTCGAGCAGCTCGGCCTGCTCGCGCAGGGCCGCGGTCTGGGCCGCGATGTCGCGCTGGGCGCGGCGCTGCGCGGTGACGTCGAGGGTGAGGCCGACGACGCCGGTCTGCTCGCCCCGCTCGTCGCGCATCGGCGCGTAGCGGGTCTCGAGCTCGAGCCCGTCCTGCTGGCTGTGCGTGGCGAAGCTCTCGCCGGCGAGCGCGCGGCGAAACTGGTCGCAGGCGCCCGGGTCGGCGCTGTACGCCTCGAACAGGTTGTGTCCGACCATCTGCCCGGGCGAGTAGCCGAGCGTGCCGAGGCCCTTGCCCTCGGACAGCAGGACCACGCCGTCCCGGTCGATGGCCCACGCCAGCACCTCGATGTTGTTGAACACTGCGCGAACGGTCGCTCTGAAGTCGCTCATCTCGGCTCCGATGCATCGCCGACGGGCCCCGCACGAGCGGGTCCGCTGTCACGACATGACGTGACGATACATGAGACCGCCGGCGGCGCGCCCGCGAAGGAAGTGCGGCCCGCCACGGCGCGCGGCGCGGTGTGCTGCGTGTGGGCAGGTCGTGGGCGGGGCGCCGCGTTGTCGCACCGTCTTCGGTCGACGAAGTCCGTCGCTGTCGCTATCGCGATCGCGTGCCGCGTCAGAACAGGGCGCGGTGGGCCGCGGCGCCGCAGACTCCGCCGACGATCGGCGCGAGCACGGGGACCCACGCGTAGGACCAGTCGGAGCCGCCCTTGCCGGCGATCGGCAGCAGGAAGTGGGCGAGGCGCGGGCCGAGGTCGCGGGCGGGGTTGATCGCGTAGCCGGTGGTGCCGCCGAGCGAGAGGCCGATCGCCAGCACGAGGGCGCCGACGATCAGCGGGTTGAGGCCCTCGGCGAAGCGGTGGGCGCCGAGCGCCGTGAGCCCGAACAGCAGCACGAAGGCGCCGAGGAACTCGCTGAAGCAGTTGGCGAGCGGGCTGCGCAGCGCGGGCGCGGTGCAGAACACGGCGAGCTTGAGCGCGGGGTCGGGCGTGGCCCGCCAGTGCGGGAGGTAGTGCAGCCAGACCAGGCACGCGCCGAGGAAGGCGCCGAAGAACTGCGCGAGGAGGTACTGCGGCACGAGGTCCCACGCGAACTCACCCATGCAGGCGAGCGCGAGGGTGACGGCGGGGTTGAGGTGTCCGCCGCTGATGGCGCCCGCGGCGTACACGGCGAAGGTGACGGCGAGGGCCCAGCCGATGGTGATGACGATCCAGCCGGCGCCCTCGCTCTTGCTGCCGCGCAGCAGCGCGCCGGCGACGACGCCGTCGCCGAGGAGGATGAGGAGCATGGTGCCGGTGAGCTCGGCGAGGAAGGCGTTCATGGGGCGGCCGGGGCGGCGCGGACGATCGCACAAAAGCGACCCGCGGGGCTCGCGGGCGGTCGGCGGGGCCGGCGGGGGCCCGTTTTGGCGTGAATTCCCGCACGGCGGGGCCCGTCGGGGTCGACGCGCGGCGGATTCTGTGTCACGGGAGGCGCGTGAACTTCAGCGACCTGGGGCTCCTCCCGAGCCTTGTCCGCGCCGTGACCGACGCGGGCTACACCGATCCCACCCCCATCCAAGTCGAGGCCATCCCGCCGGCGCTCGCGGGCCGCGACATCGTCGGCTGCGCGCGCACGGGCACCGGCAAGACGGCGGCCTTCGCCCTCCCCATCCTTCAGCGCATCGACGCGCTCGCGGGCGAGGACCCGCACATCCGGGCGCTCATCTTGACCCCGACGCGCGAGCTGGCGGCGCAGATCGGCGACAGCTTCGGCCGCTACGGCAAGCACCTCGAGCTGTGGCACGCGGTGATCTTCGGCGGCGTCGGCCAGGGCCCGCAGGAGAAGGAGGTCAAGCGCGGCATCGACATCCTCGTCGCCACGCCCGGGCGCCTGCTCGACCTCATGAACCAGCGCATCGTCCGGCTCGACGACATCAAGATCTTCGTGCTCGACGAGGCCGACCGCATGCTCGACATGGGCTTCTTGCCGGACGTGCGCCGCGTCATCGCGGCGCTCCCGAAGGTGCGCCAGACCCTGTTCTTCTCGGCGACCATGCCGCCCGAGGTCCGCGAGCTCGCGAATTCGCTGCTCCACGACCCGGTCAGCATCGCGGTCTCGCCGGTCTCGTCGGCGGCGGAGAAGGTCGTGCAGAAGGTGTGCTTCGTCGACAAGGACGCCAAGCGCAACCTGCTGGTGCACCTGCTGCGCGCGCCGGAGGTCGAGCGCGCGCTGGTGTTCAGCCGCACCAAGCACGGGGCCAACCGCGTCGCCGAGCACCTGCACAAGGCCGGCATCGCGGCCGCGGCGATCCACGGCAACAAGTCGCAGGGCGCCCGCACGCGCGCGCTCGACGGCTTTCGCTCGGGCGAGCTGCCGATCCTCGTCGCCACCGACATCGCCGCGCGCGGCATCGACGTCACCGGCGTCACCCACGTCATCAACTTCGACCTGCCGAACGTCCCGGAGACCTACGTCCACCGCATCGGCCGCACCGGCCGCGCCGACGCGTCGGGCATCGCGGTGTCGTTCTGCGACAGCGAGGAGCGCCCGTTCCTCGCCGACATCGAGCGCCTGCTCGGCGAGCACATCGAGCGCATCGACGACCACCCGTACCCGCCCTCGCACCCGCCCCCGCCCGAGACCAGCCTGGTCCGGCGGCCCGGCGGGGCGCCGGGTGCTGGTAGTGGTGGTCCGCGCTCGCCCCGTCAGGGGCCGCCCCGCGGCGGCGGCGGCGGTGGCAGCCGCGGAGGTCGTCGCGGCGGCGGCGGCGGCGGCGGCGGGCGTCGCGGCGGGCGCTGAGCGGCGTCGCGGCCTTCAGACAGCGGCCGTGTCGAGCGAGGGGTCCTGGCGCGCGGCCTCGGCGTGGTCGATCCACAGGCCGTGGAAGCCGGTCGGGACGCGCGTCGGGATCGCCAGGCGGGCCAGCGGGCCGCGCTCGACCTCGGAGGCGGCGAAGATCCACGCCTCGGCGCTCGCGCTCGTCTCGTCGGCGACGAAGGACAGCAGGTAGCCGTCGTCGGGCTCGCTGCTGCCGACCCGCGGGGCGAACGCGACCTCGCTGCCGAACTGGCCGTCGGGGTAGCGATAGGTGGTCTTGCCGCCGCGCACGTGGTCGTAGCGGACGATGCCGTCGAAGCGCAGGGTGATGTCCTCGGCGAGGCGCTGGTGGTAGGAGGCCCGCGAGGGCGCGCCGGTGCGGCGCGGGTCGATGCGCGGGAACTCGGCGATCTCGTCGTCGAGCAGCTCCTCGTGCACGGCGCCGGTGCGCAGGTTCAGGCGCCAGCGGCACAGCCGGGCGCCGAGCAGCTGCGCGGCGATCGAGGGGACGACGCGCGCGCTCGGGGCGTTGCCGGGGTCGCCGACCATCGGGTCGTCGATGCGGCACGCGAGGACCACGACCTCGTCGCCGTCCTCCCACGCGTTGACCGTGTGATAGATGTAGCAGGGCGAGACGTCGAACCACCGCACGCTGCTGCCGGCGCCGCGGCGCGGGAGGACGCCGAAGCGGCTCGGCTTGTCGCGGAAGAACTTGACGCGCACCTTGCCCTGGCGCAGCAGCGCGGGGTCCTCGTGCATCGCCATGTCGAGGAGGACCGTGTAGTGCTCGGTGAGGGCGAGGTCGTGCTGCAGGCGCGGGCCGGGCAGCTCGATGTCGGTGTAGTGCGCGAGCCGGCCGTCGGCGTCGAGGACCCCGCAGGACAAAAACGGCGGGCGGACGTCGTAGCGCAGGAACACCAGCTCGCCGGTGCGCGGGTCGACCTTGGCGTGGGCCGTCATGCCGCGGTCGTAGGTGCCTTTAAAATCGTCGGCGCCGCAGGTCTCGAGGTCCGGGAGGCGCAGCACGTAGGCGTCGCCGCAGATCCACCAGGTCGCGAGCAGGCGCCCGTGGTGGTACACGAGGTCGGTGTTGGCGGTGTTCTTGTAGGGGCCGCGCGGGTTTTGCCGGTCGATCGGCTCGAGCAGGCCGGTCCACAGCGGGGCGCCGGCCTGCTGCTCGGCGACGAAGCCGGCGGTGCGGATCCAGCGGTTGCGGTAGCTCGCGCGGCCGTCGGCGAGCTCGAGCGCGTGGACCATGCCGTCGCCGTCGAACCAGTGGTGGCGACCCGCGGGCGGCCGCGCCGGGTTGGCGCCGTTGCGCACGAAGGTCCCGGCGATGTCCGTGGGGACCTGTCCGAAAGTGCAGGTCAGATCGCGGTGGACGTGCTCTTCGGCGATCGGGGCGTAGTTGCCGCGGAGGTAGGGGGTCGCGTCCGGCGAGGCGTGCATCGGGCGATGCTACGCCGAACGCCGCGGCCGGTCCAAGGGGTCGGCTCGCAGGCGTACGATGTCGCTGACCCGCCCACGAAGGGGCGCTGGCGAAGCCTGAAGGCCGGCCAGGAGCCCGGTGTCGTCGGGGCGCGGGGTCCGGGTCACTCGAGCGCGCGGACGCAGGCGGCGAAGACGTCGCCGCGCTCGCCGTAGTTCTTGAACCAGTCGTAGCTGGCGCAGGCGGGCGAGAGGACGACGGCGTCGCCGGGGCGGGCGAGGCGGCGGGCGGCGGCGACGGCGTCGCTCATGCTGGCGGCGCGCTCGCTCGGGACCACGCCGTCGCCGACCGCGTAGAACTGCTCGGTCGACTCGCCGATGGCCACGAGGGCGCGGCCCTGGCGGGCGAGCAGGGCGCGCAGCGGGGCGAGGTCGTCGCCCTTGGGCCGGCCGCCGGCGATCAGGACGAAGCGGCGGTCGAAGCCGTCGAGGCTGGCGAGCACGCTGGCGACGTTGGTCGCCTTCGAGTCGTCGTAGTAGGCGACGCCGCCGAGCTCGCGGACGTGGACCATTCGGTGCGGCAGGCCCTCGAAGCCGCGCAGGCCGGCGAGGCAGGCGTCCGGGGCCGCGCCGAGCTTGCGCGCGGCGAGCAGCGCGAACAGGGCGTTCTTGCTGTTGTGGCGGCCGGCGAGGCGCAGGGCGGCGCGCGGGTAGGTCTCGCCGCCGGGCAGCTCGAGCGTGTGGCCGGGGCCGGGTCCGCGGATGAACGCGAGGCTGTCCTCGGGGACATGTCCTCCGGGACCTGGCCCATCGACCAGGATGGTGCGACCGCGGGGGACCTGGGCGGCGAAGCGGGGGGTCCAGGGGTCGCCGGCGTCGAACAGGGCGAGGCCGTCGGGGGTGAGGCCGGCGAGGACGCTGGCCTTGGCCTGGGCGTAGTCCTCGAGCGTGGCGTAGCGGTCGAGGTGGTCGGGGGTGAGGTTGAGGATCATCGCCACGTCGGTGGGGTGGGCGCCGAGGGTCTCGAGCTGGAAGCTCGAGCACTCGAGCACGAGGCTGTCCGGGGCGGCGGCGTCGGCGGTGAGGGCGGCGAGGAGGGCGGCCGCGAGCGGCACGCCGAGGTTGCCGCCGATGAACGGCCGGCGGCCGGCCGCGGCCAGCAGCGCGCCGGTCAGCGCGGTGACCGTGCTCTTGCCGTTGGTCCCGGTGATCAGGACGGTCGGCAGGCGGCCCCAGCGGTCGGCCGCGGCCGCGAGCGACAGCGACATCTCGCCGTGGACGGCGGCGCGGGGGGCGAGGCGGCGCTGCGCGGCGCGAAACGGGGCCGGCGGGACGCCCGGGCTCAGGACCAGCAGGTCGAGGTCGGCGAACGCGGCGTCGGGCACGGCCTCGGCGCCGAGGAACGGCTCGGCGTCGGGCGGCAACGAGACGTCGGCGCGGCGGTCGTAGACGCGGACGCGGGCGCCGAGGGCGAGCAGGAGCGCGGCCGCGGCGGTGCCGCTGGCGGCGGCGCCGACGACCAGCGCGGTCTGGCCGGTCCATGGGGAGGTCGAGGTCATGCGGGCTCCGGGCGCGTCAGCGCGGTCATGCGGGCACGGCGGGGTTCATGCGGGCGCCGGGGTCAGCGCAGCTTGAGCGTGGCGAGGCCGACGAGCGCGAGCATGATGCTGATGATCCAGAAGCGGACCACGACCTTGGGCTCGCTCCAGCCCTTGAGCTCGAAGTGGTGGTGGATCGGCGCCATCTTGAACACGCGCTTGCCGGTGAGCTTGAAGCTGACGACCTGCACGATCACGCTGACGGCCTCGAGCACGAACAGGCCGCCGACGATCACCAGCGTGAACTCGTTCTTGGAGGCGACCGCGAGGAAGCCGATGCCGGCGCCCAGCGGCAGCGAGCCGACGTCGCCCATGAACACGCTGGCGGGGTAGGTGTTGTACCAGAGGAAGCCGATGCCGGCCCCGACCATGGCCCCGCAGTAGATCGCGAGCTCACCCACCATCGGGATGTGGGGGATGTGCAGGTAGTACGCGATGTCGAAGGTCTTGTTGATGACCGTGCCCGCGGCGTAGGTGAGGATCAGGAACGTCGCCGCGGAGATGATGACGGGCCCGATCGCCAGGCCGTCGAGGCCGTCGGTGAGGTTCACCGCGTTCGAGAAGCCGACGACGACGAACACCGCGAAGCTGATGTAGATCCAGCGATCGATGCCGGTGTCGTACTCGTAGAAGTCGACGAACGGCACCGAGACCCGGAACCGGATGCTCTCGGGGATGACGCCCGACTCGAACAGGTAGTAGATCGTGCAGGTCGCGACCGCGATCTGGCTGATGAACTTGATCTTGCCCGGCATGCCGCCGGAGTGCTTGCGCCTCACCTTGAGGAAATCGTCGACGAACCCGATGACGCCGTAGCCCGCGGTCGTGAGGCTCGCGAGCAGCACGTACGGGTTGCGCATGTCGGCCCACAGCAGCGTGGGGATGATGAGCGTGAACAGCAGGAGGCTGCCGCCCATCGTCGGCGTGCCGCGCTTCGACAGGTGCGACTGCGGGCCGTCCTCGCGCACGACCTGCCCGAGCTGGATCTTCTGCAGGGT
>Ga0075163_10004165_pt1 | contig 19392 bp, 15 predicted proteins | sample JI1023141ADNA_FD_71478 | JGI IMG/M metagenome (GOLD analysis project Ga0075163, IMG submission 71478) | Wastewater effluent complex algal communities from Wisconsin, to seasonally profile nutrient transformation and Carbon sequestration -... | ecosystem: Engineered > WWTP > Effluent > Algae...
ACTTTGGCACTTTGGCACTTTGGCACTTTGGCACTTTGGCACTTTGGCACTTTGGCACTTTGGCACTTTGGCACTTTGGCACTTTGGCACTTTGGCACTTCTGCGCTTTGCGTCTGGGGGCTGGCTGTTCAAACGAATGGACAGCATGGAGTCAGGACGCTCTCCCCAATAGAACTCTTTTACGTATTGACGTGAATTTGACGGTTCAATTGACGATATGATGTGAAGAGCTACCTCAGTGTCACCATGAACGACCGCAAGCTCTCCATGCCCTTGGCCGAAGCGGTTTGTCTGAACTGCGGCGGGCCGCTACCTGAATCGCGAGCCAAGACGCGGCGTTACTGCTCGGCGAGCTGCCGCACGACCGCCTACAACCTTCGCGTTTCGGAGCGGTTGGTTCCAACGCGCGACGCCGGAGATTCTTTGCTGCCGCAGTGGGTACGGATCGATCAAAACAGTCCGTTCAGGTGCGTTGCCGTCGCACAATGTGCCCACAAAAATACCCATTGTAGGTTTGTAGGGTGGGGGACCGTTTCTCGGAAGAACTCAGGATGGCTTGGTCAGCTGCGAAGGGAGATGCTCACGTTGAGCAAGCTTTTCTGGCGCAAGACCGTCTCCAGAGGTTGCACAGGACGTACCACCTTGCTACCCTTTAATCCCTCCCAGTTGGGAGTCCTGGCTTTCAGATCCTCTGGATTCTGGAACGAAGGTTCCACTTGAACGATGAGTGCAGCCAGGTCAGACAGGTACTGTTTCACTAGTGCAACTCGATTTCGCTTCTGCGCAACCATTCCGTGCATGAAGCGTGTGGCTAGTAACAGATACAGGTCAGCTAGGCACTCGTATATCAAGAAGACGAGTGCACTGTTCTTATCCAGAGATCCTTTCAGTAATTGTTCCAAGCGCCCCGGCATACGCTTAAGCGGCTGCTCGATCCGGGAGAACCAAGCCTCGGCGGATTTCTTGTCAAAGTAATCAGCGGCAATCGATTGCTCGACGAAGTGGTACGTCGGCGGCGCAAATCCAAGGTCGTTCTTGTTGTCGACGAAGAAGATCTGGTGCAACAACATCGCTGCGACGGCCAGGTAGTATTCCTGTGGTTCGATGGGTTTGATAATCAGCGCGTCCTCTAGCGATTCCAGAGGCTGCGCCATCTGATCAGATGTTTGGCGGCGGTTGCTCGGCAGCCATTGCTCGAAGTCGAGGGTCCCGGACTTCGGATCGAGCTTCTTGATCTCCAAAACCAGGCGCGGCGGGACGTCGTCGAAGCGAGAGACGATCAGATCGCCCTCCGCGGTTCCGGTCCACAGTGGATGGTGGCTCGTGAACTCCAGGGTCGCTCGACCCACCCTGCGAGTTGGCACGGTATCCGTCGCTGGAAACTGCGGTCCCGGTAGAAAACGAATGGTGGCCCGGCGCGTCAATTCGTTGACATAGATTGGCAGAAACAGGTCGTTGCTTCGCGGCAGGATGGGGGTTTCCTCAGCTAGCGCGCGTAGGAACTGTTCTTTGCTCTGGTACTCATCGCGGTGAACGAAGAAGTCCGTCCGATCCTTATTGTCCTTGTAACTCAAGTTCATGATCGGCGACAGGACGGTGTAATAGCCTCGTTCACCGCTAGCGTACTTCGAGATGAACTCGAATAGATGATAAAATTGATAAAATCCCCCCGACACCAAGCGAGTCCTGGCGTCAGCACACGCCTGAATAGTTCTGATGATGTCAATCAGATCTTCGGGCGTTTCGATCTGGACGCTCGGCTGATCCGGAATGTCATTATTCCACAGATAATCCTGAATCTGATGCGCTTTGGCACCGAGCTGAACCTTTTGGTCCAGGGCGGATTCCAGATCGCGGGCCACCTGTTTCAAGATGCCAACGGAATCCTTCGCTGAGAACGGGACCTGAGCGTTGTCCGGCCCTTGCGCATAGTACGAATCTTCTCCTTGAGATAGCATCAATTTCAGTAGGATCTCAAGCACGCTCCCCGAAGGATAGGAGTGGTCGGCTTTGAGTAGTTCGAAGATGTAATTGTGCTCGGGGCTGATGCTGTTGTAGGCCCCCTGGCGCTGATTGTAGCTTCGCACGAGCGCGTCCACTTGCCGACTCCCCTGTGAATCCATGCGCCGTATACGATCGTAGAACCGCTCCGGCGAGCGCCCGCAGGTGATCAAATCGTAAATAAGAGCACCCAGACCGAAAAGATCGGTGCGCACCGTATGGCGCTTCTGGATAACGATTTGAGTGCGCGCATCATCTACGAAATGTGAGTGGGGGCTTCCCATCAGTTTGATTACGGTGTGAACAGTACGAGCCCCATCCATAAGCACAGCAGGTTTTTCACCTGACTGATTGGATGCGTTCGTGGCAATCTGGGCAGCTGACCATTTCTCAACTCGGGCGGATTTTTCTGCTGGCTGATTCGTTGAACGCTTGAGTCGTTGCACGGAGATAATCGGATGACGTTGATATGCCGCATGCTTGGAAAAGACTGCGAAGTCGCCGGTCTCAGTCAGTGAGTCATCGAACTTGGGATCGCGGATCAGAAGCTCACACTGGCCGGCCAACAACGGTCGAACTTCAACGTCACACACATCAAAGAAGTCTCGCTGCTCTGGAGACCGATAGTGCCGCGTGCCGCCCGAGGGCGCGCCGTGAAGACTGGCTGAAATGGTGCCGACTGAAGCCTCCGTTGTGTGCAAAAAGCCCAGATCTGCCAGCGCGACATCAAGTCCACGAGCTCCGCTCGTCTTAAGCAGAATGTTGGCTGGTTTGATGTCGTGGTGGTGGAACCCTGCGGCATGCAACGCTAGAACGCCTTCAGCCACCCGTCGCGCGATCCACACGGCGAAGTACTCTCGAAGATCGCGCTGAAGTGCCAAGATTCTCGTGTAGCCCGATGCCTGATTTTCGTCGACATTCGGGCGTCCCTGCTCGAGCCACTCCTTCAGACTACACTCATATAATGGCATGACCAGGGCGTACTCCGAAAGCGCTAGGTCCGTATAATGCTCTTGTATCACCGATGCTGCCGGCGTTGTATCGAAGCTCTCTGTTCTTGCCTCGGGCAGGACGAGTCGCTCGGCGAGGTTGCTCAGATTGTTTTGGAGCAGTTTTCCGCGAATCAACTCGGCTGCATTCAATTCCTTCTCGAAAGCTTCCTTCTGACTGTTGCTCCGATAAAAGATCTTCACGGCATAGTTCATCGAAGAACGGTAAGCTTTGAACACTGATCCATACGTCCCATCGCCGATCTTGATGGGCTTGTTGTTCTTGTCCAGAGTCAGCCGAAACGTCAGCGTGTCTTCACCGGAATTGGCCTTGAAGCTGCTGTCGCGAGCCGGGTGGCTATTGCTGTTCGTGATAGGCGTCGTTGACATGATCCTTGCCCCCTCGTTTTTCGCCTAGACCTTCGTTTTCAACTGGTTCGGAAAGCATCGGACGACGACCAGCCAGTAGGTCTCGTCGGGTCGACCAGGATGTGATCGGACGAGCCGCCAAGCGGAGGTTGCGACCGTGCTTCGTACCTGAAGAATCGCGGGAAGGTCGTTGTTCATGGCCAGCGGTTTGTCGAGCGGAGCGCTCTCGAGTTGCCAGGTCGAGCGGCCCGCTTTCAGGGCACGCCCGGCCGAAAGCTCCCAGGCATAGGTGCCGTACATCGACAGGGCTGGCCCCCCATCTTCGCTCGAATCCTTCCAACCAAGGTGCAGCGCCACAGGCACACCTGCACGTACTTCGACGCCCAACTGACGCTGGCGTAGGCCGATTTCCTTCCAATCGACAAAGGCATGGTCCGCCAGAATCGGCACCAGTGCGTTTCGTTCACCCACGGTCAGCGTGCGATCTGCCTGGAGCCACTTCTGACTCGTTGTATCTACGATTAGGTACAGTCCTGTCTCGAAAGGCCAGTGATTCGAAGGGATTTGGATTGGCTCTCCCTCCGTCGCTCCATTCACAATCAAAGGCAGCGTCTTGGTCACCGGTCGGGGTCGCGCCTCGTCCTGTGCGGAGTTAGCCATTTCCTCGCGGGGTGGCACTAGCACTTGTTGACCGATCTGAAAATTGAAGTTGAGGCTCTTAATGTCGTTTTTGAGATGGATTAGTCCGAGGTCCGAAAAATTCACGCTCAAGAGCGGACCATCGGAGCTACGCGCCTTGTTGATGGCGCTTAGCATTGTGATCAACCCTGTTACTGCTTGAGTTAGGTCCATGATTCGGTCCCCCCTTCGGGACGAAATCGGAAAGTTCCCGCAGATAACTCCTGCTCGACAGCTGCAGTGGCCCGATGCGCGCTGACTGCACCGCGCATCAGGGCCGTGGCGTGAGCTCTACGTTTTCAGCCGCTCGCGGTGCATATGCGAGTTGGCGCTACGAAGGAGGCAGCCAGTTGGAACTGGCTTCGTTCTCCGCTGTAGACGTAGCGCCGATTGCAGTCTCGTTTGTGCCCGTCGTCGGGGCACTATTCATCGAATCGTACAAGCCGGGAGTGACCTGGTCGACGCGCAGTTCGACCGGTGGCTTGGCCTGTACAGAGTCATCTTTCTTCTCATGAAGCAGAGCGTTCGCCGGTGCGGCAGCCAGGATGGCGAGCGATACGACGGAGACAGCGATGAGGTTGCGTGACATGGTTCTCTCCTTTTCAACAAGGTGCTACGGTCATCCAAATCAATTGAGCGTCCAGGTGTTGGTCACTCCGCAAGTAAACAGAACATTGTATCGAGTCGCTCCGGCAGTCCGACTGGAGTTTTCCACCTTCAGATCGTAGTAGTTCGGACAGGGGATTCCGTTGATCGTGAAGCTGCGGCTCGGACTGATGATGTTGCCGCCCAGCTGATCCGGGCCCCAGCTTCCGGAACTGGCCGGTGACACGTATAGGTACCAGATAGTCGTCGCTGAGTTATTGACGACCTTGAGGGATGCATTGCTCGGAGGAGGAGGAGGCGGCGGCGGCGGCGACGCGACGCACTGACCAGCGGTGCTGCAGGTCGAAGAACTCGGACAGGTGCCACAGGTCTGACCACAACCATTGTCCCCACCGCATACGCGGGTGCCGCACTGATCACAACTCGGCTTACATGACAAGCCGTCAGCACGGTATCCTGAGTCACAAGTGCAGACGGCAGCATTGTTCTGAACGCTGCAACTTCCGTGGCCGGAGCAGACCACACCAGTGCAAGGATTCGTCGTTGGTCCCGGGCTAGGCGCCGGGCCTGTCGATGCTCCGCACGCGGCGCTGAGCATCACGACCGAGAGGGCGAAAATGAGTCGGTGGGGGGCATTCTTGGGTTGAGCAGATTTCATTGGTCTCATGGGCTCTCCTATTCAGCGTCATGGCAGACGCTCTAGCTGTTCAGTAGGAGAGTTCCTCGTGCATCCAAAACGTGACGAATTCTGTTCGGACCAGAGTGGAAAATGACAATTGTGCGCCTCTGGCATTGCGAAGCGACGTCGGATTAACCTGCTCCGCAAAAACCTCTGGAGAGAAGTGGCGATCGCACTCGGAGCAAGCGAAGCGACCTCGGTTCGACCTGCGCCACAAAACGGATCGAGCCGGGCTCAAGAACAGGCGGTGTCACGGCCTTGGTACGCCAAAGAGGCATACATGCTTTTTTACAGCAAGAAAGTTGGCCCGTGAACGCCGCGTGGGTGTGGCGACATTACAAGCTGCAAGAGCCCAAGCTGCGACGGAAAGTCGGACGGAGTCACCTGCCGCTCAACTTGAGGAGCAGGTCACAAACCCCAGGATTTAGATAATCCGTCGATCAATCTTTGGGGGGGCGGGTCAACCAGACTCCGTGGCGCCACACAAACACCTGGACCCCCTGCTTCCAGGGAAGTCGGGGAGGATGATATACTGAGGAGTATGAGTTCAGCGATCGAGGAGAGCGTCAAGACACTGCTTGTGCAGGGTCAACTACCCGACGCAGTCGAGCTGATCCTTCAAACCTACGGCCCCGAACTGCGAGGTTATCTGCGAGGTACCTTTAACGATCCGGATGAAGGGGACGACATTTTCCAGGAGCTCGCCATCGCGATTTGGCGGCGCCTGCCGGACTTTGAGTTCCGGAGTACGCTGCGCAATTGGTGCTATGCGATTGCTCACCGTCGCGTTGCCAAGCGGCTTGCTCGATATTCGCGCCGAAATCGAGTCCGCTTCGACTCTGAAGAGCAAGCGAGACTCGTCGCGCGCAGCATGTCATCCTTTGTTGAGCGGCAGAAGCGTGCCGATGCGCTAGGCGCCGCAGCCGCGCGGCTCGATCCAGCGGAGCGCGAGGTTCTGATTTTGCGCGTCGAGCGCAAGCTGTCTTTTGGCGAAATTGCTGCCGTGCTAGAACTCACGAACGAAGCCAGCGCTCGCAAGCGGTACCAGCGAGCGAAGGAGCACCTGAGAGAGTTCCTCTCCCAGTCTGGCACCATCCTTGAGAGCTAGCTCATGTCCGATTCCAGATCGAGCCCATCAATGACGTCTCTGCTTGGGCTCGACCTCGCGCCTGAGGTTCCCGTTTCGGAGCCGTTTCAATCGGTTCTGCAGCCCGGAGACATGCTCGCTCACTATCGTATACGGCAGCGGCTCGGTGCCGGTGGCATGGGCGTGGTCTTCGAAGCCGTCGATACCAAACTGGCGCGTAAGGTAGCGATCAAGATCCTGCGAACCGAAGCACGACGGCCCGAGCCAACGCAGGCTCTGCTCACCGAAGCGCGCGCATCGGCTTGCCTTGAACACGAGTGTTTCGTGCGCGTCTACTCTATCGATACACGACCGGACGGCCAGCCGTACATGGTTATGGAGTATCTACAGGGTAGTACTCTGCGAGAGTGGATGAGCACGCCGCGGCCACTGACCGTCCTCATCGGGGTGTTCTTGGCGGTCTGCGAAGGAATGGCCTTCGCGCATCGACGAGGGATTCTGCACTGCGATCTTAAGCCAGAGAACATCTTTGTGACAGCGGATGGCAAGGTGAAGATCCTCGACCTCGGACTTGCGGCGCTGGCGAAATCGCCGCAATTCTCGACGCTGGAGCGCGCCGATCTGCCGATTCGAGGCAAAGTCCGAGTGGGCACGCCCAAGTACCTCGCGCCCGAGCTCTGGGACGGTGCCGCGCCCACGCCGGGCGTGGATGTCTGGGCGATTGGCGTCATGCTCTACGAAGGACTCAGCGGGGGCAGACATCCGTTCTGGCTGGACCATCTAGACCGGACGGTCAATGCGCAGCGTGTACAGCAGGGTAAGTATCTGCCGCTCACAAAGCAGGAACCGCCAGTCCCGTCGGCACTGCGCGAAATCGTGCAGCGGACGCTAGCCGTAAAGCCAGCGAGTCGATTCCCCGACGCTGAAGCTCTTTTTGCAGCGCTGCACAAGTGGGGGCGTTCATCAGGAATCGCGACGCCGAATTCGTCTCTTTTGACAGGTGCCGAGCTTGCGCTTCCGGGTCCACTCTACGCGCGCTACCGGCGAATCGCCATCGCAGCAACCACCGCGCTGATGGTATTCTTCTTTGCGGTGAGCGCATATCGGCTGCTGCAACCTCGCTCGCCCGAGCCATTGTTTGCGAGTCGGATGGCCGAGATCCCTGGTGGCTCCTTTCGAATGGGCAGCACCCCAGCCGAGATCGTCGCCGCACTGCGCTGGTGTCACGAGGAAACCCACGAGCCGGGTCTGTGTAGTCGCGAACACGCAGAACGAGAGCAGCAGACGCAGGAGATTGCCATCTCAACCTTCTTGTTGGATCGCACCGAGGTGACGAATGCCGCTTTTGTTGAGTGGCTGAATCGCCTGCTGGTCGAGAAGCGCATCGGTCTGAGCACAACCCAAGGAAGCGTGTGGACCACTGAGGCAAACCAGATGCTGCTCGCCCATCTATTTCCGGCCTACAATCCACCACACGGTATTGGCTACGAACGCGATCGTTTTTTTAGTTATCCAGGCTTCGAGCTCATGCCGGTTAGTCAGGTATCGTGGGAGGCGGCGCGGCGCTACTGCCAGGAGCAAGGGAAGCGCCTACCCACCGAAGCGGAGTGGGAGTACGCGGCGCGCGGCGCCGGAGCCCTTGGCTTTCGCTTTCCTTGGGGAAACGACGCTCCTCGCTGCGACTCAGTTATCGCGGCGCGCAGCGAAGAGAAACTGGAAAATACAGACGGCACAAAGAGAAGCGTCCGCCTCGCCTGCCTCGAGCGCGGAATCGGCCCACGTCCAGTCGGTAGTAGTGAACAGGACGTGAATCCGCAAGGCGTCTATGATCTGGGCGGCAACGTATCGGAGTGGGTGCAAGATCCATTCATTGCTCCCTATCCAGAATGTACGATATGCAAGGATCCGCTGGTCCCTGAGACGCGGTTGGACATGAAAACGCACCACCGCTCGGTTCGAGGTGGCAGTTGGGCACTCTTGCTGTCAGATACCCGGGCAGCCACGCGCAGTCGCCAAGATGACCGTATTGTGTCTCGTAGCATCGGCTTTCGTTGCGCAAAAGACAAGTAGGATGGGCCGCCTTGGCGGCCAAACTTTTAAGGAGTCGTGATGACGTTGATCTTCGTTCGTCACCTATGTATCAGCGTTGGTCTTTGGCTCGCAGGCTGTGCGAACCCGCAGGCGACGCTGCAAGTTCAGGCGCTCCAGTTGGGCCAGCAAGTTCCTCGGCTTCTCGAGGTCGAGGGGACGCTGCGTTCTGGCGATCAGTTCCTGCTGAAAGTCGAAGTGCCGCAGGCTGCTTACGTCTACGCACTGCGACCCACTCGCGACAAGCCCGAGCGTTTTTTTCCGCAGAGCGGTCACAAACAGGCCCAGCCGGGTACTAGTCTATATATTCCGGGTGCGGGTAGCTATCTCACCGTGGGCCAAGGCCGCGGCCGCGAGTTGGTGATGGTGGTCGCCTCTTTGCGACAACTCGATGACGACTCATTGCAACGGCTGGTTCTCGATAAGACCGGTATGCGCGCCCGCGACATTGGATCATCCGAAGAACATGCGGTCCAGGGCAGCAATCAACCGCTGGAGAAAAAAGAAGATCCTCCGCCCCCCGTTCAGACGGGTCCCGTCAATCGGCCGGGTCGGAGGTATTTGGTACAGGCTCGGCTCGACAAGACACACGACGCGGTCTTGAGCTTCATCTTCAACCATGAGCCCGCCGCGCTCCCGTCCGCACAGAATTAGGAGTCTCGATTGAACATGCTTGGGTATCGCCGATCATTCATAGTCATGCTCATCGTGCTGGCTGGCCTCGTTATGCTTTCGAGCGAGGCGTCGGCCCACGTACCGCGACTGCGCGTCAAGGGCTGCGCTCCACTGAGAGTGCGCCGCGTTGAGCAGCGAGGCAAACTCGTCTATCTTTCGGCTGGTGATACGGCATGGATCTTTTCTGTACAGCCGCTCCACATGCAGCTCGATCCCGAGCCAAGCGGCCCGTCCTTGATGCGTGCGACAGCCAATGATGGTGGTGCGCTGCGCGTCGAAGCCCAGCCGGATGGAACGGTGCGCTGGTTCACTCGTGACAAGGGCGTGGAGCGGCTCGCCATTTGCCTGGATGCAGCGCGCCAGTCGAGTCAATGGGTGGCTTTCACGCCTAGCGGGTATTACGCGGGCTCACCGAAGGCTGGGCGAATGGTCGGATGGGAAGTGTCGGGTCCTGACAAAACCTTGGACTTTTTTCCGCTCGAGCTCCTCAGCCAAACCTTTCGCAGGGACTCCTTGGTTTCGCGTGTACTGACATCGGATCAGCCCGATATCATGATAGCGGCGACCTTATACGGACGTGAGCAACTGCCTCCTGCCGACATCCGGGAGATTCTACCGCCGATCATGCAGGTCTTACATCCGACAGTTGAGCACCCCGCGAAAGAGAAGCGACTGCAAGTCAAGGTACGCCTTCGCTCTCCGAGCGGCCGACCGATGATGGTTCTGGCAAGTTCTGCATCAGGCGCACCGCTGTCGATCCGGGTTCCAAGGGCTGTGGGTTCCAGTGAACAGGCCACTATTGTCGGCGATTCGTCCGTTGGTGAGCCCGCGATGGCGCCGGGAGGGCCTGTGGCGCGCTTGGGCGGCAATTATAGCGAAAAGGCAACCGTATCTGGTTACGAAGCGTCGTTTGACGTTACCATTCCGGCGGCAGACTCCATCGTCCAGGTTCGTGCCCAGGCACTCGATCGCGAAGGACGTCCAGGGCCGATGACCGAGCCGACCAGTCTGAAGATTCGCTGGCTCGGAGATAAAGCAACGATGGACAAGCCGAAGGTCTATCTGCTCGCAGTGGGCGTGGGCACCTATCGCGACCCGGGGCTATCACTCGAATATCCGGCGAAGGACGCGACCGATTTTGTGGCGGCGTTTCGAGTTCAGCAGGGCAAGAGCTATGAAAAGGTCGAAGCCGTCGTGCTCAAGGATCACGAAGCAACGCGCCAGCGAATCCTTGCTGAGCTGGGTAGGTTCGAGCAACTCAGCCTTGGTGAGAACGATCTCGCAGTGGTCTTTCTGGCCGGCCATGGAGATGGCAACGATGAGACGAAGCGATACCACTTTTTGCCCTACGACGCGGTGCTCGCTTCGCCCGAACGCACGATGATCGAAGCGCGGGAACTGCAGCGAATCTTGAGCAAACGCCAGGGCGGACGTCTATTGTTCTTCATCGATACCTGTCACTCCGGTAGCGTCGTGACGAACCCCGGTTCGCTCACAGAGTTGGCCGATGAGATCGCGCGCGATGCCAACATCGTCGTGTTCACGTCATCGACAGGTGGTCAAGTGTCGCGTGAGTGGAGAAGATGGGGCAATGGTGCATTCACCAAGGCAGTGGTTGAGGGATTGAAAGGCGATGCTGATCGCGAAGGCACCGGCCGAGTGACCGTGTCTCAGCTTGATTACTTCGTCAGCGAGCGGGTCAAAGAACTCACGCAAGAGCAGCAGACACCAACCACAATGAAGCCAGGCTCAGTGCCCGACTTTGATATTGCCAATGTCTACGTACCACCCTGGCGGCGCCGCTGGGTGCGGTGGACCGTGGGGTCGCTGATTTTTGGTGCGGTGGCCAGCACCATCATCGGGATTAGCCTGCAGGTGCGCCCGAACTACGATCGCGGCAATACCGGATGGCTCGTTGGACCATAGCGAGAAGGACATCGGTAAGTTGCAGACCTTGTCGCCCCCCTTTGTGTTGCGGGAATAGAGCTCGGCAGTCTGGTCTTCGGCCTTCAGTCCAGCCGTCGAGATCCGCTAAGGGTATCTGAGGACGGTACCGCAAGGCGCTGGCGTGTGTCAGATGGGAAACAGGAGGAGACTCTGTCCAACCCAGAAGTAGAAGCTGTGGGTCGCCTGATGTACAGACCCGATGGGTCTCAAGTGGCGGCTGCACTGTGGGAAGAAGTCGTCCGGCTGTGGAACGTCCCGCCTGGTGGCACCCGGCGTGTACAACATGACTATCTACACGAGTCTGGAGAGCGTGTGCATGTTGTCCAATTTAGCAACCAACACTCGACCTGGCTGCTGATCGGCAGCGCGGACAAGACGCGGCGGCAGTGGTTGATCCAGCCTCCCAATCCAACTCCGATCTTGTATCGATACCCCGGGCCGGCGCAGTTTGCGGAGTTCAGAGGCGATGATCAGCTGGTCCTGAGTCTTGCGGCGGACCACGTAGTGTGGGTGTTCCGGGGACCTGAATGGGGAGCGAGCCCCGCCCGTGCTTTTGACCGGTCATCGTGGCAGAGTCCATTCCGCGCACTTTGGACCGAATGGCCGCTTTGTGGTCTCAGCCTCCGAAGACTGAACGGCCCAGGTGTGGAACCTGAACTCTCTGCGGGTTCCGATTCATCGGGGCCGCTGACGTTCTTGCGGAGTTTCACGATGGCGTGTCTGACCGCAAGGGGACGCGCTGAATCGGGCGAAGAAGTTGCGGCAGTTCTGAGTCACACCGACTTCGAAGTTCGGAACCAACGGCTGCCGAATAAACAAACCCTGATAGGAGGGATGTGACCATGCAAAAGACACCGCGCTGGATAGGTCTAATTCTTGCGCTGCTGGCCATGGCCTGTGGTGCCGACACATCGACGTCCGCCCCTCGGTTCGGTGACAGTGAGTGCGCAGCGTGCATCGCTGACCGGTGTCGCGACGCGATGTCTTCCTGTCAGGCTGAGTCCGGTTGTGCTGCCTACCTACTTTGCTTGGGTGACTGTCCCATTGCAGCCAACGGCACAGAAGAGCCGCAGTGTAAAGCGCGCTGTGGTGCAGCACTGTCGGTGAGCAGCAAGCCGATCGCAGACGCGCTGTCGTCCTGCCGTGCAGAGGGAGCTGGGTCTGTTTGTCTGGAATGCGGAAGTCCTATGTCTGGTCCGGTTCGGGACATTGAAAATCAGCAGTGCCTGCCCTCGATGAAATCCGATGCGTGTGAGCGCTGTGAAGAGGAACGATGCTGTCAATCGGCTGCTGCCTGCCGCAACAGCGCCGACTGCTCCGCTGTGATCGCATGTGTGAATAATTGCCCAACGGGCGCGCAGGAACAGGCCTGTGCAGCCAACTGCTACATGAATCACCCCACTGGTGCTGGTCTAGTAACGATTCGCGTCATCTGTCTAAATCTTCTGTGTAGTTCTACGTGTCCGTATATCAAAATCTCTCCCTGCCAAGACTGTATGCAACGAAACTGTTTGGACAGCATGATCGCTTGTGCTCGTGTCCCTGAATGTAACTTGCTCGGAACGTGCGTTAAACTGTGTCCAACTGGCAATCAAAACTGTATTAAAAACTGTTGGAACAAATATCCCGCCGGGCAATCAACTTACCACTGGAACAGCTCCTGCGGTACGATGTTATGCCTATCTCAGTGTGGCTACTCGCAGTAGAAAGGTGGCGCTCTATGAGTATCCTATATTCGCGATGGACTGATACGACCGTGTTTCTTTGTGTTGCGCTATTCATGTTGCTGATAGGCTGTTATCCGCAGCATGTCTTTTATATTGACACGGATGCGCCCGTCACAGGGGACTTTCTTCTGCCCTCATCCTCTGCGAACATCACGGACAACGCCCGCGACGCCGCTATCGACACCGTGCGAGTAGACGTCTTGGGAGCGACAGGTGAGCTACTCGATGTCTGCGAGTTCTCGGTCCCAGATCGTCGCGATTGGCCGCTGTCTTTTGGGATGGCACCGGGCCCGTATGACGGAACGACTTTTCTGCGAGTACGCGGCTTCCGCCGCGACCTTGCCATTACAGCTCGAATCGCAGGGTTTAAGGCCCACTGTGGACAACAGGTTCCCGATGGCACGACGGTTGATGTTCTCGAACCCAGATCCGAAGTGACGATCGATCGCCTGGCCTCTGTACCGCCGATTGGCCGCCAGCGTAACCACTACACCATTCGCCTGGCACTGGCCTGCATGGGAGCCCCCTCTGATTCGCTTAGGAAGACGACGTGCTGGGATGAGGCCAATCGAACGGTGCCTGTACAGCACGATTTAGATGCTGGCTCCATCGATGAAGGTCGCACCACCGTGGGATCCAGTGCATGGGCGAAAGAGGTTCCTACATGTTCCCGGCCAGCCCCGGGCGGCGTGAGCGCTATATGTATACCGGGCGGATTTAGCATCATGGGCGACTTACACCATGATATTATTTCGGGTTATCCTTTCAAGACCACGCCCTTACGTGCCATCGCTCTGTCCCCATTTTATTTAGATCAGACAGAGTTCACCGTTGGTCGAATGCGCAGTACGCTTGCAAAATATCCAACCATTAAGCCACCTAGTAACAAAAATAGTACGGACACGTATGGAAAGTACTGCACCTGGGACTCGGCGACCAACCCCGCGATGCCCGTGAACTGCATCTCGTGGGACAGCGCGCGGGCGGCCTGCAAAGCTGCTGGCGGCGACTTACCGACAGAAGCTCAGTGGGAGCACGCGGCGCGAGGTCGCGGGCGAGGCTGGCTTTTTCCCTGGGGCAACACGGCCCCGACCTGTTGCCAGGTCTCCATCTTCCGCAAGTCCCCGGATTTCCCAAACGCGCAGTGCCGGACACTCGGCGAGGGACCAGCCGCCGTTGGTACATATAACGGCGTAGGCTGTCCCGAGGGAGCCGATCGCAGTCGCGATGGCGTCTTGGACATGGGCGGGAATGTACGGGAAGCGCTACTGGATAGCTTCAGTCCCTATGCCGACCGGTGTGGCTTGGACACGGGTGTGACCCGCGATCCGATCTGCTGGCTTGATTATGTTCTACCTCGGGCCTCACGTGGCTCAGACTGGAGCGCTGGGCAGTTATCGGCGTACAGCGACCAACGCAGTTTGCATACGAATAACATAGTCGGCGGATTTCGGTGCGCTTATGTTGGAGTACAGTAATGGCCATTAAACACGCTCGCACGGGTGGTTTAGGTTTTGCGATTTTGCTTGGAGCTTGTAGCCCAGAGCAGTGGCTTGTGCTGATAAGTACCGATGCACAGATTCCACAGTTCGGGGATCGACTGCTCTTGGAGGTCCTCACCGATGACGGGCAGCTTGCTTGTACCAACTGCCAGCGGTCGCTAGGTGTGGGTCCAGACACAAACTGGCCAGTGTCTTTCGGCATCAAACCCGAGATGCAGCCGACCCTAGGGGCGCTGCACGTCCGCGCCCGGCTGTACCGAGCAGACCATGTGACGAACGACGGCTCACCTCAGAGCGTGTTTCTCGATGGAGTCGGACGCTTGGCGATGCTGGGCTCTCCCGCACGGGTTCACCTTCCTTTGTCGCTAAACTGCTTTGGGGTCGCCAGTGCGCTATCGACTGGCTCGTTCCGCACCTGCGATCCACAGAGCGGCTTGTTGACCCCAGAGCCCGTTCTAGGAGAACCGCCTGGTACCGGTCCGCTGAATCCGGGTTCCTGGGGACCGGGTGGGTCCAGCGGCTGCCGGGGTACGGTGCCGCCTGACATGGCGTGCGTGCCCGGCGGTGCGTTTGTCATGGGCAACACCTATTCGCCTGGGGTTGACTCGACGCTGCAACCGCAGCCAGAACGGCTGGTGATCATCTCCTCTTTTGCCATGGATCGGGATGAATACACCGCGCAAAACCTGTATTCGTTGCGTAAGTCACGCCCCGACATTCCATTGCCTCAGTTGAACAGCTCGCTGTTTCTTTGCACCACGATGGGTGATGCCCGCGATGCAGATAACAGACTGCCTGTGGCTTGCATCACACGCGATGCGGCTGCCAAGATCTGCGACGCGATGGGAAAGCGACTGCCCACGGAAGCAGAGTGGGAGTACGCGGCAGGCAACGGTTCGGAGGAGACACGGTTTCCCTGGGGAAATGATGCGGATATTTGTGGACACACCGTCGTGGCACGCGGCCTAACAGAGCTTGAGCTCAACGGGTTGAACATCACAAACTGGACGGACTGTCGCATCGCGAAAGACGGCGCACCGCAACCTTGGGGGCCTTTGTACGGGGGCCATGCTGGAGATGTCAGCCGCGCTGGGATTCACAACTTAGCGGGGAATGTCGCGGAGTGGGTGGCAGACGATCCTGCTTTGTACACCGACACCTGTTGGCGAGGCAGCGACCGCGGTCCGAATTGGATCGCAAACCCTCGTTGCACACAGCCGCTGCAGGGCCCAGCGAGATCGATGCGCGGAGGACAATGGTGGAGCTATCCAGCTACTGCAGAGAACACGCGTCGCGGTAGGGTTTCTCCCGACGCAACCGCGATCACCCAAGGTCATTACGGCGTCGGCTTTCGCTGCGTCAAAGACCTGTAGCGTATGCGAGTCTTCTACCGCTCCGGGAATGCAAGGAGGCAACGCGTGAGTGCTGGCAACGCCCTCTCCAGTTTCGTGACTCGGTCACTCGGCCCGGCATGGGGTCTCGCCGTCGTTGTTGTTGCCCTCGTAGCGGACGGCGGCTGCGCGCCATCCCATGAATTGCTCGCAGAGAAGACACGGAACCTGCCCGCCGACCGCGCACTGAAGGTCGTTGCCATCGAGTGCCACGCCCATGACAAAGCCCCGACCTGCCGTCGGATCCATCGCGAGATCTGCGATGCCTACATTGCTCATCGTCTCAATGAAACACAGGGTGCCCTACTCCAGCGACGGTTCCGCGATGTGCCAAGGCTATTAACGGCTGTCCCGGAGCCCTGCACGCAGCCCAGAAGTTTCGGAATTCTCAATGCGTTTGCATCGGCGGTGGAGACATGTGGTGACAGAGATGGAGGCTGCGAACCAGTGCTATTGGACCAACTCGATCCATCGGTCACGGCGCTCCCAGAGGTGAAAGCTTACATAGGGAGCCGGCGCGCAGCGACATGCCGACATTATCTTGCGCGCACCTCAGCACTACTTGGTCCGATCGGTTCTTCGATGCGCGGGCCACGGGACCTTTTGTCAATGTACACTAGCCGTATGGTCAGCATCGCTGAGAGTCTTCACCCTGTTTCTCGCTGGTGCTCCAGTACGGAATCGGATGAGCTCAAGACTCAGATCTCGCAGTTTGTCGCGCAAGCGCGGGACCTACGAGGAACCACGTTCGACGTCATGCGCGCATGCTGGAGTTCGATTGGTTCGCTCGACGATCCCATAATGCACAACGTCTGCTATCAACTCCAGACCGCGCTGGCGCGGCGCGTAGACGTCGCCATCCTGCACGCCGTCAAAGTGAGGAAGTTCGGCGCGGCGCTCAGCTACATGCAAGCAGCCACACAAATGAAGATTCCGTTCAATTCGACAAGACGGCATGAGATCGAAGCTGGGTTTCGCGCCATGTCCAGATGGAACGTGGACGTCAGCGTCGCCTCGCCTCCGTCAACATCCGGCTTTGCGCAGATCGTCAAAACTGCAATGGATGGACTGCAGTTACAATCAGGCATGGTGCTGCGCGCGACACATGTGACTGGTAGTCACCTGATACGCGTCAAAATTCGACTGAAGGGCATGCCGCAGCTTTCCTCTTCCAGTAGTGATCAGGAAGGTAGGTCCAGGTACGTCGCAGGATCTACAACCCAGAGCAATCCCAGGTTCTTCTCTCTTCAACGCAGCTGCCGCGAGCGCACCGATGTTGCCAACGAATGTACCCGACGCAACCAGCGGGCGCTACTGGATTTCGAGTCGTGCGATTCACGCAAGGCCATCGACGAGGCGCAGTACAAGTCGTGCTTGGATACCCGGCACGTCGAGACCTTGCACGGCGTTTATGGCAGAAGTTGCTGGCGTAGAGGTCCGTACTACTGTTCGGATCCAGGAGATCAATGCGCGAGTGACCGGCGCGATGCCGAGACCGTTTGTCAGGAATTCGCTGGCACCGAGCCAACAGTTCAAAAAGAGATCTTACGGGAACATAGATATGTCATCCGGACGCACGTGCTCCAGACCAGAGTTCAGGCCGACGTGCTTGTGAGCGGCCCGCACGTCGCGGTCAGGCCGTTGCTACTGGCCAGCCAGGAATATCGGGACGAAGAGGTTGCGCCGGAGCCAGAGTTCAATGTCCAGGCAGACCCTCTGCAGCTACCGGATGTGAGGTCCGTTCATAGCGAGTTGGCGCGTCAGCTGGTGGACCAGATCGCGAAGGCAATTGCTAAAGCGCGAGACACTGCCTGCGAATCGGCGCGAAGTACACTCTCGGAGCGAACTGGAACGATTGAAGCACTGGATATGTTGTTCCCTGCGCAGGATGGTGGGTGTCAGCAATCACCGACGCTACAGAAGAAATGGTCGGCGCTAGTTGAGGAGTGGCTGAGGAGGTTGTGATCGGGGCCGTCTTTTAGGGGCAACGCCAGCTCGGCAACAGTTTGAGGCTAAAAAAGCTATGGCCGCATCGGGCCGAAATTTCGGTTCCTAACTGTCGTACCGAAACATCCTACGCATTGTGAGTCGATAGGGATCGGCTCGGTCGCTTCTAACGCCGAGCCTACTTCGGTGTGTGGTCCGGGTCAAGGTGACTGCTCCCAGAATGCTCGCACCGCAGCACAGGAGTGGGGCTGTCAGAGGTGGCGTGGGGAGGACGTAGGATCGACGATGGGCCGTAGGCTGGCGACCATCCGCAGTCGATGAGCGGGCGCCGCACTCAGACCAAGCGCTGCTGACAAACTGGCCGCGCTGGCTGTTTGCGGCGGAGGGGATGGCCGAGTGTGCAGAGAAGGGGCATTTCTGGTGTCCCGCACGACAAGGACGGCTGTGACATGCTCGACGTAATAGGGTGACTGATCGAGTGGGTTGGCGTCCGTGGTGGGCAGTAGCCCTTGCGTTGTGTTCATCGGAGTCCGGGGGGCCTCTGCCGGCTGCATCATCGCCGCGACCTTGATGGGCAGGACTTCAGGTGAGGTCGCGGTTCGGCGCTGCTTTGGGTCCGATATGGACCCCAGCGGGCGAGCTCCCCCGTTGGGGCTTTCACGCGCAGAGCGCCGCGCGTGGACTGCTCGAAGGTGACCAGGGAGCGGCGACGGCTCAACCAGCGATGTACAGCACCGGCAACCGGCGGCCTTGCAAGTAGACCAGAAGCGCGTTTCGGCTCGCGCCCCGGACCGCCTCCATGCCGTGATCCCAGAATCCATTCGCGCACGCAAGGCCGACCGCGCTAACTTTTTTGGAGCCTTACAGAACGTGAACCTGTACCCCTGAAAAATGTGGCGGACGTCTCCGTACCGCGTTTTGTAAGCACTCCCGTCGTGACGATGGAATCGTGCAAGTCTGCGAAAAGTCCCAAGTGAGACGCCTGATTACACGCACCGCATTCCCACGTTCTTACAGATCGTGAAACACAGAGACGGGTGAGCTTCCTGTTTCGCGTTTTGTAAAAATACGGACAGAATCCTCCCCCGGTCCGGACGGTTCCGAGAATTTTCCTGAATTTGGGGCGAAGAAATGAGCGCGGACGGAAGGCGATCAGGTCTGCGAACAGGGATGCCGTTGCGGCTGTTGCTTTGGGCATCAGCGTGGCGCGTCCAGCTCTGTCGGTACAGACATCGACAGTCGCCGTTAGCGTTGTGGTGGGCTGGCATCGTGTGCTGACGAGGGGCTACTCAGGTGTCCAGCTCCACAAGGACGGCTGTGACACGCTCGACGTAATACGGTGACGAATCGCGTGGGTTGGCGTGTGCTCAGGCAGTAGCCCTTACGTCGTGTTCAGCGGTCCGCGGGGTGCCGCCTGCATTATCGCCGCGACCTTGATGGGCCGATCGTCAGGCGGGGTCACGGACCCGCCCTACTTTGGGCCGATATGGAACCCAGCGGGCGAGCTGCCCGTTGGGGGCTTTCAGCCGCAGAGCGCCGCCTTTTGGCTCACGCCCCAGAGCGCCCCCGCGTGGTGATCCCAGAATCTGTTCGCGCAGACAAGAGCGACCCGAGATAAATTCTTCGGGGCTTTACAGATCGCGAACGTGGAGGGTGGATTGCTTCAAGTTTTTCTGCGTTGCAGGTTCTCTAGGCGCTTGCGGCGC
>Ga0075163_10004167_pt1 | contig 19382 bp, 17 predicted proteins | sample JI1023141ADNA_FD_71478 | JGI IMG/M metagenome (GOLD analysis project Ga0075163, IMG submission 71478) | Wastewater effluent complex algal communities from Wisconsin, to seasonally profile nutrient transformation and Carbon sequestration -... | ecosystem: Engineered > WWTP > Effluent > Algae...
ACCATGGTGAACGCCGATGCGATCAAGGCCAGCGTTCGCCTCGTCGAGACCACGCTCGGCTACACCTTTGATGCGTACACCTCGCCGTGCCAGACCGCGACGTTCAACTTCGCGCAGACCATCTTCCCCGGCACCTACCGCATCTGGGTCCAGGGCTACAGCAACCAGAGCTATCCCTACGGACCGCTCACGGATCTGCCCACGCAGAGCTTCATCGCCGCAGACCGACTGCTCATCCCGTAGCGCTCTGGACCCGGTGGCGGGCAAGTGCGACCATGGAGACAGGACCTGTTAACTTATCAGCCTGGCAACCTGGCAACCTGTCTCCTGAGGTGCAGCATGAGTCTCGCAACCCCGGCCTGGGCGCGCACCTTCGCGCTCCTGGCCAGCGCCACGCTCCTCCACTGCGGCTCGTCCCCCAGCAACGAGCCTGTCACGCCCACGGCACCCGAGCCGATCAAGGTCACGGCCAACACCTGGACCTGGGTCGATGTTCCCGATGCCGTGTGCGATGACGGCAGCCCCACCGGCATCGGCGTCAACTTCAACAGCTCCAGCGATCTGCTGATCTTTCTAAACGGCGGCGGCGCGTGCTGGGACCTGACCACGTGCTTCATTGCCAACACCGCAACGCACGGACCGTTTGGCAGCGCGCAGTTCGGTGCGCTCACCGCCTCGGGCGTGCTCACGGGTTCGGTGCTGGATCGGGCGGCGCCCAATCCGTTTGGCAACTTCAACATGGCGTACATGCCGTACTGCACCGGCGATCTGCACGGCGGCGATGCAGTGGTCGCTTACGGCACCAGCGGCAGTCAGCGCGTCATGAACTTCAAGGGTCGCGTCAACATGGCCAGCTACCTCAAGCGCCTGGCCGCGACGTTTCCCACCGCGCGCAAGGTCGTGGTCAGCGGCATCAGCGCCGGCGGCTATGGCGTGATGCTCAACTACGATCTGGTGCACAGCTACTTTCCCAAGAGCAAGCTCTACCTGCTCGATGACAGCGGCCCGACGCTTATCGGCGACGCCATCATTCCGCAGGAGCGCGCGGCCTGGTTTGGCGCGTGGAACCTGACCAGCACCCAGGGCTCGGTCTGTCCGACCTGCCTCGGCGATCTGTCGGCGCTGCCCAAGGCGCTGGCCGCCAAGTATCCCACCGATCGCATGGCGCTGCTCTCCTACACGCAGGACGGCACCATCCAGAAATACCTGAACCAGGATGCGACGCAGTTTCAGGCCAATCTGTACGATTTCGCGGCCAAGCGCCTGGATCTGATGCCGCTGTTTCACTACTACTTCGTGACCGGCACCTCGCACACGTTCCTGCTCAAGCCGGGCGTCATCACCGCGCAGGGCATTCCGCTGTGGACCTGGCTCACGCAGTTCGTAAACGACGACGCAGCGTGGACCTCGACCAAGCCCTGACCGCGCCTGGCAGAGGCTACTTGCCTGCCGTCTTCTGCCGGGCGGGCTCGACGTGGATGTCAAAGGCGCCGGTGGCAACGGCGCCCGCGCGCTTGATCTGCACGAAGATGCGATAGTCGCCGGCCTGCGGAAATCCAAACGGAAAGCTGACCTCGGATGGCAGCGCGTCGGCGCTGTGATGGTGCATGCTGTGCGCGCCGTCCGGCGCCGCGGTCGCGGTCAGACCCAGCGTCGCCATGGGCACAGAGCCCGACGGATGCACGTGCGCAAACAGGCTGCCGCTTCGCCCCACAAAGGCCGCGTGGCCGAGCATGCCCATGTAGAGCTCCATGTCTTCGGCGGCATGTCCCGGCCGATCCTCGACGCGAAAGCGAAACCAGTATGGAGTGCGCGCTGTGTACGGCGCGGCATCGCGCAGCCACACCATCTGCGCAGTGCCGCCCAGCGGCGACACCACGCGCGTCGGATCCGCCTTTGAGAGCGGCGGCGCGCTGCCCGCGGCGTCATCGCCGGCAAGCGGCCGACCCGCGATCGCACTGGCCACCTCCAGCTCGCTCACCAGCGTCTCGGGCACGCCGGTCTCGTGCACGATGTCGGCATACAGCTGATACCGACCCGCGGGCAGCGGCGGCAAGTCCATGCCGAAGACGCCGGCGCCCTCTTCGCTGGGATGCAGGTGATAGACCTCATCGAGCTCTGGCAGCCGCAGCATGAAGAGGTGCATGAGGTGCCCGTGATCCGGCAAAAGATCGTCGAGCCGCCGCCGCTGCCAGCCCGGCTCGGACATGGTCAGGCGCAGCCGGCCGCCGGTCAGCTCGGAGGTCAGCGCCAGCGGCTTGTAGATGTACGCATCGTACTTCGCGGCCTCCGCGCGCCACCACAGCGCTCCGCCCCACAGCAAGATCCCCAGCAAGGCACCCGTCGCCAGCTTCGCGACGAGACCGCGCCGCAGCACCTCGGCGCTGGGCTGGATGCCGGGCTCCAGCTGCGCTTCGCCGGCGCTCGCTCCGACCACGCTGATCATGGCCAGCACCAGCAGCGCCAGCAGCCCCGCCAGCAGCAGCGCCAGGGCGCTCTGCATGCCCGCCGTGCGCTTGGGCAGCGTCGGCACCGGCACCGAGAGCTGCGCCGACCCGCGACGACCATCGACCAGGATCCGCACCTGCCACGAGCCCGCGGTCATCATCCACAGATGGCCCGTAAACATCTGCGGATCCTCGGGCATGGGCACTGCCAGATCCGGCACCGGCGCAAAGCGCGCCCCATCCCCGGACAGCGGCAGCGGCACGATGCGCAGCCGCTCGATGTCGGTGGCGGCCGCGCGGATCTCGACATCGGCCACCCCGGGAATCACCTCGGGCGGGCGGATGGTGACGAACAGCTTGTAGGGCCCGGCATCGCTCTCGTAAAAGATCTCGGAGCTGCCGACGTGTGCCAGCGCCGTCGCTGGCAAGGCCCACAAGATCAGCGCGCTCAGCGCCAACAGCAGCGAGCGACCGAGCCTGCGTGTACGGCACATCTGGCGTGTTTGGCTGCGCTTTTTCATGGTCATCTCCACAGGGTCGCAGCGCAGCTATCGGCGCAGCTGGCGCAGCCAGCTCGCCAGGCCAAGTCCCATGCGGGCCGTGATCGCGGCAAACACCGCAGCCGTCGCCAGCTGCTTCCAGAACATCTGCGGCGAGCCATCGGCGTTGTGGAACGTAAAGCGCATCTCGCTCGACATCAGCCGCGAGTTGTAGCCGAAGTAGTGGCTGCCAAAGAGCCAGTTGCGCGCATACGGCGACGACAGGAACGTCGCCATCGGCCACTGCGCCGCGATGAACACGGCCAGAAAAAGCCATCCCAGCACCAGCGCCTGCTGCCAGCGCGGCCGCGACTCCAGGTGCGGCGCCACAAGATCCATCATCAACCCCGGCACGATGAGGAGCAGCGGAAATCCGGCCGGGATCAGGTGCGTGACCTGATGAAACACCGGCCCCAGCTTGGGCGTGGCCGGAACCAGCGGAAACAGCCACAACAGCATCAGCAGTACGCCGCTGTAGATCGCCGCCACCAGCGTCGCGCCGTAGCGATGCCCCGACGCGCGGCCCAGCCCGATGAGCACCAGGGGCGCCATCATCATCACCGCCCGATAGAACGTGCCGCTGTGCTGGAACGTGCGGTGCGTAAACTCCATCTCGAAGGTCATCAGCACAACCAGCAGGAAGCCGCCCACGTACACGAACAGCGCCGTGAGCAGCGAGCGCAGCGGGCCGGTCGCGCGGTTGCGGATGCCCATGATCAGGATCAGCGCCCCCAGCTGCAGCGCGAAGATTCCCAGGGCCAGGATCGTGTGCGGCGGGCTCAGGATCTTCACATCGAGCCCGTAGGTGTTGTGCCACCAGTCGTCAAACGGCGCCGACGCGAGCATGGCCACACCGCCCCACGCCGAGATGAACGCCCCCAGCGGCCCGCTGAAGCCCCAGATGCGCACCGCCGCCGCCCGCGCTGCCGCCGCCGCTGCCGAGCGCGCGAAGGTGGTCCACATGATCTGGTAGCCGGCCGCCAGCGGGGCCAGCACACCGCCGAGATAGATGGCGATGTGCGGCGGCGACCAGAACGTGTCGCGGCCGATCGAGCGGTGCCAGGCAATGTCCCACTGCACGCCAATCACCGTCGAGGTCACCGCCAGGACCGCCACCCAGACCGGCCACGGAATCGCCACCGCGGCCTCGGCCGGTGCGGCGGCGCCCGCGGCGGCCGCAGCTGTTATTGGGGGGGCTACGGATGTCATCGGCCAAACCTCCAGCGAGCTGTGCAGATAGAACGGCGCGGGCACCGAGGATGTTCCGAGCTCCCGCGGGTCCCCGAATCCTAAAGCATGCAAAAAATTTGACAGAGGCTTGCTTTGGTCTAAGTCCAAAGATACAGTCTGCCTCCCGTCGCTGTTCAAGCTGCTGGTAGCACGGCTGCACACACTGTGCGCTTAAATAAGCGTTGACGCCCCGTTACCGCCTTTTACATACTGCTCATATGTTCACTGCCAACGTGATCTGGGACCGTCATGTCGAGCGCCTACAGCGCCTGTACGTTCGTCTGCACCGTCGCCAAGTCAGCATCGAGCGGCGCTTCTTCACCGGCCGGCTCACGGATCAGGAATACCTGGACGCCAACGCCCGACAGCAGCGCCGCATCATGCGCATCGTGGCCGACTACAAGCGCTACTGCCTGGAGCATGGGGAGGTAAACCCCCCCATGCTCGGCCGTCCGATCTAGCTAGTGCAGGGGCTTCTGAAGCACGCAGCCGGAGATGTTGAGGTCGATCTGGTTGCTGTCGTTCAGACAGGTGTAGATCTGGTGCAGCTCCTGGCCGTACGCGGCGCCCTTTTCGTAGGTCACGACGCCGGTCTCATCGATCTCGCAGGGGTTGTTCATGGTGCACTTGGCCCCGTCTTCGTTGCCGGTGTTGTTGATGCCGACGACCTCGCGCGTGCTGGCGCTGATGATCGGCGAGCCCGAGGTGCCACCGATGGTCTCGCAGCCGGGCTGCGTGAAGCGGATCGAGTCGCTAAACGTCCAGGTCGCTTCGCGCAGCTCGTGTACGAAGCGGTCGATCGAGCAGGAGTAGATCTTTTTCCAGTAGCCGCTGACGATGCGGATCGACGTGCCGGCAACCGGGTGTTGATCCGAGATGGTGAGCGGCGAGACCTTGTACTTGGAGGCGATCTGGGCGTAGGTCTGCGTCAGGCGATACAAGGCGAAGTCGCTGCCAGTCATGGTGGCGTACAGCAGCTGGTCCGCCCGCAGCGTCCCCAGCGTCGAGCGCCCCGTCGAGTTCAGCAGCGAGAAGGTGCGCGACGACGGCTGGTTCACGTCGGCGTCGCCCGCGGGCACAAAGCCGCTCACGCAGTGGCCGTTGGTGAGGACCATCGCGCGATCGCTGGTCTTGGAGGTCGTGAAGCGCACCAGCGACCCCGAGCAGTTGCTGAGCGCGACAATTGCGGTGAAGTCCACGGCGGCGGCCTCAAGCTCCTCCCAGGTGGGCGCTTCGCGCAGAGACTCGTGGATGTCCCGCTCGCTGCCGGTGGGCAGTGCGAAGGCCTGTGACGTGGATCCCAGACCTAGCCCCAGGGTCACCACAAGTCCAAGCAGGGAAAGGTGCGGGCGATCGATTCTCGTCATGTTGAGCTCCTCGGCATCTTGATGGCGATGCGCGGGCTGAACTCTAGCAACAGGATCGCACCGTGAGAACGGTCACCGACGGGATTTCCGCAACTTTTTCCCTGATGGTCGGGTTGTTGGGGGGAAGAAGGCGCAGTCACCCGGCCGCCGTATTTGCCCGCGGCTTTGGGATGCAAACTTCGCGACATGCGGCGGGCAAAGCGGTAGGTTTTCGGGGCCATGATCACGGTCCACAACCTGGAAGAGCATCGCACCGCGCTCACCGGCCACTGCTATCGGATGCTGGGCTCGGCTGCCGAGGCCGACGACGCAGTGCAAGAGACCATGGTGCGCGCGTGGCGCAGCCTGGAGCGCTTTGAAGAGCGCGCATCGCTGCGCACGTGGCTTTACCGCATCGCGACGCGCGTGTGTCTGGATGCGCTGACCGATGGCTCGCCGCTGGGCCGCACGCGCCCCATGGAGCTGGGTCCTGCCGGCACGATCTGCGATCAGCTGACGGCGCTGCCCGGCTCGCGCTGGATCGAGCCGATTCCCGACGCGAGCGCGCTGCCTGCGGACAGCGATCCGGCCGAGCTCGTGGGGCTGCGCCAGAGCATCCGACTGGCGTTCGTGGCGGCGCTCCAGCACCTGCCGCCGCGGCAGCGGGCGGTGCTGCTGCTCACCGAAGTGCTCGGCTGGTCTGCGGCCGAGATCGCCGGCAGTCTGGAGATCTCGACGGCGGCGGTAAACAGCGCACTTCAGCGAGCGCGTGCGACGCTGGCCGCGCGCGAGCCGGGACGCGAGCCGGAAAGTGCGCAGGCCGCGGCGCGGCCCGAGCTCTCGGGTGCGCAGTCGACGCTGCTCAATCGCTATGTGGAGGCCTTCGAGCGCTACGATATGGAGGCGCTGAGCACGCTGCTGCACGAAGATGCAACGCTGTGCATGCCGCCCTATTCGCTGTGGCTGCGCGGACGCGAGCCGATCCGCGGCTGGCTGCTCGGGCCTGGCAGCGGCTGTCGCGGATCGCGGCTCATACCGACGGCAGCATGCGGCTCGCCGGCGTTTGCCCAGTATCGACCCGCACCGGCGGGCGAAGCGGGTTATCGGGCGTTTGCGCTGATCGTTTTGGAGATTGCGGGCGAGCGCATCGCAGCGATGAACTCGTTTCTGGATACCGAGTCCCTGTTTCCGCGCTTTGCACTGCCGGCGGCGCTTGCGAAATAGCTATTCAGCGCCGCACTGGAGTATCTTTGAGCAATGAAAAAACAGGTGCTCCTTGGTATTGGCGCTGTTGTCGTCGCGGCGGTCCTCTTCTTCGGCTATCGCATCATGACCACGGGCAAGCTGAGTCCGTGTGACACGGTTGCGTTCAGCCAGGGTGGCATCGACGCGAAAGTGGGCTACTGCCGGCCTTCAAAAAGAGGACGTCTGATCTTTGGCGAAAAAGACGCCGGCGCAGTGGTTCCGTTTGGCAAGTACTGGCGGCTCGGCGCCAACGCCGCAACCGAGATCACGTTCGCCAAGAACGTCCTGTTCGCGGGCAAGCCGGTGAGCGCGGGCAGCTATCGCATGTATGCGATGCCCAGCGCGACCTCGTGGAAGCTGATCCTCAATAGCGAGGTCGGAAAGTGGGGCGCGTTTGAAGCGAACCACGACAAGGATGTGCTGACCGTTGAAGTGCCGGTCGAGGCTGCCGCTGCTCCGGTCGAGCAGTTCACGATCAGCTTTGCCGGCGAGCCAAATGGCGCCAAGCTCGTCTTCGCCTGGGACACCACGCTGGTGCGCGTGCCCCTGGCAGCTGCGAACTAAAGTGGCGCGCTCGTTCGCGAAAAAGTGGCTGCTGCTGCCGCTGGGCGTGCTCGCTTTTCTGGGCGCGACGCTGTGGCTGATTCGCGCCATCCAGTACCGCCTGAACGTCATGGATGTGGAGGAGTACGAGCCGGTCTCCACACTCAAGGTGCCGGCGCATCCGCTGACCCGCGCCCGCTATCCGTTCGTCGATGTGCACAACCATCAGTGGATCATGCCGATCCAGAACCTCGACAAGCTGGTCGTTGAGATGGATGCGCTGAACATGGGCGTGATGGTGAACCTCAGCGGCTTTCGCGGCAAGCTGCTGGAGTGGTCGCTGGCCAATGTGCAGAAGCATCAGGCGCGGCGCTTTTTGGTCTTCGTGAACCTCGACTTCGAGAAGGTCGACTCGCCGGGCTGGCCGCAAGAGGCGCTGGCGCAGCTGGAGCAGGGCGTCAAGCAGGGCGCGTCGGGACTCAAGGTCTACAAGGGCCTGGGGCTGACCGATCGCGACAGCAAGGGACAGCGCATCGCCGTCGATGATCCGCGCCTGGATCCGATCTGGGCCAAGTGCGGCGAGCTGGGAATTCCCGTGCTCATCCACTCGGGCGAGCCGTCGCCGTTCTGGCTGCCCAAGGACAAGCACAACGAGCGCTGGCTGGAGCTCAAGCAGGAGCCGGATCGCTACCGTCCCGCCAGCCGCTTTCCGCCCTTTGAGACCATCATGGCCGAGCAGCATCACGTGTTTCGCAAGCATCCCAAGACGCACTTCATCGATGCGCACCTGGGCTGGATGGGCAATGACCTGGCGCGGCTTGGCCAGCTTCTCGACGAGCTGCCGAATGTCTCGACCGAGATCGGCGCCGTGCTCGCTGAGCTGGGCCGGCAGCCGCGCACCGCGCGCGAGTGGATGATCCGCTATCAGGATCGGGTGCTGTTCGGAAAGGACATCTACAACCCGACCGAGTACTACACCTATTTCCGCGTGCTCGAGACCGCGGACGAGTACTTCGACTACTACCGCAAGCGCCACGCGCACTGGAAGATGTACGGGCTCGATCTGCCCGATGACGTGCTGCGCAAGCTCTACTATCGCAACGCGCTCAAGCTGTTTCCCAGCATCGATAAGTCCCTGTTTCCCGCCGATTAGCCTGCGCCCGGGCCGGCTGTGCAGCGCTGGTCAGATTCTGACCACAGGATGGCCAATTTTGGATCTGCGGCTCGCGGGCCAGATCCACTATCCTTGTGCTTATGACCGACTCTGATGACGTGATCGACTTCAAGCCGCTTCCCGTCGAGACAGTCTGGAAGCTCGCCGCGCCGCTGCGCGCCTATCATCGGCCGCTCTTTTACGGACTCGAAAACATCGATCCCAAAAAGCCGAGCCTGCTCGTTGGCAATCACACCATCTTCGGCATGCTCGACATCCCGCACCTGGGCAGCGCCATCTACCGCGAGCGCGGCGTCATGGTGCGCAGCCTGGGCGATCGCGCCCACTTTCAAATTCCCGGCTGGGGCGAGCTGCTAAAGAGCGTTGGCTCTGTGGTCGGCACGCGCGAAAACTGCGCGCGGCTCATGCAGGCGGGCCAGCACGTGCTGGTGTTTCCCGGCGGCGGCCGCGAGGTCGCCAAGCGCAAAGGCGAGGCCTACAAGCTCATCTGGAAAGAGCGCACCGGCTTTGCGCGCATGGCGATCGAGCACGGCTATCCGATCACGCCCTTTGCATCGGTGGGCCCCGAGGAGTGCTACGACATCCTCGTCGATGCCAACGATGTGATGAAGTCGCCGATCGGAAAGTTTCTGGATCGCACGGGCATCACCAAAAAGTTTCTGCGCGATGGCGAGCTCATATTCCCGGTTGCCCGCGGCCTGGGCTTCACCATGATTCCGCGCCCCGAGCGCTTCTATTTCTGGATCGGCAAGCCGATCGACACCCGGCGCTTTGCGGGAAAGCACGACGACAAAGATGCGCTGCTCGCGATCCGCGAAGAGACGCGCGCTGCCGTCGAGGGCGGCATTGCCAAGCTGCTGGCGATTCGCGAAAAGGATCCGGGCCGCACGCTGCTCGGCAGCGTGTTCAATCGCGGCAAACCGGACGCTGAAGACAGCGAATAGGCGAGTCTATTCGCCGCGAAAGAGCTGATCCAGATGGCGCGAGCCACGCGGCAGATCCGCCAGCGCAGCAGCACTTGAGCGCAGCAGCAGACCGTACACCTGCTGCCGCGGAACCTTGATGAGCCGCGTCGCACAAAGCAGCGGCGAGCCCGCGCTGCGCAGCGCCCGCAGCGTCTTTAGCGCGAGCAGCAGCGGCCACGTGCACGCAAGCCGCAGCCGGATCATGTGCGCTGGAATCGCCTGCACGTACGGCCACGCGCTCTCGCACAGCTCGTGCCCCCAATCGAGCAGGCTCGCGGTCACCAGGCGCAGCGCAGCGTCTTCATCCGGCGAAGGCAGGGCCGCGGCGCGCTCGCCGGCCAGCTCGGCCAGCCGCTGCGGCCGAAGCCCGTGCTGCAAGAGCAGCTCAGCCGGCCAGTAGCAGCGCCCGGCCCGCAGATCGCTGCTGACATCGCGCACAACATTGACCAGCTGCAGCGCCTTGCCCAGCGCCACGCCGCGCGCGCGCAGCTCCGGCGCCGCCAGCGGCCGCAGCGACGGAAGATGCGCCGCCATGAGATCCGTCCAGAACTCCCCGACGCAGCCGGCGGCATAGTAGGTGTATTCGTCGAGCTCGGCCTGCGACGCCAGCGCGACCACCCGGCCCGGCGCAATCTCGCCGCCCGGCGCGTCGACCGCGGGAAAGCGGTCGAGGTCGCGCTCCATGCCGAGAATCAGCTGATCGAGCACGCGCTCGACCAGCACCCTGTCCGCCGCCGCCATGGCATCGAAGCAGTCCAGACACTCATCGAGCGTGGCCAGCAGCAGCAGCTCCGAATCGGCACTCGGATCCTTTGTGGCGGCATCTGGCGCAGCGCTTCCCTGCTTCGCGCGTTCGAGCAGCAGCCGGCGACTCGCCGCATCCCCGCGCACCGCCTGCCGCAGCGCACCCAGCAGCTGCCGCCGCTCGCCCGCGGGCAGCAGCGCAGTATCGGCCAGCGTGTCGGCCGCGCGCGCGAGCAGATAGCCGATGGCCACCTGCGTCTGCACCGGTGCCGGCAGCACGCGAACGCTTAAATAAAATGAGCGGGAAACGCGCTTCAGCAGAGCGCGTAGATGGGGAGCGGTCAAAGGTTTCTGGGGCTACTTGGCGGGAGGCTGCGGCGCATGCTTGAGGGCCGCTTCTTCGAGCTTCTTCGCTTCGATCTCGGCCTGCATGTTCGGGCCGATGTACGGCTTGTTGGTGTCGTCGACCATGGTGAAGAACACCAGCAGGCCATCGCTGGCCGAGAAGCCCTTGGGGCTCGACTGCTGGAAGTTGCCTTCAAAGGTGTACTGCTTGCCGACGGTGACCTTCGGCTCCTTGGCCTTGAACACGCGCTGCTCGACGACCAGCATCCCCTTGTCCTTGGGCGCGTTCGCCTCGTCGGCAATGAACATGTGCGGCTCGTCGCAGGGCTTGCAGGTCTGGTTCTTCGGGCAGGCCGGACATTGATAGACTTCGAGGAGATACGCCTTGACCTTGACTTTGTTGCCAAGGTACTTGTTCTTCTGCTCGCTGTACCGGTGGAACTCCTTGCGCAGTCCGTAGACCGAGACGGAGCCATCGGGATACTCGCGCGGAATGTTCGGCTCGGCGAACGACGGCGGCGGCGGCAGATTCACCTTGAGGCCGGGGAGCAGCGTGGCACCGGGGTCGTCCAGAAGCCCACCACTTCCGCTCGGACAGCCCGGCACTGCGGCCAGCAGAGCCAGAAGCCCGCAAGCCACGGCAGACGCCCTCAGCGATCTGAATACATGACGGTGCAGCGAAGATGTACGCATTAGCGAATGTCCTTGGGAAACAGGTACCACGGCGGCCCTGTTACACGCAATGGAATAGCGTGTTAAGACGGGGCTTCCCGCTCATGGTGGCGGCCCTGCTCGGGCTGACGTCTGGCCTGATTTCGGGGCCGGTCGCGGATGCCGCAGAGCCTGGCTCGCAGGTCGCGGGCATTCACCAGGCAGCGGCCGGTGTGGGAGCCGCTCCGCCAGCGCCGCAGGTGCAACCACCACCTGCATCCACCCCGGGCGCAGCGCCAGCCGCCAGGCCATTCGATGCCGCCTCCAAGAGCGCCCTGCGCGTGGTCATCGATAGCGAGCCCGCGCATCTGAATCCCGTGCTCGATCCGGATCTCTGGGGCTATCGCATCGCGCACGATCTCATCTGTGAGCCGCTGGTTCGCCGCCGGGCGGGCGGGGCAGCTGCGGGGCTCGCCGCGGAAAAGAGCGCCGGGGCCGCGCGCTATGAGCCGGTGCTGGCCGAGCGCTTCCGCATCGACGCGGACGGACACGGGATCGAGCTCTGGATCCGGCGCGGCGTGCGCTTTCACGATGGCCGGCCGCTGACCGCATTTGATGTGCGGGCAACGCTCGACATGGTGCGCACCGCTGGACCCAGCGCGCCGCGCACGCAGGCGCTGCTCGCGGACATCGTGCGCATCCAGGTCGCCAACAAAGATCAGCTGCGCATCGATCTGCGCCATGGCTCGCGCCGGCCGTCCATCCTGGCGGCGCTGAGCGAGATCGATATCCTGCCCGCCAGCTATTTTCCGACGGGGCGGCTCATCCATCAGCCGTTCAATCGCCGTCCGATCGGCACCGGTCCCTATCGACTGGCCGAGTGGCGGCGCGGCAGCCAGCTGATCCTGCGCAAGAGCCCCACGTACTGGGGGCCGGCGCCGGCCAGCGAGGAGCTGCGCTTTCGCATTGCCACGGACGGTGCGCACGGTCTGTCGCTGCTGCGCCAGGGCGAGGCCGAGGTGCTGGGGCGGGTGTCGCCGCGCTATCTGGCCGATCAGGTGGAGCCGGCCGTGCAGCGCGGTCGCTTTCGCAAGCTGGAGCTCGATGCCAACCAGGCGGTGATGCTGCTTCCCAACGGCCGCCACCCGCTGCTGGGCGAGGTCGCGGTGCGGCGGGCCGTGGAGCAGCTTATCGATCACGAGCGCGAGCGGCTGGTGCGCGATGTGCGGCGCGGGCTGGGCACGCCGCTGCGCCTGCCGCTGCCCGGCGATGCCGAGGAGCGTCTGGCCGGCGGCCCCGATGCGACGGCGCCAAAGCGCGATGACTCGGGCGTGGCGGCGGCCGAGGTGCTGCTGAACAGCGCCGGTGTGCAGCGCGTCACGCCGGATGGGCCGCGCCAGTTTCAGGGGCGGCCGGTGCGCCTGCGCTTGCTCGTGCCGGCCGGCGCAACCGAGCTGCAAGATGTGGCCAAGCGGCTGGGCGATGTGGCTGCCAAGGTCGGGCTCAAGCTCGATAGCGAGCTGGTGGATCTGCCGACGTTCATCGGCCGGCTGCGGCGCGGCACCTTCGAGCTGGCGCTGCTGGCGTGGTCGTGGACCGGCGACAGCAGCGAGCTCGATGTCGAGCCGCTGCTCGGCTATGTGCTGCCGCTGGGCCACCCGCTGCTCGCCGAGCTGACCGCGAGCTTCGCCGACCTGCGCGATGGGGCAGAGCCCGCGCGCGCAGCGGCCCGGCTGCTCGCGCGCTGGCAGGAGTCGGCGCCGCTCTTTCTGCTGTATCGGCCGCGCCAGGTGGTGCTGCTGAGCCCGCAGCTGGAGCCGGCGTCCCCGCCGGTGATCGGGGACTTCATCGATCTGAAGGCGCTGGTGCGCCCGCAGCTTCAGATCTTCAACACCGCGCTGCGCTAGCAGCGATTACGGCCGCTGATACTCGCAGTGCAGGGTCAGGTCGTACAGATCGATGCGCGACAGATTGAGCGTCACCACCGTTCCCGCGGGCAGCTGCGGCACCGAGTGGACGCGCTGCCAGAGCGGCGCGCGCTCAAAGCGGATGAGCGTATCGTTTTCCTTAACCACAACCGCGGTTGTGCTTTGGATGTTCTCTTGCAGCAGCCAGCGCAAGGACCAGTAGCGCTCCATCGCGCGCTGAAACTCGTCGTAGCTCGCGCTGGTCAGCTCGAAGTCGCGCATGATGCTCTGAAGCTCGCTGTCGCGCTCTGCGTAGGGCGACGGCTCGTCGTACAGCACCGACAAGATCTGCCACTGATTCACCAGATCGACGTAGCGGCGCAGCGGCGAGCTTGACCACAGATACTGCGTCACGCCCAGCGCCAGGTGCGGCGCTGGATACAGGCTCATGCGCACCTTGCCGCCGTCCTGAACGCGGAAGAGCGCCCGCACATCGCGATCGCCCAGCAGCTTTCCCCAGGCGCTGTTCACGTAGATCATGAGCTCGGAGACCACGCGATCCGAAGGCGCTCCGCGCTTGCGCGGCACGATCGTGACCTTGTCGCCGTCCAGGTAAAAGAGGAAGTCGCCCTTGTCCTGTTCGCCCTTGCCGCGCGCAGTCCACAAGGCCGAGGTGAGGCCGTGCAGCACGCGCAGCTCGGGGGCAAACGGAAAGTCGCCGGTGCCTTCGCGCAGGGCGGCTTCGGTGAACTGCTCGTCGAGGATCGGGTAGCGCAGGTTGGCGGCGATCGGAACCATCTCGGCGCGCGTGTCGCTGCCCAGGATGCGATAGCTGCCATCGCCGCTGACCGTGAGATAGAGCGACAGCGCAGGACAGTCGCGCCCCGCATCCAGGCTGAAGGCCGAGACCAGCTTCGACGGCAGCATCGTGATCTTGTCGCCCGGCATGTACACGGTGGACAGCCGCTGTCGCGCCAGCTCATCGGCGGGCGAGCCAGGAGCAAAGCCCAGCGCAGGCGCCGCGATGTGGATGCCAATCTGATAATTTCCGTCGGGCAGCCGCGTCACCGAGAACGCATCATCGATCTCGGTGGTGGTCGAGTCGTCGATGCTGAAGGCGGCCACAGCGGCGCGCGGCAACCCAGCGGGCGACTCAAACTCGGGCACGCTGGCGAACTCGCGACCGCTTGGTCCGGGGAAGTGCTCGAACAGAAAGCGGCCGATGTGGTAGGCGCGGCTGTCGGCCACGGCGCCGCAGCGCTCCAGGAGCTTCACCGGCGTCAGGTGCGACTTCTGCGCAGCCTGCTCGACGGCCTTGGCCTCCATGGTGTTCATATCGGGCTTGTACAGGAGCCCCGGCAGCTTTGTGCGCAGCTCGGGCGGCAGCTCGAAGCGGCAGAGCTGCTCCACCAGATCGTTTAGCTTCTGCGCCTTCTGCGCGCGCTTGGCGGCAGCGGCCTCGGCGTTTTTGACTTCGGTCGCGGTGGCGGCCTGGAAGCGACCGCGCACGCGGCGATGAAAGTGCATGGGCGCATCGTGCAGGCGCAGCAGGATCGCGGCCGACTCAACGGCGCTGGGAGCGTGGCCGAAATAGTCGCGCGCAACGTCGCTGAATCCGAACTCATCGGTACCCACGACCTCCCAAAGAAAAGGGACATCGATCGACTCGGCCAGCGACTGCGCCTGCGGCAGGAGCTCGCCGACGCCCGGTGCGGAAAAGTCGAGCAGCACCTTGTCGGCCTTGAGACGGCTGCGCTTCTTGTGCGGCGACTCGACGAGCAGCCCGGTGCCATCTTTTTCGACGATGGTGCCGGTCTTGAACTGGCCCTCTTCTTCGTAAAGAACGTGCATGGTCACGGCTTAGTGCACGAACTTGTGGGCTTGGTCGGGCTCATTGTCGTGCATAAGCTCGTGGGCGTGTCCCACCATCTCGCCAAGGTAGGTGGCCACCGTACAGAACTCGACGGAGTCGAGCTCCGAGCGCTCGGCCGCAAAGTGGATTCCCTGGTGGATCAGGCTCTGCGCCAGCGACCAGCGCAGCTGCGGACCTAGATCTGCAAAATCCATGGCCAGCTCTTCGATCAGCTGGCGCACGCGCGCCTCCAGCTGCTCCTGACGCTCGTCGAGGCCCTGGCTGTATTCGTCGTTTTCGCTCATTTCCGTGGTCGGCCTCAAAGGGTTATGGCGCCAGCTGGCCCACGAGGGTGTGGCTGCGCGCATCGGTGATGCGCACAGGCTGGAGCGTGCCGACGAGCGCCGCAGCGCTCCCCGGGGTTGGCTCGGGGAAGTTGACGGTGTGGTTGCCGCCGGTGCGTCCGCACAGCTGACCGCTCTGCATGCGCGCCAGCCCCTCGACCAGCACCTCTTCGACGCGGCCCACCATGCGGCCGAGTCTCTCGCTGGTGATGCGCTTCTGAAGGCTCAGCACGGTCTGGAGGCGGCGCGACTTTTCCTCGGCGGGCACGTCGTCGTCCATCTCCTGCGCCGGCGTGCCGGGACGGCGCGAGTAGGCGAACGCATAGATCGAGTCGTAGCGCACCTCTTCGAGCAGCGCCACGGTCTGGGCAAAGTCGGCCTCGCTCTCGCCGGGATAGCCGACGATGATGTCGGTCGACAGCGAGATGTCGGGGCAGACCTGCTTGAGATACGCGATCTTTTCCAGGTAGGCTTCGCGGGTGTAGTCGCGCGCCATGCGGCGCAAGACCTCGCTGCTGCCGGCCTGCACCGGCAGATGCAGCCACGGGCAGAGGCGCGGCAGATCGCGATAGGCGTCGGCGACTTTTTTCGTGAAATAGTGCGGGTGGCTGGTGGTGAAGCGCAGCCGCAAGAGGCCGGGCACCGCGTCGACGCGACGCAAGAGCTCGGGAAAGTCGTCGCCATCCGGCGTCCCGATCGCGTGGTAGGCGTTGACGTTCTGGCCGATGAGCGTCACCTCGCGAGCGCCCAGGGCGACGAAGCGGCTGACCTCGCTGACCACCTGATCCGGCGGGCGCGAGACCTCGCGACCGCGGGTGTTGGGCACCACGCAGTAGGCGCAGTAGTTGTCGCAGCCCTTCTGGATGGTGACGAGCGCGGTGACCTCGACATCGCCGGGGCGCGGATCTGCGTCCAGGAACTCGTAGTCCTCGACGTCGATGACCTCGGTCTTGGCCAGCCGCAGCCGATATTTTCCCGTGGGTCGCGACGACTGCGCCGACGGCACCCACTGGCCAGAGCTGCCATCTTCGCGGCCGCGCAGGGTCTTGAAGTGCTCGACCAGCTTGGGAATCTGATCGGGTCCGAACGTCAGATCAGCGACGGGAATCCGCCGCAGCAGCGCATCGCCCTCCTGCTGCGCAACGCAGCCGCCGATCGCCAGCACCAGCTCGGGGTTCTTGTCCTTGAGCTGCTTGTAGCGACCCGCTGCGGAGGCGGCCTTGCCCTCGGCCTTTTCGCGGATCGAGCAGGTGTTGATGATGACCAGATCGGCCTCGCTGGCCTCGTCAGTGCGCTCGAAGCCGCTGCTGCGCAGGACCTCGACCATGCGCGCAACGTCGTAGTCGTTCATCTGGCAGCCGAACGATTCGATAAAGACGCGGCGGCCAGCCAGAGCGGCTCCTGGTTGCGTCGGAGAGGTGCTTGCGAGCGAGGTGGTCGGCATGATTCGGGTATCCAATGAACGCTAGACGAAAGGGCTCGCCCGGGGCCAGAAACGCGCTCTGGCCCGGGCGGCAATCGGTCAGGTCTGAAGGCGCTGGCGCAGCGCGGCGTGCTCATCCCACAGCGCCTGCGGCACGCGGTCGCCGAACTGCTCCAGGAACTTCTTGTGACGCTCGCACTCTTCGCGCCACTCGTCGCGATCCACGGTCAGGAGCTGCTCCAGCGTACCCGGCTCCAGCGTCAGGCCGTTCTGGTCGATTCCCGACGGCGCCGGCACCAGGCCGATCGGCGACTCGACCGAGCCTGGATGGTCGCCCAGCGCTGAGTCGCGAACCCGCTCGACGATCCACTTGAGCACGCGCACGTTTTCGCCGAAGCCCGGCCACAGGTAGCGCCCCTGCTTGTCCATGCGGAACCAGTTGACCTGAAAGATGCGCGGCAGCTTCGCAGGGTCGGTGCGGCTCGCCATCTTGAGCCAGTGGCCAAAGTAGTCGGCCATGTTGTAGCCGCAGAAGGGCAGCATGGCCATGGGATCGTGGCGCACCACGCCCACCGCGCCCACCGCCGCCGCCGTGGTCTCCGACGACAAGGTCGCGCCCAGATAGACGCCGTGCTGCCAGCTGTGCGCCTCGACGACCAGCGGCATCACGCGGGCGCGACGGCCGCCAAAGATGATCGCCGAGATGGGCACACCCTCGGGCGCCTCAAACTTGGGCGAGATGCACGGGCACTGCTTGGCCGGCGCGGTAAAGCGCGAGTTCGGGTGCGCCGCCTTCTCTTTGCTCTCGGGCGTCCACGAGCGGCCCTGCCAGTCGGTCAGGTGCGCCGGCGCCGGCGACAGCCCCTCCCACCACGGCTCGTGGTTGTCGGTCAGCGCGACGTTGGTGAAGATCGAGTTCTTCTTCAGCGTGGCCAGCGCATTGGGATTGGTCTTGTTGCTGGTGCCCGGCGCCACGCCGAAAAAGCCCGCCTCGGGGTTGATCGCCCACAGCCGCCCGTCGGCGCCGACGCGCATCCAGCAGATGTCGTCGCCCACGGTGTGCACGCGAAACTGATCGCGCAGCGACAGGCTGGGCACGAGCATCGCCAGGTTGGTCTTGCCGCAGGCCGACGGAAAGGCGGCGGCGACATACGTCGTCTTGCCGCGGTGCGGGCTGCCCTCGCGCAGATCTTCGATGCCGAGGATCAGCATGTGCTCGGCCATCCACCCCTCGTCGCGACCCATGGTGCTGGCGATGCGCAGGGCGAAGCACTTTTTGCCGAGCAGGGCGTTGCCGCCATAGCCCGAGCCCACGCTCCAGATCTCGCGCTCGGCCGGGAAGTGGCAGATGAAGCGGCGGTCGGGCGAAAGATCCCCCAGCGAGTGCAGGCCCTTTACAAACCCGCCGCCGTGCTTTTCCAGATGGTCCAGCGCGACGCGGCCCATGCGCGTCATGATCCGCATGTTGATGGCGACGTAGGCGCTGTCGGTCAGCTCGACGCCAACCTTGCTGAACGGCGAGCCCTCGGGGCCCATCAGGTACGGCACCACGTACATGGTGCGGCCGCGCATCGCGCCCTGAAACAGCGGCCACACGCGGCTCTTGGCCTCGGCGTGCGACATCCAGTTGTTGGTGGGACCGACGGCGTCCTTGTCGGGCGTGCAGATGAAGGTCAGGTGCTCGGTGCGGGCCACATCGCTCGGGTTCGAGCGATGCAGGAAGCAGTTGGGATAGCTCTCGGAGTTTAGCCGCAGCAGCTCGCCGCTCTTGAGCATTCCGTCGATCAGGCGCTGATTCTCCTCCTCGGAGCCATCACACCAAACCACCTGATCGGGCTGGGTGACGAGAGCAGTCTCGTCGACCCATCTGCGAAGCGCCGTCTGATCGTTCATAGCCTAAGCATCCTTGTCGAGATTTCGCGCGGAGCCTATCACGAGGTCTCCCCAGATGCCATCCTCCCTGGTTGGTGGCATAGTCGAGGGTATGCCGCCTCTGCGCACTCTCGATGCCAAGCAGCTTGCCTCGGCGCTCAACGCGCTGCCCGAGCTGGCGAACCTGCAAGAAAAGCCCGGTCACGACGTGCTCATCTACGACGGTGAGTGCCGCTTCTGCATCGCTCAGGTCGAGCGACTGGGCCGCTGGGCGGGACCACGGCTGGACAAGCTGCCGCTCCAGACGCCGGGCCTCCTGGAGGCGCTGGGGATCGAGCACGAGGCGGCGATGAAGGCCATGCACCTGGTCACGTGCGACGGCGCCATCTATGCCGGCCTCGAAGCGGCCGTGCAGGCGCTGCGCCACCGGCCGCTGCTGGGGCGCCTGGCCATGTTGTACTATGTCCCAATAATCCGACAGCTCGCGGACCTGGGCTACCGTCTGGTGGCGCGCTATCGCTACCTGATCATGGGCCGCGCCATTGCCCGCGGCGAGTGCCACGGCTCGTGCGCCCTGCACATGCCGCAGCCCGCATCCAAGGCCTGAGTCGCTGTCATCCCGCCGTCATCCCTGGGCGCAATGTAGGTCCCCGTCGAAGCGCCCGCCCCTGCCCGCCGCACTCGCAGCCCCCAGGCCCGCAACCCCGCGAAATAAATCGGCAACCTCCGCCCCACCACTCGATCTCGGACATCGA
>Ga0075163_10004168_pt1 | contig 19381 bp, 19 predicted proteins | sample JI1023141ADNA_FD_71478 | JGI IMG/M metagenome (GOLD analysis project Ga0075163, IMG submission 71478) | Wastewater effluent complex algal communities from Wisconsin, to seasonally profile nutrient transformation and Carbon sequestration -... | ecosystem: Engineered > WWTP > Effluent > Algae...
GAGTGTTAATGGAAGACCAACCGTGTGTATGGAGTACCACTTTTGACTGCTTACATTAAAAATTGGGGAGACATGCGGGAACAATGGGCCGGGGAAGTAGGCCTGTGACCGACCGAGTGAATAGTCGTTTTTAAGATTAAAGTCCCGATCCTTCACCAAACTATCAGCCATCATAATATAGTGTGGTTCATCACCACTAAGATAGCTTATTTTGTGATTGTACCCCCTCCTTACGAATAAGGTAGCCGTCAGTACAAGTAGTACCAATGAAAATACGATCAGAATTTTTCGTGAATAAACGAAACCCATACCCCTCCATCTCTTCGTCTCTAGACTAACGCCCAATACATACTCCGAATAACTACGACCAATTAGTGTTACAACTATCTTAACTGTTCTGATAGAATTATGGTAGAGATTTATGAAACAACAGAAAATATTTATTGATGGGCTCGGGTTAGTTGATGGCCACTTTAGTGGCGTAGGTCAATATATACTCGGTATAATTCGAGGAATCGATGAAATTATTGACACACAAAAGTACCGTGGTGACGACTATCCTTCTGTAACGGTATTCATCCCGAAGGACTCTGTCAAAAGGTTTAAGTCGTTTGGATTTAAACATATAAACTACCGTACGATACCTCTGCCATTCAGAATTATGAGTGGACTTTGGTACAGAGGGAAACTGCCACCAATGGACTTGCTACTTGGACGCGGAACATATATATTCCCTCGTTTTGTAGATATGCCATTAGTTTTCAGTAAATCTGCACTTGTTATTTTTGACCTATCTTATGAGTTACACCGAGAGTACTCCGACGAAGGGAACGCCCGCTTTCTGTCAAAACGCGTTGGCGACTCAGTTGGGCGCACAAAGAAAGTAATTACTATCTCTGAAAACTCAAAGAAAGAGATCACAAGTTTCTACAAAATTAAACCGAAAGATGTCTGTGTTGCTACACCCTCTACTGATCCCTCGGTTTTTTACAGAAGAGCTAATGAAGAGATTGACAAGGTTAAGTCTAAATATGGCATTAAACAAGACTACATCCTTGCACTATCAAATTTAGAACCGCGCAAAAATCTTCAAACGCTTGTGGATGCTTACTGCGCATTGCCTAAGAGTGTCACTAATAAAACCGCGCTTCTCCTAGTTGGCGTAAGCGGCTGGAAAACTGAGAGTCTGTTTCAACATATCATTGAAAAAGTTAATCAGGGTTATAACATAATCAGGCCATCAGAATACGTCACTGATGAAGATAGGCCTGCAATAATATCGGGTGCTACAATGCTAGTTTACCCAAGCCACTACGAGGGGTTTGGGATGCCTCCACTCGAGGCACTCGCGTGCGGTGTGCCGGTTATAACTGCTAACAACTCCTCGCTTCCTGAGGTTATTGGCAAGTCTGGCGCTATGGTAGATAGCAATGACACAGGAGAGCTAATTGAATCTATGATGGATTACCTGAACGACATTGATCACTTGACTGAGAAGTTGCGGGTCTCGGGGCCCGCCCAGGCTGATAAGTTCTCATGGATAAAAAGTGCGCAAGTTTTTCTTGATGTGGCTAAGGAGATTGAAAAATGAACATTGCCATAGACCTTTCACCGCTGCAGGGTCCACATCGTATGCGTGGCATTGGCTATACTGTCATTAATTTCTTCAATGCTATATCAGAAGCTGACCGAAAGAATAATCACTATATCTTATTTGTACTCCCCGTAACCGAACAGACCCCTTCCCCGCTAGATTTTCTTGATCTAAGTGATATTAAATATGAACTACGTGAGTTGACTAAAAAGAAGCATTTTCGGCTTCGACTTCCCAACAAGTTGCGGCATATTAACGGTCTGTTGTCCGCTTTACAGAAAATGACCATCGTATATCATGGCGATTCACGAATAAGCTCACTGAAAGGTATCGACGTATTCCTGCAGTGTGACCAGTCTCAGCCCCTCCCTAGACGAAGACGAGGTACTAAAATCGCCCTAATTGCATACGATATTATTCCTTATGTATTAGAGTGGGACTACTTGTGGGATTACAAAACAGCACTAAGGAAGGGCTACTCCTGGAGGGGCGGTCTACGCTGTAAGGCCCGGAGATGGCTTTATATCCATAGCCTTAGGGTGAATATGAAACGAGCTAGTACTGTGTTCGCGATTTCTGAGTCTACTGCACATGACTTTCGAAAGTATGTGTCTCGAAGACGTAATAACATTATTGTGACCCCGCTGGGTGTCCCAGACAAAACCATAGAAGGTGCGCCAAACAAGCCTAGTCTTAGGCAATATATTTCTACGTCCTGGGGTTACCTGCCTTCAGTGCTGGCCCTCGATGATTCAGCTAAGTACTTACTCTTTGTTGGAGGTGCTGATAGCAGAAGAAAATTAGAAGACCTAGTCACCGCTTTTAACAGATTACGCGCCCAGGGACACGAGATTAAGTTAGTTCTTGCGGGTGACAGCATGCAGGGTCCAAACAATATTTCTACTAAAGTAATCCAGCGTGCCCTTAAGCACTCATCCTACCTAGAAGACATAATATTCATGGGTTTTGTTAATGACGAGACTCGTGAATGGCTCTACTCTCATGCTCTAGCATTCGTCTTCCCGAGTAGATACGAAGGGTTCGGACTGCCCGTACTTGAGGCTATGCGGTATGGCACCCCTGTGATATCTTACAGGAACGCTGCAACCGAAGAAGTAGCGCTTGAATATCCAATATATGCTGACTCCCCGAAGGATATCGAATCCGCAACCCTGGAGCTGCTTCAGCAAGGTGCAACTATAAAGAATCGAAAGGCATGCGTAAGGCATTCTCTCACCTACACCTGGACGAGAACAGCGTCAGCAATTCTGAGTGCACTCAATTAACCCATGTATCGTCACGCCTACGAATGTTGATTTTTCTGATATAATACATTCGATGTCCCGTAAAACTAGCGTGAGAAGTACGATCAAGAATGTCCCTATACTCGGCAGGATTGCTGAAACAGCATACGAGCTTATTAAGTTACCTATCCGAAAAAATGAACTAAATGAAAACAGGCTGCGCATCGATAGTCTTTCTGCTGATCTCAAAAGCTTAGCCGAAAACTATTCTGATAAGCTCGACGCCCTGAGTTTAGTCGTAGACAACCTTAATCAGCGCATAGTCCTATCCGAAAAATCTCAATTGGTCACTAATAACACTACTAAATCCAACGATTCCGCGGGCAATAACAACCTTTTTGCAGACAACCACCTCCTGGATGTCTTTTATTCTAAGTTTGAAGATAAGTTTAGGGGCGACGAGACGACTATTCTTGATAGACTTGCGGATTACCTTCCAGATTTCAAAAAATCTAAAGTTAACTACAAGAGGTACCCCGTTATCGATATCGGATGTGGGCGCGGCGAGTTTCTACAAATGCTGCGAGAAAACGGCATCAACGCGATGGGAATTGATATCAACATTGATATGGTTGACCGAGCAAACAAAAAAGGCCTGACAGCCATCCAAGGTGATGCTGTGGACTATTTAGAGGCGAAGGACAGTCAGGTTACTGGAGCTGTCACCGGTTTTCATATTGTTGAACACATCCCATTCCCCAGCTTATTAACGATGTTTTCAGCGATTCACCGCTCGCTCGTGAAGAATGGTTTTGTGTTATTCGAGACCCCGAACCCTGAGAACATATTGGTGGGCGCGTGTAACTTTTATACAGACCCCTCTCACCTTAATCCTATTCCGCCGCACCTACTCGCATTTGCCCTGGAATCTGTAGGGTTTAGGAAAGTCGAGATACGAAGAATCCACCCAGTTGAAACAGAAATCAAGCCAGGTAAGGACCCGCTTATACATAACAGCCTATACGGGCCTCGTGACTACTGTGTTATTGGCTATAAATAGTCTAACTATTTTATTACCACTTTATAGTCTAGGTCTACGGCATAAGGCAGGTGTCTGTCTTTTTGGACCCTGAAGGTACCGGATTCATCTAGCCACTCTACCACTGTGACCTGGTCACTCTCTAGTAGTGCTGTATCAACAATATATGTGCCGTCGCTGAGTATATTTGGTAGTGTCCAGCTGACTTCGAATTGCTGGCCTAACACCTTGGTCCCGGTCTCAACTGATTCGTGTTTAGTGTTAGTACCAAGTACTTCTTTACCCGCCGCGTCGCGAACCCTAAAACCAACAATAATGTCTGTGATATCGGTAGCCACTTTTATAGTCTGCCGAATGTTGATACCGCTTTTATCGACAAATGTGTTTATCCGCACAATGCTGGCTTTCATGTTCCCCCATCCACCATCAGAGTTCGTCTTTGAACTCGCAACTTGCTCAGTAGAAAACAATTTGGTGTATAATTCGGAGACTTTAGTTGTCTCACCAATCTTCTTTATTTCGCTCGCCTCAATCAAAACTGCGCGATCGCAGTATTCTTTGATGGCATTCATGTCATGGCTAACAAAAACTACTGTTTTCTTATTCTTCTTTAGCTGCTTGAAGTAATCGAAGCATTTGCGCTGAAAGTCGGCATCGCCAACCGCCAAAACTTCATCGATTAGGAGAATGTCGGTGTCTACCCGGGTAGCTATAGAAAATGCCAAACGGACCTGCATGCCACTTGAGTAGTTCTTTAGCTTTTGATCCATAAAATTTTCTAACTCTGCAAAATCGACGATGTCATTATACATCCCATCGATCTCCTTTTTAGAGAAGCCCATGAGGGAGGCACTCAAGTAGACGTTGTCCCTGCCGGTTAGTTCTGGGTTAAAACCTACGCCGAGCTCAATAAAAGGCACGAGCCTACCGTTTACAGCAACCGTCCCCTTGGTGGGTTTGTAAATCTGTGCGAGTATTTTAAGGAGCGTGCTTTTGCCACTTCCGTTTCTACCAACAATCCCAAAAAATTCTCCTTTTTTTACATCAAATGATATATTATTCAGCGCATGTTGTTTCTCTATGGTCTTATTACCTCCTCGGATCTTCTGTAAAAATGTACTTTTGAGGGTCAGGTTCTTCTCGTGTGGTAATGCAAAATCCTTATAGACACCTTCAACCCTTATTGCTATATCGTCATTCATCACACCTCCTCCGCGAAGTATGGTGCACGTGATCTAAAATAAAGACCGGCTAGTACTGCAGTAACGAGTACGATTAAGGCTGGGATTATATAGCCCAGCGCCGAACCAAACGTTGAACCAATGGTCTCAGATCTAGGGGTGACAAGTGCGTATCTCATATCTTGCATGAGCTGTGCAATAGGGTTACTGATCATTATCTTTGCCATTACTGGGCTTCTGCCACTAACTAATGAGAACGCGTACATAATCGGTGTGGCAAAAAAGGCGCCCTGCATTAGTACCTCCCAGATAAAAACCATGTCACGATATCGAACGTAAAGTGCACTGAGTAAAAATCCTATCGCAAGTGAAAACACAAAAAGCTCAACCACGAGAAGTGGCAAAAGGATGATGGCAGAACTGACCTGTGTTTTAGCAATTACCATAAACACACCAATTACTATGAAGTTGAAAAACAGATTTATTAACGCTGAAAACGAGCCCGCCACTACAATAATGTATCGAGGGAAGTTTACTTTACGTAGTAGATCACCCTTACCAACGATCGACAGAACACTGTTATTTGTCACTTCAGAAAAGTAGTTCCACACTACGATACCTATAAGTAGATACACCCCAAAGTGGGGGATATCCCCACCGGCCTTAAGAATCTTTACAAATACCAGATACAATATAACAAATAGTGAAAAAGGACGAAGAAGTGACCAGAAGTAGCCTAGCACAGAATTCTGGTACCGTAATTTAAAATCAGATATGACAAGTTCTCGCAGTAGAATGACCGAATAGCGATAGCGAGCGGTAATCTGTTGGATTTTTGATGACATTATAGGTTATTATATCAACAATGAGTTCTGAGAGCCACCATACAGTTGCGGTCACGGGTATTAACGGCTTTGTCGGTAAACACCTGACTCGCGAGCTTGCTGATAATCATATTAGGGTTATTGGAATTGGCCAAGAGCCGGAGCTGAACGACGAGATTGCTGAGCTAGTCGATCAATACTACTGTGCTGATCTCACTAACGAGTGGCCGGTGAAAAGCAAACTTGATGCCATTATCCATCTGGCGGGCCTGGCTGCTGTTGGACCATCCTTTGATCGACCACAAGACTACATTAATCTCAACAGTGCTATGGTTACCAACATGGCTGAGTATTATCTACGGTCTGGCGTTGTTAAACCGCGGTTTGTCGTGGTGAGTAGCGGTGCAATCTACAGCGCTGACCAACCAATGGCGCTTGCTGAAGATTCTAAACTTGGACTTGATTCTCCCTATGCGGTGAGTAAGGTCCTCGTCGAGAATATGTGTGGATACTACCGCAAACGAGGGCTAGATACGGTCGTTGCGCGCCCATTCAACCACATTGGTCCCGGACAACTGGGTGGGTTCCTAGTTCCTGATGTTATCAGTAAGCTAGGTGGGTCCGACACGAGTATAGATGTAGGCAATATTAGCACTCGTCGGGACTACACAGACGTACGGGATGTTGTGCGTGCATATCGGCTGCTCGCAACAACCGAACACCTTGGCCACACTACCTATAACGTCTGCACCGGAAAGAGCGTTCTCGGTGAGGATATCGTTAAGGCGCTAAAAGTACTGATGAATAAAGATGGTGTTGCTATTGAGGTTGATGAGTCGCTTGTCCGGCCAAATGACCCACTTGACATTTATGGTAGCTCAGAGCGCCTTCGAGAAGATACGGGCTGGGGCCCAAAAATCAGCTTAAATCAGACGCTTAAAGACTGTGTGGATGCAGCTCTTTAGGCTTCAGTTTTGAGATCATGCTCAACCATGAGTTGTACAAGACCAGGGAAGTCTACCTTGCGCGTCCAGCCAAGCTCCTTCTCTGCTTTAGTGGGGTCGCCAAGGAGCAGGTCTACCTCTGATGGCCTGAAGAAGTCTGAGTTGATTACAATCAACTCTTTACCACTAGCCTTATCGACACCCTTTTCATCGACGCCGGATCCTTGCCACTCGATATCAACGCCAATCTCCTTGAATGCCAGTTCACAAAACTCTCTTATGGAGTGGGTCTCACCTGTTGCAAGAACATAATCAACCGGCGTGTCATGCTGGAGGATTCGCCACATACCCTCAACGTAATCACCGGCGTACCCCCAATCGCGCATAGCATCGAGGTTGCCGAGCTCAATTTTATCTTGTTTGCCAAGTTTTATTCGCGCAACTGACTGACTAATCTTACGCGTCACAAATTCAGGACCGCGCCGCTCGCCCTCGTGGTTAAACAGTATTCCACTGACTGCAAACATATCGTAATTCTCACGATAGTTCTTGGTAATCCAGTACCCATATAGCTTAGCGACACCGTATGGGCTACGGGGATGGAATGCTGCCTCCTCGGTATATCCAGTTTCTGGGCGATTATACTCAAGACCACCAAACATCTCGCTCGTAGAAGCCTGATAAAATTTTGTCGTCTTCTCTAGACCTGCCAGCCGTATCGCCTCGAGTACGTTGAGCACACCCTTGCCGGTAACGTCCGCCGTCAGGATTGGGTCTCTAAAGGAGTAGCCTACATGACTAATCGCCGCGAGGTTATACACCTCATCTGGTTGGATATCTTGCATGGCCCGGGTGAGTGCCGATAAATCGAGCAGGTCGGCCATTACGAGACTCACGTACGGCATCTCGGTTTTCACTTTTTGGTAACGTGGGTGGCTCGCCTCGAGCTGCCCGCGAATAACTCCGTACACCTCGTATCCTTTATCATTCAATAGTTGTGCGAGGTGCCCGCCGTCTTGTCCTGCAATTCCTGTAATAAGTGCTTTTTTTGCCATATGCCCGCATTCCTCCTTTTTTTGGTACCATTAAAGTATATCAAGATTATGAAGAAGATTGTTATTGATGCACGGGGATATTCTGGAACTACGGGGCGCTATACCCGTAAGCTGATTGAGTACCTCGAGGGGCTTGAATCAGGACAGACAGATAGGGAATACGTAATCCTATTGTTCTCTGATGAGATGGGGAAGTATGAGCCTAAAAATCCTGCCTTCACAAAAATGGCGGCCGACTTTGCACACTACAGCCTGGTGTCAGAGCAGATTAGGTTCTGGTGGTTTCTTCACAAACTTCGCGCAGATATAGTGCACTTCACGATGCCCCAGCAACCAATCTTTTACGGAGGTAAAAGCGTTACCACAGTGCATGATTTAATACTTCTTAAAGTTTATCCCGGGAACAAAAATAAAATCATCTACAGGCTTAAACAAATGAGCGGCGGATTTATCTTCAGGAGAATTGCCACAAAGAGTGCTCACGTAATTGTACCGACGGAGTACACCAAAAAGGACTACCTTAATTTCTTGGGCAATCCTAATCTAGCGGAAAAAATAACCGCTACCCTAGAGTCGGCTGATCCAGCAACCAGTAAACCATCCCCCTATCCTGCTTTATTTGACAAAAAGTTCATAATGTATGTTGGTCAGCAAAGTAACTATAAGAACATTCGTCGCCTGATTGAGGCGCACCAAGATCTCCTCAAGACTCACCCTGACCTCCAGCTGGTACTCGTTGGTAAACCTGGCCCTTTCGGCGAACAAACAAAAGTCTGGGCTGAACAACAAAAGTTTAAAAATGTTGTGTTCACTGGTTTTATCGAGGACTCCGAGCTCACCTGGATGTACCAAAACTGTCAGGCCTACGTCTTCCCTTCTCTCATGGAGGGCTTTGGTTTACCTGGGCTTGAGGCAATGGCACACGGTGCCCCAGTGGTTAGCAGCAACACCACCAGCCTCCCAGAGGTATATGGCGAGGCCGCCCACTACTTTGACCCAAATGACACCGACGACATGGCACGCGCCATCTCAGATGTTCTCACCGACAAGGCCCTGCGCACCAAACTTATCAAAAACGGGTATGCACAACTTAAAAAATACTCCTGGCGTCGCATGGGCCAGCAAACGCTTGCAATATACATTGCTGCGCTTGGGAAGTAGAAGTTAGCATTTAGAAAATAGAGCCCCAGATTGGCTTTTCTTACTTCGCCATTTCAGCTGTTTGTACCGCCTTGAGCACCGGCTCTATATACGCCTGGACTTTCGTATAGTCTTTGCCGCTGCCACATTTTCCTTGGGGATGGTGATAATAAATGTAATGTCCGTTTATTCGAGCCTCTAGCGTGCCCGCCTGTGAGTCACCCACACCGGGGTTAGGCTGCTCAGAATCGTAGACTGAGTAAACACCGGTAGAGTACTTGTCGTCGGGACACGCTGACTTAATTACCGCTGATGAGAAGTCTAACGTTCCACCATTCTCATCCTTTACATCACCGGCGTATGTATACGTAAGGTCTGATATACCACTTGAGAGCGGTAGTTTAATGCCCAGTTCAGAAATCGTCAGATATTTAGTTGATACCGTGCTTGGTACAGATATGGTCTGTTCGGTAGCGGGCGCACCGACTGCGTCCTTAGTCTCTGGAGTGCTATTACGACTCCACGCAAACCATCCCAGCCCTGCGATCGCTGCGATTAGTGCCACCGCTAGTACTATCTCCACTACTGTAAAACCACTGTCGTTGCTTGGTCGTATTTTCATAATGCCTTAAGCATAATCGTAAATTACCCAATAGGCAATACCAGTCAACAGCTAGAAACTGAGGATTAGAATAGGTATCACAAGAGCGTCGTTACAGCTTCAGGAGTATAAAAATGCCAATACCGAGTGGTGGCGTGGTTAGGAATATAATCACAGGATGAACCCAACTCTGCGACGATTTTTTATGGTCGTTACGGGTTGACCCTAAGGTGCCCGACCCTTGACACCTGTGGTTTTTGTGGGTACAATGTAACCACTATGGCTAGTATTACTACAAAACTTGTAAAAGACGGAAACAGTACCGCGGTGCGGATTCCTAAAGCCCTCCTTGAGATGAGTGGCCTTACTGGGATGGTTGAGATTGAGGCTAAAAAAGGTATTGTGACTATTAAAGAGACTAGGTCTCCCCGGGCTGGCTGGGCGGAGGCCATTTCACAGAGTCAAGTTCAAACAGCTGATCCGGAGCTAGCTGACTGGGACGACTTGGCAGAGGACTCTCTTGATGAGTGGTAGAGACACTAGACCCCACCAGTTCGACATCTTCTGGGTAAATCTCGACCCAACCATTGGGCGTGAGATAAAAAAGACACGACCATGTGTTATCGTGTCTCCAGATGAGTTGAATGATAATCTTGGAACGGTGATCGTAGCACCACTAACCCATACCATCCAGCCCTGGCCTTTTAGGTTAAAAATATCGTTCAGCGAAGAAGTGGCTTCGATTGCTTGTGATCATATTAGGAGCGTCTCAAAGAAGCGTCTGTCACACAAAGTTGGTACCTTAGGACCAGCAGAACAAAAAAAGCTCTTACTCATACTTCATGAGATCTTCGCTTAGATCCTCCCCGAGTATAGGTATCTAAGGTTACTTCTCAGCGGAGAGTTCGAGGACGATGTGGCGATCGCGGGCTTCGCCCTCACTGTGGCTGGTGACATCGGAGTAGGCCTCGAGGCCTTTGTGGATGGTTCGCCTGTCGGCGCCGTTCATTGGTCGTAGGGCTAGTGGCTCTTTGGTATCCCTTACGGTTTTTACCCAATCGGCTAGTTGCTCTCGGATGTTATCGGCACGGTGTTTTTTGTAGTCTGCAACGTCTATGTTCACCCGGTTAAGTTCGGCCTGTGAGCTCTTGAGTACAGTACTAACGAGAGCCTGCAACGCGCGGAGCGTCTCGCCGTGTTGACCGATTAAAAAGCCGTTGAGGTGAGTTGAGGGCACTGCCAGCTCGATAACATCCTCGTCAACAGTGGAGTGTACTACCGTATTTAGGCCAAAGAATGATAGGAGGTCCTCAAGAAATTTTTGTGCCATTTCTACAGACTGTTCTCTATCAATCATTACTTTCTCCTTTTTTTATGCTTTGGCTTTTTTGAACCGTTACTTGAGCTGGGCGAGATGATTCGCGTTTTAGTAACTACCTTTCCTTTGTTTATCTTTTGCGGGGCTTCGCTAGGTGTTTTTTCAGATGCTGATTTAGAAACCATTTTTTCAACATCAGCTTTAAGCTTGGATTCTGGTGTACTTTTAACTAAAACAACCTCGGCTTCCATCTCAGTTGTATCCTTTTTGAAGATAAGTGACTGCTGGAAGATACCAATAAGGCTGCTTGCGAGTAGGTAGATAACCATTGCACCCTGTGCGGCGACGGCAAATAACATAGTCATGAGTGGCATGAGATAAAGCATTGAGCTAGTCATAGCGGCAGACATATCCTCTTGGGCTGGTTGTTGACCAGTTTTCTGGCTGGAGCGCAGGATGTCACGAAGACTCTTCTTCTCTTTTGGCACTGGTAGGATCTGTTTTGATTGAATGTACTGGAACACGGTTGCGGCAATGGCGAGCGCCATGATCGGTAGGTAAACACGGCCATCCACAAAAGCTTTTTTACTTAGGTCAATAAAGCCAAATGATACAAAATCAAAGTTTTTAGGATCAGAAATTACTGATTGAATGTGTGGCAAGTTTCGAACAAAGCTGTAAGTAAAGGTTTCGAGCTTATCAAGATGAAGTGTCAGATCGCGAGCAGCCTGGAACACACCAATAAAAATCGGCAACTGCACGATAGTCAGGCCAATTGAGCCAAACGGACTAATCCCCTTCTCTTTATAGAGCTCCATCATTAAAGAGGCCTCTTTTTGCTTATCGCCAGCGGCAGCCTTTTTAACTTTTACAAGCTCAGGCTGAAGCTCTTTCATAATTTTGCTCTGGTGAAGCTGTTTTTTAAGCAGTGGCCATAGTAGCAAACGGATAAGTACGGTAAAGAGTATGAGGCTTACACCGAGGTCATGACCGGGCAGTACACCATAAAGTGCTACGAGGATGTTATAAATTGGTTGAACGATAAAAGTCTGAAACATATCATCCATCATACCATAGCATCAGGGGTATTTACACCAACGGTGCTACTTAAAGAGCTCTGCGTTATGCAGTAGCTGAGTGATGATTTTATTGAGTTCGCTTGATGGGATATCGGCGATCGAGCTATCAAAAACGGTGATTATCATATCGTGACCAGGCTTCAGCATAGGCCAGTTGAGTCTGGCGGACTCGTAAATACGGCGACGAATGCGGTTGCGGACCGGTGCCTTTTTAGATACTTTTTTTGCTACAACCACCGCTAATCGACTATCTTGGCGTCGAGGATTGGCAATATACTTAAGGCTGCAGAACCTTGCCCGCGTTACACTGCCTTTGTTATATAAAAACTTAAGGCTCCCATACCCATGAAACCGATACTGCTTTGCAAGCATGTCTGTCCTTGTTTACTGCGTTAGTAGCTGAGTCGAGCTCGGCCCTTAAGGCGTCGGTTTTTGAGTGTCTTTATTCCGTTAGCACTACTCATTCTAATACGAAACCCGTGGTTGCGCTTTGCGTGTCGTTTTTTTGGCTGAAATGTCCTTTTGGGCATGAATGTGTACTCCTATTTGTGGTAGTTTTTTATATCACTACATTTACTAGATATTTAATGCTCTTCATTATATCATATTTCTTTTATCCACACAGCCTTTTCTTTTATCCCCTTTTGCTCATCTGTTATTTAACAACTGTGGATAAGTCAGGACATGGTCCATCGGGCTGGTCATAACTATTTTTGGTTGTGGAAAAGTGATATATTTGTGTATAGTAATAGGTACGTAAACCAAAAAGTGTGAGGACTATGTACGAGGGTATTTGGCAGGCGGTTTTAGCCGAAATTGAGGTTTCGGTATCACGAGCGAGTTTTATAACGTGGTTCAGAAACACCTCTCTCATTAAAGATTCTGATGATTCTTTTACTATCACCGTGCCTAATATTTTTGCCAAGCAACAGCTAGAGGTAAAGTATGCTGATACGATTATATCTTTGCTTGAAAAGAACGGCATTCAACCAAAATCTATTAGTTATACGATTACCTCATCTACAAATTCAGCACCTCGCGGCGGCTCCGCAACCGTATCTTTACCGCAGCCTAGTGCTAATAGTAATAGTACTAGTGCGCCCACGCGAGCACCTTCCGTTCCTGTGATCAACGAGAAGTATAACTTTGAAAACTTTATTGTAGGCTCGGGTAATGAATTTGCCTACGCCGCCTGCCAGGCGATCGCTCAAAATCCCGGCACTAAATATAACCCCCTCTTTATATACGGCGGCGTGGGCCTTGGTAAGACACACCTCATTCAGGCGGTAGGTAATGGAATTAGGGTCAACCATCCTGAATCAAAGATTGTTTATGTATCAACCGAAACCTTTGTGAACGAGTTTCTCGATAGTATCCGATTCAAAAAGCAGGGCTTTGCCGATAAATATCGAAGCGCCGATGTACTGATTATTGATGATATCCAGTTTATTGCAGGTAAAGAGAAAACTCAGGAGGAGTTCTTTCATACCTTTAATGCGCTCCACCAGGCTAATAAACAGATTATTCTCACCAGTGATAAGCCACCCAAGGCGATTCCTACTCTCGAGGAGCGTCTCAGGAGCAGGTTTGAGTGGGGTATGGCTATTGATATCCAACCACCTGATCTCGAAACTCGTCAGGCAATATTGCAGGCCAAGGCTAGTACTCACGGTGTAATTTTAGCTGATGATGTAGTTGAGTTTTTAGCTAAGAACATTCAGACCAATATCCGAGAACTCGAGGGCTCACTTAATCAACTACTGGCTTTTTGTGAGCTCAGAAACACCGAGCCCGATATCGCTACTGCTCAGGCACTACTTAAAGGCAAACAAAATCGACCACGACACTTAACACCAAAATCGATTGTTGAAAAAACTGCGAGTCACTTTGATATAACCTTTGGAGATATCACTAGTGCAAAGCGTGATAAAGATATTGTTACACCGAGGCAAGTCGCCATGTATCTTCTGCGAAGTGAGCTACATATGAGCTTTCCTAAAATTGCTTGCGAGCTTGGTCGCAAAGATCATACCACCGCCATTCACTCAGTTGATAAGGTAGAAACCCTACTGAGTCACGACTTTGTGATGCGCCAGCATGTTCAAGAAATTAGGGAGAAACTCCATGCGTAAAAAATGTGTACAACTTATGCAAAGATCACGGATAACTTTGTGGGTAACTCGGTTTTGTGCACAGCCGACAGACCAAATTACGAGGCGTGTGGGTAAGTTCAGTGTTCATGCCAAGCTTGTACCAGCGCTATTCCACAGGCTATTTACACAGATCAACCCCCGTTGCAATGCAGACTTATACCCCTTTTCCACCCTACCTACTATTACTACTGTTTGTTTAAAAAATAAGAACCATAATAATAACGTCAGTGGATAAAGGAGAAAACTATGCGAATTCAAATCACTCAAGCCAACTTATATAAAGCTCTAACCCTACTCTCACGAGTAGCCTCAACTAAAAGTCCATTACCTATCTTGTCCAACATATTATTGAGTGCTAAAAAAGGGTCACTTGAACTATCAGCCACCAACCTTGAGGTTGCAATCACCCACACTACCAGAGGTAAAGTGGATCAAGAGGGTTCTGTAACAGTGCCAGCTCGGCTGTTCACTGATTTTATATCTCAACTACCAAAAAACGAGACCATAGAGCTTGTTTTTGAAAAGAACAAACTATTTATTACCGCCGGTTCGTATAGCTCACATATACAGGGAACTGTTGCGGATGACTTCCCTGCTCTACCAACAATAAGCTCTAAAGAAACTCTAACTGTGAATACAAAAACACTTCAGCACGCACTCTCTCGTACGATGCTTGCGGCCTCGCATGATGAGACACGACCAGTACTGTGTGGAGTGTTGTTTCATACAATTAACGATGAGGTGTATATTGCGGCAACTGATGGCTACCGTTTGGCTGAGTCACAAATAGACTGCAAAGCCACGATCCAAAAATCGATCGTACCAACCTCGACCCTTCAAGATGTACTAAAAGTATTACAGGATACAACTGAAGAAACCGTAACTTTGCAGTTTGAGGATGGTCAGTTTGGACTGCTTTGTGAGGATACGGTTCTCGTAAGCAGGTTAATTGATGGTCAATACCCTGAGTATTCTCAGTTGATTCCCGAAACGAGTGACATATCTGCTACGATCGCGCGTGAAGAGCTCCTTACTGCTGCAAAGCTAGCTGGTCTGTTTGCCCGTGAAAGTGGTGGCAGCATCACTCTAAAGGCGTCTGAGGCTGAGAAATCATTGGTAGTTAGCTCCGTAGCCAGCCAGGTTGGTGATAATACCTCAAATGTGTCAGGATCTATTACAGGATCTGGCGATGTTGTCGTTAATGTGCGCTACCTCACTGATGCACTTAACTGCTTTGACGGTGATGAGATAACCTTTAGATTTAGCGGTGCAATTAGCCCTTGTGTGCTCACGGCAAAATCACAACCGGGTTATCAGCATATTGTTATGCCACTCAAGAGTTGATTGGGGTGTACCTACTCGCCATCCTCGATGGTAACGGCGTTCGATTGCCAGGATTTTGAGAGTTGATTAACATCACAGCTGCAAGATGTTTTTAGATCGAGTATCGATTGAGGAATGTCTGATAGATCGGTTTTTAACGTCACGTCAGTAGTTCCATCAACACTCTGTATGGTGGTATTGCCAACAAAACTTGATTTAAAATACGGGTATTGGAACGATGCAACTGAGTCAGCATACTTTTTATCGGGAGTTATCAGGAACATCGAGTTGGATGAACCAACAACACCTAAGGTAAGGGGCTTCTTTTTAAGAGTCACTATCGAGAGGATCGCATCTTTACTTCGAGTGTCAATGAGTTGTAAGGGGTGTCGCGTGGCTTGAAGATTCCGCTGATCATAAGAGATGATATCAACAGGTCGAGATTTTGTCTCGGTTGCATAGATCATACCGCTTGATACATATATATAGCGGTACGGGGTTTTTGTGGACGAAACCTTTTTGCCGTTGTTGGCATCATAAACAGTTATTTTGTAGTTCTTTCTACTTACGTCATCATTTATATTAATCAGTTTTTGACTAGTTGGATCGTAGATTACACTGCCGATATTTTTTGCTTTACTAATTTCCGTACCCTTATTGGAGTAGACGACGACCGTACCGTTTTGCTCTCGGGTTGCCACGCTCGTACTGGTTGCACCGATTAGGCTGTTTGAGGATATGTTTTTAGCGATAACAGTTGAAGAGCCAGTTTGTAGATTGTACGAGTATAAATTGTATAATTTATTATCCTCTACCGTTAAGCCATACAAAACGCCATTAGATACAACCGCGTCGAGAGTCTGGTTTGCGCCAGGGTTAATAACTTGAGGGTTTTTATCTTTTTGAATAATAACCCAGTATATGCCCGGTTTTGAGGTACTGAGTTTAAATGCCTCCGATTGGTTGGTGTATTGAACTGATACCACCAAACTCTTTGTTGTTTCGTCATACACGGCTTTGTCGGGGTTCTCTAGAGGTACGTCACGCGTGAGAGTTGCAGATAATTGTCTAGTCTGATTAGTGAGCGCAATCTGTGCCTGAGCACTTCCTGTAAAAAAGGTTGCCGCACCCGATTTAGTAGTTTGCGGTTGTTGAATGTTGGTATAGACAATATCTGAGGCAGTATAGGTTTCGCCAGTAGGAATCGGTTTAGTTCGCAGTATTAAGAACAGCACAAGCCCTATGACAAGTACAACTATAGCGATACGGGCAAATGGGATTAAGCGTTGCTTGAGGTTGGTAGTGTTGTTCATATTTAATACCATCCTACATCTTCACTGTGCGCCCAAGCACCACATGGGGTGTGGTATCGTTCCTCAATATATGATAATCCCCAGGTGATTTGTGTTAGAGGGTTCGTCTTCCAGTCAGCGCCTGCAGATGCCATTTTATCTCCCGGTTCACCCCCTGGCCTACTCGCCAGTGCCTGAGGAATACCATAGGCACTGCTTGAAGGGTTCTTCGCATCTTGCTTCCATCCGGACTCTCGAGTCCACAGCTTATCGAGGCATTGCCACTCACTATCAGGTAGCCCTTTTTGGGCAAGCAGGCTTTTTGCGATCTGCTTATTTGATTCAACAGAACCATCTCCGCTTGATGGGGTTTGTGCAATTAACCCATTACAGTCTACGTTAGCTCCTGTACCGCTTGCGCCAGGTACGCCGCTTGGTGGTGAAGCATCAGGCTTAACCTCGGACGACGGCGGGAATGAACCCTTGGATTTGACGTACGTGGTTACTTGATTGATGATTCGAGTGAGTTTATCAACGTAAGTTACATCAGTAGCGTAGCCTGCTTTCCTGATCTCGGTAATATACTGAACAGGGTCACCCGGATAATTAAGTGAGGCTTTGTATCTACTGTTGCTGGTAATAAATTCACCATAGCCATCAAAACCAGCCTGCGCGTTGGGGTATGCACGGAAGGACGCGGTAATATTATACGATTCACCGCCGGTAGTCTGCTCGCTTGTTCCCCCTGTCCAAATTGGACCATGCCAAGATGAGCCTGCTTTAATACCAAAAAAATTGTTCGCCTCTTTAGTGAGTCCAGACCCTCCATATGCACTTTCTAGCGCACCCTGGGCGATTATTGCCTCGTATGGAATACCATATTTCTTACCGGTATTAAATGCCATCTCACCGTACTTATCAATAAATTCCTGAAGGTTTTTAGTACCCGTTGAGCTGCCAGTTGTTTGCGTAGTAGTGGTAACGCAACAAGAGGCTGTTTGTTTGGTTTCGGTTGGGGTTACAGAGGCATCAATATTTGAGGTGAAATCGTAGTGCCAGTGGGTAACTTCGCTGTTTCTGGTACCCCCAAACTTAGCGGCAATTGGATCGAGTACAGAGGTTGGTGGTGAGTTTTGGCCGTTGTTGTCTAAATCAACTGCAAGACCCTTGTAGTGATTGGATCCATTAGAGTGGGTTTTGTCGGTCAGAGCATTCACCATTATTTTATGTGATTTACCAACCTCAAGAATAAATTTGAGTATGTTCACGTTGATATCCGCCTCCTTGTTTGTTGCGTTAGATGCCGTAGTATAAGCTTTTTTACCCTCGGATAGTGCAACAACAATATCGCGGGTGTTAATACTGTTATTGGTCCAGTAGGTTATATTTGGCGTACTAAGCATTTGTTTTGCTAGGTCTTGGGCACTCGAGCTCGGTGTACTAGTTTGGTTGGCTGGCGTTCCCCCACTTTTAAGAACCTGAGCAACGTTACCTGCAAGCTGGGAGTAGTCTGCTGGGTGGATTCCGTCACTGCTTATTGCGACGGTGTTATCAATTGTTGTTGCTCCACCTGCTTGAACAAGTTGATTGTATGGAGCGGTTTTATCTTTTAAATCAGATCGGGTGACGTTAGTTTTGAGCCAGTATATTTTGGCGGAGCCGTTTTGAGCCTTAAGTGCACTCATCATGGCCGATATATCCGCCTCGTTTGAACCATTTGTAAGATTGTTCGTACCAAGAACAACTAAAATAAATTGGGCTGACTTAAGCCCAGCCGGACCGTTATTTGCAATTGAGACCCCCTCTTTTAGTGGTCGACCTACTTTTGCATCCGCCGATACAGACCAACCTGTTCCGAGTGCACCTCCAAGAGTCCCATTTAGACCAACTCCGATTGAATCACCAAGAATAAAGACTGATCCAGGTGTATTCGGTGTGGTTGCAAGCGGGGTAACTGCGGTAGTATCACAGGGGTTTGCACATGCTTCGTTGTCAGTAAGAATCGATCCTTTATCAACCGCAATTTTGTCACACTCTGATATCGCTCGAGCTCGGCCGGTTGTAATCCCTGACGGGGCTAGTACTAAAAACGACCAAAGTAGCACCGCGACACTCGTTAATAAAACAGTTTTACGGACGATAGTATCTAATACTTTTAACATTTTTCCGCCGTTCCCCAGTGCCAGGACTCGTTGGCATAGTGTTTAATACCGAAGGTCCGTGCGTACTGCTCTAAGAACTGATAAGTTGGAGTGTTAACGGTCTGCGGATTAGTACATGATCTACCGCTTGAAGCACCCTGTCCAGCACCCGCTTCACTGATATCCATAGCTACACCTGCCTGGTGATTTGAGGTACCCGGTCTTGCAACTGCTGAATAAGTTCCGCTTCTACATAGAGAATTACCATTACAAAGCCGTTGTTGATGTTCCATCGATCTCCAGCTACTTGTGGCACTAAGTGGTTTGCCTAAGGCCTTCGCTTTCTCGGCTAGCTTAAACCAGGCCTCTGAGGCAACCGAATTTGCTAGTGCGTGCCCTTTACCAAACGCCATACACTCCTCGTTACTACACGGAATATTAGGAATTTCACAC
>Ga0075163_10004170_pt1 | contig 19376 bp, 11 predicted proteins | sample JI1023141ADNA_FD_71478 | JGI IMG/M metagenome (GOLD analysis project Ga0075163, IMG submission 71478) | Wastewater effluent complex algal communities from Wisconsin, to seasonally profile nutrient transformation and Carbon sequestration -... | ecosystem: Engineered > WWTP > Effluent > Algae...
TTCCCAAAACGTTCGGCATTGTTGTAGAATTTAAACCTACATTTCGAACGTAATTAATAATCGAAAAAAGAGAATCGGTGCTAAACTCAATGGTATACAATACAGCTCCATTGATTGCAGTCCATTGAAAATTTTGACCATTACCGGCATTAATCAAATTGTTGGCAGGTGCTGTCAAAGTTGGAGTTGCCGGAATGGTATCGTTAAAGCCAATTTTACTAACAAACATTTCAATCTTTTGCAAAGGTACGTCGTTCGCATCTCTGGGTTGGCTCACTATAGTATCAACTACAGCCATCCCTTCAGTAACTTTTCCATATACCGTGTATTGTCCGTCCAAAAAAGTAGCCGGAGCAACACAAATATAAAACTGTGAAGATGCGCTATTAATATTTACATCACGCGCAGCACCCACTATTCCACGCAAGTGACGAACCGCACTAAATTCGGCGTTCACAGTTGGTTGATTTACGTTGCCTTGTCCCCAGGTTGAAATAGGACCATGAATACTGTTAGGATCACCTCCCTGAATAACAAAGCCTGGAACAACACGATGAAATGCTGTGCTATCGAAGGCAAGAGCAGTAGTAAGGCTGTCGAAATTGTGCACATGATTGGGTGCTATTAATGGGAAAAGTTCCATTTTGAAAGTTCCTAAATAGGCACCGGCACGATGTGTAATAATTTGGTAAATGGGTTTATCAATTCCTTGAGCAAGCAAGGTGTTGCAAAAAAGCAACAGTGATAAAAAGCTACTGACAATTATTTTTTTTAGCATCTTGAATATTTATATTCTACTATTATTTTTTATCCACTACAATTCGTTCATTTCGGTTGGCAATATCCCATCCCGTAAAAAATACAAGTTTGGTAGAGGTCAACAATTTTCCGAAATTAATTTTATCAAATGTATCGGTTGGTTTGTGATAATCTTTATGAGTACCGTTGAAATAAAAAATAATGGGAACTCCTTTTTTCACAAAATTATAATGATCGCTTCGTGTATAGTAACTATTGGGTTCATTGGCAACATTGTATTTATAATCGAGCTGCATGTTAAGATAGGTATTATTTGCTTTTTCGTTAATACCACGTAATTCTGAACTCAAACGATCGTCGCCAATAACATACACATAATTAGGTTTTTTAAGGTGCGCATCGTCCACTCTTCCAATCATATCAATGTTTAAATCGACAACTGTATTTGCCATAGGAAGCAAAGGATTTTCAGCATAATACTCAGAACCTAACAAACCTTTTTCTTCTCCTGAAAAGCATATAAACAATAAGGTACGCCGAGGACCCTTACCTTTCTTTTTAGCCATTGCAAAGGCCTGTGCAATTTCCATTATACCTGAAACACCTGAGCCGTCATCGTCTGCACCTGCAAATAAATTTCCATCATGAAGGCCTAGGTGATCGTAATGTGCCGAAAAAACTACTATTTCATCTTTCTTATCCGATCCTTCAACTACCGCAACAACATTGCTCGATTGGCGAACAACAGTCGCTTTTTTATAGACCAACTTTGATTTTAATTTTAACTTTTGACTAACAGGTGTTTCGCTTTCAATCAACTTTGATTCAAACGTTTCATAGTTTTTTCCTGCGTTTTTAAACAATTCTTTAACTACATCCTTTGAAATATAAAACACATTACAAAATTTTGACTTCTCCGAATCCTTGGTGAAATACATTGGGCGCAATTTAATGCGGTGATGTTTAGCCACATCGTCGGCTGCATTTTCAACCACAACAATCAATGCACGTACTCCATTTTTAGTTGCCGCATTTAGTTTTGTTTCCCACTCTTCGCTCCAGTCTGATGGATTTTTATTACCACTAATTAAATAAGTACTATCGGTTAATTTAGGCTCGCCCTGATGCACCAATACTATAGAACCTTTCACATTGATATTGGCATAGTCGTTATAATTAGGTGCTTCAATACCGTAACCTGCATAAATTAGTTTGTCAACATTAAATGAATCGTTGTGGTTAAAGTTTAAGTAACTGTAAAAATCAGCATAGTGAGCTAAATTTTTTCCACCGATTTCGAGTTTGCAATTCACCAATGTATCTTCATTTACACTAAATTCTTGCGTATAGGATTTATTAGGACCTACAGGATCGAGTCCATACATTTTAAATCGTGAAACCAAATATTTTTCGGCTTCTTTTTGTCCGGGATAACCTGTTTCACGACCGGCGCATTTTTCAGATGTTAATTCGTATAACACCGTTTTTAAATCAAGCGGCGTAATGGTTTTCGAAAATAAGAGTGCAGTACTGTCTTTTGGTAAATTCGGAATTTTAGCACGCATCATGCTATCCCAAGCAGCGCTGTAATCTCTCTTACCCCAGCCTGTGGTATCCATGTATAACGAATCTCTTTTTTGTGCTTTCACTAAAGTGAATACAAGCATTAAAATTAATGTACCAGTGATTTTTTTAATCATAAATTAAGTGTGAATAATAAATTAATTAATACCTAAAAATTGCAAGATGTTTTTTGCACCATCTTTACCTTCTTGAACGGCGTTTACAACTTCTTTACCGCCATTCACGCAATCGCCTCCGGCAAAAACAGCGTTAAAGTTAGTAGTTGAATTTGCAGAGATTTTAATTTTACCATTTTCGTTTTCCAAATCCGCTTTATTAACCAACTCAACAAATGGAATTTGACCTGCAGCTTTAATCAACATATCGGTTTCAACAACAATAGTTTCGCCAGTTTCAATAGGAGTCCGTCTTCCGCTTTTATCTGCTTCTCCTAATTTCATTTTGCTGCAAACAAGTTGTTTAATTTTGCCATTTTCGCTAATGATTTCTTTAGGTGCTGCAAGCCAAATAAAGTTACAACCATCTAATCGGGCAATATCCAGTTCCTCTTGCGTGCAGGGTTTTTCAGCTTCGGTGCGACGATAAATCATGGTAACTTCACTTGCACCCAATCGTTTTGATTGAGTAGCAGCATCAATGGCTGTCATACCCATTCCTATCACCACTACCTTGTCACCTACAGCAGTTTTAGAGAATTCTTGTGTACGTAAGTTATAGATAAACGAAATAGCATCCACCACACCTTCTGAATCTTCTCCCGGAATTCCCAATTCGCGGGCAACTCCAACACCGATTCCTAAAAAAACAGCATCGTATTTCTTTTGCAATTCGGCTAACTGAACATCTTTACCTAATGTACAATTGTACTTAATGGTAATTCCGCCAATACTAGTTATATAGTTCAACTCAGCCTCACAAAATTCAGGTGTTACTTTATAAGCCGCAACACCATAGGTCATGAGTCCTCCTCCTTTATTTTCCTTTTCGTAAATTGTAACATCAACACCTTTTATGGAAAGCGCATGTGCACAAGCTAATCCGGCAGGACCGGCACCAACAACAGCAACTTTTTTACCAACAGAAGCACCACGTTGGTAGAGTTTCCAGTTTTTTTCTATCGCTCTTTCTGTAGAGTAACGTTGTAATTTTGCAATGTGTATCGGCGTTTCATGCAGCAAATTATAAACACAAGCTCCTTCACATAATTTTTCAACCGGACAAACTTTGGAACAAGCACCACCCATTATGTTTGAATCGAAAATGGTTTTAGCAGAACCTTTGATATTTTCAGTTGTAATTTGTTTAATAAACTGTGGTACATCAATACTCGTAGGACACGATTTAGTGCAAGGCGCATCGTAACAAAATAAACACCGATTGGCTTCAATCAAGGCGCCTTCATCGGTTTCAAATGCCGGATGCACATCAGAAAAATTTTTGGCATATTCTTCCTTACTTAATCTGTTTGCTTTAATCATTTGCGTTCTATCTTATGTTGAATATTTAAATGAAAAACTAAAGGCATATTATAATTCAACCAGTTTTCCATAGGTTTCAGGTCTACGATCACGGAAAAATTGCCAGGTTGAACGCACTGTATCTATCATGTCTAAATCAAAATCAGCAATCAGCAATTCATCTTTGTCTTCGCTGGCACAGGCAAAAATTTGTCCTCTTGGATCAACAAAATAGGAGGTACCATAAAATTTACCCAAATTCCAAGGCTTTTCAGTTCCTACTCGGTTAATACATCCCATGAAATATCCGTTGGCAGCAGCATGTGCAGGTTGCTCAAGTTTCCATAAATATTGCGACAATCCTGCTACAGTTGCAGATGGATTATACACAATTTCGGCACCGTTTAATCCCAGGCAGCGCGCTCCATCCGGAAAGTGACGGTCGTAACAAATGTATACACCAACCTTTGCATATTTAGTTTGAAACACTGGATAACCAAGATTTCCGGGCTTAAAGAAAAATTTTTCCCAAAATCCGGTGGTATGCGGAATGTGATTTTTTCGGTACTTTCCAAGATAGGTTCCATCGGCATCAATTACCGCAGCAGTGTTGTATAAAACACCGGCTTGTTCCTTTTCATATATAGGAACAATAATTACCATATTGTATTTTTTAGCATAAGTAGCCATTAACTCAGTGGTAGGTCCCGGCACACTTTCGGCCGATTCGTACCATGCTTTATCTTGCCCAGGACAAAAATAGGGAGTATTAAAAATTTCCTGTAAACACAAAATCTGCACTCCTTTTTTTCCGGCTTCTTCAATGTATGGAATATGTTTTTGAACCATTGCATCAATAATTTCTTTGATGCTTCCTTCTCCTTCTGTTTTGGGTAAACTCATTTGAATGAGTCCCGATTTTATCATTCGTGGCATAGTTGATTAGTGTTAGTTAAACATCTTGTTTATTGGTTAAAGATAATTTTTTTTAAATACAAATACTAACCCTATAAAGCTTTTTAACGCTATTTGGTTTGATTTAAAACTGCTCTATCGTAAGTTGGAGCGCATTAATTAGTAAGATGCTCAGCGTAAATTTTTTGAAGTAGTTGTTTCCCAACAGTAATACGGTAATGCGATTGTTCGTAATAGTTGGATACTGCATTGGTTATTGAATTTACTCCCGTAAAATCGTAAATATTTTCAGCACCAAAGAGCTGTTGAAGCTTTATTTTTTCGGTTATTGGAAAAGGAATCTGATCGTAATTAGGACCCAAAATGAAGGTATATTTTGTGTGATGTTTTTTAAAAAGCAATTGTATCTCTTCTAAAAATTCCAGGTCTTCATCCTTAATTTTCCAGTTGGTATTTTCAGTTTGTGCAGAATTTCGATTTGCAAATTTTGATTTGTTTTCGTTAAAGTAGGCAGTACTGTCTTTTGTCAAAAGCGCTTCGGCAGCAGTATTTATTACTTCGTTGCTGAGTGGTAAATAAGTTAATTCGTTTAATTTATTTTCAGCTGTAGGATTTTTGAAAATACTTTCCATATCCTTTGTGTAACTGCCGCTGAGCTTATATTTTGCAACTTTCATGAATGCGAAATCAGCAAAGTAATATTTTAAATAGGCACTGTAAAATTCCATCCAAGTGCCATCCATTGAATAAGGATGATGAATGTAAGCAGGGCCTTGAAAAAACTTTTGTGTGTTTTTAAAATTCAGAAATAATTTATTGTCCAATAGTATTAATACGTGCTTTATGCTGTCGCCATGAGCATCAATTAATTTAAGCTTGTTGTTAATGTTAAAGATGCATTCGCCCGGAACTCCAAATTTAAATGGTCTGCAATTCGGAATATAGTTGCACCAATCGGAAGTTAAAAATGCCAAAGTTTTTGAATTGCCGAAAGTAAAAGAATTGTAATGTTGTTGTGGAGTGTTTTGCAAGTATCTTTCCACTGCTATATAATCATCACTTACCGGAATTAATGCTGTTGATTTTTGTTCGAGCGGTAAAAAGAAACCATAAGGATCGAACACAAAAAAGGAAACTACAATACACACAATTGGCAACGAAAGCAGAAAGAGTTGACGAAATAATTTTTTAAAATTTCCTGTTTCCATTCCTAAAATTGAAAATAAATAAATTGAGCTTTTTCAAACACTCCAAAAAACAAAGTGAAGTATATAAGGAAAAAGTAAAAGGACCATCTTAACACAACATTTTTTTGTTTAAAACTCTCCCAAATCGATTTTTGTTCATCAAGTCTGTCAAACAACATAAGGAATAAAATTCCGGCAATAGCCAGCATAAAATCAAGCTGACTTTGATTCAGATACAAGTATTTTAATCGAGCAAAATTTGTGTTGCTTATTACATCTAAAGTTGATTGAAATAAATTAGAGCCAAGATTTGAAACTATGTAAAATCCATCGCTCATACTTGTAACTCTAAAAAATATCCAGGCAACTGCAGCTAAAATAAATACCCAACTTTGATGAATAAATTTGTGCAGCAATGGATAGTTTAGTAAACCAATGCGTTCAGCAATTTTTTCTTGAGCAGTCTTACTTATAATACCGGTAATTAAATAAATGCTGTGTAAAAATCCCCAAAATACAAAGGTCCAATTAGCCCCATGCCACAAACCGCTTATCATAAAAACAATGAACAAATTGAGGTACCTGCGATTAACTGAAACCCTGTTTCCTCCCAAAGGAATATACAAATAATCGCGAAACCAGGTCGACAAGGATATGTGCCAACGGCTCCAAAATTCAGCTATGTTTTGAGAAAGATACGGACGTTTAAAATTTGTCATTAATTCAAATCCCATCACTCTTGCTGAACCAATGGCTATATCTGAATAGCCCGAAAAATCACAGTAAATTTGAAAGGTAAAAAACACGGTAGCTACTACCAATGAAATTCCTTCATAGAGGTGCGGTTGATCGTAAACCTGATTAACAAAAAGCGATAAGCGGTCGGCTATTACTACTTTTTTAAACATTCCCCAAGCCATTAGTTTAAAACCGGAAACTGCTTTATCGTAGTTAAAATATTTTTTCTCATGAAACTGATGCAATACATTTTGCGGACGCTCAATTGGTCCTGCAACTAGCTGTGGATAAAACATCACATACAAGGCATAAATACCAAAATGTCGTTCCGCTTTTTGATTTCCACGATACACTTCAATGGTATAACTCATAGCTTGAAAAGTATGGAAGGATAATCCAATAGGCAACAGTATTTCGAGATAGGGAATAGGGTTAGTAAGCTGAAAATTTCCGAGTAAATCAGTAATGTTTTGATTAATAAAATTGTAGTATTTAAATACCGCCAACACTCCCACATTTGCAATAATACTCAACGAAAGCAAGAGTTTCTTGTTCTTAGGTGCAGCATTTTCAATCCAAATTCCTGCAAAGTAATCGATCACAATTGTGCCCGCTAAAATTAAAATGTACACGGGTACAAAAAACATATAGAAATAGCAGCTGGCTACCAATAATAAGAACCACCGCATGCGATGAGGTAAACCGAAAAATAACAGGCTTACTATTGGAAAAAATAATAAAAACTCAATGGAGTTAAAAAGCATACGCCAACAACTAATATTTAGGGTATCAGCAAATATCTAAAAAATACTGAATCAAATTAATGTGTTAATTGAAGCTTTTGAAAAGCACCTTCATTTAATTGCACAAAATAGGTTCCTGCAGGATAATTAACTAGGTTCACTTCAATTTGTTTGTTGTTGTTTGCGATAGTTTTAGCAAAATAAATTTCTTGCATTTGAATATTTACTATGCGAACTTTAACGGCATCAGAATACTCAGTAAGTATTGTAATAACTGATTCTCCGGGCTTGTAACTCAACTGAAAAGTAGGAGAGCTAGTTACATTATTTAAACCGTTAGTTGTACCTTGATAATGAAAAACAACAGTATTATTAGAAGCATTGGGGGTTGCTATTGTATCGGATAAAAGATTGTAAAATATATCTGCAGGATTAAATAAATTGGTTACAACAGCAATAGGAGCAGCAGTAAAGGAACTGTCGAATCGCTGGATACTTTGATTGCCCCAACTTGAGACATAAAATTTTCCTCCTTTTCCTTTACAAATTCCATCGCAGTTTGACAAGCTAGTTGTGGTAAGAATACTAATAGAAGAGTCTTGTAGACTAACTTTTTTAATCGACGCATTTGAACCCCAATTACACACCACTAATCGTGGCGAAATTCCGTCGTAAGCATCGTAACATATACCATTGGGAGTGTTGGTGGTGTTTGCAACAAATACATTAAAATTGCGAGTGGTAGAATTTAATCGGTATATTTTTTTTGCTGAAAAATCGGTTACATAAAGGTTCCCGAAAGGATCATGAGTAATTCCATTTAAAAATCCACTGCCCATAGTTTTCGAATAAACAACACTGCCATTGCTGAGTAACAAGGCTGTAATTTTTGTTCCATTGCAGCAATACAAAGTATCACCCACAATTTCAATGCCGTGAGGACCACTTCCTGTAAGTGTTGCGAATACAGTTTTTACACCATTTTTTAACGCAATAATTTGATGTGAACCTGTGTTTGAAATTAAATAGCGTTGTTGTGCATAATCGTATTCAACACTTTCGGGACCACTGTAATTTTGAGCTACTGATTGTTTATACAGCATACTAATAAGTAGTATTGTAACAAGAATTCTCATAGATTTATTCATAAAAAAAAGGCCGGACAATCGCCCGGCTTTGAATTGATTAATTTTAGGCTTTAGCTAGTTTTTCAGGTGATTCGGCAAAAAATTTGCGTTCATTTAAATAGTAAAAATTTCCTTTTGCAAGTACATGAACTACTAAGTTTTCAATTGAAAGCGGTGTACCTTGTTCAGCATCTGCAATATTGGAATGACGTATATTGTGACCATCAAAAATAAGTACCAAACCTGAACCAATAGCTTCCATTTTATTTCCTTCTTTTACCAGTACTCCAGTATCTTCACCAAGGCCAATACCAATGCATCCGGGATTGCCTGCAACTGCTTCGGCGAGGCGACCAAAACGACCACGTTTTACAAAGTGAGAATCAATGATTACATCCTTTAAAAATGCTAAGCCGGTAGTAATTTTTACCTCCCCTTTGCGCATGGCTTCTGTGCTGCTACCTTGATAAATCATGGTATTGCTCATAGCCATAGCTCCTGCGCTGGTTCCGGCAATCACAAAATCTTCGTGCATGTATCGGTCGATGATAACTTTTAAAAAATCGGTACCACCGAATATCATGCTTAAACGCATTTGATTACCGCCGGTAAACATTACCCCATCAGCTTTTTTAATTCGCTCAATGTATTCGGGTAGCAATGCGTCTTCACGTTTACGAATGTGCATTACACCTACATTGCTGCAACCAAGTTTTCCAAAGGCATCAATGTAATTTTCGCCAACTTCAATAGGAATCATCGACGCTGTAGTAATAACTTCAACAAGCGAATCTTTGCCTTTCATTTCTGAAAGAATTCGTTTTAAAATTCCTTCTTCAAAAAAATTAAGTTTTTCTTTTGGAGTAAAATTAGGCTCCGCATCTGTTCCTTTGTCTTCATTCCCCCCCACCGAAATTAATTTTCCTTTTGGAACTTCCATGAATTTTATTTTTTGGTTAGCTCACAAAATTATGCTTTTAAACCCTGTTCAGGGTGATACACAGAATAAAAATTCAACAGGTTGCTAACAATGTTTTGTTCACTTCAACACATTATAAAACCTACAATTTAATAAGCTTATAGCTGTAGATACCTTGTTTTATAATATAAACTCCTGCTCCCAATTGTTCAATATTCAATAGCATGGTCTCTGCTTGGGGAATAACTATTTGCAGCAGTCGACCATCGCTACCATAAATTTTTATTGTTGAGTCTGTTCCAGAAAAATAATTAGATGTAAAATAAGTATAGCTTTTGGCAGGATTGGGATACAGTTTAAATTGTTCCCTATTCAAATTGTTAGTAATGCCTGTTGATGTATTAAAAAGTTGTTGGTAGTTCTGTGCAAATTCATATTGCGAACCACATGTGCTTACAGCATCCCAATTGATAGACCAGGTCATCAAACCGCGCAAATTTATATATCCCGATGTTTGTACAAGTGTATAGTTGCCCGGTTTAGGACCTATTCCCAACAAATACTTCATGGCATTTTTAACTGTGGTAGTATCTGAGAAGCCACCTCCTGCAGCTGATGTACAAGCGGGCAAACCTACTGCAATTTTGGAAGCAGGAAATCCTTGAAAAAAACCACCACCAGTGTTGAAGCCTTGTATTACAGCCTCTGTCATCGCTACAATAAAATCGCTGCTACCTTGTGTGTAAATTTGTCCATCAATACCGAACATAGAACCGCTGTTGTATAATTGAACCTGTAAAATATCTATCGAATCGCGCAAGGCATGAACTATGGGAAGGTAGCCACCCCATATTCCGCCAAAGGCTGATTGTCCTCCTTGTATATAGGCAGTTTCGGGAGCCATGGTCAGCCATAATTTAGTGTTATGATTGAGCCTGTAATTGCTCATAATTTGTTGAATGGCATCAATCAAATTTAGCTGTGCAACATTTGTTGGTGCAGCAATAGTGCCTCCGAGTGCTAAAATTGAATTTCCATTTTCAATATCTATATCAATACCATCAAATCCATAAGTATTAATTAATGAAGTTAGTGAGCTTACAAAAGCATTCTTATTCAAGGTACTGGTTAAATCAATACTAGTAGTTGCACCTCCAATGCTTAGCAGTACTTTTTTTCCAAGCGATTGCAGGGTTTGAATTTGGGTAATAAACTGCGCCTGTGTTATGCCATCCGGAACAAAAGTCATGGTCATGTCGCTTGGTGAAGTTGGCACCGCAAAGGCAACCTCAATAATTGTATAGCGTGAATCAATCTGGGTTAATGGAATATAGGGTGCATTTATGTCATTCCAATTGTGCCAATATCCTATAAGATCAGCCGAAAACAAAGGCTGAGCGCAGAATAAATAAAGAGTTAGGAACAGTGAGAAAACTATTTTTTTCATTGACGTGTAATTTTATAATCCAAATGTAGTCGCAAATTTTATAACGATAGTTTGCTGCTCAAGTACATTTAGTGTTGGTTTTGCATCTAATGGATGCGTATTAAATAAGGAATTGTATACTATAAATAAATCGGTGCCTTCTTTCGGATTATAGCGAATGCGCAAATTTCCGCCAAACGAATCGCTGATGTCATCATATTGAGCCAATAGTTTAACCGAAAACTTACTCGAGGCACTAACCACAATATTCGCAGCGAGCAAATTGCTTTTAAAAAGTGAATTACCATTATCCGAAAATCCGGTTGGGAATTTTATTTCATTAAATTCATAATTCGCGCCAACACGTAAGTAACGATTTATAAAATAGCTAAAATCGGGAGCAGCCTTAAAGCGCAGACCTCCATAAAAATCGCCTACTTGTGTAGCGAAACCTAAGGTGTAATTTTTGGAAATATCATAGGTAAAACTTCCTTCTCCTGAATACATTTTATAGTATCCTTTGGGAGCCGAAATGTGTTCATTTAAAGTAAATGGTTCAAACAAACGGTCTTCTTTATATTCAATAAGTGTAAGGTCAAGAGTAGAACCTTTTTTCCAATCGAGTCCAAATTCTAGTCGGGCTACTTTGGTTTCAGTAAGCTTAGTATCCGTTTTCCACCTGTAATCTAGTGTAGTATTTACTCTCCAAAAATTTAATGGGATGTTGCGTTTGAATTGAATTTTTTTTCCATTTGATATCGATACAAAACCAAATTCTCTTTCCGGGTTAAAGCCCATTTCAGGATTAAAATTTTTGCCGGCTAATTCAAAATCAAAGGCATGCGTATAACCTACTCCGGCATTCTTAAAAGCAAAGATGTTGTAAAATCCATTGTCATGAAATGCCGATTTAACAGTTGAATCATACGTAGTAGCAATACCAAATCCAGCTAACCACTTATCATTGAAAAAATGAACCAAGTCAACACCAATACTTTGATTGTGCGCCTTACTGTTGTCGAGGGTAACTTTATTGGTGACTATTCCGCCCCAAAAGCTTCCTTTGGTATCGTAGTATTTTCGCAATCGTGCAACACTAAAATTTTTTGCTTGTATATTTTTTTCTTTCACTTCGGCGGTCTGCATATTCAATGCTCCAACTGTCCAGTTGTTGTATTTTCCTGTTATTCGTATTCCTCCCAATATGGGCACTACAGTTCTGTTTTCGAGTCCGATATTCCTCGAATTAAACAACTGTGTAGCTTGTCCAACCTGATAACCAAGATAGCCTTTCGATTCAAGAAAAAAGTTCCGCTTCTCCGGTAAGTTAATGGCATATTTTGTAAAGTTAATGATTCGATTGTCTACTTCTGCTTGAGCAAAATCAGTATTCACAGTAAGATTTAAGGTGAAATTTTTTGAAATTCCATACTTAATATCCGCGCCTAAATTGCTAAGTATTTTGTCGATTGTTTCATCCTTTACAAAATGTTTACGCGTAAAAAAAGTGGAACTGTATTCATAGCCGCTACTTGTGTTGTTTAACTTACTTTGTTGTTCAAAATTGCCAATAATATAGGGAGTCACATAAATAGGTTTTTTGGTTTTTAAATTAGCAAATTCAAGCTCCGCAGCTTGACTCACATTGTTCCATTTATTTTGTAATGATGAGTCGCAACGAGGATAGGTAATTAATTCATTTTTACGTTTTATAAGCCGGGCCAATCTAAAGCCCATGATGGTATTTTCTTTTTGTTCGAAGCGAAGCGATGAAAATGGAATTCTAAATTCAGCAGTGTATCCATTGCTGTCAACAACGGTTGCTACATCCCAAAAATTATTATAATCGTCATTCATTGAAGAACCATTGCTCGATATTTCAGAATCAAATCGAGCACTCAAAGTATTTGTAACAAATAAAACAGAAGTGTTTTTATCATTGTAGGTGTCCAACTGAACCGAAATACCATCGTCTCTTCCCAATTCAAAATCTCGGTCCATTAGCAAGCGAATCATTTTGTTGGCCGTACTATCGTAACAGTGAAAACCCACGCATAAATAGGCATTGTTGTAAAGTAATTTTACTTCCGTTTTTTCGGTAGGGTTGGCTCCCGGAAAAGGTGAAGATTGCATAAAATCAGATAAGGGTTCTATTTGATTCCATTCGGGTTCCGTTAATCTTCCATCCAATTTAATATCCGTTTCAATTCGTAAGGGGTGATACCTTTCTTGAGCTTCGCAATAAGAGTAAAAAACACATGTAAATAGTAGCAAAATTCTTCTTATCAAACCCATACTTCAAAAAATAAAGCCATTATTATAGTAAGTTTAGTTGTTGACTAGTTGGTGCGCCGCAGTATTTAGTAATATATTTCCCAAAATTGAATAGCATTTCAAAAGTACAAAAATAGTGTTAGGAAGGAAGCTATGATTCAACTTTTCTAGTTCTATCTTAATTCACGAAGGCAATTGCTAGCGCATTCAACTAATTTGATGAATATTGTTTTAGCATTCAATCTTTTTTTTATGTTTGTATACAACGAAAAATAAATCGTAATTAAATATTTAAGCGTTTTTTTTATAACCTAGAAAAATCGCTTAACCTAAAAAAATTCAGCTATGAGAATTAATGAAATTAATGCAATGCGTGGCCCCAATTACTGGAGCATCTGGCGACACAAATTGATTGTGATGAAACTCGATCTTGAAGACCTGGAAGAAAAGCCAACCAATGTTATTCCTGGATTTGGAGAGCGGCTCGAAAAAATGTTTCCAACTATGTTTTCGCATCGCTGCTCTGAAACTTTTGAAGGTGGATTTTTTTACCGCGTGAAAGAAGGAACTTGGATGGGGCATGTGATTGAACACATTGCGCTCGAAATTCAAACCCTTGCAGGGATGGATACCGGTTTCGGAAGAACACGAACAACAGGCGAAAAGGGAAAGTACCATGTGGTGTTTTCATACATGGAAGAAAAAGTTGGTATTTATGCAGCTAAAGCAGCAGTGCGCATTGCACAAGCATTGGTAAATGGTGAAGAATACGATTTAGAAGACGATTTGCAAAACATGCGCGAAATTCGTGAAGATGAACGATTAGGCCCAAGTACCGGATCTATTGTTGACGAAGCCGTGAGTCGCGGTATTCCATACATGCGCCTAAACAAGCACTCGTTGGTAATGCTTGGACACGGTGTAAATCAAACTCGCATTCAGGCAACTGTTAGTAGCACTACCAGTAACATTGCTGTGGAGATAGCTTGTGATAAGGAAGAAACTAAAAATTTGCTCGATGCTGCTTCTATTCCAATTCCTCGCGGTCGAATAATTTACGATGAAGAAGAATTAGAAAGTGCTGTAAAGAGTATTGGCTATCCCATTGTTTTGAAACCGGTAAATGGAAATCATGGAAGAGGTATAACTACCAATGTGCGAAATTGGGACGATGCCATTGTTGCAATGATTGCAGCGAAAAAAATTTCGCGTGCGGTGATTTGTGAAAAATTTGTAACCGGATTTGATTACCGTTTACTAGTGATTAATTACAAACTTATTGCAGCTGCAAAACGCACTCCGGCTGCTATTACTGGCGATGGTGTGCATACAGTAAAAGAACTAATTGATTCTGTAAACAGCGATCCTCGCCGAGGATACGGTCACGAAAAAGTGTTGACTGCGATTAAAGTTGACGATATGACCATGCAGCTATTGCACGAGAAAAATTTGTCGCTCGAATCGGTTGTTCCTAAAGACGAAATTCTGTATTTAAAAACTACAGCCAACTTGAGTACCGGTGGTACCGCTACCGATATTACAGATTTGGTGCATCCATACAATGTCTTTATGGCCGAGCGGATTGCGCGCATTATTGGTTTGGATATTTGTGGTATCGATATTATGGCTCCGGATTTAACAACCCCATTGAACGAAAATGGTGGAGCAGTTTTGGAAGTAAATGCAGGTCCCGGATTTAGAATGCACATTGCACCAACCGAAGGATTAGCAAGAAACGTAGCCGAACCGGTGGTAGATATGCTATACCCTCCAGGAAAATCGTCGCGTATTCCAATAATTGCTGTTACAGGTACAAATGGAAAAACAACTACTACTCGACTAATAGCTCACATGGTTAAAACGATGGGCTACAAAGTAGGTTTTACTACTACTGATGGAATTTACATACAAAACCGCATGCTCGAAAGGGGCGATTGTACAGGACCAAAAAGTGCCGAATTTGTACTTCGCGACCCAACAGTTGATTTTGCAGTACTTGAATGTGCTCGTGGGGGAATTCTACGTGCCGGACTTGGTTTTCATAATTGCGATATTGGTATTGTAACGAATATAGCCGAAGATCACTTGGGTTTAAAAGACATTAACACGATTGAAGATATGGCCCGTGTTAAGGCTGTAGTTCCAGAAAGTGTACTTCCGGAAGGTTACGCTATTTTGAATGCTGACGACGATTTGGTATTTAATATGTCGAAAAGTTTAGAATGTAAAATTTGCTTGTTTAGTTTGGATGCAACAAATCCGCGCATTCTGAAACACTGTGAAGATGGTGGATTAGCTGCTGTTGTTGAAGATGGATACATTACAATTTGTAAAGGCACTTGGAAAATAAGGGTTGATAAAGTGGTAAACATTCCGCTTACCTTTTCAGGAAAAGCAATTTTTATGATTCAAAATATTTTACCGGCAGTTTTAGCAGGATTTGTGCGTAATTTTAAAATTGAAGATATGCGCATAGCTCTGGAAACATTTATTCCTTCGCCTACTCAAACTCCGGGTCGTATGAATTTGTTCCAATTCAAGAACTTCCAGGTAATGGTCGATTACGCACACAACTCCGCCGGATTTGCGGCTATTGGTAAATTCCTCGAAAAAATTACTGCCAAGCCCAAAGTGGGAATTATTGCCGGTGTAGGTGATAGAAGAGATTCAGACATTATAAGCTTAGGTAAATTAGCTGCAAATATGTTTGATGAAATTATTATTCGTCAGGATAAAAATTTACGTGGTCGCACCGATCAAGAGATCATCGACTTTATGTTGCAAGGTGTGCATTCGGTTGATAAGAATAAAAAAGTAAAAGTGATTCCAACCGAATCGGAAGCAATTGCATTTGCAATTAAAAATGCCAAAAAGGGTTCCTTTATTACTATTTGTAGTGATGTGGTTCCAGATGCGCTTGATGCCATTATGAAATTTAAAGAAGAAGAAGATCATTTTGAAATTTCAAAGGAAGATATTCCAAATTTGAAATAACCTGAAAAAGAAGCCCTGCTTGAAACAGGGCTTTTTTTTTACACCACCTGTAACTTTTGTTTTACTACCTGCGTCATACTCCCAAACCAACAAATATTTTATTTATGCAGAACAAATTATTACTATTCTTTAAAAAATCACTGGTATTACTAAGTTCAATCCTGTATTTAAACATAGGCATTGCCCAAGAACTAACTCAACAAGAGTTTTCATCTGTGCGTGTTTCAGGAGCAGTGCAAGTAACCATCCAACAAGGTGAATCATCTTTAGTAAAAGTAGAAGGCAATTCAGATGATACTTCTAAAATAAAAACCAAAATTGAAAACGGAATTTTATCGATTCAAAGTAAAGGCAATGGAAAATTTTCTGAAAAGGCAAAAGTATCTGTTACAGTTAAAAAATTGGAGAGTCTTATCCTTAGCGGCGCATCGGAAGTAAATTCATCGGGCGAGTTAATCCAAGATAAAATCAACATCGAATCTTCTGGAGCGGGAGATGCTCATTTAGTAGTGAAATCAAATCAAATTAAAGTAGAAGTTAGTGGCGCAGGAAATTTACATCTTAGTGGTACAACCGGTTTGTTGCAATCAAAAGTTTCAGGTGCCGGTGAGTTAAAAGCATATGCACTTAGCTCCGATAGTGTAATTGCGAATGTTTCAGGATCAGGAACTGCAAAAGTAAATGCGATTAAATCCATCTCAGCAAGTGTTTCAGGAGCAGGTAGTGTTATTTATAAAGGCGAACCTACCGACCGAAATGTTGAAATTAGCGGTGCAGGTTCTGTACGTCAGGCACGAGGTGAGAACGAAATTGAAATTAATGAAAGTTTAAAAATTGACCGCAGAGATGGTGATACAACACGCTTTAAATTGGGCGATCGTCGCATCATGATTTTTGGAGATGAAGATGGAAAGGATACAGTGATGAAACGGGATGAGGTAAAAAGTATTTGGTCGGGAATCGAAGTAGGAGTGAATGGATACCTTACTCCCGGTGGTTCTTCCGACTTTCCAAAGAAGTATAATTTTTTAGAATTGAATTACAAAAAGTCCTTGTGTATCAATTTAAATGTATGGGAAAAAAATATTAAACTTTATAAGAATTATGTTGCTTTAACCACAGGCGCCGGATTGGAATTTAACCGTTATTTTTTCGACAATAATTCAACGCTGCAAGATCTCAACGATACTGTTTCGGCTTATGTGAGTGGACTCGATTTTTCTAAAAATTGCTTAAAAGCAAGTTATGTTACAGTTCCCTTATTGCTCGAATTAAATAGTAATAAAGTGGCTAAGAAATCATTTCACCTGGCAGCAGGTATAGTTGGAGCTTACAATTTAACCACGAAACTAAAACAAGTGTATGAGCTAAATAATAAAGAGTACAAAAACAAGGTAAAAAGTGACTTTAACCTGAATCCTTTTAAAATTGCTGCAACCGTGCGTTTGGGATACGGTCGTTTTAATGTGTTTGCTACCTATGGTTTAACTCCATTTTTCCAAAAAAAGGCTTCAGCGCCCGATTTAAAAGCATTTGCAGTAGGTATAACCTTGCTGCATTTTGATTAGTTGTTGAGTAGTTTTTTTAGTACAGATGTTCTGTTGTTTCATGTTACAACAGAACATTTTGTTTTTAGGGATTTTCCCGCCTTCTAAAATTCCTGTATAAACGGCTTATTTTCCAATTCAGCAGAAATTATTTCAGAATGAATAAAATGGGTTTAACTTTGTTGCTTATCATGAAAATATAAGCAGCTTTAACCATGCAAGACAAACTCGATTATTTAAATCAGCAAATTGAAACTGCCCATTTAGGCGGTGGACAAAAACGCATTGATTCGCAACATAAAAAGGGAAAATTAACTGCCCGCGAACGGTTACATTTTTTACTCGACGAAGGTTCATTTGAAGAGATTGGAATGTTTGTAACGCATCGTTCTTCTGAGTTTGGACTCGAACGTGAGAAATATCTGGGCGATGGTGTGATTACCGGTTTTGGAACTATATCAGGCCGTTTAGTCTATGTTTTTTCACAGGATTTTACAGTTTTTGGAGGCTCGCTTTCTGAAACTCATGCCGAAAAAATTTGCCGAATCATGGATTTAGCAATGCAAAATGGTGCTCCGGTTATTGGTCTCAATGATAGCGGTGGTGCGCGTATTCAGGAAGGTGTAGTATCCTTAGGTGGATATGCCGATATTTTTTACCGCAATGTTCGTGCTTCAGGCGTTATACCACAATTGTCGGCTATTATGGGCCCTTGTGCAGGTGGTGCTGTTTATTCACCGGCAATTACCGATTTTATTATGATGGTTGAGAATACCTCCTATATGTTTGTTACCGGTCCTAACGTAGTAAAAACGGTTACGCACGAAGAAGTGAGTTCAGAAGAATTAGGCGGCGCCTCAACACACAGTTCTAAATCAGGAGTTACACATTTTGCCTGTGCCAACGAGATTGAATGTATTAATAATATCAAAGCCTTATTGTCGTATATACCTCAAAACTGTGAAGATAGCGCACCTTCAGTTCCATATGAAGCCGGCAATGAAATTCGACCGGTTTTAAATTCATTGGTTCCGGCCAATCCCAATCAACCTTACGATATACGTGAAGTCATTGATGGTGTGATTGACGAAGGCAGTTTTTTGGAAGTTCATAAAAATTTTGCCGAAAACATTGTGGTTGGTTTTGCACGACTAGCAGGTAAAAGCATTGGAATTATTGCAAACCAACCGGCATTTTTAGCTGGAGTATTAGATATAAATAGTTCTACTAAAGCTGCTCGTTTTGTGCGTTTTTGCGATGCATTTAATGTTCCACTTTTGGTATTTGAAGATGTACCCGGATTTTTACCTGGAACCGATCAAGAATGGAACGGCATAATAACCAATGGCGCAAAATTGTTGTATGCATTTAGCGAAGCTACAGTTCCACGAATTACTGTAATTACTCGAAAGGCTTACGGAGGTGCTTACGATGTTATGAACAGTAAACACATTGGCGCAGATATGAATTATGCTTGGCCAAGTGCTGAAATTGCTGTGATGGGAGCAAAAGGTGCAGCAGAAATTATTTTTAAAGCAGAAATTTCCGCTGCAAAAGATCCGGCTGCAAAATTAAAGGAAAAGGAAATTGAATACATAGAGCATTTTGCAAACCCTTATCGTGCCGCTGAAAGAGGATATGTGGATGAAGTAATTAAACCCGAAGTAACACGCGAAAAATTAATTAAGGCTTTTAAAATGCTCGAA
>Ga0075163_10004171_pt1 | contig 19373 bp, 10 predicted proteins | sample JI1023141ADNA_FD_71478 | JGI IMG/M metagenome (GOLD analysis project Ga0075163, IMG submission 71478) | Wastewater effluent complex algal communities from Wisconsin, to seasonally profile nutrient transformation and Carbon sequestration -... | ecosystem: Engineered > WWTP > Effluent > Algae...
CGAAGTTCGAGCGCGCGCCGCGATCGTGCGGGAAGTTCGGCGAGGCAGCGCCGCAGCGCGCGCAGTTGGGTGTCGCCGTCGTCGGGGCCGGCCACCTCGACCCACTGCGCGTGCAGCACGTCGAGGTCGGGCACTTCGCGGCGCGCCGTGCGCAGGTGCCTACGAAATCGATTGCGCGCGGTCGTGAGCAGCCAGGGCATCGGTGCCGCCGCCGCCGGGAACTCGCGCAGCGCGGCGAGCAGCGCGTCCTGCGTGAAGTCGGCCGCGAGATCCGCCGGGCAGCCGAGAAAGCGCAGGTAGCGCCATAGCCGCGCCCGCGCCTGTTCGTGCCAGGAAGTGGCACTCGCCGTCGTGGGATCCGTGGACGAGGTCAACACACGAGGAGGATGCCCGGGAACGGCATCCGGGGGCGTCGCGCGCACGAAAATCTGCGACGACGGGGGCGTGGTGGGCAGAAACCGCACCACGCCCGCAGGCCGCCGGCGAACCGGCGGCCTTGCAAACTAGAACCCGACGACCATCGCCACGCCGTTCGACGTGATCAGGCCAAGGTTGTTGGCGCCGATCGCGAGGGCGTAGGTCTGCGCGTTGAGCGGCAGGCCGGCGAAGCTCGGGCTGTTCGGGATATTCATCGCGAAGGTCGACTGGCCACCGACTGGCAGCACGACGATCGTCGATTCGAGGCCCGTGAACTGGAAGCAACCGGCCATGCCGACCGACGTGAGGTCGATGCCGGGGTTGTGCATGACCAGACTCATCGCGTGGATGCCGAGCACCGACGACGCGGCGTAGTTGGTCGTCGTCATTGTCATCACCGAGCCGATCTGTGGCAGCGTGCCGGTCTCCGAGAGCGGCTGCAGGTTGTCGCGGCTGATGCGGAACTTCGCCGGCAGGGAGGCCGTGATGTCCATGCTGCCGAGGTCGTCACTCGGGCCAGCGCTGGCGCCGCCCGCCAGGGACTGGTTGCCGACGTTCGTCGTGCTGCCCTGCGAATCGACCGATTGGATGGCGCAGGTGACGTTGCCCGTCGCCGTGTCGAACTGCAGCTGCCAACGGCTGCCACCGGTGGTGCGGCCATAGCTGAAGACACCGTCCCACGTGACGTAGGCGATGGCGCCGATCTGCTGGAACTTGACCGAGCCACTGCCGGCGGCGGCCGGGTTGTAGTCGTGCCACATGCCAAAGCGCGGGGCAACCGAGCTGAGCCAACCGGCGGCCGACGGGGCGTACCCCGTGCCGTTGCCGGTCGCGACCGAGACGAAGCCGTTTGAGCAGACGGTCAAGGTCGACGTCGTGCCACCGAAGTACGGGAACGAACCGGACAGGTTAACCGTCACTTCCGAGTCATCGGTGAGCGAGAGGGCCGTTGCACTGCCGTTGGGGGCCACGAAGCTGCCGCCCGTCTGGGCGATGTAGTAGTCACCGGACTTCACGAGACGCAGGTTCGTGCCGGCGAGGTCGTTGGCTGCGGCCGTGCCGAACAGCTCGTAGAACGCCTTCGAGGTGTGGTAGCAACCGGCGCCGAACGGCGTCGAAGAGGCCAGCACACCGCCGCCGGGGCCGCTCACGTTGAGGCTGAACGAACCCATCGCACCGTTGTAGCCACCGACGCGGATCAGGTAGGCGCCTGGCGTGACCGCGGTCGAGACCAACGACTGCAAGCTGCAGTTGTCGTCATTGCAGCCGAGGCTGTTCAACGCACCGCAACCACCCGAGAAGATCTGGATCTGGGTGTCGAATCCGGCCTGGCCGCAGGTGTCGACCGTCAGCGTGCCGCTGCCGTTCGTCACGTACTGGAACCAGACGTCGTTCTGGCCGAGGCCGCACGGCCACGAAGGTGACGAGGTCGTCGCGTTGGCGTTGGTGTACGGGCCGTTGAGGCCGTTCACGAGGCTGATCGCGGCGACGCATTCGTTGTTGGCGGGCGGCTGCGGGCCACCACCGCCGGGGTACGGCAGGTTCTTCTGGTTGCAGGCCCAGATCAGTTCCGTCGAGTGCGGCGTGCCGTTGGCGAGGTTGCCGTCGTTGTCGTCGGCGATGAAGACTTCGGTCACCGCGCTCGGTTGGTCCGAGGCGTCGGCGACGATCGTGCCGATCACGATGTCGTTGGTGAGCGCGATGGCGGCGCTACGGTTGCCGAGCGTGATCGCGAGGTGGTCGCGCAACTGCCACGCAAAGCCCATCCAGACTTCACCAGCGGCGTGTACTTCCGTAGGAGGCGGGTACATCGTCGTGTTGTTGCCATCGCGGATGCCGACGCCCGCGGTCTGGAAACCGCTGCCGAGGATCGGGTTGTCGACGATGTAGAGCGCGAGGGTGTCACCCCAGCCTTCGCTGAGGCCCTGGATCTGCGAGATGCCGCCGTAGCGGTCGTCGAGGCCGTGGCCCCATTCGTGCGATACGACCGTCGAGAAGGCCGTGTTCGCGCAGCCGCCGCCGGCTGCGTAGAAGTTCATCGTGTTGCCCGTGTAGTAGGCGTTGCAGGTCGACGCGATGTTCACCGTGGGTACAATTGCGCTGGCCGTGTTGAGTTCGGCGGAGTTGCCGAGGATCGCGCGGCAGAACTCGTTCGTGCGGTCGGTCCACCACGACGTCGTCGTGTGTGCAGCCTGCGCTGTCGAGGCACCCGCCGTCAGCAGCTGGATCGTCGCCGGAACACCGGGGCTGACGTTGAACGAGCCGCTCGGCGCGCTCGAACCCGCCATCGTCGCGTGGTGGCGTCCGTTGAGGCTGCTCACCGAGATCGAGACCGCGGCCGCGATGTTGATCGTGAACTGGCCGTTGTTGTCCGTCGTCACCGTGCCGATACCCGGCACGTTGAGTTCGAGGCCGGGCATCGGCACGTTGACGAGCGCGCTGAACGCGTCGTTGCCGGTGCGGGTCCAGCCCATGACCGTGACCGTCGTGTTGACGGGCGCGAGCGGCAGCGCCGCTTCTTCGCCAGCCTTGCTCGTGTGGTCCTTCGTGCAGCCAGGGAAACCGCACTCGTGCTTGTCACTCGTGTAGTGCAGCGTGGCGCCCGTCTGCGCATCGATGTAGTAGCGGCCGATGGGGCCCTCTCCGTCGCGGTTGACGTTGCTGACCGATACTTCCCAGGCGAGGTAGACGGTCGCGAGCTCGGTGGCGTTGATGTCGCCCCAGATCACGAGGCGCGGAGCAATCTGAGCCCCAGGCTGCGAGACGCCGGTGGGCTGCTGGCCGAGAGCCTGCCATGCGCAGGCAGTGGCGACTTCGGGCGTGAGGCGCGGCCCCGTGTCGAAGTCGGCCGGGATCTGCCAGGCCTGACTGCCAAACATCGGCACGCGGCCGACCATGTGCACGCGCACGTCGGCGCGGCCACCGATGACGGGCAGGCCGCGGAAGAACTGGTCATAGACCAGCGTCCACGTGCGCCCCATGCGGGAGCCGATCACCTCGCGGAACTCGGACGTGCCGAGGCCGAGCAGTTCGTTCTGGTCCTGCAGGAGCATCTGGGCGTGACGGCGAGCTTCGTCGAGCGAGTTCTCGCGCCAGTCGGCGAGCGGAATACCGCTGCCCCAGATCGCGCGCGGCGTCCCGGTGGCGGCGCACCACTGCGGCGTCCATTCGCCACGGTGCTCAGCCAGGAAGTGCTGCCAGCCTGGGCTGGAGAGGAAGGTGGTGGGCACCGCGGCCTGCGAAGGAGCGAGCACGCTCATCGCGCTCGGCGCGGAGGCCGGCTTTTGCGCCGACAGGGAAAGGCCCAGCGTGGCGCAGGCCACCAGGGACAGAGAGAGGCGGGTTTGCATGGAGGAGTTGGAAACGTACGACGAGACGAGTCGAAGAACGGCGAGGCTCTTGCTTTTGTGGCATCGCGTCAACGCTGCGGAGTCGATAGTTGCTGCGCGATGGCAAGTGTTCTGCGGACGGTTTCGCGGCTTCCAGGGTTCCGTGGAATTGCACTTCCTCGAAGGAGCGACGGTGGTCGCCAGCGGCGGAGCGCTACGCTTCGCCGCTGATTGAGCGATGTCATTGACCCCACCAATGTGCCGGCCGTCCGATTGCCTGGCTTCACGACGGTCGGCTACGCATTTGCGGAAACTGGCATCAACCTCGTCGAGACGGTCCTGCGGATCTACCTGCTGATCTACTACACCGACGTCGTCGGTCTCCATGCGGGACTCGCGGGGCTGGCCGTCGGCATCGGGCTCGTGTGGGACGCGGTGACCGACCCGATCATGGGCGCGATCAGCGACCGCACGCGCGATCGCTTTGGCGGGCGGCGCGGTTATCTGCCGCCAGGCGGGGTGTTGCTGGCCGTGGGGCTTCTCGGCGTGTTCTGGCCACCCGAACTCGCCAGCCAGGCCGCGAAGTTCGCGTGGCTGCTGGGCTCGTTCTGCTTCCTCAATACTGGCATGACGGTGCTCAGCGTGCCGTACATGGCGATGGCTGGTGAACTGACGCAGCTGCCGCACGAACGTGCCGTGCTGTTTGGTTGGCGGTTTGCCTTCATGAACCTCGGGGCACTGCTCGCGGCGTCGCTGCCGGCGCTGTTCCTGGCGCCCGGCGTTGCCAATGCCGCGACGATGCGCCCGGTGGCCGTTTGCGGCGCGGTCCTCGTGGTGGTGGCGACCTTGGTCAGCTGGCTGGCCACGGCTGGCGTGCCGTGCCAAGGCCCGCCGTCGCGCGCGATTGCGTGGTCGCAGGCTTTTGCCGCCCCACTGCGCAATGCAGCGTTTCGCCCGTTGTTGCTCGCCTACGTGACCGCCACGGTCGGCATCGGGCTCAATTCGGCCACGGTGCTCTACTACTACCAATACCGCCTGCACCTGACCGAGGCGCAGGTGCAGTCGATCCTCGTCGTGTTCCTGGTCGTGTTCACGCTGTCGATCCTCGTGTGGGTTCACCTCGCCAGGAAGCATGGTCGTCGTCTGCCCATGGCGATCGGCGCGAGCCTGCTCGGGGTTGGCACTGCCGTCCTCTACACGCTGGCTGGGCCGGGAAGCTATTGGTTGGTGTTGCTCGTTGGTGGTGTGGTCCTCGGTGGCCTGGTCGGCTGCATCGTGCTCATCGATACGCAGCTCACTTTCGTCATCGACCACGATCTCGTGCACAACCGCGAACCACGCGCCGGGCAGTTTTTTGGCGTGTGGCGTTTTGCGTCCAAACTCGCCCGCGCCGCTGCCATCGGGGCTGCCGGCCTCGTGCTCGATCTGGCCGGCTTCGTGCCCAACGCAGTGCAATCAGCAGGGGTTGAGCAGGCGCTCTGGTGGCTCTTCGGGCCGGGGGTCGGGGCGTGCTTCCTGCTCGCCGGCATCGTCATTGCCAACTACCGCTTCGAGGAACAGAAGCAGGCGCAGGTGCAGCGCATCCTGGCCAGGCGCCAACGACGCGCGTTGGCATCGACGACCTGATCAGTCTTCTTCTTCGTCGTCGTCCGGCGCGCACGGCATGCCGCCCTTCGAACGCACACCAGCATCCTTCGCGTGCACATACGTCGGATCGCCGCGCCGGCCACGGCCGCCGCGCGCTTCGTCGCGGCGATTCTGCATGGCGACCTTCGGCGGATTGCTCGGAATCAGGCACTGTGGCCCTTCGCCGATGAGGTCCTTGCGATTGGCCTCGAGCAGTGCCTTGCGCACGAAAAACCAGTTCTCGGGTTTGAAGTACTGCATGAGCGCGCGCTGCACCTCGCGATCCTTGAGCTTCTTCACCGTCTCGACGGGCTGCATCGTCATCGGGTCCAGCCCCGTCCAGTACATGCACGTCGCGATGTCCATCGGCGCTGGAATGAAGTCCTGCACCTGCCGCGGGCGATAGCCGCGCTGCTTCAAGAACACGGCGAGCTCGATCATCTCCAACACGCCCGAACCTGGGTGCGAGGCGATGAAGTACGGGATCAGGTACTGCTCCTTGCCGGCGCGTTCACTCGCCGCCGCGAACTTGCGCGCAAAATCGTCAAACGTCGACGTCGCCGGCTTCTTCATGAGCCCGAGCACCTTCTCGCTCGTGTGCTCCGGAGCCACCTTGAGTTGTCCGCCGACGTGATGGCGGGCCATGTCTTCGAGGTATTCATCGTCGAAGCGCGCGAGGTCCATGCGGATGCCGCTCGCGACGCGCACCGAGGTCACACCAGGGGTCTCGCGCACCTTCTTCAACAACTGCTTGGTCGGCCCATGGTCCTTGCCAAGCAACTTGCACACGGTTGGATGAATGCACGACAGGCGTCGGCACTTCGCTTCGACTTCGGGGCGCGAACACCGCATCTGGTACATGTTCGCAGTCGGTCCACCGACGTCGCTGATGGCGCCCTTGAAATCGGGATCCGCGGCCATCTGGCGCACTTCCTTCAGGATCGACTTCTGGCTGCGGCTCTGGATCGCGCGGCCCTGATGCATCGTGATCGAGCAGAACGTGCAGCCACCAAAACACCCGCGCATCGTGGTGACCGAGTCCTTGATCATCGTGTGCGCAGGAATCGGTTCCTTGTAGCGAGGGTGTGGTTTGCGCGTGTAGGGCAGGTCGTAGACGCGATCCATGCCCTTCTCGTCGAGGGCGAGTGCGGGTGGATTCACGACGAGCAGGCGATCGCCGTGCTTCTGCACGAGACGGCGGCCGTTCTGCGGGTTGGTCTCGTGATGCAGCAGGCGCGTCGCATTCGCGAACGCGACCTTGTCGGCGGTGACCTCCTCGAAGCTCGGCAGCTCGACGGTCTTGTTGTCGCACGCCGCATCGTGCCATTCGTGCGCGGGCAACTGCTCCTTGCCGCCGAGCAGGTACGCGACGCCGCGCAGATCGCGACACGCCGTGATCGGCTGGCCGGCAGCGAGTCGCTTGCAGACCTCGACGATCACGCGTTCGCCCATGCCAAAGCCAACCAGGTCGGCCTTCGCCGTGACGAGGATGCTCGGGCGCACGGTCTCGGACCAGTAATCAAAATGCGCGATGCGACGCAGTGACGCTTCGACGCCGCCGGCGATCACGGGAGTGCCGGGGAACGCTTCGCGACAACGCTGCGCATACACATTCGTCGCGCGATCGGGCCGCAGTTCGATCTTGCCACCGGGCGAATAGGCGTCGTCGTTGCGCCGCTTCTTGTTGGCCGTGTAGTGGTTGATCATCGAGTCCATGTTGCCGGCGCTCACCGCGAAGCAGAGCCGCGGCTTGCCGAACTGCCGGAACGCACTCGCGTCCAGCCACGCGGGTTGCGGCAGAATCGCTACGCGAAACCCCTCCGCGGTGAGTACGCGCCCCAGTAGCGCGGCGGCAAACGAGGGGTGGTCGATGTAGGCGTCACCCGACACGAACACGACGTCGACGGCGTCCCAGCCGCGCGCCTTCATCTCGGCGGCGGTCGTTGGCAGGAACTGGCTCGGGTCGGGCGTGCAGGGGCTGGCCATGGGGGGCGAGGATGGTAGCCGATCGGGGGCCCCGGTGGGGGCTCAGGTTCCGAGGGTGATCTGGAGCCCGTTTGACAAGGCAAAGCCGGTTGGCGACTGCGGTAGCAAGGCGGCAACCTGGAAGAACAGCGATACCCCGATCCATGCCGAGGAATTGGGTATTGGCAACGCCTGGAGCGCCAGGCCGTTCGCCGAGGTCGACAGCAGTTGGCTTGATTGCCCAGGGGCGACGAGCAAGGTGCAGGGGCCAACCGAGAGCGATGCTGAGTTGGTAGCGCCGAGCAGGGCGACAAAGCTCCCGTTCGGCGCTTCGGCAACTTCCAAGGTGAAGGTGCCGGTGCCGATCCGGGGCCATTGCGAGGCGCTCAAGTAGGGCGCCTGCGCACCGCAGGGGGTGCCGTAGGGGTGGGTGCGCGCCGCCGCGACCGCGAACGTGGATACGCTGGACAGGTCGACGATCGACAGGCTCGGGACCAGCAACCCACCCGTGACGCGCGTCGACTCGAAGAAGCGAGTGTTGGGGGGCAGACCAAGTGGGTTCCATGTCTGGCCGTCAAAGCTCCAGGCCTGCGTAGGCCTTTGGTAACCGCCCGCTGACACCATGACGATCTGCTGCAACTGCGGATCGTAGTCCATGGTCGCGGTGTAGAGCCCTGCGGGCCCCACGGTGGCTGCCTGGGACCACGCGCTGCCGTCCCATAGCCAGGTGTCGTTGCTCATGGCGCCGTTCATGGGCGGGCGGCCGCCAAACATCACGACGCGAGAGCGCGCTAAATCCGGAGCCATAGCGGCAAAAGCGCGCGGGGGTGGGCTCGACTGGAGCTGGTGTGGTGTCCACGAAATGCCATCGAAGGTCCAGGTGTCCTGGAACGCGGTGAGGTCGAGGCCGCCGAAGAGCACCACTTGTCCCGCAGCGTAGTCGAATGCCATGGCGGCGCCGATCCTGGGCGAAGGGCCGTTGGGCGTCGCGACCTGTTGCCAACTCAGTCCGTCCCAGCGCCAGAAGTCACTCTGCGGTGGCCCTGGCTGCAAGTCATCGATGCCACCAAAGAGGTAGCTGAACGGGAGTCCGCTGCACGTAGCGGCCCACCGGCGGGCACTCGGCCGCGTGCCCTGCTGCGGCAACCAGGAGTTGCCGTTCCAGAGCCAGGCGTCGCCAAGCGCGTGGGTCGCGTCTGCACCGCCAAAGAGGACGAATCCCGATGCCGCCGGGTTGGCGAGGATCATGGGATCACTCCGCAGCGGTGGCCTCTTCGGAAGGCCAGGGTGGAGCAGCCAGCGTGTTCCGTTCCACGACCATGAATCGGTGAGGAAGTCAACGTTGTCGAAACCGCCGGCCAAGAGGGTTTCGCCGCGGTTCGCATCGAAGGTGGTGATGGCGTTGGATCGTGCCGCTGGTGCCGCTGGCCCTTGGGCCATCGGTGTCCATTGCACACCGTCGTATTCCCACAGATCGCCAAGCAACGTTCCGATTGCGCCCAGACCGCCGAATAGCACGGTCCGGCCGCGCATCGGGTCGTGACTGAAGCTCGCGGCGGAACGGGCGGGCGGTTGCAGCCCAAGCGCTGGCTGAAACCAGTTGGTGCCGTCCCACTCCCAGAGGTCGTTCCGCAGAGGCGATCCCGCGTTGACTCCAAACAGCAGGACCCGCTGTCGCGCCACGTCGTAGGTCATGCTGTGGCCGCCCCACATGGGAGGAGGAGCCACCGCGGGGTTCTTCTGGGCCCAACTGCCTCCTTGGAAAGTCCATGTGTCCGCGTGCCCAAAAGAGGAGAATCCACCGAACAGCAGCAGTTCATTGCGGGCTTCGTCGTATGCCATCGCGAAGGACCTCCGGGCTGGTGGCGCGCTTGCTGGAGACAGTCGTTCCCAGCTGGTTCCGCGGCTGCGGTAGGTGACCAGGTCAGCAACCCCCGATTGTGTGCCGACGATCAACAGCCTCCGTTGGGACGAGTCATAACACACTTGCACGGATTCGATCGGCAGCAGTTCGTGCGGGCGAACGTTCCATGACAGCCCATTCCATTCCTGCGTCATACCCCCAAAGCCGGTAACGACGAACTGCTGCCGGGCAATGTCGTAGGCCCCAGCTTCGTCCCAGGCGGACACCAGCATTTGGTGTTCTTGTGCCGGTACGGTCGCCGCCAGAAGCGTGAACACGCCACCCCGGAGCCACTTGCGCATAGGCCATAGCGTGTACTCCACGATGGGACGGACCACAACGTTCTTGAACGAGCCCGCCTTCCTTGCCGGTCGGCGCGGTTCTGCTTTCGCTGGCGGCAGCGGAACAGCTGTATGGGCAACCCCAGGGATGGACGCCAGAGTCGTGCGCGGGCACGCTTCTGGCATGAAGACGATCGCTTTCGTGTTCGCATCCTTCGCCCTTCCCTCGATGGCGATGGCCCAACAGGAGCCCGTCACGGTGTCTGCGACCGCGACGACAACCGTGCGCCTTGCCCCTCGCAACGACCGCGCGGCCGAACAGCTCGGTTGGCAGCTCGGCGTGCAGGCGTGGACGTTCCGCGACCGCACGACGTTTGAGACGATCGACACGGCGCGCGCGCTTGGCCTCAAGTACATCGAACTCTATCCGGGGCAGAAGATGACGGTCGACAGCGACGCCACGGTCGGCGCCGACATGAAACCCGAACAGCTCGCGACGCTGCAGAAGCGTCTGGCCGATGCCGGCGTCCGCGCCATGGCGTTTGGTGTGGTTGGGTTCAACAAGGACGAAGCTGCGGCGCGCAAGACGTTCGCGTTCGCGAAGGTGATGGGCATTGGCACGATCACGTGCGAGCCCGACACCGACGCCTGGGACCTCGTCGAGAAGCTCGCCGACGAGTACCAGATCCAGATCGCCTGCCACGATCACCCAAAACCGTCGCACTATTGGAACCCGGAGACGGTGCTCGCGGCCGTGAAGACGCGCAGTCCGCGGCTCGGTGCGTGCGCGGATACGGGCCACTGGCCACGTTCTGGCCTCGACACGGTCGCGAGCCTGAAGCTGCTCGAAGGCCGCATCCGTTCGCTGCACTTCAAGGACATTGCGCCCGCAAACGCGAAGGGCGAAGACAAGCCGTGGGGCACCGGCGAAGGCAAAGCGCACGAGATGCTGACCGAACTGCACCGCCAGGGTTTCCGCGGGCTCATTTCGATCGAGTATGAGTCGGGCGCGGGCAAGGAGCTCGAAGCCAACGTGGCGAAGTGCATCGAGTTCTTGGATGCGCAGGCGCGTGAGTTCGTGGCGGCGAAGGCGAAGGGCGAGAAGTAGTTGGTTCGCGGCGTCCTGGGTGTCCTCCTGCTCGCGATGACGGCGTGCACGACGCCGCGTCCCCAGCACTTTGTTGCGGAGCCGTGGCCGGTCGCCGATGCGCTGTTCCAGCAGGATCCGCATTGGCTCGGCGGTGACGCCGTCTACTCCGTCGACCTTGGGCACGAACGCATTCTGTGGTTGTTTGGCGACTCGTTCGTGGCCACAGGCGAACAGCGCGATCGACGTGCTTCGGTGATGGTGCGCAATACGATTGCCGTGCAATGCGGTTACGAGCCGGCGACGGCGAAAGTGCAGTTTGGGTGGCGCATAGGCGACGATGGCAAGCCGGCGCCGTTCTTTGGCAACCACGATGCCGAAGGTTATTGGCCATTACACGGCATTCGGCTCGCCGGTGGTCCGCTGCTGTTGTGGCAGATGCGGGTGCGCAACACGCCCGGGCAGGGGCTCGGGTTTGCGATCGATGGTTGGCGCATCCTGCGCGTCGACAATCCTGATGCCGAGCCGTTGCAATGGCAATGGCGCGAAGTGCACGTGGGGTCGGTGCCGTTCCCATGCGTCATGGGCACCTCGGTGTGGCGCAGTGGAAACTACGTGGAAGTGCTCGGAACGCGCGGCAATGGGCCACACGAGGGCCTGCTGTGCCGATTCTCCATCGCAGAGCTGTCGGGCGATGTCGCGGTGCCGCACTGGTGGAACGGTGCCACGTGGGGGACCGGTGTGACGTCGCCGGAGCTTGGCGGTGTGCTTGACGAAGCCGGGCCAGAGTGCTCGCTGCATCGGCTCGGCGCGTGGTGGCTGCATGTCTACAGCCGAGGTTTTGGCCGCAGCACGGTCGCGGTGCACACCGCGCCGGCGAGCACTGGGCCGTGGTCGCAGGCTATCGATGTGTTCACGCCGCCGGAGTCCAATGCCGCGAAGCCCTTTGTGTATGCGGCGAAGGCGCACCCCGAACTGTGGGCTGGCGATGGGTGGTTGGCGGTCAGTTACGCGGCGAATGCGTTTGATTTCGCGGCGTTGTTCACAGAGGCGGGTCAGCGGGATTTGTATTGGCCACGCTTCTGGCGGATGCGGGCTCGTTAGTGCGGATCAGCACGGGGTCGTCGGTATCATGACGGTCGAGCCTTTTCCTGCTCGCCGCGCATACCCCCTTGGCATTGGAGTGTTGGCGGCCGGACTTGAGCTGGGCAGAGCGATCCTGGTGGCTTGGGACCGGCCAGGGAGAAATCGTGACGGACGAGGGCAAGGAAGGTCGTTCCTGGAGAGCGGCGCCGTTGTCGCGCAGTCCTTACCTGGCCAGAAACGATGCAATCCAATCACTCCTTCGCCACCCGCCGTCGCGTGCGGGCCTTCTTGTTGGGCATGGCTCTCGCGTCCGTGGGGCATGCACAAGCTCCGGCCCTCGAATGGACCTCGATGTTCCGCGGCATCGTGGTCAACGCGGATTCGCGCCAGTTGTTCTTCCACCAGTGCCAGGGGGTGTTCCTGCCCCCCGAGACGCGCATTGGTGGGCCGAGCCTCGTGCATGAGAAGAACCAGGCCTTCATGGTGCTCCGGCGTGCAGGCAATGACGAAGCACTGGCCAAATGGCCGCAGTTCGTCGAGGAAGGCAAGGGTGTGTTCTCGACGGTGCGAGGGGTGAAGGCCGGGGAGGGGTATCAGTTTGGAGAAGGTGGGGACTACACACTGACATTCCAGATTGATGACGCGCGTTACACCGTGTTTCCGTTCCGCGTGGAACTGGTCGATGGCGACGATCCGTTCAATCCCGTGAAGCGTCTGTACATCGATGGGCCCTGGCGCGACCGGGCAGCGCTGCGGATCACGAAGAGTGGTCAGAGTGGTGGTCTCGTGAACTTCGGGTATGTGATGCGCGGTGGCCGTTGGAACCGCAGTGGCAAGCCCGACAAGTTGCGCATCGATGTACTGCACGAGGGCGTGCCGGTCTTCATCAGCAATGATCACCAGATCGGCAACCGCGAGAGCGAATCGGGGTATCGCGAAGTCATTGCGGCGATGAGTTTCCCGCGTGCGCAGGGTGGTGGGCCGATCGCCAAGGAGGATCTGCTGCGCAAGGATGGCGACTACGACTTCGTGTTGTTGCGCAATGAAGTGCCCGAACGTGTGTATCGCGTGGTCGTGAAGGACGGCAAGGTTGCACCGCACCCGCTCCAGGCGATTGCGTATGAGCCGCGCGCGGACTTCCTCGTGCCGCGCGATCCCGGGGACAGCAACCATCCCGAAGTGGACCTCTTCTGGCTCGATCCTCTCGATGCGAAGGCGGCGGTCGCGGCGGCGGCGGCAAAGCCCGTGGCGGTGGCGGGGCCGGCGGCGGCTGATCTCGCGCGGTGGGCGCCGACGGCGGAGTTTCCGCAGCGGGAGAGCAAGGCGGTCGTCACGCGCTGCGCGGCGCGCGCCGATACCTTGCTCGCGGCGGGTGATGACGTCATCGCGTATGGCACTGGCCCAAACACCGGCGTCGCGTTCGTGCGCGCGGGTGAAGACAAGGAAACGACCTTTGCCGGCGGCAGTGAGTGCAGTTCGAAGGTGTTTGCAGTGTGCGGCAAGAAGCTCGTGCTGGTGCGTAAGAACCAGGTGCTCGTCTATGACACGGCGAAGAATGCGATGCACGAGATCCCGACCACGGAGCTCTGTCTGTCGCGCGTGGCAACGTCGCCGTATGGCGCCTGGCCGTTCGCGGCCGATGGCATGCTGGTGGCCACGATCAACGATGTGAAGGTGGTGGGCGATCGCCGCGTGGTCAAGACCCTCGACGTGTCGGGGGATGTGCCCGTGGTGTTTGCGCTCGCGAATCCGAACGTGCCTGCCAACGAACTCGGCGGGGTGGGCGTCGATGCCGCGACCGGTACGATCGTGGTCGGTTCGCCGAAGGGCGCCGTGCTCTACGCGGCCTCCGCGGTGGCCGATGCGCCGTTCCGCGCGCTCGACCTGTCGTCGCATGACGGCATTGCGAGCACCTGCCAGCCGATCGTTGAGGGTGGGGGCGTGCTCTACTTCGACAGCGCTTCGAGTCCGCGTTTCCGCCGCGTCGATCTCGGTTCGGGAGCGATTGATACCCTTGGCATGTTGGCAAAGGCGCAGCGGTGTTACAGCGCGGGGGGCGCGGTGATCGTGCATGTCGGCGATACGGGGCGCGGTTCGAACCGCGATGTGGCGATCTTGGATGCGGTGACGCCGCGGACGCTAGCGGGCACCGGTGGCGCGCTCGGCCAAGGCCAGTCGGTGGTTGTCGCGGGCAACGGCGAGGTGTTTCTCGCCGGCATGGGCGAGGGCGGTGTGGGTTCGGGAGAAGTGCTCGAAGTGGCCCATGGCAACGCATGGGCGCCAATTCTCGATGCCGCGGGCGCTCCGATGCCCGCGATCGATGTGGTGACGGGACAGCACCTCGTGGCCTTCAAGACGGGCAAGGCGCAGAACGTCACGGTCGGCTACGTGCTGCTCGGGCGTCGCTGATGCCATGTTCGCGAGGCGCTGCGTTCTTGGCCATTCCGTGGCCAAGAACCTGTGCCTCGGGGCGCGCGGAGGCGGTGGCGACTGGTTAGGATCCGCGCGCTGTGCGCCTACGTTCCGTGCTGAAAAAGCTGTTGCTAGCGTCGATCGCGACGGTCCTGGCCCTCGCTGCCAGCGAAGGCCTCTGCCGGCTCCTGGCGAAGCCCATGGTTGGGCATGGGCGCTTTTTCACGAGCAACGGTCTGGAAGTGCCGCTTGGCGAGATCATCGCGTTTGTCACGCGCATGGGGGAAGCGGACGCGAGGCAGAACGTCACTGTGACCAAGCCCTACGGCATGATGCTGGCCAACCTGAAGATGCGCATGGGCTATGACCAGCCGCGTCCGCGTTGGGACTACTTTGACGAGAACGGGTGCATCGCCGTCGACACCAACAGCCTCGGGCTGCGCGATCTTGAGTTCTCGGCAAAGAAGGCGCCTGGGGAGTTCCGCGTGCTGGCGCTCGGCGATTCGATGACCTATGGCCAGGGCGTTCGATTGGACCTCACGTGGCCGCAGGTGCTCGAAAGCCGGTTGCGCGCGGAATGGAAGGGGCCCGTCGAAGTCATCAATGCCGGCTTTGCGGCGGGTCCCGGCGTGCATAGCCCGGATGGTTACGATCGTTGGGTTGCCGACAATGGCATCCTGTTCGAGCCGGACATCGTCGTCGTCGGCGTCTGCCTGAATGACCTCGGTCCGGTTCCGATGTTGACCTATCCGGCGGTGCAGGTCCTGCCCGTGTGGGGTGGTTACTCGGTGCTGCTGGATCGTGTGGTGCAGTACGTGCAACAGCGCCACTTTCGGAGTCAGCAGGTGGATTACCTCGCCAAGGTGAAGGCCGAACCTGCTGCCTGGGCCGGGACGCAGCGAGGTCTGCTGGCTTTGCGCGACACGCTGAAGGCGCGGAACGTGCCGCTCGTGGTGTGCGTGTTCCCGATGCTCTCGCAGCTCGAGCCGGAACTGTATCCATGTCGGCCCCTGCACGCGCTCGTCATGGACTTCTGTGCGCAGAACGAGATTCGCGCCGTGGACCTTCTGCCGACGTTCCTCGGCATGGACGAAGGGGATCTCTGGGTGCACGCCAGTGACCAACACGGCAATCACGTGGTGCACCGCATGCAGGCCGAAGCGATTCAGGCTGCGCTGCGCGAGATGGGGTTGTTGCCGAAGCCGCGCTGATGGTTTCCAGGGCGCATCACACTAAAGCGAGCGAGCTGGTCGCAAGCCGTAGAACAGGTTGCGCTCCACCGGGAAACCCGCGGTGCGCGTGTCGGCCAGTGGGCCGGGCGTCGTAAACCACGAACCACCGCGCAGCACCCGCGCGTTGCTCGTGGTGGGTCCCGTCGGGTCGACCACGACGTCCTTGGCCTTTGGCAGGTTCGCATGATGATCGGCGCACCATTCCCAGAGGTTGCCGAGCATGTCGTGAAAGCCCCAGGCGTTGGGTTTGCGTGTATGGCACGGGTGGCTGCCTTCCCCGGCGTTGGCGTTGTACCACGAGTGCTCCTGCTGCAGCGCGGGCGTGCTCCACGGGGCGTTGGCGGGCGTATGGTCCGCGCGGCAGGCACGTTCCCATTCGGCTTCCGTGGGCAGTCGATAACCAAGGCGTGCGCAGAAGCTCTCGGCGTCGAGCCAGGACATCGGCATCGGATGTTGCGCATTCCCGGGCGGGACTGGCACGGTGGCATCCGCGCCGAGTTCGGCGACGCAGCGTTGCCACTGCGCGATCGTGAGTTCGTCCTCGGCAAGCAGGAAGTCCTTGCTGATGCGCACGGTTTGCGGATTGCCGGCGGGCCCAAACACAAACTCGCCGGCGGGCACGCGCACAAACGTGATGCCGGTGCGCGGATCGCGCAGGCGGCGTGGTGGGGTCCCAGCATCGAGTGGCTCCCACGCGCTGGGTTCGCTCCCTTTGGCAAGGGCCGCGCGAACGGCTTCACTGTCTGTTGGCGCGCGACCACCGCATGCCGCGAGCAGCATCAGCAGTGGCAGAGGCAGGCACCCGGCAGCTCCGAGAACGAAATGGGCACGGCGGGGGAGGGTGCGCAGACGCAGCATGCGGGCAGTGTAGCCCCGGCTACGCGGGATCGACACCCTGCTTCGGCGCGCGTTTGCCGGTCGGACGTTGTTCCGGCGCGGTTGCAACGTCGGTAAGGTAGCGCGCATGCGATCCATGCCGCGTTGCGGGCGCGAGAACGGTGCCGATGTCGCTTGACGAACGGCTCTGGGGCCCGCGCGCGCACACTGCGTGGATCGTGCTGGCGGCGGCGTTCCTGATCTTGTGCATGCTCGGCAGCGGCGCGCTTTGGACCCAGGAAGGCCGGTGGGCGCTCATCTGCGAGCAGATGCAGCGGTCGGGCGATGTGTGGCATCCGTCGTTGCTCGGCGAACCCTACTTTGGCAAGCCGCTGTTGTCGTACTGGGCAATGCTCGTGGTCGCCTCGGTGACGGGCACGCTGGAGGAGATCGCCTTGCGGTTGCCGAGTGCACTTTCGGGCATTGTTGCGATCTGGTGCACGGCGCGCATCGGGCGGCGCGTGTTTGGCGAAGTGACGGGGCGGGTTGCGGCCACCTTGCTCACGACGTCGTACATGTTCGTGTTCTGGTCGCGCGTGGCGTCCGCCGACATGATGAACGTGGCGGGCATGATGCTCGCGGTGATGTGGTACTTCGAGTTTCGCAACCGCCAGGGTTGGCTCGCGTACCTCGGTTTTGGTGGCATTCTCGCCGTGGCGAGCCTCGCCAAGAGTCCGGCTGCCGCGGTGCTCGCTCTGTTGGCGATCGGGCCGGATCTGCTGCGGGAGGGGCGCTGGCGGCGGTTTCTCGATTGGCGCCTGGTGGTCGCTGCCGTGCCGGCGTTGGCACTGTACCTCACGCCGTTTCTGCTGCTGAACGCCGACCAGGGCCTCGGCGCGGTGTTTCGTGAGACCCTCGTGCGCTACTTCGCTCCCTTCGACCACAAGGGCGCGGTCTACATCTATTTCTATTACCTGCCGATCTACCTGTTGCCGTGGAGTCTGTGCCTGCCGTGGCTCGTGCGCGATCGATGGGTGCATCGCCGCGAACTGTCGAAGGACTCGCGGTGGGCGATGTGGGCGGTGGTGCTCGGGTTTCTGTTTCTGATGGGCTGCGGTTCGCGGCGGTCCTACTACATCCTGCCCGTATTGCCGTTTGCAGCCCTCGTTGTGGCGGATTGGCTCGTGGCCAACGAACGGCGAATGCGCATCGCGGCGCGCGGTGCGGTGGCCATGTTCGGGTTGTTCGTCGTGTGGTTTGGCATCGGCGTGCCGTGGTCGGAGATTGGACCTGCGAGCCGTCGGGCGTTTGCCGAACAGGTGCGCGCGGTGGCCGTGTTGCAGGCACCGTGGCCGCAGTGGCGGGTGTTGTCCTGCGATGCCGTGCCGTCGGCGGCCTTCTACATGCACACAACGGACGAGGCGCAGGTGGCCGACCCGGCGCAGCCCGAACGCATTCTCGAGTCTCTACGGGCTCATCCTCGCACGTTGTTGCTCACGCGACGACGCCACGCCGAAAGGCTGCAGGCGCTACTGCCCGAAGCGCGCATGGTGGAGCAGGTGCAGAGCCGGTTGCCGTTTCAGGATGGCGGCGACAAGGACCTGCTCGTTGCGTTCGTGCCGATCGGGCCGTGAGCTTGCTGGCACATCACGGATGCAGGGCGGGCACGCGGAACGCGCGGTACACGAAGTAGCTCTTCGGGGCGGTGGAGCTCTCGTCCAGCACGTAGGCCTCGAAGACCACTTCGGGTGGTGTCGTGTGCGTCACTTCGGCAATGCGCGCGTAGAGGTTGAAGTGTGGCGCTGGCTGCAGCTTGCCACCGTCGCAGACGAGTACGTTGCCGTTGCCGAGCGTGTTCGCGTCGCCGACGAAGAACGAATAGAACGAGGCGCCGCTGCCATCGGGCGCAGTGCCGTAGGCCCAGGTTTGGGCGACCGTGCGCGTGGTGCCGTCGACCTTGAACTCCACGGCGCGGCTCCACGAATCGTCGAAGGGCAGGCCTGGGGCGGGCGGAACGGCGCGATTGTCGCCATTGTCAAACACGAGAATGCGGCCCCCTGGCAGCAGTTCGGGCGCGTGCTGGTGGTACTGCCAGTCGAGTCCCGGCATCGGCGACAGCAGCTGCCCTTGCCACTGCGGCAGCCAGCGTTCGTGCGGGCCGAGGATCCAGTCGATCAGGCCGGAGGTGCGATCGAGCTTGACGATCGCTTCCTGATGGCGCAGCGATACGACGTAGGAATTGTCGTTGGCGTCGTAGCAGAGTGCGTTGCCGTGACTCCAATCGCGCGTGGTCGTGCCGTAGTGATCGTCCCAGTAATTGCCGAGCGTGTCGTAGCACATGCGGTACGGATCAAGCTGGGCGAGCAGAGGGATCTCGCGAACCACCGTGCCGTCGCTGGCGAACTCGACGATCACATCGCCGACCACCTCAGCACTCGGATCCTGCAGCGAAGGATCGACGACGGAGTTCGGGTAGTTCGGCAAGCTCACGCGTTCGGTGCTGAGGGTGGCAAACGCGGCGCCGGAATCGGCAGGCAGCACGAGTACATCGTGATGGAAGCTGTCGGCGGCGACCGGTCGGTAGAAGCCGGTGCCGGGCGCCGGCAGGATGTTGTTGGCCCACCACGCGCCGTGTACGTGCCCGAGCATGTCGACTTCGACGAGCCCGCAGCGGTCGACAATGAGCATGAAATGGCCGTTGGGCAACGGCGTGGCGAGAAAGCTCGGACGGGTCGCGCCCTGCGGCAGCAGCGTGTGGTCGAGGTACCACACGACTTCGCCAAGTGGGTCGAGCATCACGAGTTTGTCGCCGTTCTGCGCATCGACGATGTTCAGCATCGTATTGCCGGCCTGCATGCGCGCGGGTGCCGCCGTCGTCACGCGGATCGGCGGGAAGTCGGCCGGCAGTGCCGGCGTCGTGAACGCGAGCGTGGTGGGTGCAGTCAGCGAACGGCCACGTTCGTCGCGCACGGTGGTGCGCACCGAATGCGCTCGGCCTGGATGCAGGCCGAGAATCGCGATCTGTGGATGCCGGGCGACCAGGCCATCGTCGCTGTCGACCGTCCAGCTAGCGGTGCCATCGGAGATCTGCAGTGAGACCTCGGTCGGAACGGAGGTTTCGATGGCCACTACGGCGACGAGCGGCGCCCAGGCATTGGGGCTGACCGAGAGAACTGGCGCCGAGGTGATGAGGAGTTGGGGAGTGGAAGAGTGACTGCC
>Ga0075163_10004172_pt1 | contig 19372 bp, 6 predicted proteins | sample JI1023141ADNA_FD_71478 | JGI IMG/M metagenome (GOLD analysis project Ga0075163, IMG submission 71478) | Wastewater effluent complex algal communities from Wisconsin, to seasonally profile nutrient transformation and Carbon sequestration -... | ecosystem: Engineered > WWTP > Effluent > Algae...
TTATCATCAAGCAGCAATAAACCATTACAAGCCTTACGAGTTTATAGATAAGATTTTAGAATTTGGTGAGCAGAGAATGAAGAAGAGTTTGGTGGGGTAAGCAATTTACTCTACTAAGTTCTACTCCGTCTTAATCGCTTTCTCCTTAGGTGGAGTAAAACGCAAACCCAACACTATTTCATGCGTTCCTGTGCTGTAGTTTCTTAATTTGGTTGTAGTATAATCGTAAGAATAACCAATCATCAACCAATTTTTGTGCATATAACCAAGCATTGCAGAGATAGCATCATTGGTTCTATAACTAACACCTAACCACAATTGTTTTTTGTAAATAGCACGAACGCTTAAATCCACTTTAACTGGAGCAGGTGCAACATACTTAACAAGGAAAGACGGTTCAATTTGATAATCATCACCAATATCAAAAGTATAACCTGCCATTGTATATAAATGCGGGCGCAAACGACTCTTATCAGTATAAGTAATTCCATCTAAACGAATACGCGATTCAAAAAACTGAGGAACAGATAAACTCACAAATAATTTTTTGCTATAAAAATATGCTCCTGCACCAAACTCTGGAGTAACAGCTGAACGATATTGCGTAACTAAAACTAAATCATCGTTATCATGTAAAGTTAATTTATGTCCATCAACAGAGTATTGTAACACACCTGCACTTAAACCTAAATTTAAATTGTATTCAGCATTAATTTTTAAATGATAAGAGTACGACATATTAAAACCAACTCTTCTAGTAGGGCCAACAATATCAGAATATAATGTTCCACCAATTCCCATTTTTCTGTTTTTGAAAGGGCCATGGGCTGAAAGAACATACGTACGAGGGGCATCCGTAATTCCTTTCCATTGGTAACGATTGTTTGAACGACAATCCCAATACGCTTTACTTTTACCAGCAATAGCTGGATTAATAACAAAATCGTTTAACATGTATTGCGAATACTGTGGAAGCTGTTGCGCCTTAACAGTATAACTTATTCCAATGCAAACAAAGAACATCAGAACAATTTTATATGTATGTTTCATTTTGCTCATTGTTATTTGAATATAGTTATTGGTCCAGTGTATGGTTCAGGATACTTAGGATCATTTAATTTCACAACGTAATAGTATGTACCAACTGGTAAGCCTTTTCCTTTATAAGTTCCATCCCAAGTGTTATCATAATTCTTTTTGTAATACAATTGTTCACCCCAACGATTATAAACCTCAACTTCGTTTTCTGGGAACTTCGTAATTAAATCAATAATCCAGGTGTCATTTTTACCATCACCATTTGGCGAAATACCATTTGGAATAATAACATCCGGCAGTACCACAAACACCATACTATCTCTTGCGATACAACCTGTAGCAGTATCAGTAACTGTAACCAAATAAGTTGTGGTTAATGTTGAACTTGAAACTGGATTAGGAATAGTTGTACTTGATAAATCTAAATTAGGTGTCCAAACCAAGGTTGTTCCAACAGGATTAGTTGGGCTTCCACCTATTGTGCCAGTTATTCCATACACCACTTCTAAATCAGGGCCTGCACTAACAACAGGCAATAGATTTGCAGTAAAGGCAACGGTATCTGTATCCGAGCAACCCAATGAGTTTGTAACAATCAATTGATAGTTTGTAGTTCCGGCAACTCCAGGTATAGTAACACTATCCGTAATACCCAGTACATTACCTCCTAACACTTCACTCCACTCATAAGTAATTGTTCCGTTATTAACAGTAGAAGCAGAACCATCTAATATTATATTATCATTTGTACAAAATGCTGCATCCGTGCCTGCAATTGCCACCACTGTATCAGAAGTTGCAATATTAAAGCTTACTGTATCCTTACACAATAAACTATCTGTAACTTCTAAGGTATAGTTTCCAAATAACACCGCATTTAAATCTTGTGTAGTTGCTGCACTTCCTGCAATCCATTGATAAGTATATACACCACCACTAAATGGAGCACCACCATTAACTGTAACATCTATAGCGCCAGTTGGAACTGAACTACAAGGAGAAGGAGTTGTAACGCCTGTGGTAACAATATCCGTTGGCTCAGTTATAGTAGTATTTTGTATTGCGATACAACCATTATTATCTGTAATAGTAAGTGTGTGAACTCCTGCGCATAAACTATCAACCAAAGGGCCCGTTTCACCACTTGGCGCCCAAGCATAAGTATATGGTAATGTTCCGCCAAAAGGAACAGCAGCAATAGAGCCAACACAAATTCCAAAACATCTTAAGTCAGTTGAGATTGGAGTTCCAAACGAAATAGTATCCGGCTCAGTAATTGTTGCAGAAATTACTGTTGAACAACCTAAAACTAAATCCGTAATTACAGCGGTATAAGTTCCTTCACACAAGTTAGTAATTGAAAGTCCATTTGATAAATCGTTCCAAACAATTCCAGTAGGATTTACACTTGTAACTACTAAACTCACGCTTCCATCACATACACCATTACAAGACATAGAAGAATCTAACACATCTACTTGCGGTCCGTTAACGTTACCTAAAGCAACAGTGAAGTCTTGTGAGCAAGGAATTGCGGAAGCATCAGTTACAGTGATTGTGTAAACACCTGCTGGTAAATTTGTAGCTACATTTGTATTACCTGCAACAGCAGGATTCCAAACATAAGTTGGCACTCCAGTTCCTCCAGAAACATTTAATGTAATGCTACCATCACTTACTGCACAATTTGGAGAAACAACAACAGTAGTTGCAGTCATTTGATTTGGAGAAAGAATATCAACTTGAGAGGTGAAAATACAATTATTAGTATCTGATATTTCTAGGAAATAGGTTCCTGCAGCTAAGCCAACTAAATTATTTACAGTAGCTCCGTTGTGTGGCCACAAATAAGTGTAACCTGGTGTTCCACCAACCGGAGTAACTGTTGCAGTTCCATCAGCTGTTCCAAAACACGATTCATCCGTTTTCACAATCACATCGTCTGTAATGCCATTTAAATTGCTAATTGCAAAGGTTGCTGTTTGACTACAACCAACACTATCCGTAATATCAACTTGGTAAACACCAGCACATACATTTGCAATATCTTCCAATGTATCACCCGAACTCCAATTGAATGAATAAGGACTTGCGCCGCCAATTAAAATTAAATCAATTGTACCATCACATAAATTACAACCTGGAGAAACAATGGTAGTATCAATATTAAATGGAACAGGATTATCATTAAGATTGGTTGTTTGAGTTACAACACAACTATTTGCATCAGTAACAGTTAATGTATAAGAACCTGCACATAAACCTGCTATTGTATCAGCAGTGCCATTACCTGGCATCCACAAATAAGTATAAGCTAAACTACCGCCATTAGGTATTGCTGTTAAAGCACCATTACAAACACCTGAACAATTTGGTAACTGCGTATTACTTAAAGACAAGGCTAATTGAATAGGTTCTTCAATTGTAAAGTTTTGTGCTGAAATACAACCAGCAGCATCAGTAACACTTACTGCATAATTACCTGCACTTAATCCACCTAAAGTTGGATTAGCTGGAGAACCTGTACTCCATAAAACAGTATACCCAGGAGTACCTCCGTTAATAGTTAATGTTGCCGAACCATCGCTTAATCCGTTACAAGAAACTGAATCTACATCAACCACAACACCAGGAGCATTTGTACTACTAATACTTACAAACACAGTATCTTTACATCCACCTGCATCCGTAATTTCTACACTATAATTACCAGCTGCTAAATTTGTTTGATCCTCAGTTGGAAGTAATGCATGAGACCATACAAAAGTGTAAGGTGGAAGTCCACCAGTTGGTGTTAAATCAATTGCACCATCATTTGCACCACAAGTTGCAGAAGTTACAACTGCGTTCGCATTTAAAATTGTTGTTTCATTAATTGTTACTTGTGCATTCGTTACACAATTTGAAGCATCTTTTACTTGAACAAAATAAGTACCTGCTGCCAAACCATTAACGGCAGAAGTTATTTGCCCGCCATTAATCCAATTATATTGATAAGGTGTTGTACCACCAGCAACTACAGTTGATGCAGTTCCATCAGCTAATCCCGAACAAGTTACATCGGTAGAAGAGGCAGTAACTGTAGGACCATTTATATTATTTATTGCAACATTATATTGTTGTGTACATCCTAATGCATCAGCAATATCAACCATATAAACTCCAGCACATAAATCAATAGCACTCGAATCAGTATCTCCTTGACTCCATAAATAAGTATAAGGTGCTTGTCCGCCATTTGGTGTAAGCACAGAAGTACCATCACACACACCACAAGTTGCATCTGTTTTTACTTCCGTTATATTAAATGGATTTGGATTATTAATTAACTGAGTGTTTTGAGAAACAGTACAACCCTTTGCATCGGTTACTGTTAAACCATATAATCCAGCACATTGGTTTGAAATAGAAACAGTAGTTTGATTACCTGGAATCCACAAATAAGTATAAGGCAATGTTCCACCATTTGGTATAGCTGTTAATGCCCCGTTGCATGCTGCCTGGCAAGTTGGTAATTGTGTATTATTTAAACTTAATGAAATTGCATTTGGTTCATCAATAGTAAAATTAACTGCGGAAACACAGCCTGTTGCATCAGTAACACTAACTGAGTAATTTCCTGCATCTAAACCATTAAGAGTTGGATTAGCTACTGAACCTGTACTCCATAATACTGTATAACCAGGATTACCTCCATTAATAGTTAATGTTGCCGAACCATCACTTGCCCCGTTACACAAAACAGAATCTGTTGCAACCGAAACAATTGGACCATTAGCACTATTAATTGTAATAAAGAATGTATCCTTACAAGAAGTTGCATCCGTAATTTCTACCCAATAGTTTCCAGCAGGTAAATTACTTATAGTGTCATTTGTAGAAGCATTCGACCATTCAAATGTATAAGGAGCAGTTGCACCGCTTGGTGCAACAACTGCTTGCCCTGTGCTAGCTCCACAATTTGTAGCTGTAGCAGAAATATTCGCAGTAATTGTATTTGTTTCATTAATAACAACCGAATCATTTACCAAACAATTGCCTGCATCTTTTACTTGAACAAAATAAGTACCTGCACATAAATTAGCAACAGCCGAAGTAGTTTGTCCGCCTGCTATCCAATTATATTGATAAGGTGTTGTACCACCTGCAGCCACAACCGAAGCTGTACCTGTGCATTGCCCCGCACAATTTACATCCGTTGAATTAACTGTAAGTGTTGGCCCGTTTGTATTATTAACAGCAACATTAAATTGACTTAAACATCCATTAGCATCTCTTACATCAACAGTGTGCACACCTGCACATAAATTTATTGCCGTCGAAGCTGACTGTCCATCTCCCCATAAATAAGTAAATGCACCAGTGCCGCCTGCAGGAACTAATGCAACCGAACCTGCGCAAACTCCACAAGCGGTATTCGTTATTGTTGGATTAGCTACAACTTGAGTAGGCTGTGTAATTGTAGTATCAATAAGAATTGAGCAGCCTGCCGCATCGGTAATTGTAACCGAATAATTTCCTGCACATAATGAAGTTGCAGATGCACTTGCTTGTCCATCATTCCAACTAAATAAATAAGGAGCTGTACCGCCACCAATATTATTTAAGGTTGCTGTTCCATCACACTGTCCAAAACAAGAAGTATTTGTAACACTTAACTGATATTGCACAGCTGCGTTTGCACCTACATTATAAATAAATTGATAAGTACATAAATTTGCATCAGTAATATCAACCGTATATGAACCTGGACCAATTCCAATATTACTTGGCGAATTTAAACCAGGGTTATTACTCCACGCGTAAGTTAAAACACCCGTTCCACCTGTTGGAGTTAGAATAATACTTCCATCGTTTATTCCATTACAGCTTGCATTCGTAATAACTTCGTTATCTGCAACATCAGTAGGATCCAAAATATCGATACTTGTTAAAGTAATACAACCCGCAGCATCAGTTACTTGAGAAATATATGGTCCATCACATAAATTTTCCGCAATACTATCTACATCGGCAATACCTGGCTGCCAACTATATGTAAATGGTCCAATACCAACTACTGAAACCACTGTAAGTTTTCCATCGCAATCACCAATACAAGTTGTATTTGTTGAATCCACATTAACTACAGGACCAGCATCAGAACTAACTAATACCTGAGACGTATCTTTACAACCATTAATATCACTTACTTCAATATCATAAACTCCAGCACATAAGTTACATTGTGAAAGGCCAGTAAAACCAGGAGGCACAGAGTTTAACCATACAACCGAATTACCAATAATATTATTAATTGTAACACAACCATCACAAGGCACTAAACCACAAGTTGCTGGTGATGTTGATGCGGCTATTCCTAATTGAGCTGGTTGAGTTAATATGGTTGAAACTGAATCTTCACAACCATTTGCATCTGTAACAATTACATAATACGTTCCAATACACAATCCTGCTAAAGAATCATCCACACTTGCACTTGGAGCTGGCCCCCAGAAGAAAGTATAAGGTGCAACTCCTCCAATTGGATTGGCATCCAAAATTCCGTTACAAGTACCAAAACATGTTGGTTGTGTAGCAACAACATTTGCTTGTACAGCTGGGAAATCGGTTAAAGTATAGGTTCCAATCGCAACACAACCATTAGCATCAGTAACATCAACCGTATAATTTCCTGCTGCTAAATTACAAACTGTTTGTGTTGCGCTTACCGCACCTGTCCAAACATAAGAATAAGCTGCTGTTCCTCCACTTGGTGTTGCTGTTATACATCCTGTAGGCGCTCCATTACAAGTAGGATCTGTTCCAGCTAAAGTAACTGTTAATGGAGTTGGGCTTCCAATTGTATAATTTTCTGTAACCGAACAACCATTATCATCAGATACTGTTGCTGAATAATTTCCAGGACTAATTCCATTTTGACTTGATGCGAAAAGCAAAACATCATTAGACCAAGTATAAGTATAAACACCCGAACCTCCACTTGCATTAAATGTTGCAGTTCCAGTAGAACCATTACTACACAAATTATCAGTAAAAGTAAACCCACTAACTAAAGCTGGGTTTTGACCAACAGTAAAATTAATTGTTGCGGTACATCCATTTCCATCCGTAACATCACAAGTATAAGTTCCTTGAACAAGATTATTTGGGTTAGCTGTGTTTGGAGGAGTTGTAGGTCCCGACCAAACATAAGTAAAAGGAGCGGTTCCGCCTGCTGTGGTAATTGTTGCTGATGCTAAACCTGTAACACAATTTGCATTTGTATGAACTTCAGTTAATGTTAATGCAATAGGTTCAGTTAAAGTATAAACACCAGGATATGTACAGCCATTTGCATCTGTTGGAATTACCAAATGTGGACTAGCATTTAAACCAGTCATAACATTATCATCAGGAAGACCATCAACTGTGTAAGTAAAAGGTGCAGTTCCGCCTGTTGGGTTTAATGTAATAGAACCATCACTACCGCCATTACAAGAAACATGAGATAAAACTTCATTATCAATATAAACATTAGGCTCAGTAATTGTTACTGCGTGAAAAGTTTGACAACCTGTAGCATCCGTAATTTTTACAATGTGAACACCACCATCTAATCCGACAGCTGTTTGAGGAGAACCTACTAATGGAGCACCCAAAGGAAGGAATGTAATTGTTGGAACACCTGTACTAGTTAAAACATTAATAGTTATGGTTCCATTATTTGATGCAGGACATGTTACATTTGTTGAATCACTATCAAAGGTTGGTCCATTTGGATCACTTAAAGCAAATGAAATAAGAGTATCACAACCAGTTACATTATCAGTAATTGTTACATCATAAGCTCCTGCAGGAATATTGGATAATGTAGGTGTTGCTCCACCTGGAGCTGACCAACTATACGTATAAGGACCAACACCACTAGGGGTTACTGTAATTGAACCATTGCTTGCTCCACAAATAGTAGGAGGAGTTATTAAACTTACAACTGTAAATGCACTTGGCTGTGTAATGTTTGCTGTTTGCGCAGGATTAATTGTACAACCATTTGCATCTGTAATTGTTGCCGTATAAGTGCCAAAACATAAATTAGAATTTGTTGATGTGCCTGCTGCTGCAATAACAGATGATAGTCCGTTTGACCAAGTTACTGTATATGGAGCTATGCCGCCGCTAGGAGCAGCTGTTGCAACACCAATACAATTTCCATCACAATCAACCGGACTTTCGGTAATAACTGCGGTTAATACTGGAGGATCTGTAAATGTAACCGTTGAAGTCACTTGACAACCGATAGCATCCGTAACTGTAACAGTAAATATACCAGCGCATAAACCAGTTGCTGGATTTACAAATTGATCAGGTTGTGCGCCTGGCGCATCAAATAAAAATGTAGGTACACCAGTGGCTCCTACAACATTGGCAGTTATAGTTCCATTACAATCTCCATTACAAGTTAATAATGTTGCGGATGTAGTAAGTGTTAAAGTAACTTGAATAGGAACAATAAAATTAGTTGTTGCTGTACAACCGTTTGCATCGGTAATAACAACCGTGTGGTTACCTGTACATAAATTTGTTAAAGATGTTCCCGGAAATGAAGCGCCACCATCTAATGTATAAGTATAAGGTCCAGTTCCTCCATTAGGAACAATAGTAGCAGTACCATTACAAATATTTGAACAACTAGGAGTAATTGAATTTACTAAAACAGTAACAGCAGTTGGCTCGGTTACAGTTGCAGATGCTGAACCCGTACAACCCTGACCATCTGTAACAGTTACAATGTAGGTTCCAGCAACAAGACCAATTGCAGGATTACTAACTTGCCCAGTTGGATTCCAAGAATAAGTATAATTACCATCCCCACCAACAGCACTTGCAGTTGCAGTTCCTGTTGGAGTTCCAATACAAGTAGTAAGCGTTGTGTCTGTTGTTACAATAATATCGCCTGGCTCGGTTAATACAACTGTAGCACTTTGTGTACAACCTAAAGCATCTGTTACATCAATAGTATATGAACCATCGCATAAATTCACTTGATTTAAATTGGTTGAATTGTTTGGTAACCAAGTTTGTGTATATGGTGAAGTACCACCGCCTAAAACAGTTGTAATTGATCCATCACAATCTCCAAAACAAGTTGGATCTGTTGGGGTAGTTGTAATTGTAATAGCAGGTGGTGAAGTAACGATAACAGTATCTCTAGCAGAACATCCTTTAGAATCAGTAACTAACACATCATAAGTTCCTGCTCCAACATTGGATAAACCAGGCGTTAATTCACCTCCTGGTGCCCACAAATAATTATATAGTGGAGTTCCACCACTAACTACACTTGTAATTTGTGCTGTATTACCTCCTGAACAATTTACATTTGTATTACTTAAAGTAACCGTTAATAAAACTGGATCAATTAAGGTTACACTATCTTTTTGCGTACAACCTAGTGCATCCGTAACTGTTAGTACGCATTTGCCAGCACACAGATTAGAAATTGATGGAGTCGTACTTACATCACATGACCAAGCATAAGTAAAAGGAGCTCCGTTACCACCCGAAGCATTTGTTGATGCTGTTCCATTACATGCATTATCACAAGTTGGATCTGTGTGAGTTAAATCAGGGTCAATTTGGGTTGGAGAAGTTAAAACAACATTATCAGTAGCGGTACACCCGTTTGCGTCGGTACCAGTAACAGTATAAGGACCAGTAGGTAAATTAGTATAACAATTTGCAGCAACAACTCCCCCAGCAACAAGCGGTGTAAATGTAAATCCAACTGCTCCTGTACCACCTACCGAAGAACCACAAACTTGTCCATTTCGTAAACCAAAACAAGAAGGATTGGTTGGAGTAGCTGTTACTACTAAGGCAGGGGGCTCATTAATAATAAAAGTGGTTGTATCATCACAGCCATTAGCATCGGTAGCAACTACTGAATATGTTCCTTGAGATAAAATAGTTATTGGGTTTGGTGAAGGTATAGGCGTCCCCACATTGTCGAACCAAGTATAAGTTACAGCGCCCGTACCACCAACATTAGAAGCTGTTGCAGTTCCATCACTTCCATTAAAACAGTTTACATCGGTTGTTACCACGCTAACAATAATTTCGGCGGGTGCGGCAACAATGAAAGTGGCTGTATCATCACAACCTAATGCATCAGTTATCACTACTGAATAGGTTCCTGCAGTCATGTTACTTGCCGAAGAAGACGTTGGAGTATTTACAACTGTTGGAGCTAAAGGCCCTGACCAAGCATAAGAATAATTTGGCGTAGCGCCCGAAACTACTGTTACACTAGCAGTACCATCATTCACATCTGAACAACTTAACATAGTTGGGCCATTCATTGTGTAAGTAATATCTGTTGGTTGAATAATATTTGCCGAAAAACTATCTATACAGCCTCTTGCATCTGTTACTAAAACCGAATGGGTAGAAGGTCCGCACAATCCATTTAATGTATCATTATTATTTGCAACAACCCCATCCCATTGATAGGTATAACCTTGTGTTCCTCCAGATGCAGAAACAGCAGCGCTTCCATTACAAACACCGAAACAAGTAGCATTTTGAAATGTACCTGTAACAACTAATTCTGTAGGCTCAGTTAAATCAACAGTGTTGGTTGTTACACAACCATTAGCATCTGTAACTTGAAGAGTATAGGTTCCAACACACGCATTCGTTAAAGCATCAATACCAGCAATATTATTGTGAGTTTCGGTAACAGTGCTTGGTCTTGTCCATAATAAAGAATAATTTGGTTGACCTCCCGTAACAAAAACATCAATCGTTCCATCACAAAATGTCATACAGGTAGGCTCAGTTGGAGTGAAAAAAGGAAATGATTCAGTTGGACACGTAATAGTAACAGACCTTGAAGTAAAAGGAACTCCATTTTCTAAAAAAATCACATTGTAAGATGAACCACAACAACAAATACCACCTTGATTATAAACAGCGGGGATTGGTGAAGGTGGAACAAATGTAGGTGCACAACTTGCATCTGAATTAACCCAAGAAACAGTGTAAGCTGTTGATGGTTGCGCACAACCAGAAAGTGTAAACCTAACCGAACCTGTACACACTTCAGCACATACCGGCGATAATTGCAAACTTTTTACAATGGATGTACAAGCCTGTATATCGTTATTACCATAAATAATTCCTTGTGTTGAAACATTGGGATGAATACTAAACAATGATGGATTTGAAGTATTAGCAAATACATATAACTCAGTCGCATCAAGATTTACATTGCTCCCTAAAATAAGTCTATTTGAAATGTTGAATATTCCCTTATTCGATTGAATGTTAACGTTGCCTTGATTAACAATTAAATTACCAGCATAAATAGCAGCATTATTTAAAGTAATGTTTCCCGACTTAATAGTTAAAGTTGATGTGGGAGATAAATTAATTGTTGAAAGTTTCCAAGAACCCGCGCCATCAATAATAATATTTCCTAGAACAGTGGAAGAGTAAAAATTAATGTAATTATTTTGCAAACTAGAAGTTAAAAAAATATCTCCCAAAAATTGAAAGCTAACTTTTGAACCAAATTCCAATGAGCCTCCAATATGCATTGAAGAAGTAACAGGCCCATCAATTGTTAAGGGAACACATGCTTCTAAAAAATCAATATCCTTAACGCTTGCACCATGCTGTATTTTAATTTGGCAAGGAAGATTAGAAGACATTCTATCGAAAACAATTGATGTTGAAGCACTAGGAGTTCCAGCGCCACCACTTCCTCCACTACTAGTTGACCAATGTCTTACATCATCCCAATTACCTGAACCACCAACCCAATATAGTTTTTCTGCATTAACAGAAAAGGAGAATGCAAATGCAATCAGTATCAGCAAATATTTTTTCAAATTCCAACTTATTAGCATACAGCAAACTATGTTCTATTCTACGAATATACTAAAAAAAACCTTCTTATTTTAGCGAAAAATTACTTTTATTCACTCTCAATTGTTAAAAGATAGGCATGGAATCAAATAAATTAATGGAAAACCCTTGGATAACCAAAAGCTCAGAAGTGGTATATGAATCGGCTTGGATAAAAGTTCATAAAAACGACGTGCTTAATCCAGCAGGAAAAGATGCACTATACAGTTATGTTGAATTTAAAAATTTAGCTATTGGAATTTTGCCTCTTGATGAAAATAATAATACTTGGTTAGTAGGGCAATTTAGATATCCAACTAACTCGTACAGTTGGGAAATTATTGAAGGCGGCGGTAATCCTGCGCAAGAGCCAGTAGAATCAGCTAAAAGAGAATTAAAAGAAGAAGCGGGAATTATTGCAAATGATTACAAAGAATTAATGCGAATGCATTTAAGCAACTCTGCAACTGATGAGTTAGCAATTGTATTTATTGCGCGCGATTTAAATTTTACCGAAGCAGAGCCAGAAGAAAGTGAAGTATTACAATTAAAAAAAGTTCACATAAGTGAAGCTTACCAAATGTGCTTAAGAGGCGAAATTACTGATGCAATAAGCGTTGCAGCTATTTATAGGGTAATGCTTGAATTAAAACAATAAGAATTATTTAGCAAGCTTACGTAACAATACATTTGGACGATATCTGTCTTCTAAATAGGTATCATACAAATCTTGAAGTGTAGCAACAACATTTTTCAAACCTATTTCTTTTGACCAAGCTAATAATCCTTTAGGATAATTTACACCTTTGGTCATAGCTAAATCAATATCTTCTTCGTTTGCAACTTGCAAATACAAGGCATCATACGCTTCATTAATGAGCATACAAATAATACGATTAAAAATATAATTCCCTTTTTCTAAATCTTCTGTAGGCTTTGTTAATTCAACACCTTCAGCATAATTATAAAAACCTCTTCCTGATTTTTTTCCAAAAAAACCTGCCTCCAACAAACGTTTTTGCATTAAGCTTGGTTTAAAACGCTGATCAAAATAAAACTCTTTCCAAACTGTTTCGGTAACAATGTAATTAACATCATGCCCAATTAAATCAGTTAATTCAAAAGGTCCCATTTTAAAACCGCCAATTGTTTTCATTGCCCAATCAATGGTTGCAATATCAGCAATACCTTCTTCTGCAATACGCATTGCTTCTCCGTAATACGGACGGGCAATACGATTTACAATAAACCCCGGAGTATCTTTACATATTACCGGAGTTTTTTTCCAAGATAAAATTAATGCCTTACAGTCCTCCGCCAAACCTTGCCCCGTTGCAATACCTGGAATAATTTCTACCAAAGGCATTAAGGGTGCTGGATTAAAAAAGTGAATGCCAATTACACGCTGCGGTAGTTTGCATGCTGCGGCAATAGATGTTATAGACAAAGAAGATGTATTACTAGCTAGAACACAAGTATCAGAAACAATTTTTTCTAAAGAAGAGAATACTGATTTTTTCACTTCTAAATTTTCCACAATCGCTTCAATAATTAAGTCGCAAGTCGAAAATTTTTCTTGTGAATTTACGAATTCAATTTTTGACAAAATAGAATCACTTTCTTCTTGCGAAATTTTTTGCTTCTCAACTAATTTTGAAAGCGTAACTGTTAAATTCGTTTTTGCTTTTTGAAGTGCTTGTTCATTGGTATCATAAACAAAAACCTGATTACCTGCAGTTGCTGCAACTTGTGCAATTCCACTTCCCATTGCGCCTGAACCAACTACACCAATGCAACTTGCTTTAGAAAATCTCATAATTAAAAAAAATCAATTTAATTGTTTATTTTTTATCGCCAGAGTGATCTACCTCTTTTACTATTATATGTATTGGAGATTCTCCAATAATTGTAAACGCTGTTCTTCTGTTTTTTTGATGACCAACTTCTTTTTCATCTTTTGATCCCATAGCATCAATTTGAGCATCCGACACTAAAGGTTTGGTTTCTCCATATCCTTTTGCGATTAATCTTTCCTTAGCAATACCTTTACTAATTAAATAATCTACGCAAGATTGTGCTCTTCCCTGAGAGAGCTTCATGTTTGCTTCATTACTACCACGTGTATCAGTGTGCGCATTTAACTCAATAACTAAATTTTCGTTAGCATGCATTAAATCGTAAACTTTGTTCAATACTTCTTTTGATTTAGGACGTAAGTTTGTTTTATTTAAATCATACTCAACTCCTTCAATTACAACCTCACCCTCAGGTAATTTGGTTAAATAAAAATCTTGTTCAAAATGTTTTGATTCGGTTAAACCAAGTGTGGCCAAATTAGCCATCGCAGCCATATAACGAAGCTTTTGAGCTTTCATAAAATATTCTCTGTCTTGCTCCAAAGGAGTAGAGTAAAATCCTTTATCATCTGCAACAACATATATAGGTTCAGCTTCACCATGCACATCTTTTAATGTAACTAATGCTCCAGGGATTGGTTCGTTTGTTTCAAAATCATAAACGTAACCAGACAAGTCGAATTCGATTTTTTCATTATCAAACTCATATATATCGTAACAATGTCCACCAACGCAATCTTGTCTATCACTAGAAAAATAACCTTGATGCTGAACACGATCTAGTATATAATACGCGTCATCCTTACTTGAGTTAATAGGTTGCCCTACATTAACAGGTATAGCATAAGTTCCATTATCCGGATCTAAGTGACTTTTAAAAACATCCAGGCCACCTAAACCTGTGTGGCCATTCGAACTATAAAAAAGGGTGTTTGAACTTACATGAAAAAAAGGTGTTACTTCGTCACCTGGAGTATTAATTGGTGCGCCACAATTTTTAACTGGACCTGGCATTCCGTTTTCATCTAAACTAGTGCACCAAATATCCATTCCGCCTAAACCACCTGGTATGTTAGAAGAAAAATACATTTTAGTTCCGTCAAAAGTTACGTAAGGATGTGCACTTTTATAATTAGGAAGATTAATTGTTTGATCTAATTTTTGAGCTTCAAAAAAGTGATTGTCTTTTCCACGTGCCATGTGAATGGCAGATTCATTTCTATTAAAATCACTCCAACGAGTAAAATACATAATCTCATCGGCATCCATTGCTCCTGCTCCATCATGAAAACCCGAATTAAGTGGGCGACCAAAATTATGTGGTTTTTGCCATACACCATCACGCTGCTCCGTCCAATACAAATCACATAAGTAATCACTTTCTTCTAAGCTTTGCTTTTCTGGATTAGTTAATACCCCACCTTTTCTTGCGCTTGTGAAAATTAATTTTGTGTTAGAGCCCCAATACACCGGGGCAAAATTTGCAGTTCCTTTATTAAAAACAGCAGTATCCATCATTCGGACAACAATTTGCTTATGTGTATTGTTAATTGAATCTAATGCATAATAACAACTTGCTATTTCATGTTGTGAACGATTAAGTAAGGAATCGTTTGTAGGTTTTGAACCCATATAGGATTCATAAGTATTTAATGCGTCATTATATAATTTTTTGCTCATTAATACTTTCGCGAAATAATATTCATCATCTGGATAAGAACCTAAATCAATCGACTTACGAAAAGATGGAACCGCATTATCATAATCTTTAATTTGCTTATAACAATGAGCGATACGATGTACTACATGATGATACTTGTTTAGGCTTTTAGTCTTAGGTTCGATTTTGGTAGTTTGTTTTACAGGCTTTTTAAAAGTACCCGAATTTAAATTTACCATTTGAGTTTCATAAGGTAAAACCAATTCACGCAATGCAGATGAATCATCTAATACTTTTTTGTAATAAACTAAAGCGGATGCGTAATCCTTTTTATTAAATAATTCATCAGCTTGTTGCAACCAAAGTTTCTTTGATTGCGCAAAACTTGCAGAACCGATCAATATAGCTATAATAACAATTAAATTCCTCATACTATTTTGTAATAATTAAATTCGTGGGCATACTTTTGCTAACTTGGATTTATTTTTATATCCAGGCATATATGTTAATGATACTTCAAAAGCACCTCTTCCATTAGAAGCTCTGCTTAATGAAGAAACGTTAACGTCGTAACTAACTTTTGCTATAATATCTTCTAATCTTGCTCCAATAGAAGCAACTGCAGCATCTTTATTTCTATAAACAACGCCGCCTAATAAATAAATTTTTTGTTCGCTTAAATAATAACCTGCATCTAAAGCCAATGTTTGTTCATTTGCATTTAGTTGTTGCATAACTAAAATTTTAGGTATTAAATAAAACTGTTCCGTAACGTTAACCCTTACACCTGCATGCGCATAATAACGCATTGGCAATTTATTATCTCTATCAAAAAAAGTTTCTTTTGGTTGTGTTAAGTTAAATGCTGAAAAGCCAATAAAAGGATTTACCCTACTCTGCATTTTTGAAAAGAAATAGAGTATACCTGCATTTACTTGCGGCAACATTCTTTTTTGTGCTGCAAAACTTTCTCCTGAAGGCAGATCTTGATTAAAACTTCCTCCTGATGCAGTAGTATATTGATTATCGAATGAATATAGTTTGTATTCAATTGTTTTTTGAGTTAAACCACCTTGTACACCAAAAGAAATATTATGGTATTTCTTTTTATCCACTGAAACGGTATAACCAATAGAACCCAATCCTTGCAGCACATTATAATTACCTATACCGGCTCTCATATTTGTTATTTGCGCACCAAAACCCCATTTACCAACAGGTGCATCAAAACTAATTAAAGCAGTATTATAAGGCTTAAAGGCAACCGATTTCCATTGATTGCGGTATTGAGCATGCAAACGCCATTTAGCGTCAACAACACCAGTAAGTGCGGGATTTAAAAATAAAGGACCTGCATCGTACATGGATAAGTGAAAATCTTGCGCGTTGAATTTGCCAACACTAATGATTATCACAAGGATTAATAATTTTATTTTTTTCATTCTAATTCGATTATCTTATTAATGTAACATCACCCGATTTCTTAAATATTCTTCCATCTGCAACTTCTACCTCAACATACCAAACATAAACACCCATTGCTTGGTCTATATTTTTGTATTTACCATCCCAACCTTGTGTTTGATCATCTGTTTGATATAACAGTTCACCCCAATTGTTATACACTTTAAATAAAATGCTTTTAAATGGTCCGCCTCTAACATAGAAAATATCATTTTCATTATCACCATTTGGAGTAAATGCAGTTGGTAATACTGGAAGCATTGCAATCAAAATTTCTTTTGAAATAGTATCCGTACAACCATTTTGATCAATAGCAGTTAATGAAATGGTATAATATCCACCTGCACTATAAATGTGAGCTGGGTTTTGAAGGTTTGTACCTGTTTCATCACCAAAATTCCAGCTCCATGAAGTTGGATTACCAGCAGATGCATCATTAAAGGTAACATTTTCTCCAGCTAGTGCTGGATTAGAACTCATAACAAATGATGCAGTAGGTTGATTTAAAACATTCACATTATAAGCAACCGAATTTGAACATCCTTTATCAGAAGTAACAGTTAAAGTAACTGGGTATACTCCAACGCCTTGAAAGATATGATTTGTATTTGCTATTGTGTCGTTAGGAGTTTGATCGGCAAAATCATAAGCCCAAGAAACAATACTTCCCTCTGAAATAAAAGATAGGTCGTTGAAGAAAGTTGCGTTTCCTTTACAAGCTACTGTTGAAACAAAGTCAGGATATGGAATAACATTAATTGTTACATATCTTAATATGGTATCCTTACAACCATTCGAAGCTGTAGTTATTAATGTTGTTGCAAATGAACCGCTACCAATAAATGTGTGCAGTGGTGAACTAGCAGTTGATGTTTGCAAATCTCCGAAATCCCAAAACCACGATGAAATACTACCACCAGCGGGAGGAACCGATAAATCAGTAAACGTAGTATTTTGTGTTAAACACACTTCATTAGCAGAAAAATTCGCCAATGGTACTTGCTTAAATGTTACATTAACTGTATCGTCATCAGGATTACATCCTTGGTTGTTTTGTGAAGTTAATATTAAACTAATTGTTGAACCAATATCCTGGTTCGACGGAACATAAGTAGTAAATAACTGGCTTGAACTAGGATTAAAAGTTCCTGTTCCTGTTGAAGTCCAAACTCCTATACTTGTAACACCCGAAACAACTCCGTTTAACTGAACAGTTTCATTACTACAAATACTGATATCATTACCTGCGAAAACACTCGGCGGATCTGCTAAAGTTAAATGCAAGGTATCAGAAACTGAATTACATAAACCAGCTTGGGTACTTAATATTATAGATACTTGTCCAACAGCTGTATCTAAAGGACTAATATTATAGGTAGTACTTGGATTTGAAGAACTTGAGAAAGAGCCAGAACCAAGAGTTGTCCAATCGATAGGGAAACCTGTTGTTACATTAGAGGATAAATTTATCGAAGCTATGTTTGCACAAATCGTATCAGCTGATAAAATATCAACACTAGGTGCATCAATAATTGTTACTGTAATACTATCAGCAACAGCATTACATATACCATTATTTGTAGAAGTTAATTTAATAATTACAACTCCTAATGTTGTATCACTATTGCTTGGAGAATAAGTTAAACCAGTTAACAACGTATCGTTTGGTGTAATTAATCCTGAACCTGTTGTAGACCAAATACCGCTTGTTGAACTTCCACCAACGGTGCCACTTAAATTAATTACTGCATTGTTTGCACAAACAGTTGCATTACTACCTGCATCAACAAATGGAGCAGGAGTAAAATATATTTTCACCGAATCTTCTACATCGGGACAACCTGAAATATTACCTGCCGTTGTTAGAACAAGCGTAAGTGAATCTCCTGCAATATCAGCTGGCGAAGGTGTATACGTTGTACTTAAAGAACCTGGATTATTAAACGCTCCTCCATTTCCACCAGTCCAATTTGCACCTACAGCATTCGAAATTGTACCTGATAAAGAAATGGTACCCAAATTATTTTCGCATCTAATCAAATCACTTCCTGCAGAAACAGTTGGGTTAGGATTAAAATTAATTGTAACCGTATCTGTAACCGGAACACAATTACCAGTTGATGCTAAAACAAAAGTTACAGAGCCTTGAACCGTATCGTTACTACTAGGAGTATAAGTAGGATTAAAACTTGTTGGATTATTAAGAGTACCTGTTCCATTTAACACTGTCCAAATACCTGTGGATGCCCCACCTGTTACGCTACCTGAAAGGTTTACATCACTAAGACCAGAACATAAACTTTGATTAAGACCTGCATCCGTATAAACTCTTCTAAGGAAAGATGACATGTAGTGATAAAGACAGCCTCCCGTAGGGCCTCCATCAATGATTCCTAAAGAGAAAAGGCCAGTTGAGTTACTAATTGAACTTGCAGTAAAAAGTGGAATCTCAGCTAAAGTAAAT
>Ga0075163_10004173_pt1 | contig 19371 bp, 15 predicted proteins | sample JI1023141ADNA_FD_71478 | JGI IMG/M metagenome (GOLD analysis project Ga0075163, IMG submission 71478) | Wastewater effluent complex algal communities from Wisconsin, to seasonally profile nutrient transformation and Carbon sequestration -... | ecosystem: Engineered > WWTP > Effluent > Algae...
GTTGTTTTAACTTACGCCAATAAGCACCACCATCAGCACTATCCGCTAATACAGCACACACATCAACAACACTAAACCACCATGCATCCTTATACCATATTCGGCGAATGGTCTTCTCTTTAAAAACAACAATAGCATCTTCTTGAGAGCTGGTTGGACGACTTTTCATTATTATTCTCCTTATTTATTTTGTATCACGAAGCTTTTTCTTGCTAGCGTTGGGACTATATTGTCTTGTTGTAAATGTCTCAAACGTTGAGTTTAGAGCGGCGCCGGGTGTATTTAGCTTCAACGCTTCAAAATCCTTAATATGGGGCACAACCATATAACTTTTCACAGGTTTGTTTAATAAAATTAATTGCGAAGCATATTGAGCATTTTCTTCATTATCATCATAAAACTTAACCTTTGCCTCTGACGTGATAATATCCATTTTAACTAATTCATTCACAAGCACAGTAATAGAAATATTTTTTCCGCTACCCTGTAATACCTCTTGCGCCATATGATAATCAATATTTTTTTCCCCGGTTTCCGGGTCGTCGATTTTTCCTGAGCGTTTGGGCAAATTTATAATATAAATTGGGGCGTCTATGTTTTTAAACTTATACTTTGAAATATAAAAGGCAACGACCGTTTTATTTCTAATAGTGTTATACAAATAATAAGGCGTTTGGCTTATCAATATAGGGGTATCATTAAAAATTGAGGTTAAATAGGCAATTATATTGTCAGGCGCATCTATAAAGGAGCTGATAGCAAACAAACTGTCTTTGTATAGCAGCCGCGTTTTGATGTTGTGTTTAGTATTTTCCTTAATAATTGCCTCATCATCGATAGGAAATTTAAAAGACTCATCAACGGTAATGGTACAATCAAAATCAAAAATTCTTAATGTCTTATAGGGTGGCGCGGGCGTTGCAAAAACCGCAAGGGATAGCATTAATGTAGCAACAAATGTGAAACATTTTTTAACAATAGTCATGGCCAGGTGCGCTCAGTGAGAAAGTACTTCACGATACTTTAAATTATCTATCGAAACAATCGTTGAATTTTGCTGACGATTAAATTAGGCTTATGCATCGTTATACCGTGTTTTAGGGATAAAAACATGTTGTTCAATCGAGTAAAACTTCACTTAAGTATTAGCTTACTTACCCTCTCATCTGCCTTATTTGCAAATCTTAGCGGTGATATTAAAACATCTATTACAGAAATTTCACCAGACATATCAGCCGAAGCTTACTATCAAACTCACAAAGACGACTTAACCATTAGACCTGATGGCACGGGCTTACAGATTTTGTTTGAATCTAATCATCATTATTACCTGCTGGCAGGGCCAAGAGCACAAAAATTGTTGACCTTGAATGGCGGTAAAATCGAAGATGCGAACGCATCTTTCTTGCAGCAGTTAAAAGAAGAGTACAACGAAGAAACCTTTGGGCAATTGCAAATTACACAAAAAAACTCACACTATTATTTATTAATAAAAGGGAAAGCTTATCCTTTAACGATACATACCGACAAAACCATGCTCCAAGAAAAACCCCAACAATTTGCCTATGTAACTTTTACGGGTGTTGCAAATCATATCGATAAAGAAGCCTTGATAAACTTAGCCGATGAGCTCACGCCCACTGCCTTATTTTGGGAAAAATTAGGCAGTTATTTATATCTCAAGGTCAAAGAGGCACCGCAAGGTGAACAATTTTCTACCTACTGGCAGGCAGAACAAGATAATTTGAATGCCATGTTAGCTCAAATGACTCATGAGTATGAGCGTCTGATGCAGGAAAAATCACTCATTATAACGCCTGAACTTGCCTTTAACGTGGCAACAATTGAGCAAGCATGGGACATACTTAGAAATATTAATAATTATCAAACGTTAAAATTTCATTTTCAAAATACCGTTGGCCGTTATTCAGAACGCAAAGGGTATTATTTATTTGATGCAGCACAATTACTGTTAAATGCACAAAATCCAGGCCAAAATATTTATGATATTCGGGGTGAGTATGTTACCAATGCATTTTTTAATCTTGATGCCATTACGCGTATTTTTCCATTAATTGTGAGCTAGTTAAATTTATTTAAGGTGACTTCTCAATAACCCCGGGAAACTTCAAATTTTCTACGTCCCGCGGCTTGTCCGCGGGACGTAGGCTGAGTTTTTTTCCCGGACCTATTTAGAAGTTACTATTTAAGCGCTTGCCGCTCCATTACTCTTCGTGCGATGCCACACAATAGTGAGATGTGCTATAATTACACACATCGACTGGTAAATCATCCAAAAATCTTACTCGTTCTTGGAAGGAGGTCATCGAATGAAAAACAAAAAAAAATGCATTACTATCCTGACTCATGCCCCCCAGGGCACCTTGGGCGATCCTGCACTTTGCGCTGAATTGGTCAGGGGGTTATTGTCATTAGATACTCAAGGGTTGCTGACGCTTAAAGTCTATATCATTGAAGGGGAAGTATTGCAATCTAAATGGAAAATCATAGACAGTCTCTTCCCTAATGATAGTCGGGTTTCTTTGTATTTTTTAGGCAAGGGAGTGCCTATAAACTTTCAAACCAACGATCCTTTGGTTGTTTATCCAACCTGCAATTTCCTAAAAGATGAGGATAAACGCTTTGTGGATAGACAGTCCAAAGAGCGACCCTGTATTTACATTAGCCTCCCTAATTTTCAAAGGCCCGAACAATACAATAAGACTGAGTCAGAAAGGGCTTACGATCTAGGATTGACAACAATACCACCATATCAACGAAGAGATTACCAAACACTGAAAGAAATTGATGCTGAAGGAAGAATCATTTGGACTGGTCTTGGGGAGGGGAAAGCTGGTATTAATATCAGCAGCGAGATAATCCATCCCATGACAATTGCCCCCGAAGATAATGACATTATCGCCGAATTGATAGGAGCGGCTTTTCAGGACTTCAGTGCAGATTTCAAACCCGTCAGGCATCTTTATTTTGGCTATATGAATATACTTCCGGCTGAGGCTTCCAAAAATCAAGGCCATTTCAAACGCTTCATCAGACTTTGCACCCTTAAATCACTCAAAACCGACCAACCGTCAGTCATCAGCATAGTGATTCCATTTGATGTTCAAGCGGCTAAAATTGACGACAGTATGACTGCAGCCTATGAAGCATTGCAAGATCTTGGCGTCCGTGTCGAACTTATGACCAGGAAAGCGGAAAACCTAACCCAGGTTATGTGTAAGGGAGAGGGTGAAGTGACAGTTCGCGTGATCAATGCCTTTCCTCTGACAAAACCATCAATAGAGCTATTATATCGTTTATCTGATGAACTCAGTATCGTCACTGGCAGTTCCAGTTTGGCTGAGGCGATTGGGCATAATAAATTGTTTTTATATCAAATCATGAATTGGCACACCGAGCTTGATAGTGCACTGGTGGGATTGGTCAACCAGGATTCTCTATTTGCTCCCACTCACCCTTACAGGGAATGGCATAGGATTATCCGCTCGCAAGACATCTCTGAGGTCGAAATAATGCAATTTTATCTTGATAACCAGCAAGCACTCTGCCAGGGCGCTGATGAATTTCGACAACATATATCAAGTCACTACAATCTTAATCGCAACTTACCTGGTAGACTAATCGAGGCAATTGCAAAGCAAGAGAAGAAAATTCCATCAACAGTCATTCATAAACCAATTAACCCCCAGAATGAACTTAAGTTACAGCTTGTAGGTATGGAAAGTCCTTCCTTATTTTACCGTTCATTGGATGACTTTCTGGTAACATACCCTAAAATACTTCATGAAGCCCTGATTGAAGCTTGTATCAAGCAAGATTATGAAGCCTGTAATCATTTATTAGAAATGGGGGCTGATCCCAATTATAAAATGAATTGGGGTCTTTTCATGATAAGCCCCGGAAAAATTGCCTGGCGATTGACTGACATCAAACTTCTTGAACTGCTTTTAAATGCCCCTATAAAACTTGTTCTATCAAAAACTATTAAATTATTGTCCCAAGGTGCTTTCCTTGTCCCAGAGAACAACAAATCTGGTTATGCTTCTGATGATGATGAAAATACCACATTCATTGAAAGACAAGTACAAATGGCGCCTTTGCAGAATTTAGCAGATTTTGTTCCTGGATTGAACCTTGGAGATGATGTTAAGTACCTGAAATTTTTGGAGCGATTTTGCCATGCCTGTGTTGAGCAAGACATCTCCCCAGAGCGTCTGGTTTCGCCTATAGACAATAAACTGCCAAAATATTTCTTCTCAGAGTTCACCGTCGCCCAGAGAATACTCCTGAGTTTGGTTGACAGTAAGCGTATCATCTTGTTGAATCTTCTTTTTTTAAACAAAGTAATACCTATACAAACCGCGATTGATTTTCATGAATATCTTCGAAGTGCAAAGATAACATTTACCAGTCAAATCGAAGACGCGAATAAACTTCTAGGCAATCATCTTTCCATTTACTCCTCGATTTTAGAAGAGCTACTCTCTCATAGCCCTTCCACAAACGATACCCATTCATTTTTTAGCCCTACACCTAAACAGAGCAGTACGGCCCCCAAATTAAGTCATCGAATTGGCAAGTGAGTTAGAAAACCTATACCCAAGATGCTTCAAAATGTTATCTCGGCTTCGCTTATTAAAGCAAATAACAAAGAACATCTATCGACTGTAAATAACACATTTTTTTCGTAACTGCCCAGGTGCCACCCGTGCCTCGACGCCCCGCGGCTTGTCCGCGGGGTCCATGATGCACAGGCGTTCGCTGGATCCCGCGGACAAGCCGCGGGACGTCGCGTGCTGGTGAGTAGTTACTTTTTTTCAAAGAAATGCTACAAATTTGATTAAAATACTGTATATTACACGTCTATTTTTTTAATCCATAATTGAAGAGTATGCTATGTCGTTATCAGTAAATTTAGACCAATACAGAAATATTGGTATCTTTGCCCACGTAGATGCTGGTAAAACCACCACTACCGAACGTATCCTTTATCTTACCGGTGTCAACTATAAAATGGGTGAGGTTCATGAAGGTGAATCAACCACTGACTTCATGGTACAAGAAGCTGAGCGCGGTATTACGATTCAATCTGCTGCTGTCAGTTGCTACTGGAAAGGTACTCGCTTTAACGTTATCGATACCCCAGGACACGTTGACTTCACTGTAGAAGTGTATCGTTCCCTCAAAGTACTCGATGGTGGTATCGGTGTATTCTGTGGTTCTGGCGGTGTTGAGCCTCAATCAGAAACCAACTGGCGTTATGCAAATAATTCAAAAGTATCTCGTTTAATTTTCGTCAATAAACTTGACCGTGTCGGCGCGGACTTCTTAAAAGTCACTGATCAAGTGAAGAAAGTATTAGGTGCTAATCCATTAATTATGACATTGCCTATTGGTGCTGAAGATGACTTCGTTGGTGTTGTTGATTTATTAACCCGCCAAGCTTATGTTTGGGACGAAACTGGCCTACCAGAAAATTACACCATTACTGACGTGCCTGCCAATATGGTTGACCAGGTTGAGACATACCGTAGCCAACTCATTGAAACAGCACTTGAAATGGATGATGATTTGCTGATGGCATACTTAGAAGGTGAAGAGCCTTCTATTGAAGACGTTAAACGATGTATCCGTAAAGGTACACTCGAATTAGCCTTCTTCCCAACATATTGCGGTTCAGCCTTTAAAAACAAAGGCATGCAGCTCTTACTTGACGCCGTGGTTGATTATTTGCCTGCCCCTCACGAAGTTAACCCACAGCCATTGACCAATGCTGAAGGTGAGCCTAACGGTCAATTCGCAATTGTTTCTGCTGATGAGCCTTTCCGCGCCTTGGCATTTAAAATCATGGATGACCGTTATGGTGCATTAACCTTTATCCGCGTTTACTCAGGAAGACTCAATAAAGGTGATACCATCCTTAATTCCTTTACCGGTAAAAGTGAACGTATCGGCCGTATGGTTGAAATGCACGCGAATGATAGAAAAGAATTACAAAGTGCTGAAGCAGGGGATATTATCGCTATCGTTGGCATGAAAAACGTGAGAACTGGCCATACGCTTTGCGACCCTAAACACGAATGTACCCTTGAAGCGATGGTTTTCCCAGAGCCCGTTATCTCTATTGCAGTATCGCCCAAAGATAAAGGCTCTAATGAAAAAATGAGTATTGCCATCGGCAAAATGGTTGCAGAAGATCCCACATTTAGAGTTGAAACAGATATAGATTCAGGTGAGACCATTCTTCGCGGTATGGGTGAATTACATCTTGATATTAAAATTGATATTCTAAAACGTACTTATGATGTTGAATTAGTTGTGGGTCAACCACAAGTTGCTTACCGTGAAACCATCACCAAATCGATTGAAGACAGCTATACGCACAAAAAACAATCGGGTGGTTCTGGTCAATACGGTAAAATTGACTACACGATTAAACCTGGTGAGCCAAACACAGGCTTCACTTTTATTACCTCTGTTGTCGGTGGTAATGTTCCTAAAGAGTTCTTCCCAGCCATTGAAAAAGGTTTCCGCTCAATGATGGATACCGGAACTTTGGCAGGATTCCCTGTATTGGATGTGGTCGTTGACCTCACAGACGGTGGTTACCACCCTGTTGACTCCTCGGCTATTGCATTCGAAATTGCAGCAAAAGGTGCGTTTCGTCAATCGATACCAAAGGCCGGCCCACAATTACTCGAACCCATCATGAAAGTTGACGTTTATAGTACTGAAGATAATGTCGGTGATGTGATTGGTGACTTAAACCGTCGTCGCGGCATGATCTCAGGCCAAGAGCCAAGTGCCACAGGTGTTCGCGTTAAAGCCGATGTTCCGCTTTCAGAAATGTTTGGTTACATCAGCACATTACGTACACTGACTTCTGGCCGTGGACAATTCTCAATGGAATTCTCACACTATGCGCCTTGCCCAAATAGTGTGGCTGAAGCTGTAATTGCTAAAGAAAAAGAGCGGAAAGAAGCTGCCGCTAAATAATTAGGACCCTTATAAAGTGAGCCATATTCTCGATATATCATTGCTTAAACGCGATAGAGAATTTGGCTTGCTATATCTTGGGCAATTCATCTCCTTTCTTGGGACGATGATTTCTTATGTTGTTGTACCCTATCAAGTCTACGCCTTAAGTCATTCTAACCTGATGGTTGGGATCTTAAGTCTTATGCAATTACTACCATTATTAGTGACTGCTTTATTAGGCGGTGTTTTTGCTGATAGATATAATAGACGTAATCTACTCATTTATAGCGAATTATTCCTTGCCGTGAGTAGCCTTTTGTTAGCTGCTAATGCATGGCGAATTCAACCTGGCTTATCGCCTATTTTTATTATCACCTTTATGATGTCAGCCGTTAATGGGTTACATAGACCTGCCCTAGAAAGCATGACGCAACAAATTGTGCCGCCCGCAAATTATACTAAAGTTGCAGCCTTGATTAGTTTTAAGTATGGCTTTTGTATGATTGTGGGCCCTGCCATTGGAGGATTAATCATCGCCCATCATGGTGTGATATTTACCTATTTTCTCGATTTTCTTTCTTTCGCAATATCCTGTGGCTGTCTTGCCGCAATGCATCGCATTCCAAAGCCCGTTATTACTTCACACCCATCGATTCTTCAATCCGTTAAAGATGGATTATCGTTTGCGGTGAGTAAACAAGAGTTACTGGGGAGCTATCTGGCAGATATCATTTCGATGATTTTTGCTATGCCCAATGCATTGTTTCCAGCCATTGCAGAACAGTTGGGCGGCCCAAAAACACTAGGCCTACTCTACGCCGCACCTGCAGTAGGCGCATTATTGATTTCATTTGTGAGTGGCTGGACAAGTCGAATCACACATGATGGGCGAGCCATAGCACTAGCGGCTGCTTTCTGGGGATTAACTGTGTTAGGTTTTGGTCTAAGTTTGTCATACAGCCTAGCTCTGGCGCTATTTTTCTTGGCATTGTCTGGGGTATTAGACACCATCAGCGGTATTTTTAGACAAAGCTTATGGAATAGAACTATCCCCCATGAATTTCGGAGTCGTTTGGCCGGCATTGAAATGATAAGTTATATCAGCGGGCCAAAATTAGGCGATGCACGCGCAGGTTTAGTCGCAACGGGATTTGGCATGACCACAGCGCTTGTTTCTGGCGGTATACTGTGCTTTGTAGGCGTCAGCATTTGCTGCCTGTTGTTACCTAAATTTTGGAATTATCATAACCAAGCTAACTGAGTATTTTATGAAGTTATATCAATCAATTATGCTTCTGCTTATGATTTATTTCAGCAATCTATCGAATGGTTACTGTACTAATTTTGTAACTGCTCACAAGCCGCGGGGCGTCGAGGCACTGATGGTACCTGAGCAGTTACAAATATTTCATAAATTAGTATCGTAATACGATTTTTTTTAAAATCTTAAAAACATTGTAAGTATCACTCATTAAAGGCCAGCTATAATCTGATTAAGAGAAGTTAAACTCAAATTTTGGTGAGTACGATGAAAATCACACCGGCGATGATAAATAAAGCAGTCGAGGCTAAAATCATTAATGACAAACAAGCTCAAGACCTCATTGCATTTTTTAAAAAACTTCCAGAACATGGGCCTGATTTCAATTTAACGAATGTACTTTATTATTTTGGTGGACTCATAGCCATAGGTGCCATGACGCTTTTTATGAATATAGGCTGGGAAATATATGGTGGTTGGGGAATTTTGTTTCTTTCTCTTTCTTATGCCGTTTTGGGTATTGCTTTAACACATCATTTTCATGGTCTAGATTATATTATCCCCGCAGGCATTTGCGCGACTTTCGTGATTTGTCTCACCCCTTTAGCCATATATAGATTCCAACAAGGGATGGGGTGGTGGCCCGGTGATGCCGTATATCAAGATTATCATTTTTACATCAGATGGAATTGGATTTTTATGGAATTAGGCACACTGGCCATAGGTGTCATTTTAGCTTACATTTATCGCTACCCCTTTATGATAATGCCAATTGCCGTCACGCTATGGTATATGTCTATGGATATAATATTTTTTATTAATGGCGATGAATATACCTATGAACTCGGTGCAATGGTTTCCATGTATTTTGGATTAATCATGACGCTCATTGCTTTTTGGGTGGACATTAGGTCCGGTCAAGGCGCTGATTATGCTTACTGGCTTTATATTTTTGGCGTATTAGCTTTTTGGGGTGGCTTAACGTCCCAAGACGCTGACACCGAACTGTCTCGGTTATGCTATTTAGGTATCAATTTATTTTTAATTTTAATCGGCGTTATTTTAAATCGAAAAGTATTTGTCATATTTGGCGCTATTGGTACTTGTCTTTACTTAGGACACCTCTCCTATGTCGTATTTCAAGACAGTTATTTCTTTCCTGTCGCACTCACCGCCATTGGATTTGCCATTATTTACTTAGGTATCTTATGGCAAAAACATGAGGCAAAACTTACCGCTAAATTACGAAACATACTGCCTCAATCATTAAGGCATTTATGATAAAAACTGACGAAGTTTTTTCAAATTACCTCTATGTTTTTTGCTCTCTAATCGCTTTTTAACCGAACCTTTAGTAGGCTTAGTTTTTCTTCGTGTTTTAGGGGCCACACTCACTTTTTTAATCAACCGCGCTAATCGTTGTAGTGCATCCTCTTTATTTTGTTCCTGACTTTTATACCGTTGCGCTTTGATAACAATCATGCCATCTTCGGTAATTCGATAATCTTTTACATGTAAAAGCCGATTTTTGTAAGATTCAGGCAAATCAGATTGCATGATGTTAAATCTAAGATGAATAGCTGTCGACACTTTATTAACATGTTGCCCACCCGCACCTTGTGCCCTGATAGGGATTAATTCAATTGTTGAGAGTGAAATACTGATACTATCGGTTATCTTAAGCATGGATGACTCATCTATTAATACTGGCCAAGATTATGCTATTCTTTAAGGGTCACCTCAAGTGAAACTTAAAGATGGATATAAAAGTCAGTGAATTCTCCGATGCGATAGAAAAATATCAAACCTTTTCTTTGTATACTAAATTTGAAACCTTACTTGCTATCATGATTATCATACTGCAGGCATTGAGTCTCATCAATTTATGGCGAACCTATCACTATCACAGCGCGTTAAGTATCATTTTTATACTGTTCATCGCTTACCTAGCCACAGACTTTTTTAATGGCCTCGTCCATATGATTGTTGATAATAATACCCATTATAATTCCATTGTAGGGCCATTTATCGCAGCATTTCATATGCACCATTTCAAAATGCAATACACTGAAAGACACCCACTAAAAATATACTTTATTGAATCAGGGCATAAATTTTGGCTAGGCTTGTATTTAATACTCTTAATTGCCGCACAACAATTTATGTCGTTAAGCGCCAATCTTAACCTAAGCTTAGTCGCTTTCGGGTTACTTTCCTCGATAGCTGAGGTTTCGCATTATTGGTGTCACAATGGGTCAAAAAATAATGCCATCATCACCTTTTTACAAAAATATCGCCTACTGCTTTCGTTAAAACACCACCGCATACACCATGTTCATGACAATATGAATTATGCTTTTTTAAATGGCATAAGCGACCCATTACTTAATATCATCGCTCGTCATTATTATAAAGGCTATCAAAATCATTCAGATAAACATGTGGCAACTTATGTTAAACGCATCACAATTTAAAATTATCGTTTATATCTTTTTTACAAACTGTGACTTAAGCTTCATAGGACCTATACCATCAATTTTACAATCGATGTCATGGTCACCGTCAATCAAGCGAATATTTTTGACCTTAGTGCCCACCTTTACGACCAGTGATGAGCCTTTTACTTTTAAATCTTTTATCACCGTTACCGAATCACCGTCTTGAAGCACATTGCCATTGGCATCTTTAATGATTTTTTCAGCATCATCACTCATATCTATCGCGTCTTTTCCCCATTCATGAGTACACTCTGGGCAAATGAATAACAACCCCGCTTCATAAGTATATTCAGAATTACATTTTGGACATTGTGGTAAGGCACTCATCAATATACGACTCCCATTGAAGTAAAAGATATTACACTTAAACGTGTTTTTTCACCCAGGCAACATATTTATCCATCCAGGCTTGTAAGAATTTTTGGCTGTCAGTGCCAATGTTTCCTGCATCGTCAAATAAGCCCTCTTTTACTTGGATAAATACTTCGGGTTGGCCCAAAGTTGGCATATCTAGATAAGCTAAAATATTGCGTAAATGTTGTTGCGCAAGGGCAGTTCCAATGGCACCCGCAGACACCCCCAGCACACCCGCAGGCTTACCTGCAAAAGCGCTTTGGCCATAAGGGCGCGATGCGTTATCAATGGCATTTTTGAGCACGCCAGGTATCGAGCGATTATATTCTGGCGTTACAAATAACAAGCCATTTGATGCTAAAATATCCGCTTTCAAACGCTTCACAGATGCAGCTTGATTTGCATCATCATCTTGGTTATACAAGGGCAAATCGCCTATCTCAATCCATTTAAAAGAAAAATCAGCTGGCGCAAGTTTAGCCACGGCATGCGCGAATTTTTCATTAAAAGAATCCTTACGAAGACTACCAACAATAACGCCGATTTGATATTGACTCATTTTTCATCCTAAATTTAAAATATAATTTACCCTAGTATAGGCGTTTCCTAGATAGCAATGCTAGTATTAAAGAGCTAACTTGATTTCACGGACGAATCAGTATGATAAGACATAAAATCTGGCATTTTGCCTGGTATAGCTTATTAAGCACACTGCTGCTTGCCTGCCAAAATAACGGCGATAAAAATGGGCAACCTGCCCCCGTATCTGTTGTTAAGGTTCAAATAGCCTCCGTTCCCGTTACTAAAGAATATATCGGTATTACCCAATCTATTGCGAGCGTCGACATTCGAGCCCGAGTAAAAGGTTTTTTGACCCAAATGAATTTTGTCGAAGGCAAGCCTGTTAAAAAAGACGCCTCTTTATTTGTCATAGACCCCCTCCCCTTTGAAGCTGATGTCAAAGCTGCCGAAGGTAACCTTGCAAAAAGCATCGCCAATCGTGAATTTCAAACAGCAGAATATGAGCGTTATGGCAAATTGGTTAAAAAAGGCGATGTATCGGTTGCTAACTATGACCGAGTTAAATCTCAATATCAAGAAGCTGTCGCACAAGTACAAATTAATCAAGCAAATCTCGACACCGCTAAAATCAATCTAAGTTATTGTTATATGAATGCCTCTTTTGATGGCATTATTGGTGAAAAATTTGTCGACGTTGGCAATCTTGTTGGTGGGACTGAAAACACACTGCTAGCAACGCTTGTCGAACTCAACCCCATGTATATTCAATTTAGTCCCAGTGTTAGCGATTTTGCGCTCATGTTAGCCCATCGTAAAAACATGCCTTTTAAGGTAGAAGCCACATTTTCAGATGACGCTAATATGAAATTTCATGGAAAAGTTGATTTGATAAACAATCAGGCCGATACGCCCACCTCCACTATTTTAATGCGTGCCCTACTTGATAACCCTGAATCACTGTTATTACCTGGCATCTACTTAAAAGTTAAATTAACGCTATCTAATGGCGAATCACAATTGATTATCCCTGTCACTTCAGTCATGGAAGTTCAAGGACAGCGTATGGTCTATATCATCGATAAAAATAATGAAGTTCAATCACGAGCAATTACAACCAACGGACAATATCAACAATCCTACATTATAGTGTCTGGGTTAAAAGAAGGTGAAATGGTTGTCACAAACAATCTTCAAAAAATAAAACCTGGCCTGACCGTGACACCTCAACTCGTGAGCCAGCCGAATGATTAAATTTTTCATTCATCGCCCCATATTTGCCATCGTTATCGCTTTATTGATGGTAATTATCGGCGGCATTTGCATCTTCACACTACCTATCGCGCAATACCCAGAAATCGTCCCTCCTCAAGTACAAATTAGTTCTCAATATATAGGCGCGAGCTCACAAGTCGTTGCCGATACCGTGACGACACCTTTGGAGCGCAATATTAATGGCGTTGAAGGCATGATTTATATGTCGTCAGCTAGCACTAATAATGGTAACTCTATTATTAATGTGACGTTTGATGTGGGTTATGATGTGGATATTGGTGCTGTTGATATCTTAAATAGTGTTAATACCGCAACGCCATTATTACCACCCGCAGTCACGCAAGGCGGTATTGATGTTCAAAAAGTATCGACCAATATGGTATTAGTCGTTAATTTAATTTCACCTCACAATAGCTATGATGAAGCATTTTTAAGTAATTATGCTGACATTCATATTACACCTGCCCTTCAACGTATCCCAGGCGTAGGCAGTGTCAATAATTTTGGTTTATTGCAATATTCGATACGTATTTGGTTAGACCCCAATAAACTCGCCAGTATGTCTATCTCACCCCAGCAAGTCATTGATGCTGTTAAAGAGCAAAACCAACAAGCAGCGGTCGGTGTCATAGGCCAACCTCCCGTTGCTAAAAATACTGCTTTTCAATATCAAATTACAACACTTGGACAATTAACAGAACCCGAACAATTTGCTGATATTATTGTAAAAACTCAGTCAAATGGACAAATCGTTAGAATTAGAGACTTGGGCCGTGTTGAGATGGGGGCTGAATCCTATACGACCACCTCACAATTTAGCGGTAGAGCAACGGCGAGTTTAGGCGTATACCAATTACCTGGCTCTAATGCCATGGATATTGCTAATAATGTTCGCAAAGTAATGAAAGAACTACAAAAAAACTTCCCGGCAAGTTTAGAATATACCATTGCTTATGACACAACAAACTTCGTAAAAGCATCCCTTGAAGAGGTCGTAAAGACGTTGTTAGAGGCCATTTTCCTCGTATTTTGCGTGGTATTTATCTTTTTACAAAACTGGCGCACGACGTTGATTCCTTGTATCGCAATTCCTGTCTCTTTAATAGGAACATTTGCCTTGTTTTCAGTTTTTGGTTTTTCTATTAACACTTTAAGCTTATTAGGATTAGTCTTGGCGATTGGTTTAGTCGTTGACGATGCCATCGTAGTCGTTGAAAACGTTGAAAAAAAACTTGAATCGGGCATTACCAATATTCATGAAGCGGTTGAAATTGCAACCCTTGAAGTACAAGGACCCATTATTGCAACTACCTTAATTTTATTAGCGGTATTTGTGCCGGTAGCTTTTATCCCAGGCATGACTGGCAGTTTATATAATCAATTTGCCCTGGCCATTGCATTTTCTGTCGCGCTTTCTGGCATTAATTCTTTAACTTTAAGCCCTGCCTTGTGTGGCGTATTACTCAAGCAAAAAACTGAAAACAACTTCATTTTCTTTCGCTGGTTTGAACGTGTCTATGAGGGTTTAGCTAAAAAATACAAACATGGCGTACTTTTTTGTTTAGAACATAAAAAATGGGTATTAATAGTTTTTGGATTACTAGGCTTAAGCACTGTGTTGCTCTTTAAACATTTACCCACGGGATTTATCCCAGAGGAAGACCAGGGCTACTTTGTAACCATTGTTAAAGGACCAAGTGCTTCATCACTGTATCGCACCGAAGAAACCGTACAAAAAGTATTAAAAATTTTAGAAAAAACAGAAGGCGTTGCAAATACTATTTCAATTAACGGATATAATCTCATTGACAGTATCAATGAACCCGATGCTGCCGCTATATTCGTTATCCTTAAACCCTGGGATGAGCGCAAATCAAAGGCACTTAATGTTCAAGGCATCATGAAAACTGTCGCAAAACAGTATGCAGCCATTGATGAGGCGATTGTTATTCCTGTCAATGCACCCGCGATTCCAGGTCTTGGCTCTGTAGGCGGTTTTCAGCTACAAGTTGAAGATGGTGATAACCTTGGTATTGAGGCCTTAACTAAAGCTGTGAATGGCATGGTGGCAGAAGGCAGCAAACGCCCTGAGTTACAAGGACTATTTTCCAATCTCTCGATTGGCGACCCCGGGCTTTATCTTGATATCGACCGAACAAAAGCCAAGGCACTTAATGTCTCTATCTCATCGCTGCTCACTACCTTACAAACCTATCTTGGGTCATATTATGTTAATAATTTTACTAAATATGGCCAAACCTATCGTGTTATGATTCAAGCAGAGGGCAATGCCCGAACATCCGTTACAGATATTAATAAGCTTTACGTAAAAAGTGATTTGGGTAATATGGTTCCACTGGCAAGCCTTGTTAAAGTAAAATCGATTACAGGGCCTTACAATGTGCCTCATTATAATTTATATACCTCGGCAAGCGTTAATGGCGGACCTGCGCCTGGCTATAGCTCAGGCCAAGCATTAACCGCCATTGAAGAGATTGCCGCAAAAACGCTACCTAAGGGTATTATTTATGAATGGACCAGCGTCACCTATCAACAACTAAAAGCCGGTAATATTGCGGGCATCATATTTATGTTATGCCTCGTATTTGTATTTTTATTTTTAGCAGCCCTTTACGAAAGCTGGTCTATGCCTTTAATGATTTTGCTTGTTGTGCCACTCGCATTATTAGGTGCAGCTTTAGCCTTAACGATAAGGTCATTAGCCTTAGATGTCTATGCACAAATTGGATTGATTTTATTAATTGGATTGGCGGCTAAAAACGCAATATTAATTGTCGAATTTGCCAAAGAAAAACGTGAAGCGGGCGAGAGTATTATCAATGCCGCAGTCGATGCGGCCACCTTACGATTACGCCCGATTTTAATGACCGCCTTCGCCTTTATCTTAGGCGTCTTACCACTTGTGACAGCCACGGGTGCCGGCGCTTCCAGTCGACACTCCATAGGCACCACCGTCATGGGCGGCATGCTTATCGCTACGATTTTAAGCTTAATGGTGGTCCCTGTATTTTATGTTATCATCCAAACTTTCAGAGAACGAAAGTAGGTTGGGCCTTGGCCCAACAATCACCCTATCTCTTGCCATAAGCTTTTTTAGGCGCACTTTTGTTTGGTTTTCTGGAAGAGAAATTTGACTTACCTTTATAAGACGGCTTTCCTCTAGATTGTGTCGGACCAACAGCCGTGGGTACAGAATGCTGCGGCTCAAAATCATCAATTTCAATGCGCTCTAACTTACGCTTGATTAAACGTTCAATGGCCTGCAATTGCGAGGCTTCATCGGCACATACCAATGAAATCGCTTGACCCGATGCACCTGCTCGACCGGTACGGCCAATTCGATGTACATAATCCTCAGGCACCTGCGGTAAATCAAAATTCACCACACAAGGCAGTTGATCGATATCAATACCACGTGCCGCAATGTCCGTTGCCACTAAAATATGAACCTCACCTGATTTAAATTCAGCCAATGCTTTTGTGCGTTGTGATTGTGATTTATTGCCATGGATGGCTGCTGCATGAATATGATCTTCTGCCAATTGTTTAACTAATTTATTAGCACCATGTTTAGTACGCGAAAAGACTAACGTTTGACCCCATTTATTTTTATGAATTAAATGACTCAGTAAGGCAGGCTTTCGTGCTTTATCAACAGGATGAACAATTTGAGTAACAGCAATGGCTGTTGTGTTTCTGGGGGCTACATCAATTTCAACGGGTTGGTTTAATATCCCCTTAACAAGATTTCTGATGTCATCTGAAAACGTCGCTGAAAACATTAAATTTTGACGATTTCTGGGCAACAAACTAATAATACGTTTAATGTCATGAATAAAGCCCATATCTAACATTCTGTCAGCTTCATCTAATACTAAGGTATCAACTTCATCAAACTGTATGGCTTTTTGTTGATATAAATCCAATAAACGACCGGGTGTAGCCACTAACAACTCAACGCCTGAACGTAATTTCATCATTTGGGGATTAATCTTAACGCCACCAAATACAACCGTTGACCGACAAGAAACATAACGACCATAGGCCATAATACTTTCTTGTACTTGTGCGGCAAGCTCACGCGTCGGCGTTAAAATCAAAACCTTAGTGCGGTTACTTTTAGCGCGTGGCTTATCTAGGAGGCGCTGTAAGATGGGCAACACAAAACTTGCAGTCTTTCCTGTCCCGGTTTGTGCTGAGGCCAAGACATCTTTACCTTGCAAAATCGCAGGTATCGCTTTCAATTGAATAGGGGAAGGTTCTTTATAACCAAGCTCGCTTGTTGCGCGTACTAATGGCTCAATTAACCCTAATGATACAAAACTCATGTTGCTTCCTTTATATGCTGATAATTCACAGTTTGAACTATTTTGGCGCAAGTATACCATGTTTAAGCATAAAAAGGGGGAATAGTTAAAAAATCTGTAACGACTCACCGACTCGCGACGTCCCGCGGCTTGTCCGCGGAGCGTCGAGGCACGGGTGATACCTGAGCAGTTACAAAAATCTTAAAAATAACATAAAATTAAAACACACTATTCATTTTTTGGTCTATCATTAAATCGATAGACATAACAAATGAGGATGAAAATGAAGAAATCTTTCAAAGCGTTAGCAGGCCTTTGTGTTGCATTTGTGTTTTTAGCAGGATGCACAAACTCAGAGGTAGGTACGGCTGTTGGGGGAGCTGCGGGTGCAGGTATTGGTTACGCGATAAGTGGTAATGCTTTAGGTACTGCTATCGGTGCTGGTGCTGGTGCGCTTGTGGGGCACTCTATAGGGCATCAACAAGATCGTCGTTATTATTACTACTACTAATACACTGATAAAAGTTGGGCCAAGGCCCAACTTTTATGATTTATTTAAGGATGAATCATGCGCTTAAAAAATAAAACCGCGATTGTCACAGGCGCGGCCTCAGGTATTGGGAAGGCTATTGCCCTCTTGTATGCCAAAGAAGGGGCAAATGTCGCTATTGCTGATCTTAATTTAGATGCCGCTCAACTCGTTGTAGATGAAATCGTGTCTAAAGGTGGTAAAGCGATGGCTGTCAACATGAATGTGACGGATGAAAAAGAAGTCAATGACAGCACCGATAAAGTTGCCCAAAAATTCGGTGGTGTTGATATTCTCGTCAGCAATGCCGGCATTCAAATTATCGAATCTGTTGATAAATTAAATTTCAGTGATTGGAAAAAGATGCTGGCCATCCACTTGGACGGTGCATTTTTAACCACACGTGCCGCCTTAAAATATATGTATCAAAGTGGTAACGGTGGCAGCATTATTTACATGGGCTCGGTGCATTCCAAAGAAGCTTCGATGTTAAAAGCACCCTACGTCACGGCTAAACATGGCCTACTAGGACTTTGTAAAGTGGTTGCCAAAGAAGGCGCAAAACATGGCGTGAGAGCCAACGTCATCTGCCCTGGTTTTGTCAGAACTCCTTTAGTTGACAAACAAATTCCAGAACAAGCCAAAGAGCTTGGTATCAGCGAAGCCGATGTCATTAAAAATGTCATGTTAAAAGAAACCGTTGATGGTGAATTTACAACGACCACAGACGTTGCTGAAACAGCCTTATTTTTTGCAGCTTTTGGAACTAATGCGTTAACCGGGCAATCATTAGTGGTGAGTCATGGTTGGTTTATGGAGTGATAATGAAACCGTTCACATCTGTTGCTTGCTCTTTTCAAGGAGGAGGCGCGCTAGGTGCCTATCAAGTTGGTGTTTTAGAAGCACTCCTTGAGGCGGGTTACAAACCCAATTGGTTTGTGGGCACTTCAATTGGCGCTATTAATGCTGCCATCGCAGCAGGCAACGCACCCAAAGATATCATCGATAAATTAAAAACCTTTTGGGATACCATAGCAACACCCATTAGCCCCTTTGATTTTCTAAGTGCCGATGATGAGCATTTAAAGCGGTTGCATCATCAATTTTCAGCACGGTCTTCACTCCTGTTTGGGCAACCAGGATTTTTTACACCACGATTCCCCCCCCCTGAACTAAATTGGCATAGCGATGCCAGAACTATTAGTTTTTATGATACCTCACCGCTTAAATCAACCCTTGAAAAACTGGTTGATTTTGACCGTATCAATCATAAAAAAACACGCTTAAGTGTTGGTGCTGTTGAAGTGGAATCAGGTGAAATGGTATATTTCGACACAAAAAATACGGTCATTAGACCTGAACATATTATGGCAAGTGGTGCCTTACCACCTAGCTTTCCAGCCGTAGAAATCGATGGTTTTTTATATTGGGACGGCGGCATTTCAAGTAACTCACCCATCAGCTATGTCTTATCCGATAATACGTCTAAATCGGTATTATGCTTTATGGTGCATTTATTTGACTCTTATGGGTTACAACCCAAAACATTAGATGATGTATTAAAGCGCAAAAAAGACATTGAATTTTCAAGCCGATTTTTAAAGATGA
>Ga0075163_10004174_pt1 | contig 19370 bp, 17 predicted proteins | sample JI1023141ADNA_FD_71478 | JGI IMG/M metagenome (GOLD analysis project Ga0075163, IMG submission 71478) | Wastewater effluent complex algal communities from Wisconsin, to seasonally profile nutrient transformation and Carbon sequestration -... | ecosystem: Engineered > WWTP > Effluent > Algae...
GGTCGACCTGCCGCTGGATCTGGCGGCCGAAGTCGACGAACGCACCCGGGTGCCGCCGGCCAGGCCGCGACAAGAGCTCGTGCGCGAGGCGGGCCCAAGGTCCACCAACCCGCCGCGCATGGCGCCGATCGAGCCCACGCAGGCCTCCGCAGCCAAGGCGTCCGGCACCGCCTCTGCGGCCTCGGCTGCGTCGATGGACGCAACGATCGTCAAGCCCGTCGCCGCTCCGTCGCCGGCACCCGCACCGGCGGTCCGCGCGGCGCCGGCCGGGGCGCCGGTGGCCGCAGCGCGCATCGAAGCCACCGCTCGACCCCTGCCGGTATGGTGGGCAGGTGGCGCGCTGGTCCTGGCGGCCGCAGCGGCAGGCGGGTGGTTGTGGAGTCGCCAGCCGGCACCGGCCCCGGGCCCGGTGCCGGCCGCCCGGCAGGCGGGGCCCCAGGCCTTCGAACCTGCTGCGATGCCATCTGCAACGCCTGCGTCACCGCCTGCTGCGGTGCCTGCATCAGTGCCTGCCGCATTGCCTGCTTCCGCGCCCGCCGCCGTCCCGGCGCCGCCCCCGGTCGCCCCGGTGCCCGCTGCGCCAGCATCGCTGCCGTCGCCGGCGACCCCGACGCCCGTGCCTTCCTCCCCGCCTGCCCCGCGAACCATCCCACATTCATCGGATGGGCCCGCGCCGCAGCCCATGGACCGGCGCGCGGCCGTGCGACAGAATGCGCCCCAGTCAGTGCGACGCGTGCCCGACGAATCGGCTGCCACCCCCCCGGTGCGGCGCGGCTCCAACCCGCGTTGTGCCGACCTGCTGCAACGGGCCCAGCTTGGCGAAGCCCTGTCGCCAGAGAGCCTCGAGTTCCTTCGCAAGGAGTGCCGCTCATGACCTCTGCCTTGGTTTCCCGTCCATCTCTCGGGCTGTCGCTGCTGTCGGTGGGCCTGGCCGCCTGGCTCGCCTCGTGCGCCGCGCCGACCTCGACCGACGCCAGCCGCAGCGATGCGGGCAGCCCGCCGCCCCCGGCCGCGCAGGCCACGCCACCCGCCCCGCCCCCGGCGGCGCCTCCTCCACCGCCCGCCCCGCCACCGATCCTGCCGTACGACGATGCCGTGCTCAGCGCGGCCAACAACCTGCTCGACAAGGCACAGCTGCCAGCCAATGCAGGTCGCTATGCCCTGGTTGTCGACCCGTTGATCGACGGCGTAACCGGCATGCAGTCCAGCGCCACGCAGGCCATGGGCAACAAGATCGCCGACCTGATCCGCAGCCGCTACCCGCAGTACGAGTTGCAGCCCTTCAGTGCACCCAATGTGGCCAAGTCGCCGCTGGTGCTGGTGGGCACCTTCACCGGCGTGAACGGTGAGCGCAAGACCGAGGGGCAGCGCGAGGCCTACCGCATCTGCCTCGCCCTGGCCGACCTGAAGACCGGCAAGCTGGTGAGCAAGGGCCTGGCCTTCGCCTCCAAGGACGGGGTCGACATCACGCCCACGCCCTTCTTCCGCGATGCGCCGGCCTGGGTGGAAGACGCCAACACCACCGGCTATGTGCGCACCTGCCAGGGCACCAAGGCGGGCGATCCGATCCACCCCGCTTACCTCGAGCGCATCCAGAGCGCCGCGCTCATCAGCGAAGCGATCGACGCCTATTCGGCCGGCCGCTATGCCGAGGCGCTGCGCCTGTACAACACCGTGGCCGAGGCGCCGTCGGGCAAGCAGTTGCGGGTGTACTCGGGGCAGTACCTCGCCAACATGCGGCTGGGCAAGCGGGCCGCCGCCGCGCAGGCCTTCGGCCACATCGTCGAGCAGGGCCTGGAGTCCAAGCGCCTGGGCGTGAAGTTCCTGTTCAAGCCCGGCAGCACCGCCTACTGGAACGACCCCAAGGGCATCGCCACGCCCTACCCGATCTGGTTCCATGAAATCGGCGGGCGCGCCAGCAAGCTGCAGAGTTGCCTCGAGGTGGTGGGGCACACCAGCCCCAACGGCCCCGAGCCGATGAACGAGCGCTTGTCGCTGCGCCGGGCGGAGCAGGTGCGCAATGAACTGCTGCGCAATGCCAAGCCGCTGGCCAAGCGCGTCATCGCCAGCGGCATCGGTTCGCGCGAGACCATGATCGGCAACGGCCGCGACGATGCCACCGACGCACTCGACCGACGCGTCGAGTTCAAGGTGGTCGGCTGCTGAGCCTGCACCCGGCAACGGCGAGTTCAGGCCCCGGCGGCGGCGCCGCCCGCCGGCGCATCGGGGCGTCCTTAGAATCGACCCCGATGCGAGTGTTCGTCTGGGCCCTGCGGGCCGTCATCTTCTTCACCCTGTTCGCCTTTGCTCTGAACAACGAGCAGGTGGCTGTCGTGCATGGTTTCTTCGGAACCCAGTGGCGCGCCCCGATGGTGATCGTGGTGCTGGCCGCCTTCGGACTGGGCGCGGCCCTGGGCGTGATGGCCATGGTGCCGGGCTGGTGGAAGCATCGGCGGCTGGCCCGGCAACTGCCGGACGCGCGCCCACCGGCCCGCCCGACCGATCGGCCATCGGACGCGTCACCGCCGAGCCTGCCCCCCGAAGCACCGCCGCGCGAAGGCCTTTGAATGGAATTCGATTGGCAGTGGCTCCTGGTCGTCCCCGCCGTCGCCTTTGCGCTGGGCTGGATCGCCTCCCGCCTGGACCTGCGGCAGTGGAAGCGCGCCGACCGCGAGTCGCCCAAGGCCTACTTCAAGGGCCTGAACCTGCTGCTCAACGAGCAGACCGACAAGGCCATCGACGCCTTCATCGAAGCCGTCCAGCACGACCCCGACACCAGTGAACTGCACTTTGCGCTCGGCAACCTGTTCCGCCGCCGCGGTGAGTTCGAGCGCGCCGTGCGCGTGCACCAGCACCTGCTGCAACGCGGCGACCTGAGCATCGCCGATCGTCAGCGCGCGCAGCATGCGCTGGCCCACGACTTCATGAAGGCCGGCCTGATCGATCGCGCCGAAGCCGCGTTCCGCGCCTTGCAGGGCACGCCGTTCGACACCGAGGCGCGCCTGGCGCTGCTGGGCCTGTACGAGCGCTCGCGCGACTGGAGCGGTGCCGCCGACATGGCCGCGCAGCTCGAGAAGACCGGCACCGGCTCCTTCGCCACCCGCATCGCCCACTACCAGTGCGAACTGGCGCTCGAGGCCGACGAACGGGGGGACCCTGGCGCCGCCGACGCCGCGCTGCAATCGGCGCGCCACATCGCGCCGCAGGCCGCCCGGCCCTTGATCCAGCAGGCCCAGCGGCTGGCACGGCTTGGCCAGGCTGCCGCGGCATTCGAGACGGGCAACCTGCTGCGCCAGCGTAACCCGGAGGCCTTCGTGCGGGTGGCGGGCGAGTACGTGGCCTGGGCCCAGGCCTGCGGCCAGCAGCCAGCCGCGCACCAGGCGCTGGAGGAGTTGTACGCGCAGTGGCCCGGCATCGAACTGCTGCGCGCCCTGGCGGTGCTGGAAGGCACGGCGCCCGGCCGCTCGCCGCGGCTGCCCGAACTGTTGCGCACGCAGCCCACGCTGTCGGCGGCGCAGGAGTTGCTGGAAACGCCGTTCGAGCAATGGCCCGAGGCGGCGCGCGAGAGTGTGCGCCTGGGCATTCGCGATGCGGTCGGCCGCGCGGCCCGACCGTTGCAACGCTATCGCTGCGCCGCCTGCGGCTTCGAAGCCCATCGCTACTTCTGGCAATGCCCGGGCTGCCTCGGCTGGGACAGCTTCCCGCCGCAGCAGATCGAGTCGCTCTAGACGCGTCCCGTCCGGCTGTCGCCCTGCATCAGGCGCCGACCAAGTGGCGCTGCAACTGGCCCAGCACGGCGTCGCGCGAGGGCACCTGGCCTTTGCCGCCGAGGCTGGCCACCCGGCCCGGCCCGGTCAGGCCCGCCAGGCCCGGTTCGTGGTCGCAATAGATGCCGATGCTCGGTCGGCCGAACGCCGCGCCCAGGTGCGTGAAGCCGGTGTCCAGGCCGATGACCTGCCGGGCGCGACCCAGCACCGCGGCCATCTCGCCCACCGACAACAGGGGCGGCACCTCGCCGCCACAGCCCGCGGCGATGCGCTGCGCACGCTGCCATTCCTCGACATTGCCCCAAAGCAGCACCGGCACCAGGCCGGCGGCACGCACGCGCTGGCCGACCGCGATCCAGTCGTCCTCGGGCCACAGCTTCTCGGGCCGGCTGGCGCACGGGATCAGCGCCGCGCTGGGCCCGCTCGCCTGCCAGCCACCCTCCGGCGGCAGGATGCCGAAATCCGGTGGGGCCTGCGACAGCACATGGCCCAGGTGCGCCGAGGCCAGGCGGCGGCAGCGGTCCACCGCCTGCAGGTCGCGCGGCACGGCGGCCACGCGGCGATAGCACAGCGCGGCCAGCGGCTCGCGCGCGCTGTGGCGGTCGTAGCCGACAAGCGGCCCGCGCGCCTGAAGGCCCCACAGCACGCTCTTGAGCAGCAGCCCCTGCAGGTCGAGCACCAGGTCGTATTCGTCGCGGCGAAGCGCGGCCCGAAAGGCCGAGATCGCGGTCTGCGTATCGTGCTTGAACAGGCTCTTGCGCCACTTGCGCCAGGCCATCGGCAGCACGCGCCGCACCGCAGGGTGCAGCGCCGGGATGGCCGCGAACGGCGCCTCCACCATCCAGTCGATCTCCACGCCGGGGTGGCAGCGGTGGATGTCGCTGACCGCGGGCAGCGCATGCACCACGTCGCCCATCGACGAGGTCTTGACGATCAGGATGCGCACTTCGGGGTCTACCTGGCGCTGCGCTCTGCCACCAACGCCGGGTTGAAGCGCGGGTCGTTGTACATCTTGAACTGCCGATAGACCTTGAAGTAGGCGCGACCGGCACGCGCGTCGGCCAGCAAGTCGTCGTAGCAGGCACCCAGATCGGCGCGCTGTTGCTCCAGCCGGGCCAGCTTGCCCTGGCTGGCCGCCACGTGGTCGGCATCGACGTCGGTGCGCCGGGTCTGCGCCCGCATGGCATGCACCTTGAGCGCCATGATCGACAGGCGATCGATCATGCTGCCGGCGGTCTCGCTGTTCAGGCGCGCGCCCGCGGGCACGGTGGACACCGGCGCATCGGTGCGCGCCGAGGCGGCGTCCACCAGGCCGAGCGCGATCAGCAGCAGTTCGTCGACCCGTTCGGTGGCGTCGTTGCGGGCCTGGTTGTAGCCGTCGATCGCGCGCTTGTTGGCAGCGATCTCGGCGTCGGCCACGCGGGTGCGGCGGGCCAGGTCTTCCTCGGCCCACAACAGGCAGTTGTTTCGGTGGTTGGCCTGCACCCAGCGCCAAACGCCGTCGTCGAGGGGGGCCGGCTCGGTGCCGGGCCAGGCGGTGTCGGCCAGCAGGTGGTCGTGCAGGGTGACGATGTCGATGGCGGCGGGGAGCTTGGCGGACATGGGTGGGTGGCAAAATGAGACAGGCAATTATCGACCCTGCCCGTACGCCACCCATCCCAGCCCGAATGAGTTCCAGACCCCTGATCGTCCGCTTGCGCAACTGGGTGGGCGACGTGATCCTCGGCGTGCCGGCCCTGCAGTTGCTGCAGGCCCAGGGCTACGAGCTGCAACTGGTGGGCAAGGGCTGGGCAGGGCCGCTGCTGGCCGGCGAGGGCTGGAAGGTGCACACCCGCCCCGACGGGCTGCGCCGATGCACGGCCCAACTGCGCGACCTGCGCAGCCAGGCCCGTGCGACGGACCCTGGTTTCGACCGGCGCGACAACGCGCTCGTGCTGCCCACTTCGTTCTCCAGCGCCCTGGAGATGCGCCTGGCCGGGCTGAAGGCGGTGGGCTATGCACAGGAGGGTCGCAGCCCGCTGCTGCGCCGCAGCGTCGAGCAGAAGGCCCACGGCGCGCATGCCCTCACCAGCTACTGGAACCTGGCCTGCGAATTCCTGCGCCAACCGGCCGAGCCGCCCGGCACGATCGCGCTGAAGACGCTGCCGTCCGACCAGTCGGCGGCCGACGCGCTGCTCGCTGCCCACGGCGTGCGCCCGGGCTTCGTCGTCATCTGCCCCTTCGCGGGCGGCCTGTTCGAGAAGCAGGACAAGACCTGGCCGGCGTTCGCCGAGTTCACGCGCCAATTGCTGCCACTGGGGCGCGACGTGGTCGCCTGCCCCGGCCCCGGCGAGGAGTCGATCGTCCGCGAGCAGCACCCTGGCGTGACCTTGCTGGCCGGCGTGCGCCTGGGCATCTACGGTGCCCTGCTGCGGCGCGCGGCCCTCGTGGTGTCCAACGACACCGGCCCGGCCCACCTGGCCGCGGCCGTCGGCGCGCCGGTGCTCAGCGTCCTGGGGCCCACCAAGCCGGAACAGTGGGCACCATGGGGTCCGACGGTCGAAGTGGTGCGCCATTGGCCGCGCTGGCCGACGGTGGATGAAGTGAGCGAACGCCTGCACCGGCGCCTGGCCTGACGAAACCTCCGCACGTCGCTGTTGGGCTTGCGAGGGCCCCCCTGTCAACCTTGCCGCCCGGGGCCGCGTTGGGTGGCCCGGGACAGCCGCCAACCGGCGACACCTGCCACCGCACCGCAGACCCTCGCCGGCCTGCACCGAAAGCCCAACCGGAGCCCCTCATGTTCAAACGTTTCCTGGCCGCACTCTTCGCGCTGATCGCTGCCACGGCATTTGCTGCCGTCGATGTCAACAAGGCCACGCAGGCCGAGCTGGAAGGCGTCAAGGGCATCGGCCCGGCCATCGCCGGCAAGATCCTCGACGAGCGCAAGAAGGGCAGCTTCAAGGACTGGACCGACCTGGTCGACCGCGTCAAGGGTGTGGGCGATGCCAACGCCGCCAAGTTCTCCGCCGAAGGCCTGACGGTCAATGGCTCCGGCTTCAAGGGTGCCGCCGCCAAGCCGGCCGCAGAAGCCAAGCCGGCCGCCAAGGCTGCCGACGCCAAGGCCGCGGATGCCAAGCCTGCCGCCAAGGCCGCCGAAGCCAAGCCGGCCGATGCCGCCAAGGCCACCGACAAGCCCACCGCGGCCGACAAGGCCAAGGAAAAGGCCGACAAGAAGGCTGCCAAGAAGGCTGAAAAGGCCGAGAAGGCCGACAAGGCCGCCTCCGCCGCCAAGAAGTAAGCCCACCGGCACAGTGCCCGACACAACCCCCTGCAGCGCGAGCTGCAGGGGGTTTTTCATTATGGTTCGCGCAACGTTCCATGAGTTGCGCCTCGAAAGTGCGCTCATCTCCAGAGTTGAAAATATTCTCGGCGCCCCAGAGAGGACGTGCTTTATTTGCGTTATGTCCGCGTAGACTGACATGCAAGAGGGTCGTGCAGCGGCCCCGCCTGACCTCCGCGAGACAACATGGAAATCCAGCAGTCCAAGCCCCTCCAGTCCACGGCCTGTGCCGACGAGTTCGATCACCATGCGCGCTGCATCGAGGCGGCCTGGGAGAACCGTGCCACGGGCCGCTTCGACCCGGGGGTCAATGTCCTCATCGACGAGGTGCTCTCGGCACTCGACTCGGGTCGCCTGCGGGCCGCCGCGCGCGACGAGGATGGCCTCTGGACGGCCAACACCTGGGTGATGCGTGCGGCGGTGCTCTCGCTGCGGGCACGCGGCAGCCGCGTGGTGCGGGCCGGCGAACTCGCCTACTACGACCAGCCGGGCAAGTTCCACGGCATGGACGACGACGCCTGGCGCGACGCGCAGTGGCGCGTGATGTCGCCCACGGCGGTGCGGCGTGGCAGCTTCCTCGGAAAGCGGGTGTTCCTGCTGCCCAGCTTCATCAACGTGGGCGTGTTCATCGACGACGACACCATGATCGACGGCTTTGCCAACATCGGCTCCTGCGCACAGATCGGCAAGCGCGTGCACGTCAGCACCTGCGTGGGCATCGGCGGCGTGGCCGAGCCGATGCAGCCGCGGCCGGTGATCATCGAGGACGATTGCTTCATCGGCGCCAACTCGTCCGTCGTCGAGGGCGTGATCGTCGGCGAAGGCTCGGTCATCGGCATGGGCGTGCACCTGGGCGCCAGCACCAAGATCCTCGACCGCGAGACCGGCCGCATCGACTACGGCCGCATTCCGCCGGGGTCGGTGGTGATCCCCGGCTCGATGCCCAGCCCCGACGGCCGCTACAGCACCTCCTGCGCCGTCATCGTCAAGCGCGTGGATGCCGCCACGCGCGCCAAGGTGGGGGTCAACGAGCTGTTGCGGACGTGATCCGCGCCGGCGCCTTCACCACCGGCCCGGCCGCCATGCTGCTGGCCACGCTGCTGTTCGCGCTGATGGCGGTGTTCATCAAGAGCGCATCTACCCACTACAGCGTCGGCGAGATCGTCTTCTACCGCAGCATGGTCACCGCGCTGCTGTCGTGGGCCGCAGCCAGGCAGGCCGGAGACAGCCTGCGCACGGACCTGCCATGGGCGCTGGGGCGGCAAGCCGCGGTGGGTGCCGCCGTGCTGGGCCTGTACTTCTTCTCCTTGACCCAGCTGCCGCTGGCCACGGCCGTGACCCTGAACTATGCGTCCTCGATCTGGTTGACGCTGATGCTGGTGGCCAATGCCGCGGCGCTGGGCCAGGCCCGGGTCGGTCCCATGTCGCTGGCCGCCGTCGCACTCGGCTTCGTCGGCGTGGTGATGGTGCTGCAGCCCACCTTTGTCAGCGGCCAGGGCGTGGCCGCCACCTGCGGCCTGCTGTCCGGCGGGCTGGCCGCGGTGGGCTACCTGCTGCTGGCCCGGCTCACTCGGGCGGGCGAGCCCAGCCACCGGGTGGTGTTCTATTCGTCGCTGGGCGCCTGCGTGGCCGGCCTGGGCCTGGCGGGTGCCGGCGGCTGGCATGCACTGAGCTGGGCAGGCCTGGGCCAGCTCGCGGCCGTGGGCGTGCTGGGTGCCGGAGGCCAGTTGCTGCTGGCGCGCGCCTTCGGCAGCGGCGACACCGTCGTCACGGCCAGCCTGCAATATGCGGGCGTGGCCTATGCCCTGGTGCTGGGCGGACTGGTCTTCGGCGACACGCTGTCGGCCACCAGCCTGGCGGGCATCGCCATCATCGTCATGGCGGCGCTGGCGTGCATCCAGGTGCGGCGTCACGCGCCGGCCAGTTGAAGAACGCCAGCACCTGCTCGCGCCGGGCCATCGTGTCGGCCCGGCCCAGGGCCATCAGCTCGCGCGTGTAGGGCGCCTCGAAGAGCAGGTAGCTGGCCAGTGCCGCGCCGCGGGCGTCCTGCCCCGAGCCGCTGACGCCCACGCCGCGCAGCAAGGTGCGCACCGGAAGCGGCAAGTGCGCCTGGTGTCGTGCGGCAATGTCGTCCAGCCGTTGCGACGGCGCGATCACCAGCACCTGGACCGGGCGCAGCGGCGTGTTCAGCCGCGCTGCCTCGGGCAGCAGCGACAGCGTGCGGTTGATGCGCTCCATGCGCTCGATGTCGACCGACAGCGCATCCAGGAAGATGCCCGACAGCGCATGGCCGGCAATCTGTGCCAGGCTGGGGTAGCCGTTGTTGGGCACCAGTCGCCCCGGCGGCTCGTGCATGCGACCCGCGCCGATCACCACCACGCGCTGCGCCCCCAGGTGGATGGCCGGCGAGATCGGCGCGGTCTGGCGCATCGAACCGTCGCCGAACCATTCGCGCCGCTCGGGCCGCGACAGTTCGGCCGCAGGAAACACGAAAGGGATCGCCGACGAGGCCAGCAGGTGTTCGGGGCCCAACTGGGTCGGCACGGCCACGCGCTGCGTGCGCGACCAGGGTTCGATGCTCACGGCGGCCTCGTAGAAGGTGACGTGCTCGCCGCTGCTGTAGCTGGACGCCGTGATGGCCAGTGCCTGCAGTTCGTGCGACGCAAGCAGCTGCGGCAGGCGGTCGAAGGGCACGGCCGCGGTGAGAAGTTCGCGCAGCGGCGAGTTGTCCAGCATCGATCGCGGCCGCGCGCGACGCCACTTGGCCAGCACCCAGCCGATCGACAGCATCGTCAGCCACTGCGCGCCGCTGCGGATCACGCCCAGTGAATCGGAGCGATAGACCTGGTCGGCGCGAAAGTCCTGCCACACCTGGCACAGTGTCTCGACCGACTGGTCGAAGCGGTCGGCCTGGCAGGCCAGCGCCGCCGAGTTGATGGCGCCGGCGGAGGTGCCGCAGATCACCGCGAAAGGATTGCGCCGCAGGTCGGCGCCACTCTCGCGACGCAACTGTGCGATCGCCGCGAGAACCCCCACCTGGTAGGCCGCGCGGGCACCGCCGCCGGTGAGAACCAGGCCGGTGATGGGGGTCTCGTACATGCGCGCATTCTGCGCTGCGCCGCACGCCCCGCGGGTTCGGGGATAGGGGGTCGGTCAGTCGCGGCGGCGGTCGTGCCCTTCGCCTCGGCCGCGATCATGGTCGGGGCCGCGGCCGTGCGGCGGCCCGTTGTCCCGACCGCGGTCATGACCGCGGTCGTAGCCACGATCGGGGCCGCGGTATTCCTGGTAGACCGGACGCCGCTCGTAGCGGACATGGTCGTTGTACCAGCGGTCCTGCACGAACATCACCGGCACGCCGCAGGCACGGTACTGGGCGCAGTGATGTCGCCAGTTCTTGCGGTGGCCCGGCGGCACCCACAGGTAAACCGGCTCCACCGGCTGCGCCACCACGTAGCGCGGCTGCTGGACGAGCACCGGCTGCGCCACCACCAGCGCGGGCTGCGGGAACCGGCCGATGTCGACACGGCCGTAGACACCTGGCTGGCTGAACCCGATGGACACACCGACGTCGGCGGCCTGGGCCGAGGCGGCGACGGCCACCAGGCCGGCAAGAATGAGGTGCTTCATGTTCTGTCTCCGATGTCGCCCGCTGGGGCCATGGAAGTTGAACGGCTGCCCTCGCCCGACGGTTGTCCCTGCGAAGGTGAAGAAGGGTAAGCGCCTGAAAGCGGCGAGATCAAGACTCGTACACGATCTGGGCCTGGCCGCCGTGCGCCAACGCCTTGCAGCGCGCCAGGGCCTCGTCGCAGGGCCAGAAGCGGCCCTGTTCGCCCAGGTCGAGCTCGGCCGTGGCCGTGGGGCGGGCGATCTTCAGGCGCAGGCCCAGGCCCTGGACGAGTTCACCCTGCTCGGTGGCCTCGCGCCTGGCCGGCCAGGTGCGCACCAGTTCGCCCACCGCCGGCACGCCGCCGTTCACCGCCATCGCCAGGTAGCGGCCGAATCGCGCGCGCGCGCCGGCCAGGTCCCACACCTGGGTCACGTTCAGGCGCAGGCCGCCCGAGAAGCGGTCGGGCTGCACCTTGCCCTGCACGATGATCAGTTCGTCCTCGCGCAGCAGATCCTTGTTGGCCTCGATCAGTTCGTCGTTGGCCACGGCCTCGATGGTCTCGCTGCGGTCGTCGAGCTTGAAGATCGCCACGCGGCCGCGCTGGCCGTTGACGAATCGAAGATCGCTGACGATGCCGGCCAGCAACTGCGGGTCGCGGCTGTCCACCAGGTTGGCGATCTCGCGCTTGCAGAAGCGCCGCACCTCGGCCTCGCTCTGCTCGAACAGGTGGCCCGACAGGTAGAAGCCGATGGCCGTCTTCTCGAGCGTGAGCCGCTCCTTGATGCTCCAGGGCTCGGCCGTGGCCAGCGGCGGCTCCTGCGTCGACGAGCCGTGGCTGTCGCCGCCGAAGTCGTCGAACAGCCCCCCCTGCGAGGCATTGACCACCTGCGTGTCGGCCCAGTCGAAGCCCAGCGCAACGCTGGCCAGCAGGCAGGCGCGGTCGGCATGCAGCGAGTCGAAGGCGCCGGCCTTGATCAGCGCCTCGACCACGCGCTTGTTGACACGCTTGCGGTCGACGCGGGCGCAGAAGTCGAAGAAGCTGTGGAACAGCGAGCCAGCTTCGCGCGCCTCGACGATGGCCTCGATGGCGCCCTGCCCCGTGCCCTTGATGGCGCCCAGGCCATAACGCACCAGCTTGTTGGACACCGGCTCGAAGCGGTAGGTGCCGCGGTTGACGTCCGGCGGATCGAAGGCGACGTTGAACAGCTTGGCATCATTGAGCAACACCTTCAGCTTGTCGGTGTCGTCCATCTCGATGGTCATGTTCGCGGCATAGAACTCGGCCGTGAAATGCACCTTCAGCCAGGCCGTGTGGTAGGCCAGCAGCGAGTAGGCGGCGGCATGGCTCTTGTTGAAGCCATAGCCCGCGAACTTCTCCATGTCGTCGAAGATCTCGTCGGCCTTCTGCGCCGGGATGCCCTTTGCGGCCGCACCGTTGCGAAAGATCTCGCGGTGCTGGGCCATCTCCTCGGCCTTCTTCTTGCCCATGGCCCGGCGCAGCATGTCGGCGCCGCCCAGCGTGTAGCCGCCCAGCAGCTGGCCCACCTGCATCACCTGCTCTTGATAGACCATGATGCCGTAGGTCTCGGCCAGCACGGCCTCGGCCAGCGGGTGCGGATAGACCACCGTCTCCTTGCCGTGCTTTCGCGCGACGAAGGTGGGGATCAGGTCCATCGGGCCCGGTCGGTACAGCGCGTTCAGCGCAATCAGGTCCTCGAGCCGGCTGGGCCTGGCCTCGCGCAGCATGCCCTGCATGCCGCGCGATTCGAACTGGAACACGCTCTCGGTCAGGCCCTCGGAGAACAGCTTGTAGACCCGCGGATCGTCGAGCGGAATGGTCTCGAAGCTGAAGTTCGCGCGCTCGGGGTGGCGCGCGACGATGAAGTCCTTGGCCAGTTCGAGGATGGTCAGCGTGGCCAGGCCCAGGAAGTCGAACTTCACCAGGCCGATGGCCTCGACGTCGTCCTTGTCGTACTGGCTCACCGCCGAATCGCTGCCGGGCTGCTGGTACAGCGGGCAGAAATCGGTGATCTTGCCCGGCGCGATCAGCACGCCGCCGGCGTGCATGCCGATGTTGCGCACGATGCCTTCCACGCGGGTGGCCAGGCTCAGCAGTTCGGCCACCTCTTCCTCGGCGGCCTCGCGCTGCTCGAGCTCGGGCGCCTCCTTGCGGGCGTAGATGATGCCGGGGTCGGGGTTCTCGGGCACCTTGGCCAGCGTCACCGTCTTGCCGGGCGGCGCGGGGATCAGCTTGGCCACGCTGTCCACATGGCCGTAGCCCATGCCCAGCACCCGGCCGATGTCGCGCAACGCGGCCTTGGCCGCCATGGTGCCGAAGGTGGCGATCTGGCTCACCGCCTCGCGGCCGTACTTGTCCTTGACGTAGTCGATGACGCGGTCGCGGTTGCCCTGGCAGAAGTCGATGTCGAAGTCGGGCATCGACACCCGCTCCGGGTTCAGGAAGCGCTCGAACAGCAGCTTGTAATGCAGCGGGTCGAGATCGGTGATCTTGAGCGAATAGGCCACCAGCGAGCCGGCGCCCGAGCCGCGGCCCGGGCCCACCGGGCAGCCGTTCTTCTTGGCCCAGTTGATGAAGTCCGACACGATCAGGAAGTAGCCCGGGAAGCCCATCTTCAAGATGACGGCGATCTCGAACTCCAGGCGCTCGACATACGTGGGCCGCTGCCGCTCGCGCTCCGCCGCGTCGGGGAACAGCATCGCCAGGCGCTCGTCCAGGCCCTCGAAGCTGGCCTGGCGGAAGTAGTCGGCCATCGGCATCGGCTGGCCGTCGACGATGGGCGTCGGGAAATCGGGCAGGTAGTTCTTGCCCATGGCCAGCGTGAGGTTGCAGCGCTGCGCGATGCGCAGGGTGTTGGCCACGGCCGAGGGCACGTCGGCGAACAGCGCCTCCATCTGCGCCTGGGTCTTGAAGTACTGCTCGCGCGAGAAGCGCTTGATGCGCTTGGGGTTGGCCAGCGTCTCGCCCTCGGCCACGCACACCCGGGCCTCGTGCGCATCGAAATCCTCGGGCACCGCGAACTGCACCGGGTGGGTGGCCACCACCGGCAGGCCCAGCTCTGCGGCCAGCGGCACGGCCGCACGCACCTGGGCCTCGTTGGTGGGCAGGCCGGCGCGTTGCAGCTCGATGTAGAAGCGCCCCGGGAAGAGGCCGGACAGGCGCGCCGCAGCCATGCGCGCACGCTCGCCGTCCCCGGCCAGCAGGGCCAGGCCGACCAGGCCGAAGTCGGCGCCGGACAAGGCGATCAGACCACCGCCCAGCTCTTCCAGCCATTCCCACTTGACCCAGGCCTGCGCGCGCTGCGCGTTCTTCACCCAGGCCCGCGCCAGCAGCTCGCACAGGTTGAGATAGCCCTGGCGGCTTTGCACCAGCAGCACCAGGCGCGAGGCCTGCTTGTCGCCGCCGCCGAGTGCCGCATCGGGCTCGACGAACACATCGACCCCGATGATGGGTTTGATGCCCTTCCCGCGGCAGGCCTTGTAGAACTTGACCGCACCGAACAGGTTGGACAGGTCGGTGACCGCCAGCGCCGCCTGGCCGTCGGCCCGCGCCGCCGCGGCGGCATCGTCGATGCGCAAGGTGCCGTCGACGACGGAGTATTCGGTGTGGGTGCGCAGGTGAACAAAGGCCATCCCGGCATTCTAGGCAGCGGGTTGCCGCCGCCGAGCGGCGTCGACATGGCCGCGGCTCAGCGGAGCGAAACGCCGGATCGCCGCCAGTGCGAGCATCACCACCAGGCCCAGGCCGAACGCAGCCCACAGCAACGTGGGTTCGACAGCGGCAAAGCGGAACAGCTCGCGCAGAGGGGGCCACAGCAGCACCGCGGCCATCAGCACGGTGGTGGCTGCCAGCACCCTCATCAGGGCGGCGTTGGGTCGCGTCAGCGCTGCCCACAAAGACCCGGTCATGGACCGGTTGGCAATGATCAGTCCGACGTTGGCCATCACGAGCGCTGTGAAGGTCGCAGCGCGCGCCTCGGCGTCGGGCACCCTCGATGCCAGCATCAGCGCATGAAGGCCTCCCACCGCCAGCAGGACCACCCCGCCCTGCACGAGGCTCCAGCCCAGCAGCCCCATCGAGAACAGCGGTGCCGACGGGTCGCGCGGCGGGCGCTGCATCAGGTCGCGCTCCTCGGGCTCGGCCTCGAAGACGATCGAGCACACCGGGTCGATCAGCAATTCGAGGAAGGCGATGTGCACCGGCGTGAAGACCACCGGCCAGCCCATCAGCAAGGGCAGCAGCGACAGCCCGGCGATCGGCACATGCACGGCGAGCACGAAGGCCATGGCCTTGCGCAGGTTGTCGTCGATGCGCCGACCCAGGCGCACCGCGTGCACGATGGCGCCGAAGTCGTCGTCCAGCAGCACCAGCGAGGCCGCCTCGCGGGCCACGTCGGTGCCGCGCCCACCCATCGCGATGCCGATGTGCGCGGCCTTCAGCGACGGTGCGTCATTGACTCCGTCACCGGTCATGCCGACCACGTCGCCGTCGGCCTTGAAGGCTTCCACCAAGCGCAGTTTCTGCTCGGGCATCACGCGGGCGAACACGTGAGTGCGTGCCACCGCGGTGCGCAGCGCGGCGTCGTCCATGGTCGCCATCTGCACGCCGGTGACGGCGCCGGCCTGCACGTCGAGACCGGCCTGTGCGGCGATCGACAGGGCGGTGGAGGCATGATCGCCGGTGATCATGACCACGCGGATACCGGCTGCGCGGCACTCGCGAACGGCCTCGGGCACCGACGGACGCAGCGGGTCGGCCAGCCCGACCAGGCCCAGCAACGTGAAATCGAATCCGTGCGGACTGGCCGGCCAATCGTTGCCGTCGAAGGAGGCGCGGGCCACTGCCAGCACCCGCAAGCCGCGGCGTGCCATGTCGTCCGCCAGTTGTTGCCACGGCTGTGCCTGGCCCGGCGACAGACCGCAGAGCGCGATGACCGCCTCCGGTGCGCCCTTGGTGGCCACGGTGTGCGCGGACTTGCCGGCCATGCGCCAAACGTGGGTCATCGCCAGCAATTCAGGCGACAGGCCATATTCCTGAACGATGCTGCCGTCGGTGGCGACGGTCAGGCTTCGACCCAGCGGGTCCTTGCCGCGCCCGACTGGAGCTCCGGCCTCGGCATGGCCCTCCCCGCTGGCCAAGCCGTGGATGGCGAGGTCCATGGGGTCGAAGGGATCGGTCTCGCTGGCCAGCACCGCCGCGGACAGCAGTTCGGCGAGAGCGGACGACGGCACGCCTTCGCCAGTAGCCCAGCGCTGGAGGACACCATCGACCAGGCGCGACAGTTCGGCCACCTGCATGCGATTGAGCGTCAGCGTGCCCGTCTTGTCGGTACACAGCACGGTGGCAGTTCCCAGGGTCTCGATCACAGACGCCCGACGCGACAACACACGCTGGCGCGACAGGCGCCATGCGCCCATCGCCATGAACACCGTGAGGATCAGCAGGAACTCCTGCGGCAGCAGCGACATCGCCAAGGTGATGCCGGCCAACATCGCGGCCACCCAATCGCCGCGCATCCAGCCATGCAGTCCGGCCGCCACCACGCTGACGGCCAGCCCGAACACCGACACCCAGCGCACCCACAAATGGGTTTGCGCCTGCAGCGGCGTGGGTACGCTTTCGATCTTCTGCAGCGCCAGGCCGATGCGGCCCATCTCGGTGCCCGAACCCGTCGCCTGCACTTGCGCCAGGCCTTGCCCACCGACCACCAGGGTGCCGGCGTACACGGCGGCCTGACTTTCGCCCCCAGGCCGCGTGGGCACCGGCGCGCCGCCGGACGGCACCTTGCCCACGGGCACCGACTCACCTGTGAGCAGCGATTCGTCGAGCCGCAAGTCTGCGGCGGATCGCAGCCATGCGTCGGCAGCCACCCGATCGCCCTCACCGAGCAGCAGCAAGTCGCCGCACACCACCTCGCGCCCGGCAATGCGCAGGGTTTGTCCGTCGCGAACCACCAGGGCGCGCGGGCTGGTCAGGTCGCGCAGGGTTTCGAGCACGCGCTCGGTGCGCTGCTCTTGCACCACGGTGATGGCCATGGTGATCACCACGAAGCCCAGCAGCATCGCGGCCTCGCCGCGGTCGCCCATCAGCAGGTAGATCACCCCGGCCGCCACGAGCAACTGGAACATCGGCTCGCGCGCCACTTCGCCGACGATGAGCCAGAAGGTTCGTCGCTGCGCCTGCGGCAATTCGTTCGCACCGTCCCTGGCCAGTCGCTCCGCCGCCTCGGCCGCAGTCAGGCCGAGTGGACCAGTGAGCGGGTCGACTTCGGTCATGGCATGTCGATTGTGGGCAAGGGTCGGGCAGTCAAGATGACATTGGTCAAGTCATGTGGCGAGAAGACTGGGAGACATCGACCCGGACCTCGCCCGGGTGTCCCCCCAGATTGAGCGGGATGGAAACGAAGGCAGTCAGCACCACCGGGATGAGGCAGGCAACGACCACGCCGATGAATTGGTGTGCGAAGTCGGAGAGTGTGTTCGTCATGTCGGCAGATCCTCGAAGTTGAAGGGAACGCTGCCATGCTGCTGCCCACGCCTTAAGGGCGGCTGAGTAGTCCTGGGCACCCTTAAGAAAGCGCTAAGGGCGGCTCGGCACCATGGCGTTCAAAGGAGATGCCATGACATCGAGATTCCCCGGTTTCCGCCTCACAGTCCCTCTGCTGGCGTGTGCGCTCACGCTGCTCGCGGCGCCCTGCACCCATGCCGCAACGCCAGCACAGATGCTGGCCGACTTCACCCAGCAGGCCGGCGCCCCGGCCCAGGCCGCCCGCGGCCAGGCCTTCTTCACCGCCAAGCATGGCAAGGAATGGAGTTGCTCCACCTGCCATGGCGCCACACCCACCCAGGCCGGCAAGCACGCGTCCACGGGCAAGGCCATCGGCGCCTTGGCGCCGGCCGCCAACGCCGACCGCTTCACCGACCCGGCCAAGACCGAGAAGTGGTTCCGCCGCAATTGCAACGACGTGGTGGGCCGCGAATGCAGCGCGGGCGAGAAGGCCGACCTGCTGGCCTGGCTCGTCACGCTGAAGCCGTGATGCGGCCCGGCACCGCCCACCCACGACACCTGGAGCCTTCCATGCGCCAAACACCCGACCGACGCCGTGTCGCCCGACGATCCGCCACGTTGTGTGCAGCGTTGCTCGCAGCCGCGGCACTGAACCTGATCGGCAGCGCCACCGCCCGTGCCGACAGCCCGTCTCGCCTGCCCTTGCTGCCGGCATACCAGCAGGAGTGCGCCTCCTGCCACGTCGCCTATCCGCCCGGCATGCTGCCTGCAGCGTCGTGGCAGCGGCTGATGGCCAACCTGCCCAGGCACTTTGGCACCGATGCCTCTCTGGACCCCGCCACCACCCAGTCGCTGTCGACCTGGCTCACCGCCAACGCGGGCACCTACAAGCGCGTGACCGCCGATCCTCCACCGGACGACCGCCTCACCCGCGCGCCGTGGTTTGCCCGCAAGCACCACGAGGTGGCCTCCGCCGTGTGGCAGCGCCCGGCGGTGCACAGCGCCGCCAACTGCGTCGCCTGCCATCCCCAAGCCGACAAGGGAGACTTCAATGAACACGCCGTCCGCATCCCCCGCTGAGCGGCCCAAGTCCATCCTGGTGTGGGACGCCCCGGTGCGCGTCTTCCACTGGCTGATGGTGCTGAGCTTCGCCGGTGCCTGGCTCAGTGCCGAGAGCGAGCGCTGGCGCCTGCTGCACGTGACGCTGGGCTACACCCTGGCGGCGCTGGTCATCTTCCGCGTGGTGTGGGGCCTGGTGGGCACGCGCCATGCGCGCTTCGCCGACTTCGTGCGCGGACCCGCCGCGGTGGCGCGCTACCTGCGCAGCCTGGTGCAGGGCCGCCCCGAGCACCACGTGGGCCACAACCCCGCGGGCGCACTGGCCATCATCGGCCTGCTGGCGCTGGCGGCGCTGGTCACCGCCACCGGCTGGTCCACCTTTAACGAGATCGCCCTGCCCTGGCCCGCCAAGTGGATGGAAGAGCTGCATGAAGGTGCGGCCTCGGCGATGCTGGGACTGGTGGGCCTGCACGTGCTGGCCGTCATCGTCAGCAGCCGCCTGCACCGCGAGAACCTGGTCCGCTCGATGATCACCGGCCGCAAGGCCGGCCCCGCGAACGAGGGCATCCGCAGCGCCTGGCGCAGCCTGGCCGCGCTGATGCTCGTGGCCGTGCTGGGCTTCTGGTGGCTGCAGTGGCAGGACGCGCCCGCCGCAAGCGCAGACGGTGCGGTGGCCGTGCAGCACGAGTCCCACCACTGACAATCGCCCCATGCGCATCCTGCTTGCCGAAGACGACCCCCTGCTCGGAGACGGCCTGCGCGCCGGCCTTCGGCAGCTTGGCTTCCAGGTCGACTGGGTGCGCGACGGCCAGGCGGCGGCCCGCGAACTGCGGGCCGAGCCCTACGCCGCCGCCGTGCTCGACCTCGGCCTGCCGCTGAAGGACGGCATGGACGTGCTGGCTGAAACACGCCGCGCCGGGCTGACCCTGCCCATCCTCGTGCTCACTGCGCGCGACGCCGTGCCCGACCGCATCCGCGGCCTGGACATCGGCGCCGACGACTACGTGGTCAAGCCGGTCGACCTGGACGAACTGGCCGCACGGTTGCGGGCGCTGGTGCGGCGCGCCCATGGCCAGCCGCAGGAATGCCTGC
>Ga0075163_10004175_pt1 | contig 19370 bp, 19 predicted proteins | sample JI1023141ADNA_FD_71478 | JGI IMG/M metagenome (GOLD analysis project Ga0075163, IMG submission 71478) | Wastewater effluent complex algal communities from Wisconsin, to seasonally profile nutrient transformation and Carbon sequestration -... | ecosystem: Engineered > WWTP > Effluent > Algae...
CCGTGCTGGCCGGCCAGCGCATCGGCATCCTGGGCGCCAACGGCCAGGGCAAGTCCACCTTCGTCAAGACCGTGGCCCGCACGCTGCCGCTGCTGGACGGGCAGCTCACCGAAGGCAAGGGCCTGACCATCGGCTACTTCGCGCAGCAGGAGCTGGACGTGCTGCGCCCGCAGGACACGCCGCTGGAACACCTGGTGCGCCTGGCGCGCGAGACCGGCCAGCACGGCACCGAGGCCGCGCGCGAGCAGCAATTGCGCAACTTCCTGGGCACCTTCAACTTCCCCGGCGAGATGGTGATGCAGCCCGTGGGCCAGTTCAGCGGCGGAGAAAAGGCGCGCCTGGTGCTGGCGATGATCGTCTGGCAGCGCCCCAACCTGCTGCTGCTGGACGAGCCCACCAACCACCTCGACCTGGCCACGCGCGAGGCCCTGGCGGTGGCGCTGAACGAGTTCGAGGGCACGCTGATGCTGGTCAGCCACGACCGCGCCCTGCTGCGCAGCGTGTGCGACGAATTCTGGCTGGTGGCGCGCGGCGGCGTGCAGCCCTTCGACGGTGACCTGGAGGACTACCAGCGCTACCTGCTGGACGAGAGCCGGCGCGTGCGCGAGTCGCCCGCCCCGCCGTTTGCTACCGATTCAATAGCTGTCACCATAGAACCGGCGCGGGCCAGTGGCCAAAAACCTTCTCAACCCGCCCTCAACCCCACCGAGCAGCGCCGCCTGGAGGCGCAGCGCCGCCAGCAACTGGCCGAGCACATGCGCCCCCACCGGCGCGCGCTCGACCAGGCCGAGAAGCGCATGCAGGCCCTGGGCGGCGAGCGCGCCGAGCTGGAGCAGCGCCTGAGCGCCCCGCTCGCCCCCGCCGACATCGCCGAGGCGGGGCGCCGGCTGAAAGCGGTGCAAGACGAGCTGGCGCGTCTGGAGGATGACTGGCTGCAGCACTCCAGCGCCATCGAGGCACTGGAAAACAACGCCGGGCTGGAATAGTTGTCCACCCGCCTGTAGGCCGAGGCCGCGATTTGCCGCGCCCGGTCCGCCAAGCGGTCCCACGGCGTTACAGTGCCCGACTTCATCCACCACCGCGACACGCGGAAAGGACACGTCACATGGGCATCATCACCACCATCATCGTCGGCTTTATCGTGGGCCTGCTGGCCCGCGCCGTCATGCCGGGCAACCAGGCCATGGGCCTGATCATGACCACGCTGCTGGGCATCGCCGGCTCGCTGCTCGCCAGCTATGGCGGCGCGGCGCTGGGCCTGTACCCGGCCGGCTCGCCGGTGGGCTGGATCGCCTCGATCATCGGCGCCATCGTCGTGCTGTTCGTCTACGGCCTGGTCACCAAGAAGCGCTGAGCGGGCCCAGCCCTCGCAGCGCGGACACGACGCCATGGCCTCCGACGCCCAGGCCGACCCGTTGGCCCTGGCCCGCGGCCATCCGCGGCTGGAGCGGGCCGTGCAGCGCAGCCGCCAGATGCTGCGGCGGCGCGCGCTGGTCGCGGGCGTGGCCGGCGCGGTGCCGCTGCCCGGCCTGGACTGGGCGGTGGACGCGGCCATGCTGGCGCGCCTGCTGCCCCGCATCAACGAGGAATTCGGCCTGGCGCCGCACCAGATCGCGCGGATGGACGCGCGCGAGAAGGAGCGCGTGCACAAGGCCATCGGCGTGATCGGCCCGGTGCTGGTCGGCCGCGTGGTCACCCAGGGGCTGGTGCTGCGCTTCGCCAAGATGCTGGGCATGCGCCTGACCACCGCCCAGGTGGCCCGGTACATACCGCTGGCCGGGCAACTGGTGTCGGGCGCCCTGGGCTACGCCGCGCTGCGCTACTTGGGCGAGCAGCACATCCGCGATTGCGTGCGCGTGGCGCTGGCCGCGCCGCTGGCGCTGCCAGCGCCGGCCGAGACGCCCGCCGCCCCCTGACCGGGCTTATTTGCCCTGCCCCTCGAACCAGCGCGCCACCATGGCCCGCTCGTCGTCGGTCATCCGCGTGGCGTTGGACAGCGGCATGATCCTCGTCACCACCACCTGCTGGTAGATCTGCTGGGCGTGCGCCGCCACCTGCCCGGGCGAATCCAGGCGCAGGTTCTTCATCCGCACCGCTTCGCCGTGGCACGCGTAGCAGCGCTGCTCCAGCACCAGCTTGAGCTGGGCGTAGCCCACCGCCGCCGGCGCGGCGGCCGAGGGCGCGGAGGGCGCCGGCCTGAGCCACGCGATCACGCCCAGGATCACCGCCACCCCCACCGCCGCATGCGGCCACGGGTTGCGGGCGCGCCCCAGGTGCCAGCCGTGGCGCTGCACGAAGAACTGGCGGATCAGCGCGCCGGCCAGCATCAGCAGCACCAGCACCAGCCAGCGCCGCGGGTGGCTGTAGAGGAAGCTGTAGTGGTTGCTCAGCATGGCCAGCAGCACCGGCAGCGTGAAGTAGGTGTTGTGCACGCTGCGCTGCTTGCCGCGCTTGCCATGGATCGCCAGCGCGTCGGCGTCGCGGGGCTGGCCGCCGGTCATGGCCGCCACCACCTTGCGCTGGCCGGGGATGATCCAGAAGAACACGTTGGCGCTCATGGCCGTGGCCAGCATGGCGCCGACGATCAGGAAGGCGGCGCGGCCCGAGAACAGCTGGCACGCCAGCCACGCCGCGAAGGCCACCACCACGATCAGCAGCGCCGCCACCGTGCGTTCGCCGTTGGCGCGGAAGCCGAACACGCGGCAGATGGCGTCGTAGACCAGCCAGAACACCACCAGGAAGCCCAGCGCCGCCGCCCCCGCCGCCACCGGCGACCAGTCCAGCACGTGCCGGTCGACCAGGAACGCGCTGGCGTTCCACAGGTACAGCACGGCGAACAGCGCGAAGCCCGACAGCCAGGTGCTGTAGCTCTCCCAGTAGAACCAATGCAGCTTGCTGTCGATGATGCCGCCCTGCGGCGCCACCATGTACTTCTGCGGGTTGTAGAAGCCGCCGCCATGCACCGCCCACATGGCGCCGTCCACGCCCTTCTTCTTCAGGTCGTCGGCGGTGGGCGCGAGCAGGTTGTTGTCGAGAAAGACGAAGTAGAACGACGAGCCGATCCAGGCGATCGCCACGATCACGTGCAGCCAGCGCAGCAGCAGGTTGGCCCAGTCGAGTAGATATGCTTCCATGAACGAACGTCCCTCCATCCGGCTCGCCACCGCGGGCGCTGCAAGCCGGCTCCAGGCGATCGCGCATCGGGCGTCACGCGCTGGGAAGGCGGACGAATCCCGGGCACCGCTGCGATCGACCTAAATTGTATACAGAATGGTGTGCAAACGCCAGCGGAACGGCGATCGGCGCGCGACTCGTGGCCCGCCGGTCGCGGGCGCCGCCAAATCAGTGAAAATAGCGGGTTTTTCCGCCAACACACCGTTCACAAAGGATCACACCATGGGCAACAAGATCGTCACCGAGGCCATGCGCAAGGCCACCCCCCCGCTGCCGGGCGCCACCGTCGCCAAGCAGGGCGTCGGCCAGCGCAAGAGCCTGGAGCGCGGCTCGCACACGCGCAGCAAGAAGAATCCGGGCAAGCGCCCGCATCAGGGTTGAGATCGCTACATTTTTAGTAGCTATCAACGCAACAATGGCGCCGACTGGGCGCCATTGTTGTTTCAATTTTCCGAAAGACCCGCCAGCAGTTGCGCCGCCACCGACACGGCCACCACCGCCGGCTGCTTGCCCTCGATGCCCGGCAGGCCGATGGGGCAGGCCACCGCCGACAGTTCGTCCGCGCCGAACCCGCGCGCCCGCAGCCGGTGGCCGAACACCGCCCACTTGGTGTGGCTGCCGATCAGGCCGACGTACGGCAGATCGTCCCGCTGCCTGCGCCGCGCCAGGCAGGCGGCCACGATCTCCAGGTCCTCGGCGTGGCTGAAGCTCATGATGACGACGCGGCTGCCGGGCGCCAGGTCGACCACCGCCGTCTGCACGGGGTCGGAATGCTCGCAACGCACGTTGGGCGGCACTTCGGGCGGAAAGACCTCGTCGCGGCTGTCGATCCAGGTCACGTCGAACGGCAGCTCGCCCAGCAACCGGACCAAGGCCGTGCCGACGTGCCCGCCGCCAAACAGCGCCAGCGGCGCGCCCGCCACGCCCAGACGGGCGCCCAGCGCCGGTGCCATCGACGCCTCCACCCGCTCGAAGCGCAGGTGCACCACCCCGCCGCAGCATTGCCCCAGGCCGGGGCCCAGCGGGTAGCGCCGCAGCGTCGCGGCGGCCGATGGCCGCGCCAGGCACCCGCGCGCCTGGGCAATGGCCTCGAACTCCAGGTGACCGCCGCCGATGGTGCCCATCACCGCGTCGCCGAACACCGCCATCCACGCCCCCGCCTCGCGCGGCGCCGAGCCCTCGGTGCGCGCCACCGTCACCAGCACGGCGGGCGCGCACCGCAGCCGGTGCAGGAAGTCGCGCAACTCGCGCATGGCCGGAGCGCCGCTTTCAGGAGCCTCGATAGGTCGAGTGGCTCCAGGGGCTGACCAGCAGCGGCACGTGGTAGTGCTGGTCCGTGTGCGCGATGCCGAAGTCCAGGTGCACCACGTCCAGGAAGGGCGGCTCGGGCAGTTGCACGCCCCGGCCGCGGAAGTAGTCGGCCACCTCGAAGCTCAGGCGGTAGGTGCCTGCCCGCAGACTGGCGTTGTCATACAGCGGGCCGTCGGGGTTGCGGCCGTCCGCGTTCAGGCGGAAGCGCTTGACCAGCGTGGCGCCGCCGCCCCTCGTCTCGTACAGCGTGACCTGCATGCCCGCCGCCGGCGTGCCGTGCATGGTGTCCAGCACGTGCGTGCTCAGTCCCATCGCGTCGCTCCTTCTTCAAGATTGTCCACTGAAGTGTATACAATTTCGGGGAACCGCACTATCATCCCGTCCCATGGAAGCCTCCAGCACCGGCCTGATCGTCCAGGCGCTCACCCACGCCATCGTGGACCATCGCCTGCAGCCGGGCGCCAAGCTGGTGGAGCAGACGCTGGCCGACCATTTTGGCGTCTCGCGCACGCTGGTGCGGCAAGCGCTGTTCCTGCTGTCGCAAAAGCGCCTGGTGACGATGGAGCCGGCACGCGGCGCCTTCGTCGCCAGCCCCTCGGTGAGCGAGGCGCGGCAGGTGTTCGCCGTGCGCCGCATGCTGGAGCTGGAGCTGACGCGCGCCTTCGTGCGCGCCGCCACGCCCGAGCACATCCACGCCCTGCGCGAGCACGTGGCGCAGGAGCAGGCGGCCGTGGCGCGCCAGGACGTGGCCGACCGCACCGAGCTGCTGGGTGACTTCCACGTGCGCATGGCCGAGCTGCTGGACAACGACGTGCTGGCACAAGTGCTGCGCGACCTGCTGGCGCGCTGCGCCGTCGCCACGCTGAGGTACCAGAGCGCCAGCGCCGCGCACGACTCGGCGGCCGAGCACGCCGAGCTGGTGGAGTGCTTCGCCGCCGGCAACGTCGCCCAGGCCGTCAAGCTGATGCGTGCGCACCTGGACCACGTGGAAGCCGGCCTGAACCTCGGCCGCCCCGCCCCCACCCATGACCTGAAACAGGCGCTGGTCCGCAACCTGTCTACGTTGGCAGCTCCTCTTTGAACAGCATGACATCCCCCATCTACGACAGCACCGCCCCCTACCCGCGCGACTTGGCCGGCTACGGCCCCGACGTGCCACATGCCCGCTGGCCGGGCGGCGCGCGCATCGCCGTGCAGTTCGTGCTGAATTACGAGGAAGGCGGCGAGAACAGCGTGCTGCACGGCGACGCGGGCAGCGAGCAGTTCCTCTCCGAGCTGTCCAACCCGGCCGCCTACCCCGACCGCCACCTGTCGATGGAAGGCATCTACGAATACGGCTCGCGCGCCGGCCTGTGGCGCATCCTGCGCGAGTTCGACGCGCGCGGCTGGCCGCTCACCGTCTTCGGCGTCGCCAGCGCGCTGGCGCGCCACCCCAAGGCGGTGCGGGCGTTCATGCGGCGCGGCGACGAGATCGCCTGCCACGGCCTGAAGTGGATCCACTACCAGAACATGGACGAAGCCACCGAGCGGGCGCACATGGCCGAGGCGCTGGACATCATCGAGCGGCTCACCGGCGAGCGCCCGCTGGGCTGGTACACCGGCCGCGACAGCCCCCACACGCGCCGCCTGGTGGTGGACGACGGCCGGCTGCTGTACGACAGCGACTACTACGGCGACGACCTGCCCTTCTGGATGAAGGTGCGCCGCAGCAACGGCAGCGACGCGCGCCACCTGGTGGTGCCCTACACGCTGGACTGCAACGACATGCGCTTCGCCCTGCCCCAGGGCTACAGCCACGCCGAGCCGTTCTTCCAGTACATGAAGGACAGCTTCGACGCGCTCTACGCCGAGGGCGACCCCGCCGGGCTGGACCGGCCCAAGATGCTCAGCATCGGCATGCACTGCCGCCTGCTGGGCCGGCCCGGGCGCATCGGGGCGCTGCAGCGCTTCCTGGACCACGTCGCCGCGCACCCCGATGTGTGGGTGTGCCGCCGCATCGACATCGCGCGGCACTGGATCGCCACGCACCCAAACCTAAAAACGGCAGTTGACCGCTTGTCACCGTCAGGAGAGCCGCATGAACGTTGACTTTCGCAGCTTCGATGACGCTCACCTGCGGGGTGAGCGCGCTACTGCCGTTTCTAGGTTCAAGGACTGACCCCCATGGCTTTCACGCTCGACCAGCTCAACACCGCCGCCCTGCCGGACGCCGGGCGCATGCTCGACGGCATCTACGAGCACACACCCTGGATCGCCGCCGAGGCGCTGAAGGCGCGCCCGTTCAAGTCCCTGGCCCACCTCAAGCACGCCCTGGTCGCCGCGCTCGACCAGGGCGGCGTGGACGCGCACCTGGCCCTGATCCGCGCCCACCCCGAGCTGGCTGGCAAGGCCATGGTCGCGAAGACGCTGACGGCCGAATCGACCCACGAGCAAGGCCGGGCCGGCCTGACCGAGTGCACGCCCGAGGAATTCGCGCGCATCCAGCAGCTCAACGCCGGCTACAACGCCAAGTTCGGCTTCCCGTTCATCCTGGCCGTGCGCGGGCCGCGCGGCACCGGGCTGGGCAAGGCGCGGATCATCGACACCTTCGCCCGCCGCCTGGGCCACCACCCCGACTTCGAGCGCGCCGAGGCGCTGCGCCAGATCCACCGCATCGCCGAGATCCGCCTGGCCGACCGCTTCGGCGCCGAACCCACGCTGGGCAACGACGTGTGGGACTGGCACGAGAAGCTGGCCCGGCACAGCGACCCCGGCTTTGCCGAGGCGGGCCAGCTCACCGTCACCTACCTCACCGACGCGCACCGCGCCTGTGCCCAGCGCATCGGCCAGACCATGCACGACGCCGGCTTCGACGAGGTGCACGTCGACGCCGTGGGCAACGTGGTCGGCCGCTACAAAGCCGACCCCGCCGTGCCCGACCCCCGGACGCTGATGACCGGCAGCCACTACGACACGGTGCGCAACGGCGGCAAGTACGACGGGCGGCTGGGCATCTTCGTGCCCATCGCCTGCGTGCGCGAGCTGGCGCGCGCCCGGCGGCGCCTGCCCTTCGACTTCGAGGTGATCGGTTTCGCCGAGGAGGAAGGCCAGCGCTACAAGGCCACCTTCCTCGGCTCCGGCGCGCTGATCGGCGACTTCCGTGCCGAATGGCTCGACCAGCAGGACGCGGACGGCATCACCATGCGCCAGGCCATGCGGCACGCCGGCCTGTGCGTGGACGACATTCCCAAGCTGCGGCGCGATCCGGCGCGCTACCTGGGCTTCATCGAGGTCCACATCGAGCAGGGCCCGGTGCTGAACGAGCTGAACCTGCCGCTGGGCGTGGTCACCTCCATCAACGGCAGCGTGCGCTACCTGGGCGAATACGCCGGCCAGGCCAGCCACGCCGGCACCACGCCCATGGACCGCCGGCGCGACGCGGCCTGCGCCGCGGCCGAGCTGGCGCTGGTCCTGGAGCAGCGCGCCGCCCGCGACGGCGACTCGGTCGCCACCATGGGCCTGCTTCAAGTCCCCGGCGGCTCGATCAACGTCGTGCCCGGCCGCTGCGCCTTCAGCCTCGACCTGCGCGCCCCCACCGACACGCAGCGCGACGCGCTGGCCGCCGACGTGCTGGCCCGGGCGCGCGAGATCGCCGAGCGCCGCGGCGTGGCCTGCACGCTGGAGGAAACCATGCGCGCCAGCGCCGCCCCCAGCGCCCCCGCCTGGCAACGGCGCTGGGAAGCCGCGGTCGAATCCACCGGCCTGCCCGTCTTCCGCATGCCCAGCGGCGCCGGCCACGACGCCATGAAGCTGCACGAGGTCATGCCCCAGGCCATGCTGTTCGTGCGCGGCGAGAACAGCGGCATCAGCCACAACCCGCTCGAATCGACCACCGCCGAGGACATGCAGCTCGCCGTGCAGGCCCTTCAGCACCTGCTGGAGGGCGTGGCGCGGGACTTGCATCCATTACCATAGCTGCTCGCGCAGTATCCATGCGGTCTACAGCCATTTTTCGTTCAAAAATAACCATGCCGCCTACCCCCGACACCCACGCCCGGCTCGACGCCTGGATCGACCAGCACTTCGACGAGCAGGTGCGCTTCCTGCAGCAACTGGTGCAGGTGCCCACCGACACCCCGCCCGGCGACAACGCGCCGCACGCTGAAGCAACAGCCGAGCTGATCCGCGCCTGGGGTTTCGAGGCCGAGCGGCACCCCGTGCCCGCGCAGGACGTGCGGGACTACGGCATGCAGAGCATCACCAACCTGATCGTGCGCCGCCCCTATGGCGACGGCGGCCCCACCGTGGCGCTGAACGCCCACGGCGACGTGGTGCCCCCCGGCGAGGGCTGGACGCGCGAGCCCTACGGCGCGCAGATCGAGGACGGGCAGCTGTACGGCCGCGCCTCGGCCGTCAGCAAAAGCGACTTCTCCACCTTCACCTTCGCCGTGCGCGCGCTGGAGGCCGTGGCCAAGCCCACCCACGGCGCCGTCGAGCTGCACTTCACCTACGACGAGGAATTCGGCGGCGAGCTGGGCCCCGGCTGGCTGCTGAAGCACGGCCTGACGAAGCCCGACCTGATGATCGCCGCCGGCTTCAGCTACGAGGTGGTCACCGCCCACAACGGCTGCCTGCAGATGGAGGTGACCGTGCACGGCAAGATGGCCCACGCCGCCGTGCCCGACACCGGCGTCGATGCGCTGCAGGCGGCGGTGCACGTCATGAACGCCCTGTACGCCGAGAACACGGCGTACCGGCAGGTCACCTCCGGCGTGCCGGGCATCCGGCACCCCTACCTCAACATCGGCCGCATCGAGGGCGGCACCAACACCAACGTGATCCCCGGCAAGGTGGTGCTCAAGCTCGACCGCCGCATGATCCCCGAGGAGCAGCCCGCCGAGGTCGAGGCCCGCCTCCGCCAGGTCATCGCCGACGCCGCGGCCGGCTTCAACCGGTGGCGCGGCGTGTCGGGCGACGACGCGGTGCGCGTGGACATCCGGCGCCTGCTGCTGGCCCGCGCGATGACGCCGCTGCCCGGCAACGCGCCGCTGGTGGACGCCCTCCAGAAGCACGGCGAGGCCGTGTTCGGCGACAGGCCGCCCGCCGTCGGCACGCCGCTGTACACCGACGTGCGCCTGTACGTGGAGCGCGGCATCCCCGGCGTGATCTACGGCGCCGGCCCGCGCACCGTGCTGGAGAGCCACGCCAAGCGCGCCGACGAGCGCGTGGACCTGCAGGACCTGCGCCGCGCGACCAAGGTGATCGCCCGCACCCTGGCCGACCTGCTGCAGTCTTCATAGCTGGCCGCGCTCGGCCTGCAGCACGTGCTGGTGATGTACGCCGGCGCCGTCGCCGTGCCGTTGATCGTCGGCCGCGCCCTCAAGCTCAGCCCCGACGAAGTGGCCATGCTGATCTCGGCCGACCTGTTCTGCTGCGGCATCGCCACGCTCATCCAATCGCTGGGCATGACGCAGTGGTTCGGCGTGCGCCTGCCGGTGATGATGGGCGTGACCTTCGCCGCCGTCGGCCCCATGGTGGCCATCGCCAACGGCAACCCCGGCACCGACGGGGCGCGCATGCTGTTCGGCGCCATCATCGGCGCCGGCGTCATCTCGATCCTGATCGCGCCGCTGATCAGCCGGATGCTGCGCTTCTTCCCGCCCGTGGTGACGGGCACCATCATCGCCGTGATCGGCATCAACCTGATGCGCGTGGGCATCAACTGGATCTTCGGCAACCCCGTCGGCCCCACGGCGCCGCTGATGGTGCCGCCCGACCACACCGAATGGCTGAGCACCGTGCGCAGCGCGGCGGCGGCCGGCACGCCGGGCTTCCCGCCCGTGCCCCCGGGCGTGGCGCTGGCGCCCACCGTGCCCAACCCGCGCTACGCGGCGCTGCCGGGCGTGGCCGTCTCGGCCGTCGTGCTGGCCTCGATCCTGCTGATCGCCAAGTTCGCCAAGGGCTGCCTGGCCAACATCTCGGTGCTGGTCGGCATCGTGGTGGGCGGCATCGTCGCCACCGCCGCCGGCATGATGACCTTCGACAAGGTCGGCAAGGCGTCCTGGGTGGACGTGGTGCTGCCGTTCCACTTCGGCGCGCCGATCTTCGAGCCGGTCATGGTCCTGACGATGACGCTGATCATGGTGGTGGTGATGATCGAATCGACCGGCATGTTCCTGGCCCTGGGCCAGATGACCGACCGCGCCGTGGACCAACCCATGCTGGCGCGCGGCCTGCGCACCGACGGCCTGGGCACGCTGATCGGCGGCATCTTCAACACCTTCCCCTACACCAGCTTCTCGCAGAACGTGGGCCTGATGGCGGTGACGGGCGTCAAGAGCCGCTTCGTCCGCGTGGCCGGCGGCGTGATCCTGATCGTGTTGGGCCTGCTGCCCAAGATGGCGGCGCTGGTCGAGTCGCTGCCCACCGTGGTGCTGGGCGCCGCCGGGCTGGTGATGTTCGGCATGGTGGCGGCCACCGGCATCCGCATCCTGGGCGGCGTCAACTTCGCCACCAACCGGCACAACGCGCTGATCGTGGCCCTGTCCATCGGCATCGGCATGATCCCGCTGCTGGCGCCCAGCTACTCGCAGTGGATGCCGCACGCCATCCACCCGCTGATCGAATCGGGCATCCTGCTGGCCTCCATCGCCGCCGTGCTGCTGAACCTGCTCTTCAACGGCACACAGGGCGACGCCGAGGGCGCCATCCGCGCGGCGCGGCAGGCCGAGGCGCACTGAAACGTCTGTTGCAATCGTTTTTGGCCTCTAGCCTTTATGGATATTGCGTTTCCAGCTATTTATTAAATAGCATCACGGGGTGCCGCAACCCCGAACCTCGATCTCCTGACAGCACGCTGTCAGGAGGGGGCGCGCAGCATCGGGGCTCTTCAACCCTTCAAGGAGCCCCTCATGCAGAACGCCAACACCTGGTTCGAGATTCCGGTCCGCGACCTGGCCGCCGCCCAGCGCTTTTACGAAACCCTGCTCGGCCGGCCCATGCGCGGTGCCGAGGACCTCGGCGGCGAACACATGGCCGTGTTCGCGCACGACCAGCCTGGCGCCGGCGGCTGCCTGGTGCAGCGCGACGGCCACCGCGCCGTGCACGGCGGCACGCTGGTCTACCTGGACAGCGCGCCCAGCGTGCAGACCGCGCTCGACCGCGCCCAAGCCGCCGGCGGCCGGGTGGCCACGCCGCGCACGCTGATCGCGCCGGGCATCGGCTACTTCGCCCATGTCGAGGACATCGACGGCAACCTGGTCGGCCTGCATGCGCCCGAATGAAGCCTGCGCCGCCATGGACCCGCAAGCCTTCTTCTGGCGCGTGATGGCCGGCGAGCTGCCGCCGCCCCGCGCCGTCCAGACCCTCGGCGGGCGGATCGTGCGCGTGGACGCCGAGGCCGGCATCGTGGAGACGACGTTCCAGGCGCCGGACGCCTTTGCCAACCCGATGGGCCACGTCCAAGGCGGGTTCCTGGCCGCCATGCTCGACGACACCCTGGGGCCTGCGCTGGCCGCGACCCTGGCGCGCGGCCAATTCGCGCCGACGCTGCAATTGACCGTCACCTTCCTGCGCAGCGCGAGGATCGGCCTGCTGCACGGCACCGGGCGCGTGCTGCGGCGCGGCCGGGAGGTCTGCCACCTGGCCGGTGAACTGCGGCAGGACGGCGAAGTGGTGGCGTCGGCCCTGGCCACGGCGCTGGTGCGTCAGGCCGGGCCGCGCCAGGCCGCGTCCTGATCCGGCGCGCACGGGGCGATACATTCACCTCACCGCCGCCCTCGCCTGCTGCCAGCCCACCCGCCATGCGCCGCGCCGACCGCCTGTTCCAGATCGTGCAGCTCATCCGCGGCCGCCGGCTCACCACGGCGGCTTTCCTGGCGCGGCGGCTGGAGGTGTCGGAGCGCACCATCTACCGCGACGTGGCCGACCTGCAGCGCCAGAGCGTGCCGATCGAGGGCGAGGCCGGCATCGGTTACCGGCTGGGCGCCGGCTTCGAGCTGCCGCCGCTGATGTTCACGCAGGATGAGGCCCGCGCCCTGGCCGCCGCCGCGCGGCTGGCGCAGAGCTGGCTGGACCCCGGCATGGCCGGCGACGTGGAAAGCGCGCTGGGCAAGATTCTGTCGGTGCTGCCACCGTCGGCGCGCGCCGCCGCCGAGGCCCTGGCCCTGTTCGCCCTGCCGGTGTCGCGGGACGCCGCCACGCGCGAGCGCCTGCAAACCCTGCGCGAGGCGGTGCAGTCGCGCCACAAGCTGCGCCTGGACTACCGCGACGTGAACGAAGCAGCCACCCGGCGCACGGTGCGCCCACTGGGCTGCTTCTACTGGGGCAAGGTGTGGACGCTGGCCGCGTGGTGCGAGCTGCGGCAGGACTTTCGCAGCTTCCGGGTCGACCGCATCGACGCGGCGCAGGTGCTGCCGGAGCGCTTCGCCGACGAGCCCGGCAGGACGCTGGCCGACCTGCTGCGCCGCCTGCGGGAGCGCCGGCCGCCGCCCGATCCAGCGCAGGATGCTATTGAATAAATAGCTTCTAACGCTTATCCCATGAGTGCTTCTGGTCGATTTCATCCAGAACAGCAAAACGAAGCGCCGCGCCTTCCGGCCGCGAGGCTTGCAAGGGCAGCGGCGTACGCGGAAGTGGCCGATGGTGGTCAGCAAGACGTGGCTCCAGCGCTCGCCCATCAAGCGCCGGAAGCTAATCTTTTGGAAGCACCAGCGGTTTCGCCCACCGGCCTTCCGGCAGTGAGCGCGCTCCCCATCGATGCCGCCACGATGCACGCGATGGCCAGCCACTGCGCAGGGCTCAGGTGCTCGCCCAGCAAGCCCATGGCCAGCACGGCGGCCACGGCGGGTTCCATGCTGATCATGATGCCGAACGCCTCCTTGGGCAGGCGCTTCAGCGCCATCATCTCCAGCGAAATCGGGATGGCGCTGGAGACGGCCGCCACCAGCAGGCCCGCCAGCAGCACGCTGGGCGACAGCAGCGAGGCGCCCGCGTGGGCCACGCCCACCGGCACCACCACCAGCGCGGCCACCAGCAGGCCCAGCGAGACGGAATGGCCCGCGTGCAGGTGCCCGGCGCGCTTGCCGAACACGATGTACAGCGCCCAGAACACGGCGGCGGCCAGCGCATGGAGCACGCCCACCGGGTCCAGCGTGCTGCCGTTCAGGCCCAGGGGCAGCAGCAGGCCCAGCCCGGCGATGGCCAGCGCCACCCAGGCGAAGTCCACCGCGCGGCGGGACGACCAAATGGCCACCGCCAGCGGCCCGGCGAACTCGATGGCCACGGCCAGGCCGAACGGCAGCGTGCGCAGCGACAGGTAGAACATCAGGTTCATGCCGCCCAGCGCCGCGCCGTAGCAGGCAATGGCGGTGGCGTCCGCGCGCGAGAGCCGCCAGCGCCAGGGGCGCCACAGCAGCAGCAGCAGCACGGCGGACAAGCCCACGCGCACGGCCGTGGTGCCCTGCGCGCCCACCGCCGGAAACAGCAGTTGCTTGGCCCAGGACGTGCCCACGCCCAGCGCCGTGACGGAGCCCAGGACGGCCAGGAAGGGGGTGAATCGTTGGAGACGGGAAGCACTCATGCGCAAAAATGTAGCTGGGCGCCGTGCTGCAGCGCAGGCGTAGTCGATCCTGGTTGCCTCTCCTGCAAGCCATCGGCTGGAGTTGACCTTCAGCGACCACGCACGCGGCATTTTTGACGGCGCCGCCTATCTCTCCAGCCGCCAGGGCCCCCTGCTCGAAGCCCTGCGCACCCCGGCCTACTTCGCCCGTTGCTTCATTGACGCCGGCGCCCCATGCTGGCCCAACGGACTGGCGTTGTCGGCTGCGCCGCTGCACGAGTTGATCGAAGCTGAACAGACCACCTGACTTTGGACAGTGCCAGCTCAACCGCCCAGCGGGCGCAGCAGTTCGGCCACGTCGCCTTCCGTGAACAGCGGCTGCTCGCGCGCGGCGGCGCCCGTCAACAGTCCCTGCGCCAGCGCGGCCTTGCGCTCCTGCAGTGCCAGGATGCGCTCCTCTATCGTGCCCTCGGCCACCAGCTTGTAGGCCATGACCTGGCGCGTCTGCCCCATGCGGTGGGCGCGGCCCGTGGCCTGGGCTTCGACGGCGGGGTTCCACCACGGGTCGTAGTGGATGACGGTGTCGGCCTGGGGCAGGTTCAGCCCGGTGCCGCCCGCCTTCAGGCTGATGAGGAACAGCGGCACCTCGCCGCTGGTGAAGCGCGCGATGGCCTCGTCGCGCTTTTGCGTCTGGCCGGTGAGCTTGGTCCAGGCAAGGCCCGCGGCCTGCAGCTCGGCCTCGATCAGCGTGAGCATGCTGGTGAACTGCGAGAACAGCAGCACGCGCCGCCCTTCGGCCAGCAGTTCGGGCAACAGTTCCATCAGCAGGCCGAGCTTGGCCGATGCAGGGGCCTTGGCGGTGGCCGGCAGGGTCTTGACCAGGCGCGGGTCGCAGCAGACCTGGCGCAGTTTCAGCAGCGCATCGAGCACCTGGATCTGCGAGCGCGCCAGGCCCTTGGCGGCCAGCGCTTCGCGCACGGCTTTTTCGGTGGCCAGGCGGATGGTTTCGTACAGGTCGGCCTGCTTGCTGGCCAGCGTGACGCGGGTGACGCTCTCGATCAGCGGCGGCAGCTCCTGGGCCACCACGTCCTTGGTGCGCCGCAGCATGAAGGGGGTGACGCGCTGGCGCAGCCGGGCCAGGGCGTCGGTGTCGCCCAATTTCTCGATGGGCGTGCGGAACAGTTCGCCAAAGCGCTTGTGGCTGCCCAGAAAGCCGGGCATGAGGAAGTGGTACAGGCTCCACAGCTCGCCCAGGTGGTTTTCGAGCGGGGTGCCGGTCAGCGCCAGGCGCTGGCGTGCGTCGAGCGCGCTGACGACCTGGGCCGCGTGGGTGGTGGCGTTCTTGATGTGCTGGGCTTCGTCCAGCACGACGATGTGCCAGGGCTGCGCCAGCCAGCGCTCCTTGTCGCGCTGCAGCAGGGAGTACGGGGCGATGAGCAGGTCGCAGTCTTCGGCAAACGCCGTGCCGTGGCGGCCCTGGCCGTGCCACACGCGGGTGCGCAGGCTGGGGGCGAAGCGCGCGGCCTCGGCGCGCCAGTTGCCCAGCAGGCTGACGGGGGCGATGACGAGGCAGGGCCGGTCGAGCCGTCCGTCTTCTTGCTCGCGCAGCAGGTGGGCCAGGGTTTGCACGGTTTTGCCCAGGCCCATGTCGTCGGCCAGCACGCCGCCCAGGTGGTGAGCGCGCAGGAACTGCAGCCAGTTCAGGCCCTGGCGCTGGTAGGGGCGCAGCTCGGCTTGCAGGCTGGCGGGCACGGCCACGTCGGGCAGCGCGCCCGCGCCGGTCAATTGGCCCAGCATGTCGCGCAGCTGCGCGGCACCGCTCCAGGCCACGCCATCGCCCAGCGATGCGGCCAGGCGCAGGGCTTCCAGGCGCGACAGGCGCAGGCTGTCGCCGTCGGTGGCGTGGTCGCCCACCAGCTCCAGCAGCACGCGCAGCCAGGGCAGCAGCGGGGCCGAGGGCACGCGCAGCCAGCGGCCGTCTTCGCGCTCTTGCCACAGCCACGGGGGCAGTTGCGGGCCGTCGGGCGTCCACTGCACGCGGCCCAGCCAGCCGGGCAACCAGGGCAGGACGTTGAGGCGCTCGCCTGCGATCTCCAGGCCCAGGGACAGGTCGAACCACGAGCGGCCATTGGCATGGTCTTCGGGTTCGGCGACGGACACGTCCAGCGTGTCGGCGGACTGCACCAGCGCGGCGAGTTCGGGGGTCACGTCCAATTCGAAACCCGCGTTGCGCAGCGGCGCCCAGTCCTGCGCGGCCCAGTCCAGCCACCGGGTGGCGTCGGGTTGGTGAAAGCGGCCCAGCGGCCCGCCGCCGCGCAAGCCCAGCGCGTCGAGGCTGGCCAGGGCGGTGTCTTCCAGGGCCAAGTCGCGCAGGAGAAAGACGCGCTGGCCATCGTGTTCGGCCAGCACCAGCGCATCGGGCTGCGGCCACCAGCCCTGCAAACCGCCGTAGTCAAAGCGCAGATCCGCCGTCACCAGGCCCAGCGCGGCGCGGTCATGGCGCGGGGTCAGCGCCAGGGCCAGCCGGCGCATGGGCGTCACCTCGGGCCAGCGCGCGGGGGCCTGCATGCCCGGCGGCAGCGGCACGGCGGCCAGGCGGGTGAGCAGGCGATTCCGTGGATCGGTAAAGGCCGGCGCGGGCAGAGGCGGCGCGGTCAGCAGCAGGGCCAGGTGCGCATCGGCCAGGCCCGGCGCCGTGGCCGGGCCGCAGGTGCGGGTGTGCCTGTCGAGATACAGCGCGGGCGGGCCGGGGTAGATGCGGGCATCGGTGGCCGGCGCCAGCTCCCACAGCGGCGCTTGCCCGGCCAGGGTCGCGTGCTCGCGCCACGACCAATCCACGGTGCGCGGCTCGCCCCAGCGCAGGGCGTCGCCGTCGATGGCGCCCTGGGCATCGGTCAAAAACAGGCGGCCCGTGCGGGCGCACGCCTGCAGCGCCAGCGCGCCCACCGCGCCGCGCACCCAGCACTGCGTATTCGACACATAGCCGTAGCGCAGGTCGACCAAGGCTCGCACCAGCCGAATGGCGTCGCCATCGAGCGGCTGCTCGGCCCAGTGCATGTCCACGCCGTACGCGGGCTGGCGCGGCTTGGACCAACCGCCGCGCTTGAGCCGCCGCGCCGATTGCCACGCCAGTTCCAGCCCTGGCATGCCGCCGGGGCCTTGGGCTTTTTCGCGCAGCAGGTACACCGGCTCATCGCCCTGCCCTGGCGCTGGCGCCGCCGCACCACTCTCGAACCGGGCCAGCCACTGGTCCACGCGGGCCATGGCGGATGAATCCGTAACGGATGGCCCGCGCACGGATGGCGCCTGGCGCTGAGCGGTGCTTTGTAAATATTCACCCAGCTTCAGCGCCAAGGCCACCGAGTGCTTGCAGTCCACTTCCACCGGACAAGTGCAGTCGCCCTCGAACGTCTCCAGTTCGCCCGCTTCGGAAAACTCCACGCGCACCGTCGTGTCGTAAGGCTCCCACTGGCTGCCCTGCACGCTGCCATCGGCCACCCAGGCATCATCGCCGTCTTCGGCCACGATGCATTCCAGCACCTTGCGGCCCCGGAACAGGGCGCGGCCCCGGTCGAGGGTGGTGGAGGACACAAAGCCGCGCAGATCGTCGGCGTCGGAAAGAAAGGGCATCAGCGAAGAGTTTTCGATTGAATTGAACGAATCGAACGATTCGCACACAATATACGCGAAGCCACGTGCGAGGAACCGCCATGCAGACATTCACCGCCAATGAAGCCAAAACCCGGTTTGGCGAACTGATTGACCGGGTGCAGCGCGAACCTGTGCGCGTCACCCGGCGCAACCGCGTCGTCGGGGTCATGGTTTCCGCCGAGGACTATGAAGCCATGCGCGCGTTCTATGCCAACCGGCTGCGGCACCACCTGAAACAAAGCGCCAGCGACGCCGCCGCACAGGGCTTGACAGACGAAACGCTGGAACAGTTGCTGACCGATGAGAGTTGAGCGCGCCGTCATCGACACCAATGTCCTGATCAGCGCCGCACTATCGCCACGCTCCGCGCCCACGCACATCGTCGACGGTTTGCTGGAGCACGCCACGCTGATGTTTTCGCGCGAGACTTTCGAGGCGTTGGAGACCAGGCTCTGGCGCCCCAAATTCGACCGCTATCTGGACATGGAACGCAGGCGTTTGCTGCTGCACGACTTTGCGGCGGCGGCGCTCTGGGTGGAACTGCCTGCGCCCCCCCGAGAACAGTACAGCCGCGATCCCGATGACGATGTGTTCGTCCACACGGCCCTGCATGGCAGTGCCCAATGGCTCATCAGCGGTGACCGGGATTTGCTGGAACTGCCATATGGCCTCGGCGTTGAAATTCTGTCGCCCGCGCAGGCATTGGAGCAGTGGCGGCTGGGGTGAACCCATCCTCCGCGAAACGCACGAGATACAACATGCTCCCTGCCGTGACCGCGCCAAGTCAATCGCTGCTTGAATCGCCGCACGTGCCCGCGGACTGTTCTTCCAGCAAGTGGAGCCACTCACTATCAAAAAAAGAGCATCCTGCGCAGTATCGGCACCGACCTGAGGCCAAAAACACCCCAAAACCTTCGCCAGCCCGCGGCCGAACGTTCATGGGGAAAATTCAGCGGACAGAGACAGGCAAATACAGCGTCAGCGCATCGCTGTCGATATGACGGAATCTATGCGCGGCATAAAATGCGGCAGCCCGCGCATCCTTGACATCGACAATCAAGACCCTGATGCCCAGGGTCTGCCGCAGTGCCACGGCAAGGTTGGCGGCATGGCCAAGCAGCAATTGCCCGTACCCTTTTCCTTTCGCCTGCGCCGACACGGCCAGCCGCCCCAGGCGCATGGCAGGCACCGAATAGGCCGGCAGGCGTTTGCGGTCTTGCCCACTCAACTCGTGCAGGCCAAGCTGGGCGGCGGACAAGGCGCAATAGCCCAGAATCTGGACGGGCCGCGCGTCATCGACCAGCACATGATCGGTCGCAATGCCATCGCGATGGTGCTCCCTGCACGGCTGCGCAGGTAATCGTCCAACACGGCCACGCCGCATGAAAACCCGGCCCGGTCATGCAGCCGGCCATCCAATACGGTAAATGCCAGTGCCATGCGTCAGCGCTGCGCCAGCCTGGCAGCGTCTTCCATCGCCTTCTTGAGACGCTCATTGGGCTGGAACGGCGCATTGAGCGCCGCCAGAAACGCCACGGTCTCCTCGGCGCTCAGGCGAATGAAACGCTCCTGCTCATTCACCCTAAATCCGGCAGTTACCCCGCCCCTACCAGCCCTGTTGGAGGCCTGAACGGGCCGATCACGGGGGCGATGCGGTCACTGACGTAGTGCAGCAGCAGGCTCCAGGGATCGGCTG
>Ga0075163_10004177_pt1 | contig 19368 bp, 14 predicted proteins | sample JI1023141ADNA_FD_71478 | JGI IMG/M metagenome (GOLD analysis project Ga0075163, IMG submission 71478) | Wastewater effluent complex algal communities from Wisconsin, to seasonally profile nutrient transformation and Carbon sequestration -... | ecosystem: Engineered > WWTP > Effluent > Algae...
AGGCGCCGCTGGGGTTCGTGACGGGCATGGCGGTGTCAGCCCTCGGGGTGGTCGGCGGCTGCAACTGACATCGTCGTCCCGCCGTAGACCGCGCCTCGCGTAGGGTACGCCACGTCGGGGCCGTAACAGGTCCAGCGGGTCGCAGAGACCAACGGGCGGGACGGGTGGCGCATCGTTGCGGCTGCGCGGCGGCGCGGCTCGGGTGGCGGTGAGATTCCTTGACCGTGCCGGTCGCGGCCCGCCGACCTGGCATTCGCCACCATGACCAGTGCGCGACGATCGTGGAGCTGTGCCAGAAAATCTTTGCTGCCGCGTCGTATGGCCCGCTTGCCTGGTAGCGGCGTAGGACCGTCTCAGCACCGACAGCGAGTCTGGGTGGGAGGTGGGCGGTGCACCTGCGCTTCTCACAGCGGGCGGGGCCAACTCGCTGGCGAACTCACCGCCGTGGTGTCGAGTTGACAGCCCGTGGCTCCGCGAATGCGGTATCCTGCGGCGGCGATGCCCGTCGTGTTCCTGAGCGCCAACGAGGCCGATAAGCAGTGGATAGCTATGCTTCGGCGCCACCTCAAGCCGTACGCGTTGCGGGGGGTCACGCCTTGGGATCCGGACGACATTCCGCCAGGGGTTCCCGTCAAAGAGGCGATACAGACGGCGATCTCGGGCGCGAGCCTGGCGATCTTGTTGGTCTCACCGAACTTTCTCGCCGAGGATTTCGCGGTCGGGACAGATCTTCACGCCCTGCTCAGCGCAGCCGTGGTCCGTGGTCTGCGTATCGTGTGGATCCCCGTCAGCGCGAGCGCCTACATCGTCACCGACATCAGCGAGTATCCGCCGCTGCACGACGCGCGGCGGCCGCTGGACAGCTTGCCACCGCATGCGCAGGGGAACGCTCTGGTCGATGTGAGCGAGCGTGTGTTCGGCATGTTGTTCCCCGAACAGGCGACGACGAGTGGTCGGCTCGTGCCGGCGGTCCCACCGGTCGAGGATCTCTTTCTCAGGACCATCCCGGGCACCTCCGACGAGCAGTCGCGGACGATCCTCAGGCTGACCAAGGCGCTCAAGCAGCGCGACCAGCTGCGGGCCGCCGGCAAGGACACCACCGCGGTCGACAAAGACGTCTACGACCTCCGCCGTGCGCTGCGCCGGGGTCATCCGCTCCGGGTGGGTGACACGCTCAGCCGCGACCGTTATGTGCTGCAGCAGGCGCTCGGTTCCGGAGAAATAGCGACCGTGTGGCTCGCGGGCGACCGCCTCGAGCGCTCGCAGGTCGCCCTCAAGGTCCTTCATCCCCAGCACGTCGAGAACCCCGAGCGTAGAGATCGGTTCCTGCGGGGTGCGCTGGCGATGCACAAGCTCCACCACGACGGCATCGTCCGCATCTTCGATCCGATGGAGGAGGATCTCGATCACCTCTATTTTGTCATGGGCTACGTCGAGGGCTCGAATCTCTACGACGCGCTCAAGAGCGGCCGCATCTCTGCGGACATCGGCGTGGCGATCCTCCTCCGTGTCGGCGAGGCCCTGACCTTCGCTCACCGACACAACCTGCTCCACCGCGACGTCAAGCCGTCGAACATCCTCCTCGACCGTGAACACCGGCCGTATCTCGCCGACTTTGATCTGATCGCCCCTGACGTCGCGGCCGGAGGCATGGGCGCCCAGCCGTTCGCCGCGCCCGAGCTGTTCGACGCGTCGCGGAGCGTCGATGCCCGCGCCGACGTGTTCGGCCTCGGGATGACCGCGGTGTTCGTCCTGACGGGCAAGACTCCATCGCGTGACGCACTGCGTGAGGACGACGACATCTCCGAGTTTTTGCCCGCCCGGGACGCCGTCCGCGACGTCCTCCGACGGTCGATCGCCTGGCAACGCGAGCAGCGGTTCGACAGCGTGAGCACCTTTTGCCGTGCGCTGCGGAGCGCCTGGTTCGGGCACGACCGCGCCCCGCCGGAGCTCGGGCGGTCCGGCGAGCACCGTCTCCCGTACGTAGACCCGCCGCCGCCGTCGCTGGCGTCTGAGGCGAGCGCGGGGTCCATGGGACCACCCTTGTCGGTCACTAACGCGGCGGTCGCGGTCGTTGAGGAGCCAGGAATGAGCGCGACAGCTCCGGCCGTCGCACAACCGGGCAAGAACGCGGCGGATGCGGTCGTTCCGCTGAACACGGGTATGATGGCTGAGGCCGCTGCATCGCCGCCGACGGGGTCAGTGACGACGCCCGGGCTGATCACGACGCCGGAGCTGATCGCGGTCACGAAGGTCATCACCGGGCCGGACGCGGGCCGGACGCCCGACTCGTCGCGACGAACTTGGATCCCGCTCGTCACCGCTGTCTCGGCCGTCGCGCTGGCGATGGTCGTCTATTTCGCGACCCGTGACCCGTCGCCGTCTGACACGCAAGACACCAAGGACCAGACCGTCCTGGTGGTCTCCGGACTCGCTGCAGAGGGGACGCCGCCGGAGAACACCACCTCGGAGCCGGAACCGGAGTTGGAGCCGGAGCCACCGCCGACGCCGCCGGATCTCCCGCGTGAGCCTCCGCCGGATGTCCGCGCCGCTGTTCAGCGCACCTGCACCGCCGACCTCAACGCCTACGCACGTCAGTGCGGGCCGCAACAGCGCGAGGTCGGTTCCGGCGACCGACTCGGCGTGGTCGTGGTCGTCGACGGACAGACCGGGAAGGCCACCGTCAGCGGCAAGCTCAACGCCACCATGTTCGACAAGGCGCTCAGTTGCATCCGCATGAAGGTCTCCGCTCGCCGATACGACCGGTTCACGGGTCCGGACCTCCATTTTGAGCGCACTCTGCTGCTCAAGCCCTGAGGCCGCGATCGCCGCTAGAACGACCAGCCCACGGTGAGCCCGAAGCTGCGTCGTGGCCCCGGGGCGACGCGCAGCCGCTGTGCCGCGAGCTGGTGCGTTCGCCCGCGCCGGAGCTTGAGCCCGAGAAATGTCGCGGTCGCCACGAGCGAGACCCCTGCGAGGACGCCGGTGGCGATGCTCGCCTTGCCGAGCGCGTCGTACTGGTCGCAACGGCCCGCGACGCTGGCGTTGAGCGAACCGCCGCCCGACCCGCCCCGCGCCAGCGCGCACATGTCGTCGCCCTTCGCCGTGCTGACGTCGTTCGTCGGGTCGGCATCTTGCTGGCTCTTGTGTGCCTCCTCGACGATCTTCGTGAAGGCCGCCCCGTGGAACGGGTCGCTGACGCGAGACAGCCCGGTGCCCAGCGCCGCCGCGCCGAACAGCCCGAAGAGGGACACCGAGGTCCACAGGCCGGCGTCGGTCCAGTGGGGTGTCCTGGCCGCGGGTTTCACGTCCGGCTGGGCGCGTCGCGTCGATGCTGGCTCGGGCGCCGCCTCGACGGGCGCTGCGGGCACGCTCGTCGGCTGCGGTCTGCTCAGCGGTGGCGGCTTGCTGGTCGTCACGACCGGGTCCTTCGGTATGCAGAGTTTTACGTCCTTCTGATATTGCGCGCGCATCTCGGTGATCTCGCGGTATGTCACCCGCCCTGACGGGCCGAGCGTCGAATCCACGACCGCCAGGAACGCGTCACACGTGGCCACCGCGTCGCGCAGCATGGCCTGCACCGGTTCGGCGCACGGCGGTTCTGGAGGGGCCAGACGACGCGCCTGGGCGAACGCCACCAGCGCCTTGCGGACCAGCGGCTCGAAGAGCTCGAGCTGCTTCGAACCCGCGGGCACGGCCTCCGCGGCCTGGGCGAACAGCCGCGCAGAGTCGGTGTAGGCACCCGGCGCCGAACTGTCGTGGACCTGTTCGAGCTGCTCGGCCTGACCGTAGCGGACGCGGGCCGCGTCGCGGTGCATCTCCCACGGCGTCGTCTGCTGGGCGGTCGCCGTCGGCGGGCCGCTGAGCGACGCGGCCAGCGTCAGGCACACAATCCTCGGCATGAACTTTACTGGCATGACGTCCCCCCCTCGATCTCGACCGTGACACCGGCTTGCACGCGCAATATCAGGATCCCGTCGGTCCATGTGCAGTAGCCGTCCGCCGCGACCGGCGTGAAGTCGTGATCCTCGAGGTCGATGTGCGCGGTGCCATCCGGACCGTCGATGGTCAGCGTGTCGGTCCCCGAGATCTGCCGGAGCCCGCGATAACCCAGGGTGATTGTGCTGTCGCCGGTCAGTTTGATCACCTCGATCCCGCGGACCCGGTCGCGCACCCCCTGCTCCAGATCGAGGGTGGCGCCGTCGAGCTCCAGCGTGTCCTGACCGCCACCGCCGTCGACGCGCACGAACTCGCCGTCCTGGACCACGATCTTGTCGTCCCCGCTCCCGCCGTACAGCACGTCGCCGCCGCCGCCGCCGCCGATCTCGTCGCCTTCCGGTCCGCCGATCAGGCGCTCCGCCGCGGCGGTGCCGACGAGTTGCGTTCGCCCGAACAACCCGCCGACGGTCAGCGGCACCTTGGTCGGATCGCGGAAGCACCCGCCGAACACCGCGTGCACACGCCCCTCGGCGGTGCCGCCCGGCTGCCCGAGGATCATGTCCGAGAACCCGTCGCCGTTGAAGTCGCCGCCGCCGGCCACGCTGTAGCCGGTGGTCCCGAACATCTGTTCGCCGTTCAGCGCGACCGCGCGACGCTCCATCAGGGCGATGCCGAGGTCGACCATGCCCCAGACGCCCGCTCTCCCGAATAGGACGTAGCCATGCCCCATGCTGCCGGGACCTCCGAGCACCAGGTCGTCGATCCCGTCCGCGTCGACATCGCCAGCGTTGCCGATGCTGTATCCGATCTGTCCAGCCATGACATGGCCCCGGATCGCCACGCCTCGCGTGGACATGTTGGCCATGAAGGGGTCGAGGTCGACGTTCTCTGTCGGTGCCTCGCCGCCCCAGACCACGAAGGTCGTGCCCCGCTGCTCGAGACCACCTGCGGCATGGCCGATCACTGCGTCGGCATATCCATCGCTGTTGAGGTCCGCGCCTGTCACCCTGAGCGTGACGTTCGGGCCCTTGAGCGCCACGTTGATGGTCCCCGTGATGAGGAGCCCGTCCGAGTCCGTCATGTCGGCCAGCTTGATCGGGTTCGGCTGCCACTCTTTACGGCCCCAGTACAAAAATACCCGCTTGTCGAGTCCGTGACTGATCAGGAGATCGCCGATTCCGTCGCCGTTGAAGTCGCCCGGACCGGCCAGCGTTCCCGAGGAATCGGACCCCTTGTTGCGTTCGAACACCACATATTCAGCGGTCACCCCGTCGATGTCGAGCATCATACCGGGGAGCTGTTTTTCCACCGCGAGCTCCTTGTTGCCGAACACGAGATAGGCGTAGAGCGGCATCTCAGGCTGCGCCTGACTGTAGGAGGTCCCGACCATGAGGTCGTCGAGCCCGTCGCCGTTCACGTCGCCCACCCCCGCCAACACCGTCCCGGCCCCATCGTTGACCTTCGATGTCTGCAGTCGCAGCACCCCGTCGGGTACCACCCCGTCGATCGTCATCGATGCGGGGAACTCCTCACGCCCGAGGACGATATGGGTATACCCTTGGGTGGGGGTCCCTGTGCCGACCGCGAAGTCTGCGTACCCGTCCCGGTTGAAGTCGCCGATGCCGGTGATCGGACTGTGGTCGTTGTAGGTGGCGACGAGCCCGCCGTGGATGGTGAATCCTCTGGTACCCAGGACGACCTTGTTCATGGGATCGATCGACACATCCCCGGTGATCGGTTCGGTCCCGCCGAACACCACGAGCCGCTGACCGGCCCCGTTCAGGACGCCGTTGGGGGTGACACAGCCCTCGCTCGCGGCGAAGTCGTCGAAGCCGTCGCGGTCGATGTCGCCGAGGTTGCCGACGCTGTTGCCCAGGCGCACGCTCGCGCCGGTCATGCGAAATCCGCGGTCGGTCAGCGCCACGGCGCCGTCCAGAGGTATCCCGTCGATCGACGGCGCGACGGACAGCAGTGTGTCGGCCGCGTCGCTGCACATCATCGCCGCGTCGTTCGCGTTGAACGTGAAGCCGTCGCACCCGAAGAAGCCTTCCTGCGGGGTTGTCGTGAAGCTGCCGTCGGAGTTCAGCTCGAGGGTGCCGCCGTGCAGCGTCATGGCCGGCTCCGCGACGACCGCGGCCTCGACCGTGCATCCGTCGACGTCGGGCGTGCTGAGCAGCCCAGACTCGCATGTTACCGCATATTCTTCGGCCTCGTCCGCCAGGGCGACGAAGTGGCGCTGATCCGCCACGCTGAATTGGCAGGACGCTGTAGATTCGCCGGACGTCTCGTCGGAGGTCGAGCCCGTGGTGCTGGACGTCTCTGTAAAGCCAGCCGTCGCCTCGTCATTGGACGTGGTCGTGGGCGAAGCGCTGGTCGTCGTGGACGGCTCGGTCGTCGGATCGCCGGGATCCGTCGTGTCGTCGGCGGAGCTGCTGCTTGCCTCAAGGTCCGAGTCGATCCCAAGCGTGGTGCATTCGCAGCCGAGGCCGAGAGCTCCGACCATCATGGCGCTCGCTGTCAGATAATTGGCGGTTGGTCTCCAGCTGACGCTTCTTGGCATGCGGCCGTGTTGTGTCGCGAGACCCTCGCTTCGATCATCACGTCCAGCGGATTCTTCGATGCCGTGTCGCTGCCACGACGTCAGCTTGCTCCGGAAGGTGCGGAATCGGCGCCGGATCTGCCGGGGAGGGGGACGCTGGCGATGATGCGGGCGGCGATGGCGGTCAGCGCGAGGTTCAGGTCGGACGGAGACAGCGCGTCGAGCGGCTGGTCGGGCGGATGGAGGGTCTTGTAGCCCCGCAACGCGGTGTCCTTGACGGCGCAGCTGCTGACGATCAAGGGCAAGAGCCGCAGGGAGACCGACCGTACCGCGACAAGCAGCTCGCCGAGCCGGGATTCGACGAACTCATCGTCGTCGAGCAGCGCGGGGCTCAACAATACGACGACGACGCGGGATTTCGCCAGTTCGGCGGTGAGCTCCTCGTTGTAGATGGTGCCCGGGGCGATCGCCGAGTCATCCCAGACCTCGACCCCGGCCTTGCGCGCGACCGGCTTGAGGTGCATCTGCAGCCGCCGCACCCACGCGCCGTCGGTCTTCGCGGAGAGCAGGGCGATCCGCGGCGTCACGGCCGGGCGTGTCAGCGGGAAGACCTCGGCGGCCGAGACACCAGGGCGGGTTTGCAGGCGCGGCGTCTGCTCCTCCGCCGTCCCGGCCAGCTTCAGCGCGACGAGGCCCTGATCGAAGGCGGCGTGGACGCTGTGCCCGAACCCGAGGGCGCGGTAGAACGAGGCGGAGAAGACCCGCGCCGCCTCGTCGCTGATCTCGGTGGCCATGCTGACCACGCAGTCGATCTCCCGCGACACGGCCTCAGCCTGGGCCAGAGTGCTGCACGCGTTGAACACCACGACCCGAATGCCGCCGCGCAGCGCCCGAAACAGGCTGGCCATGGCCTCGGGCGCGACGCCGCGGTCATCGTCGCCGTGGAACCGCAGCGCGCCGTCGCGGCCGCCGTGGCCGCTGAAGTGGACGATCGTCGGGTGCACCTCGTTGAACGCCTGCAGGAGGTCGTCAGCGCGGGCCGCCCAGCGTGAGACCAGGGTGAACGCGTCGCGGAACTCGGCGGCGCGGAGCTTCTCCTCGATGGCCCGGAGCTCCTCGTCGAGCGCGAGGCGCTCGGTCGAGACCGGGTTGGCGGCGACGAACAGGATCCTCGCGGGGTTGGTGCCGAGCATTCGCGTCCACGGTGCCAGAGCCGGGCGTCGAAGGCGAGTCAGCGCCTCCTGAGACTGCGGCGTCATACAACGGCTGAAGCTGTTTAAATCTGAGCCACACAGATGTACCGATCAGCGGATCATTACAAAGACAGAGGCGGTTACCCCAGATCGGGGTGGAATGGATCTTCTTCCCTGATGAATCATGGCGGATGCGCGCCCCGGTGGGCGGAGCCCGGATGATGAGCACCCGCGGGCGGTAAGGCTGGGCGCGGGCGCGCAAGGGATGCTGTGGCGAAGAGACCGCTATGACCCGCCTGAACCCGTTACGCCTCCGACGTGGCGTTACGGTCTTACGGTCCAGGCGGGCGGTGACGGTGCCGGAGCGGGTGTGGCCCGCCGGCCACCCGGGTGAGCGTCATCGACAGCGCGGCGCGGGTAGCGGGTAGAGACACGTTCCGCACCCAGACCCGGTTCGAGGGCGGCAGCGCCTGCAAGCCGCCGCCGCCGGGGTGACGGTGTCGATAGTCCCCACCGGGGCGGCCCCCATTTGCCGGAGTTAAGTGTTCGGCGATCTCCTATCCTTCGGACGTTCGCCAAGTGCTCGCAACTCGATTGATGTCATCGACACGTTGCGGGAACGCCCCACACAGGCGCTCGAAGAAGCGACTGTCGAGATAGCCACCTCGTCGAAGAGCGGCGACGGCGGCGAAAGCCATATCTGCGAGTGAACAGGGCGATCCTGGGAGATCGTGGACGATGCAGCGTCCGTCAGGCCCCAGAGCGACAAATCGATAAAGCCCGGAGACATCGAACAGATCGACGAACAATCCATAAAGATCTTGGTCTCGTGTCTGGATTGATACGGCGTTGCTGTCATCATCGATCGTCCGGCGGGCGGTTGGCGTGAGCCGATCAAGCCCTTGCTTCGGATCTCCAGAGAAGCCGCTCTCGACGAGAAATCTAAAAGGGGCAGATTCGAGGACTCTCCGTGTTGTGGCGACCACCCTACCGACGAGCACCCCATCCTCGAGCTTGTCGACATCAATCCAATCCACTGCGTTGTCACTCACCGTCCGAAAAACCCCGTCGAGATTCTCATAGAGTCGATCGAACTCTTCGCGCAAGATGCTGAGCGCCTCGCGCCGGCCGTCTCCGCGGGCCTCGATCTCGATTTGCCCATGAAGAGACGGGCCGGAAACTGTTCTTGTATAACGAATCTCTGCCACGGCCGGTGGGCGGACCGTTTCAATGATTACCCCGTTGCGCCAGTATAGCGCACAGTCTCGAAACCGGCGACCCACAGATATCATGAAACGCTGCATGACGCGCGGGTGTAGAAATTGATGCTCGTAACGGAACCACATTCCGGGTTGCTCCACCATGTGGCGCCATCTCCGCTCGATCTCGCGGGCGACCTGTGCGCGGTGCGGCAGAAGCTCCGGCGCGAGGTATTCACACTCGTCGCTTGAGTCATAGAGCAGGAAGCAGATCTCACAAGATTCCATAAACTGGATAAAAACCTCCTGCTCGGCCTCAGAATAAGAATCTCCCCATACAAGGTCCGAGAGATCGCTCCGACGAAACCTGCCGCCTCGGCGAAGCAATTGACGATACGATTTTTCGCGATGAAAAATCGAATAAATCGCGTCGAGCGCCCAGCGCTGGTCGAGGATGATCTGGCCACCGAAATTTTCTTGCTTGTAGTAGCAGACTCCGGTGTCATGGAGATACTTAAGATATTCGTCTGGCGAGCTGATTGTACCAGCCTGGGCTGAACAGATCTTACGGTAATCGTCGGGCGAAAGGATGCCTTGCCGCTCCTCGTCTCTCAGCCGCAGCAACTCGCGCTTGACGGCAAGGCGGCCGATTCCGATCGAATATGGCCGGGCAAGTTCTCGCAGGCAGGCATCGCGGATGTAGCCGAGCAGGACCTCTCGGTTGAATCCGGTACGTGCGCTGAACGCCGTCGCCGGTTGGCCACCGAGATCGACGTTACGAGATGTGCTCCGGCCGTCATCGCACTTGTTCTCAACAACCAATACCGAGGCTTCCGGATTCCACATCGTGACTTGGCGGATCCAGTGCATAAGTGGTAGATTGTCGAATAAATGGCCGCCCTCCTCATGATGGAGAGTGTTTTCTGTTACATGGTCCCAGACAACCAAGAATATCGCGCGGCAGCGCAGAAAGAGAGAGTGCGTGCCATGATAAATCTCCTGTCCTCCAAAATCCCACACGTTAATCCGGACATCTGAACCATCGACATTGAACGACCAGGTTTCGAACCGGATCCCATGGGTCGTCACCTCTTCGGCATCGAAGCTGTTATGAATGACGCGGCGCAGAAGTGACGATTTGCCGACGCGGCCATTGCCAAGGACGATGAGCTTGAGCTCTCGATCTGCTCCCTCTCCATGAGCGAGATCTGCGAAGTGCGCACGCGCGGCCGCGAGGCAGCAATCGTCATGACGGTATGACCCGTTGATAATTTCGACGGGGCAGTCCTGGATGGGGTTATCGCTGAGAACGAGGTGCTCAAGTCTGTCGAGCAAGAATAATGGAAACCGGTCGATCTGGCACCTCCGCGCATCAAGATCACGCAGTCGATGCAGGTGAACGAGTGGCGAGATGTCCTGGACCGCGTTGCACGCGATGTTGAGTTTTCGTAGATGGATAAGGTGTTGAAGGTGCGAGATGTCGCTGACCTGAGTGTGAGACAGGCTGAGTTGTTCAAGGCGCTGCAGTTGAGGGAGGGCGGAAATGTCAGCAACTGGGGTCGAAGAGATGTCGAGTTCGCGGAGCATCCTGAAATGAGAGATCGGTGACAGAGCTCTAATTTGGGTTCCCGATAGATTAAGCTTCTCTATTTTTGTCAGGTGTTCAAGGCGGGTCAGGGGGTAGAGATCAGAGATCGGAGCCCCTGACAACTTGACGTGCTTTAGTTCGTGGAGGTCCCCGAGCGTTGAAATATCCTCGACGGCGGTGTTGGAAATGTCGATCGTTTCGAGGCTGTGAACGTCTTGCAGGAAGCAGATGTCGCTAATTTCTGTACCCGCAAGGTTGAGATATCCGAGGGCCGAAAGGGTGTGCAGTGGCACGAGGTGGCGGATCTTAGTGCCCGAGAGATCGAGGCTTTCGATTGCCACCAGATCTGCGACGGTGTCCGCGTTCGTGAGCTCTGAATGAGACAAATCCAGTTCAACGAGGTTGACGAGTTCTTTCAGACGTGGAAGGCTCGTGGCGGAGCAATCCTTCGCGTTGATCCGCTCTAGCTTTGAATGATGCTGGAGATGGCTCAGATCGTGGACTCGAGTCCCCTGAATGTTTACGTACCGAAGATTTCTAAGATCTTTCATGAAGGATATGTCGTCGAGGTTGTATGTATGATCGAAGGATCCTATGTCTAGGCGTTGTAGATCTGTGGCATGTTGGAGGGCCGAGAGATCGCAAAGTTGCACATGTGAGATAGTGAGGTCGATCAGCCTGGATCCTCTTCCCGGCAGCGATGGAGTTGGAATCCTCTCGTTTTGAAAGGCGTGCCGCTCACCTAGAATACTAAGAGACGTCAGATTAACGAGGTTTTCTAAGGGGCTGAGATCCGCGCTCGTGACGTCGGAGATGGTGAGCCGTTTCATGGCTACCAGGTGCTTCAGAGCCGAGAGATCGCAGTCCTTGACATTGCCGAGCGAAAGATCTGAAAGATTAGGCAGGGATCGGAAGACTGAGAGGTCGTGACCTTGAACATTTGAGAGATGCAAATCCTTGAGAGATGCAAGGTGTCGTAACGGCGAATAGTCTCGATCTCGGACATCGTCGATCAAGAGCTTTGTAAGATTCTGAAGTCGCTTCAGTGGTCTTAGGCTGGCGATCGAGGTTGACAGCAAATCCAACTCGCAGAGTTCGACGAGCTCGCTTAGGTGTGTAATATTATCGGCCTTGCTGTGCCGAAGGTGTAGGCTTCGTAGATTTTTTAGGTTTCTGATCGGGGAAAGATCATTGACGGGGAACAGATCGAGGTTCTCGAGTTTGGAAAGATGTTGAAGTGAACATATGTCGGGGAAGACGCTGCCGTAGAAACCCAGAAATAGGGTGGCGAGGTTAGTGCAGCCCCGTAGTGGATTGAGGTCACGGCCAGGGCTCGAGCCCATCAGGTAAAGCTGGGTCAAGCTGTCGATGTGTTCAAGGCCGGTGAGGTTCATTCCCTCGCTGCTTGACAAGCATAACTCTCGTAGTTGCTTGCAGTGGCGGAGTGATGCGAGGTTTTTATAACTGCTGTCTTGCACCTGGATGCGAGCGAGTGTTTGGTGGTTGCGGAGGACGGAGAAATCGATGGCGGAGCGGCGAATGTGAGAAAAATGAAGAGATGTAATCTGTGTCAGCGATTCAAATGGTTCAAATCCCTCGAGGAGAGCGTTGCTGAGCGTCAGCGTTGATAAATTTGTCAATCCGTGAAGGAATGTGACATCGTCCAGGTGCTGATCGCTGATTTGCAAATGGCGAAGGTTGGAAAGGTGGCGCAGGGTAAATGCGTTTTGAATGCCGGTGGCGAAAATGGCGAGACTGCAGAGGCCGGGGAGCAAGGCGAGGCCCGAGGCATCGATTGATGAATCGGCAAGGATGGTGAGGTGTTTAACTTTCGTTAGGTGCATGAGATCGCCGAGGTCTGAAAACCCCACGTGCCTGAGCGTGAGAACCTCGAGATGCGCAACGTCAATGAGTTCACGCGGCAACTCACCAAGCCAGGTGCAATCAAGATCGAGTACAGTCCACCGCTCAGCCTCGGCGCGCTGGAGGGTCCTGAAGACCTTTGAGGTTCGCTTTGGCATGAAGAGCGAGAACGAACATGGCGTCAAGTCCGTGCAAAAGCAATCACTTTTTTGGAGTCGATCCGCCAGGTCTCGGGGCCGACCTCGATCACCGGCAGCTCCAGGGCGGCTCCTGCAGCCCGGCCTCGGGGATGCGGGCACGGCGCCCGGAATCGCTACCCGCGCTGTCGACAGCGCTCACGTGACCCGTGGGACACCGGCACCGTCGCCGCCCGTCTGGAGGCGTCACGCCCCTCGGGGGCGTAACATCGCGGATCGGGTGGAGGTGGTCTCCCGGATGTCTCCCAGTCTACTTGGGGGACTTGCGACCGGCGAGCGCGGCGACGATGGTCTCGCGCAAGCCGTTGAGCACGGCCCAGAAGATCGTCGAGCAGACCTTGAGCATGATCTTGAAGGTCGAGCACCGGGCCCTCTCCATTGTGGCGATCGCCTCAAGAGCGTCCCCGATCTCTTCCTGCGAGATGTGATACGGTGCGAGGATGGCGAGCCAGGAGAAGGTGCGCTCAGCTCGCATGGCGAGTTGCCTACTTGGCTCAGGATCGGCGACGACGAGCTGTGGGGCTTCTATGCCCGCATGCTGAGCTTGGCGACACGATTTCAGTACCACGAGAGAGGGTCTGGAGATCTCCAAGAGAAGGTGCGAGTTCGCGAGCGGCGACTCGGCGAACTGCTTGAGCAGATAAGGATTCAGGACGACGGGAGGAGGCCCCTCGAACTGCTCGAGCAGGTGTGGGTTGAAAACCACGATGTCAGGTGTCGCCACCTGGTAGGGCACGCCGAAAGGCATCACTTGCGACCCTTCAGACCCGCGATGATCTCTCGCAGGCCGTTGAGCAAGACCCAGAAGATCGTTGCCCAGACCTTGAGGCGGATCTTGAGCGCCGAGCATCCGGCCCATTCCATGGCGGAGATGACCTCAAGCGCATCGCCGGTCTCCTCTTGCCACACTCGCCGCGGAGCGAAGACGGCGATCCAGGAGAACGTCTTCAGAGCGGCGTTCACATGGGGGGAGCTGCGAGTGGGTAGGGTTGCGACGGGCCTCAGAGGCTCGCTCGTCATCGGGACCGCGACAGCGAGGGCTCCATCATGCGGAGCATCTGATTGGAGCGGCCACATGATTTGGTGCTTGATGATGCGTCGCTTGACAGCGTGCCGCGTCACCCCAAGCAGTTGAGCAGCAAGGACAATGCTACCGCCCGCTTGGAGCGCCGTTTCAACAAGGCGTTTCTCGGCCGCGTTCAGGTCGAAGCTCTCGAGCTCGATGTGGGGCATCACGCACCTCCTTCGGCTGGGCGAAGCCACAGTGCGGCAAAGACGCGACGGACGAGGGCGGGGACCAATGGGAACGCAGCGAACACCTGCTGGTCGTGGTACGCGACGCGTCGTCCCTCAGCGGTCAGCTCGTAGTAGCGTCGCGGACGGCCACCACGCTCAGATGTCGTCTCACCATCCCAGCTCCGAAGTAGGCCCTCACGTTCGAGAGCGCGGAGGGCTGGGTAGATGGAACCTTGATGGAGCTCCATAGCCCCCTTGGTCCGGTCCTTGACCCGGTCGATGAGGTCGAGACCGAACCCGGGCCCGGTGACGAGTGCTTGAAGGAGCGCGGCTTTCGCGCTAATGGGCGTATCCATGGCCTGAGATAGGTAATCTCAAATTTTCGATCGCGCAAGCGCGCCTCCTAGTGCAATCGACCGGCAGGCCGCAAGTGCGGTTTATACCCCGCCAGCACCGAACCCGTCGAGGGCGTCGGCGATGCGCTCGCCCTCGTCCGCCTGGAGCGCGATATAGCGCTGCGCCATTCGCAGGTCAGAATGTCTTAGCCATTCGTTGGGTCGACCCCAAGCGAGATTGGCTCCCCGGCTCCGGGGGCCGACGATGCAACCGGAACCATCGTCCCGATGGCACACCGCGTGCACCTCGGCGAGTCCCGGTGACCGTGACGCGCTTCAGGGTTATTAGGCGGAATTTCGCGACCGGAGCAGTACAAGGAGGCCCGCAAAGAGCGGGGCCCACGGGCGAGAGCTGCACGCAGGCCCGCACCGCCGGTTGCGACCGTCTGGAGCCGTCACGCCCCCGACGCGGTGTATCCAGCCCGAGGAACATCTTGCCTAGAAGAGCGATAACGAGCGTGACGAGCCTGAGCGCCATCTGTAAGCGGAGCCGCTCCGCAAGTGGAGAACTGCGATGGGGCGATCCCGCCACCACCCAGTAGCACGCCTCGAACCCCGAGCCGGCGATGAGCAACACCGCCTCGGCGACGAACTCCGCCCCGATACTGCCTTTCATTCTCGGGCGGGCCATGATAACAATCGAGCGTATATGGCTGAATCTCCCGGGACCGACCAAACACTCCCGGCCGATACCTTACCCGTGGGGATGCCCATTGGGAGAGACTGGCAGTCGAACGAGCTGGTACGAGGAACCTCTGTCGACCGTTACCTGATACTCAGCAAGCTCGGGGAGGGGGGTATGGGCGTCGTTTATGTGGCATACGATCCGGAGCTCGATCGGCGGGTAGCGCTGAAGTTGCTGCTTCCACGTACCAGCGAGGGGGCACTCGCCACGGGGCGAGCTCGCCTGTTACGCGAGGCGCAAGCGTTGGCCAAACTCGCACACCCCAATGTGGTCACAATCTATGACGTGGGCATGTATGGCGACGGGGTCTGGATAGCGATGGAGCTCGTCGTTGGTGTCACCCTCAGCACGTGGGTCAGTGACCGGGTTCGACGCTGGCCAGAGGTGCTGAGGGTCCTGATGGACACTGCACGCGGGATTGCTGCGGCCCACAGGGTGGGATTGGTCCATCGTGACCTGAAGCCGGACAACGTGAGGACGGCCGCGTGCGTGTCATGGACTTCGGCCTGGCCCACGGCCGACTGCTGGAGCTCACCGAGCTTGAGCACCGGGGGGTCGTGGACAGCAAGGCTCGACCCGAGTTCGCAGCGCTGGCCTTGCGTCTGACGCAGGTGGGGTCGATCCAAGGGACGCCGTCGTACACCCGAGCAGTGGCTAGGACAAGAGGCCGAGACGGCCACAGACCAGTTCGGTTGGAGAGTCGTCGGCTCGCCTCGCCCCGCGGTCGCGGCGGAGTGGCCGCTGCTGTCGCAGCTTCGCCGGGTCGAGAGCCTCCGCGGCTGGCGTGGCAGCGCTCGACGTCGCCGCCTCGCTTGAGTTCCGGTCCGCGGCCGATGCGATCGCGCGCCTGCATCGGGTCGCGTTCTCCGTGGGGAACGTGAGGGTCTTGAACCTCGTCGAGGACACCTCGACCAAGGTCCGCGGCGGCGCGCTATTCGGCGACAGGTTCCGGTCCATCGCGTCTCGCGCCGAATTTTTCGGTGCGCTGCCGCATCGCCGCGGAAATCTGGTGTTCATCCTCGGTCACCTCGAGGACGGCGCGCTGGTGACGCGCGGGACGAACGCCGCGGAGATCCTGCGGATCGGGCTGGGTGAGGTGGAAGGGTTCGTCGTGGATGAAGGGGTCGATGTCATCGTGCTCGGGTGCCAGGCGGGCTCGACCGCTGGCATCAGCGGTACGACCGTCCCTATCAACACACTCCGGGCGCTCGAGCAGCTCCACGCTTCTATGGGGAGCACGAGCGTCGGCGAGATGCTCGAGACGTTCGCCGCGAACGGCCACGATCTGGCGCTCAACCGGTCCCTGATCGACTCACTCACAGGAGAGAGCGTGGCGGTGTTGAGCGGCACGACGAAGCTGTCCGAAGGCGGGACGGTCACGATGACGGTCGTGGCGCGCCCACGCGGCAAGAGCTCGAGCAGCGAGGTCTCGTCCGCTGTGACGGAGGACGAGGCGTTGCTGACACTCACGGGCCTCGTCGTCGTCGCCGGCTTCTGGTACCTCTCTCTCCGTGGGGAAGCGCCACCGCTGTCCGCGGCGCGCGCGGCCGTCGCTCGATGCAGGGCGACGGTCGCGGAGGGACAGCCCGGCGCCGCCGTCGCACTCGGGGACAGCCTGCTCGCGCTGGCGGATCAACTCGCCCGGTGGAGGCGTCCGGACTAGGCGCTGGTCGCCTCACGCAGGGCCGCGAACGTGTTCGCTAAGCTCGCGGAGACAGATCCCACATGCATCGATCGCCAGCTCCGTGCCCACGCCAGAATGGCGCGTGACATGGAGTGGCAGATCTCGGCCAATCGGTCCCATTTTCGCGATGTAATCGGTCGTCCGACGATCCGGTCTGCGCTCCGACGATGCGTCAAATCGCTGACCCGCGGGTTGTCGCGGGCGGTCGAGCGTGGCGGGCCCCGGCGCGGCGGGAGCGACCCGGCCGCGCGCACCTGACAGCGCGACGCTCGCAACGCGGGCGCCGCAGCCAGTGACCTCGCCGGGGGTCCCCGGGCCTTTCAAAGCGCCCGGGAAATTGGCCTCGCCGGATTGTATCAGGGACTAACCACGCGTCAGGACCGCTTGCGGGTCGCCTTGCCCGCCGTTGCCTCGGTCGCCGAGGCGCTGGTGCTCGCGGTGCTGGTGATCGGGCTGCTCGTGACCTCGACCAGAATCTGCAGTCCCCCCGTTCCGGAGATGTCTCCGCCGGACTGCATGACGAGCGAAAAGCCGGGCAGCAGCTCGTTGAGAGGCTTCTTGCCGTAATCACCGATGATCTTCGGGAGCTCGGCGATCCCGAGCGGCGTGAGCTGGAGCGTGTGCTCCGCCAGCCAGGCGCCGTTGAACGTCCCCTCCTGCAACAGGACCGACGCGGTGGTGTTGGTGTGGGGCGCAGCCTGAACTGGCTGATTGACGGTCCAGGAGTGGGTATCGGTCACCGTCTTTGTCGTCGTCTGCGAGAAGTCCAGGTTCAGGGATACCGTGATCTCGGTGCCACCGATGAACGGAATCTTGAACGAAGCCTTCGCGCTCACCCCCACCTTCTGGCCGAACGAGAGCGTAAGCGTGCTCGTCTGGACGTTCTGGTACGTCCTGCTGATCGTATTGGACTGCTGAACGTCGGTCCCATTTGAGAACGTCAGCTTGTCCAGAGAGTAGTTGGACAGCGATGTCGCGAGCGCATTGACCGTGTAGCTACTGGTGACCGTCAGCCAGGTGCCCGCGTGTTGCATGATCATGATCGCGGTACGAAATTTCACGTACTTCGGGTCGGGGATGTGGCCGTTCTTGCAATTTACCGCGTAGATGCTGAGCAAGGATGTGAATTCGTCGAGAATGGTGGTCATCGTGGATTCTCCGGTGGGCGCGGCGCCTCGTCCGACGCCGCTTGAGCGCAGGTTCGATCCGAGATGTACGCTTACGATTGCGCGAGTATCTCCGTGCTCCGAGACCTCGGGTCGCGGGACGCACGAAACTCACCACTACAACAGGCTGTTCATCTCACGCTGCGGACCGTACCGTGGTTCCACGCGGAGGTCAATCGCCGTCCACCATGGGGATCGAACAAGGCCCGTCGCTGGACGGAGTCCTGCGCTATGTTCGGATCGGCTTCGACGGCGTCTTCCTCGCGGAGACCGTCGAGGTGCACCCGAGTAGCGAGCCGGCGACGACCCGCTGACGCGCGAAAACAATTGGCGATCGGCATGACGGATCGCGATCGCGGCGGCCATGGCCGCGGTGACCGGGAGAGGGGTTCGAGCCCATGCAGGGTCGCGGAGTCGCCGCTCGCGTGTGCCGAGGGCGCGCGAGGCCAGCCGCGCCGCCCTCGCCGTCCCCGAGGTTGCCAGGTTGCCAACCGGGGCCGTCTACGCCCCGTCGGGGACGTCGTCGCGGCGACTCGCGGCGACAATTGGGTTCGCCGAGATCGCTCCTCGGGCGGGTACGCCAGGTCGGGGGCGTGACGGCTTCAGGCTTCAGGCTTCAGGCGGCCGTAGGGCTCCGGGCCGGGGTGGCCCGCCCGCTGGCCGGGTGACCCGCGCCGACCTCCTCGGCCTCGCCACCGCCGACCCGAGCACACCGGCGCCCTCCCCGACGTCGGCTGGACCGGCGACGCCTTCGTGATCGGCTAGCCCGCGAGCACCACCGCCGGTGTGACCACGCGGACCCTCGCCGTCGCCTGCCCGCGCCCGTGACCCTCAGCATGCGCGCAGCTCGGCGCTGCGGATTCATCTTACGCATGGATCTGGATCAACGAGATCCTGTTTAGTCCAGGCAAGCAAACCCAGGGTAAGATGTTCCCGGTTGAGCAAACCATTGACACAGATCCTTATGATGACGAGCGACATTCACAAAATAGGAATGCCCCTTGTATTTACCCTCCTGATACTGACCAGCTCCACGGCGTCGAGCCCTGGGCGGGCCTACCTCCGCGACCTCTTCTGCCTCATCCATTCCTGGCCCGCGAAGCGGTACCTCGAGCTCGCCCCGGCTTTCTGGAAGCAGACCCTCCAGCACGAGGACGCTCAGCAGATCCTCGCCGCCAACGTCTTTCGTCCGGTCACGCTCGTCGAACACGTCCCGCCGACATAACCTGCGCCCGCCCGCCCGTCACGATGGGTCAGACCGAACGGATACGGCGCGCCACTCCTCGACCGTCGACGTCTCCTGTGGTGGCGCCGTCTCTGGCATCACCGCCTCGACCGCGGCGCGCAGCTCCTCGAGCTCGGGCAGCGCGGCGACGTCGCCAGCGAGCAATCCCGCATCCGCGAGGATCTGCCGATATCGCCGCTCGGTGTTCGGGCCCATCCCCAGATCCCTGGCGATCTGCCGCGTGGGCTCCCCCATCCGGTGTAGCCGGACGAGTTCTTGAAGTCGATGCATGTCACTCCTGTGGGCGCTCATGTGCACGTGGCAGCACGAGTCCCGAGTTAAACAGAGTCGCATAGACCGGAGATCATAAGAAGCGGGCGACATGACCGGCGATGGAGGCGGGTTTGGCGTTGAACCCCTCGAAGGTGGCGGTGAGTGCGGCGTCGCGGTCGGTGGTGG